>Ga0326733_1000503_pt1 | contig 11305 bp, 8 predicted proteins | sample 14_GP2_308_FD_207946 | JGI IMG/M metagenome (GOLD analysis project Ga0326733, IMG submission 207946) | Glacier ice microbial communities from Ngari, Tibet, China - 14_GP2_30.8 | ecosystem: Environmental > Aquatic > Freshwater > Ice > Glacier | place: China: Ngari, Tibet | collected 2018-07-17 | reverse complement strand
CCAGGGTTGGCACGGCCTGTGCGGATTTTGGTCAGGTTGTGCTGAAACGAGTCGAGGGATTGCTGCATCTTTTGCGTTGCTTGTTGCTTGATTTCAACAATGCTCATGGTCAAACCTCCTGATGAGTGATTTCAAAAATTGCAAAACCGGTTCATTGCGCCAAACGGAGTTCAAACGTGGACCAAAGTTCCTTCGTCTTCACCCATCACCACCCGCTTCAGAGCGCCAAGCTTGAAGATACTGAAAATCTTGATGGGCAGTTTTTGGTCGCGGCACAGCGCAAAGGCGGTAGCGTCCATCACTTCAAGATTTTTTCCAATCACTTCGTCAAAAGTGATGGTGGTGTAGCGCGTCGCCAAGGGGTCTTTTTTTGGGTCTGCTGAATAAACACCGTCCACCTTGGTCGCCTTCAAAACAACTTCAGCGCCAATCTCGGCACCCCGCAACGCGGCTGCAGTGTCGGTCGTGAAAAACGGATTTCCAGTGCCTGCCGCAAAAATAAGCACCTTGCCCTCTTCAAGATACTGCAGCGCCTTGGGCCGAACATAAGGCTCGACCACTTGCTCAATGGCAATCGCGGACATCACCCGGGCGGTCAGTCCGGCTTTGTCCATGGTGTCGCCAAGGGCTAGCGCATTCATGACAGTGGCCAGCATGCCCATGTAATCGGCAGTTGCTCGGTCCATGCCGACTGATCCGCCAGCCACACCCCGAAATATATTGCCGCCGCCAATCACGACTGCCACTTGCACGCCCATTCTCGTGACTTCAGCAATTTCCTCCACCATGCGAACAATGGTGGCGCGGTTAATTCCAAAAGCATCGTCTCCCATCAGGGCCTCGCCTGACAGTTTTAACAAGATCCGCTTGTAAGCTGGCATGCAAAGTCTTTCGTGAACGGATGAATGAACGGGGGGAAAAGCCTTTCGGACAAACGAAGCAGACTAGGCACCCTTGGCTGCAGCCACCTGGGCCGCCACTTCGGCAGCGAAATCATCAACTTTTCTTTCAATGCCTTCACCCACCACATACATCGTGAAAGATTTGACGGTGGTGGCTTTTTCCTTGAGCATTTGCTCGACAGTTTGTTTGTCGTTTTTGACAAACGTCTGGTTATTCAAACTGACTTCCTTCAAGTATTTTTGAACGCCGCCCTCAATCCGCTTGGCAACAATTTCGGCCGACTGCACTGGTTTGCCAGCTGCTGCGGCAACCGAGGCATCTTCAGCTGCTTTGGCCGCAGCAACCGAGCGCTCCTTGGCGACCAGTTCAGCCGGCACCTCGGCGCTTGACAGGGCAACAGGCTTCATGGCGGCCACGTGCATCGCCACATCTTTTGCAGCGGTTTCGTCACCTTCAAATTCCACCACCACCCCGATGCGCGTGCCATGCAAGTACGACGCAGCCGAACCGCCAGCAAAACGTTTGAATCTGCGAACGGTCATGTTTTCGCCGATTTTTCCGATCAATCCCTTGCGCACATCTTCGGCAGTCGGGCCAAAGCTGTCCATTGACAACGGCATTGCGCCCAGCGCAGTCAAGTCTGCAGGGTTGTGCTGGACGACACCTTCAGCGACCGCATTGGCAAAAGCCAGAAAGCTGTCATTTTTAGTCACGAAATCAGTTTCGCAGTTGATTTCAACCAGGGCCACGTGGTCACCGCTCCGGGCCATGGCCACCACGCCTTCTGCGGTCACCCGAGAAGCGGCTTTGCCAGCCTTGCTGCCCAGTTTGACACGCAGCAGCTCTTCCGCTTTTTCAAAATCGCCCTCGGCTTCAGTCAGCGCTTTTTTGCATTCCATCATGGGGGCGTCAGTCTTGGCGCGCAGTTCAGCGACCATTTTTGCAGTGATTGCCATTGCCATTTTTACTCTCCGTATTCCGTGTTGATTTTGAAGGAAGCTTGTCTGCCGAACCCTTCATTTTGCTGGGCTGTGAAAAAGGGGCTACGCGAGCCCCTTTCAACCGTTTGGCGCATTGCCAAACAAATTAGGCGACTGCGTTCAAGCAGCTGCGTTTTCTACTTCGACAAATTCGTCCGCGCCTTCGGCTGGCACTGCCCGAACGACTTCGTTCTGAGCATTGGCACGGCCTTCGATGACGGCGTCTGCAATGCCGCGCGCATACAGCGCGACTGCTTTTGAGGAGTCGTCATTGCCGGGAATCACATAGTCAATGCCCAGCGGTGAATGGTTGGTGTCCACCACACCAATCAGCGGGATGCCCAGCTTTTTGGCTTCCAGAATCGCGATTTTGTGAAAACCCACATCAATCACGAAAATCGCATCGGGCAGCGCAGTCATGTCCTGAATGCCGCCAATGTCTTTTTCAAGCTTTTCAATTTCGCGCTTGAATGTCAGCTGTTCTTTTTTGCTGATGGTGTCCAGACCCGCTTCTTGCTGAGCTTTCATTTCCTTCAAGCGCTTGATGGAGGTCTTGACGGTTTTGAAGTTGGTCAGCATGCCGCCTAGCCAGCGCTGGTCCACATAGGGAATGCCGGCGCGTTGGGCTTCAGCCGAAACGGTTTCGCGAGCAGTTCGCTTGGTGCCCACCATCAAAATGGTGCCATTGTTGGCTGTCAGCTGCTTGGCAAACTTCATTGCTTCCTGGAACATCGGCAATGATTTTTCCAGGTTGATGATGTGAATTCGGTTGCGATGGCCAAAAATGAACGGTGCCATTTTCGGGTCCCAAAAACGGGTTTGGTGACCAAAATGGACGCCGGCTTCCAGCATTTCGCGCATGTTCGTAGACATAATTAACACTCCAAAGGTTGTTTCTAAAACCAGCGCCTATTGCCGAAATTTTTTCTCGGCAACACCTTGTATGGCTGATTTGCGATTGACCCTGCAACTGACGTTTTCGCCAGTAGCAAAGCCCACTGAGTATAACATTTCACCGTTATGAACCCACACCCCCAAACATCTTCGACAGCTCTGTACACAGCAGGCGAACCCATCAAATCCGGTGAAACTGGCATCGTGGAAACGCTTGAACACGCAGCAACCATTGCCAGCAGCAATGCGTGCCGGCATGTCTTCATGCCAGTGCTCAAACTTGATTATTCAGCCGCGTTGTCGCCGTCGGCGTCAGGTTCCCCCTCGCCACGACTGGCTGGCATTCCTGTGTCGATCAAAGATCTTTTTGATGTGGCAGGCCAGATCACGACCGCTGGATCGACGGTGTTGGCGGGCGCGCTGCCAGCTGTTAAAGATTCAACCGCAGTGGCGCGTTTGCGCGCGGCAGGCGCGGTGCTGGTGGGCCGCACCAACATGGTCGAGTTTGCGTTTTCTGCCGTCGGCATCAATCCGCATTACGGCACGCCGGTGAACCCATCAGACACCCAGACTGCGCGCATTCCGGGTGGTTCTTCGTCCGGTGCGGCCGTGTCAGTTGCACTAGGCGCGGCTTTCGTGGGCCTGGGCTCTGACACCGGCGGCTCACTTCGAATTCCTGCAGCGCTCTGCGGCATCGTTGGTTTTAAAAGCACTGCACGCCTGGTTCCCGCAACCGGCACGATCCCCTTGTCTACCAGCCTGGACACAGTCGGTGCCCTCACCAGGTCAGTGCGCGACGCAGTGACGGTGCATGAAATTTTGTCGGCACGAACTGTTCAACTGCCTGGCAAGCCGCTGTCATCGTGCCGCTTGGCTGTTGCACAAACCACGATGCAAGACACTTTGAGTACCGCAGTAGCTACCGCTTTTGAAAGGAGTTTGCAGGTGCTGCGCCAGGCGGGCGCCCAGATTGAAGAAATACCGCTGCACGAACTCAATGAACTGACCTCGATCAATGCCACCGGTGGTCTGTCAGCTGCTCAAAGCCATGCTTGGCACCGCAAGTTGCTGGTTGATCATGAAGCGCAGTACGACCCCCGGGTCGCCCTGCGTATCTTGCGCGGCGCCCGCATGAGCGCTGCGGACTACATTGACTTGCTTGCAGCGCGCCTGGCTTGGATTGACCGCATGCAACGTCGCCTGGCTGGTTTTGATGCGGTGCTGTCGCCCACAGTGCCAATCTTGGCACCGCCGATTGCCAGCGTTATTCACGATGACGAAGAATTTTTTCGTGTCAATTCACTGCTGCTGCGTAACACCTCGGTGGTCAACATGCTCGACGGCTGCGCTATTTCACTGCCCTGCCATACGCTTGATGAGTTGCCAGTCGGCTTGATGCTCTGGCATGCCGCGTTGCATGATGACGCGGTGCTGGACTTGGCATTGCAGGTCGAAGTCAGTCTGGCTAAATCGCTATGATTTTTATAGCTGCTTACGCATGTGAAATATGCGCGAACAGCTCTTTTCGCTTAAATTTTAGCGTTTTTAACCCTGAAACTGTCTAAAGCTGCTTGAAGCCGTTTGAAGCTACTAAGTGCCACGGACTCAGCAAATTTAAAGCGCCAGTGTGTGGAAAGCATTTGCCCATGCACACACTGTTTCAAAGCGGATTTGTCCTACAAACTTTGTACCAAGGCCTGACCGGCGTGGCGCAACCTGCGCTTTACAGTTGCGTTTGTCCCGGCGTCTTGACCGGGCAACCTATTTTTTGATTGGAAAAACCATGGGCATGTTCAGTTTTATCAAGGAGGCCGGCGAAAAGCTGTTTGGTCGCGGTGAGGCGAAAGCGGCACAAGAAGCCGCAGCCGCAGCGCCCACTCCTGAAAATGTGGCGGCGCTGAGCAAAACCGCCGGTGATGCAATTGCCGCCTATGTCAGCAGCATGGGATTGAAGGTCGAAGGATTGCAGGTCAGCTTTGATGCGCCCAGCGGCACAGTGACTGTGGCAGGTGAAGCGCCTGACCAGGCCACCAAGGAAAAGGTATTGCTGTGCTGCGGAAATGTGGCGCAAGTCTCGAACGTCAAAGACATGATGACAGTTGCAAACAGCTCATCTGAGTCGCAAATGTACACCGTGGTGAGCGGTGACAATTTGTCCAAAATTAGCAAGCAGTTCTACGGCACGCCCAACAAGTACACCCAGATTTTTGAGGCCAACAAGCCCATGCTGAGCGACCCGGACAAAATTTACCCGGGCCAGGTGCTGCGCATTCCGCCAGATGCTTGATGCTTGATGCTTTTTTAAGCAGTTGTTGACTTTGCAAAAACCCGGTTCGCCGGGTTTTTTTGTGCCTGTTCGCCGCTCTTGCAGCTGCAGATCAGTTGGTTGAACGGCAAACCTTCACAATGACCCGATGCAAAAAATCACGAGTTCCTGCAGCCATCCGCTGTATGACGTCGCCGCTGTTCGCCGGATTGAGCAGCGGGCTGCGCATTCTCTGGCACCTCATACTTTGATGCAGCGGGCAGGACTTTCAGTCGCCCGACTGGCTTTGGCGCTGGCACCGCATGCAAGGTGCATCTGGATAGCCTGCGGGCCAGGCAACAACGGCGGCGATGGTTTTGAAGCGGCGCTACATTTGCATCAACAGGGCAAGCGCGTCGTCGTGACCTGGACCGGTTTGTCGCCTGGCAAAACTACATCACCGCCAGATGCCGAGGCGTCACGCCAGCGGGCTGTGGCGGCGGGCGTCCTGATAGCCAATGAACCGCCGCCGGATTTTGATTTAAGCATTGACGCACTGCTTGGCATCGGGGCTTCATACGACCCTAACCGCGCAGAAAACGCCTTGATTCAGAACTGGTTGAAAGTAATGAGCGACAGCTCAGCGCCAGGGCTGTCAGTGGATGTGCCTTCTGGACTGGATGCCGACACCGGAGCCAGCAATTTCGATGGTACTACTAAATCAATAGCACGTAACGTGGGTGGATCATGCGTAAACAGTCGTTTTACCTTGAGTTTGTTGACGTTAAAGCCAGGATTGTTCACCGCCAGCGGACGCGACCGTGCCGGCGAGGTTTGGTTTAATGACCTTGGCGTCACATCAAACGGCGCAGCTGACCCCTTGTTTTCTGCCGAACCCTGCGCCTGGCTGCTAGGCAGCGACCGCGTCAGCCGTGCATCGCGAGGACAGGCAACCCATGCCAGTCACAAAGGCAGCTTTGGCGATGTCGCCGTCATTGGCGGTGAATCGGCAGCGCCCCGCCATATGACCGGAGCTGCCTTGCTGGCTGCACGGGCTGCGCTGCATGCGGGCGCGGGCCGGGTGTTTGTGGCCTTGCTGGATGATTTGCAGTCCATGACTGTTGACCCGCAGCAGCCTGAACTCATGTTTCGCTCATCCGACGCCCTGGACATGGCAAGGCAGGCGATTGTGTGCGGCTGTGGCGGTGGCGAGAAGGTCAAAAAGGTAATGCCCGAAGTGCTGTCAACCGCCCAACGGGCAGTGTTAGACGCCGATGCGTTGAATGCAATTGCCATGGATTTGCAACTGCAAACCCTGCTAAAAGCCAGAGAAAGTCGCGGCTGCCTCACCATCCTGACGCCGCATCCACTTGAGGCAGCGCGCTTGATGGGTTGCAACCTTGCAGCCGTGCAAGCCGACCGCCTCAGCGCAGCGCGCCAATTGGCCGAATGGTTTGGCTGTGTCGTGGTTCTTAAAGGATCTGGATCCATCATTGCTGCACCCGGCGAGCCGACCCTGATCAACAGCACAGGCAATGCACTGCTGGCCACAGCAGGCACTGGCGATGTGCTCGCCGGCATGATCGGCGCTTGTCTAGCGCGTGGGATGAGTGCTTTCGATGCCGCCGCCACTGCGGTGTTTGACCATGGCTGCAGGGCAGATCGCTGGGCCGCCTGCAGGCCAGGCGAGGCATTGACCGCATCGGCACTGGCTCGGTCGCTGTCGATTTAAATGAGCACCATCATGCCGATTTGCAGCAACACCAGCGCTGCCAGCGCTGACAGGTCCACCCCGCCAATTTCTGGAATGATGCGCCGCAGCGGCGCCAGCAGAGGTTCGGTCAATCGGCCAAGCAAGCCATAGGCCGCCGACCCAGGCTGAACCCAGGACAGTATGGCAAAACCCAGCACCAGCATGAACAAGGTTTGCAGGATTACCCGAAGCATGAATTTCAAAGCAATCAGCGGAAGTGATAGAAAAATGGCGGACCCGGCATCCATCGCACCTGTGGTGCTCGCAGCGCCTGCAGGATCGGCAAAGGCTCCCACCAAGGCTCCCAGCAGCAGCCAGGCCAGCGCTGCATAGGCCAGCGCCATCAAGGTAGCGGCCAGCACACTGGCCCAGTCCAATCGTGCCGCAGTCACTGCTTTGGGCAGCGAACGCCGCAGTGGCTTGACGAGCCAGTCAGTCAGCGCCATCACAAACTTGCCAGGCTGACCGGTCATGCTGACCCGCAACCAGTTCATCCAGGCCCGCAAAAATGCTGCGGCAACCAGCAGGAAAAAAGCGGTTTCAAGCAAAAAGGACAAAATTCGGATCAGCATGGGCACCTGGTGTGTTTGATGTTCCAAAAATTAATCAGCGGCAACAACAGCGGCTATCGGCGAGGTTTTTTACTTTGTTTCGCACCCGGACTTGCTGCTTTTTTCACCGCTGTTTTGCGCGACCTGGCGGGAATCTGGGACGCTTTTTCTGCAGGAGCTTGGCGTGTGTTCGAAGTCGCGCTTTGTCCGCTGCGCTTGGGGCCTGCACTGCGCTCATGGAAAGGCAAGTCCGCTGGCGCACTGCCCGCCTTGTCGCGCATGGCCCGGGCAAGCACAGCAGCCTTGTCATCGCCCTCGTGAATAAGGCGAAAGTCGATTTTTCGTCCGTCCAAATCAACCCGGCTGACCTGAACCCTGACCCGGGTGCCCAGTGCATAGCGCATGCCACTGCGCTCACCTCGTAATTCCTGCCGAGCCTCGTCAAAACGGAAATATTCGCCGCCTAACTCGGTGATGTGCACCAGGCCTTCGACATACATGGCGTCAAGGGTCACGAAAACGCCAAAACTGGTGGCCGCCGTCACCACGCCGCCAAACTCTTCCCCCAAGTGCTCGCGCATGTACTTGCATTTGAGCCATGCCTCCACATCCCGGCTGGCTTCGTCGGCCCGGCGTTCGTTGGCGCTGCAATGCAGCCCGGCTGCTTGCCAGGCCAGTTCATCGGCGCTGGGTTTTCTTGGTTTTTCAGCGGGCGCCTTGGCACGGGCAGCCAGCCGTTTGGACAACTTTGCCTCAGCCTCACCCGGCGTTGGCAGGGCCGGTAGCTGGTAATTGGTCTTGGCCAAAATAGCCTTGATGACCCGGTGAACCAGCAGATCGGGATAGCGGCGAATCGGACTGGTGAAGTGGGTGTAGGCTTCATAAGCCAGCCCAAAGTGGCCGGCGTTCATCGGGGTGTAGATGGCCTGCTGCATGGAGCGAAGCAGCATCGAATGAATTTGCTGGGCGTCCGGACGCTCTTTGGTGACCATGGCAATTTGCTGGAACTCACCGGGTGCCGGATCATCGCTGACTGTCATGCCAATGCCCACTGCCTTGAGATAGTTTTTGAGCACTTCAATTTTCTCAGGCGTGGGTCCCTCATGGACCCGAAACAGCGCCGTGCGCTTGCTTTGCGCAATAAAGTCGGCCGAGCACACATTGGCCGCCAGCATTGATTCCTCAATCACCCGGTGCGCTACGTTGCGACTGCGGGGCACTATTTTTTCAATGCGTCCGACCTCATCGCAAACAATCTGGGTTTCGGTGGTTTCAAAATCAACAGCGCCGCGAATGCCGCGCTCTTTGAGCAACGCCTGATAAACCTCATGCAAATGCAGCAGATGCGGCACAACGTCCTTGCGCTGCTGGGCTTCCGCACCCCGGGTGTTGCTCAAGATGGCCGCCACTTCGGTGTACGTCAGCCGAGCCTGGCTGAGCATCAGCGCTGGATAAAACTGGTAGGCATGCACTTCGCCTTTGGCGTTGACCAGCATGTCGCACACCATGCACAGTCGCTCTACATGCGGGTTGAGCGAGCACAGGCCATTGGACAGTTTTTCTGGCAGCATGGGAATCACGCGGCGCGGAAAATACACGCTGGTGGCGCGGTCATAGGCATCAATGTCAATCGCACTGCCGGTTTCCACATAGTGGCTGACATCGGCAATTGCTACCAGCAGCCGCCACCCTTTGCCACGGCCCACCTTGACTGGCTCGCAATACACAGCATCATCAAAGTCACGGGCGTCTTCGCCATCAATCGTCACCAACGGAACATCGGTCAGGTCAACGCGGTGCAGCTTGTCATCAGGACGCACTGCATCTGGCAAGGTTCGCGCCAGTCCCAACGCGGTGTCACTGAATTCATGCGGCACGCCGTACTTGCGCACAGCAATTTCTATTTCCATGCCAGGGTCGTCAATTTCACCCAGCACTTCCGTCACGCGGCCTACCGGCTGGCCAAAAAGGGCTGGCGGTTCGGTCAGTTGCACCACCACGATTTGCCCAGTTTTTGCAGTTCCGGTGGCACCTTTTGGAATCAAGACATCCTGCCCATACCGCTTGTCTTCGGGCGCTACCAGCCAAACGCCGCTTTCTTGCAACAGACGGCCGATGATTGGATGGGGAGAGCGCTCAATGATTTCAGTCACGCGGCCTTCAGGCCGGTTTTTGCGGTCATGGCGCACGATGCGTGCTTTGACGCGGTCTTTATGCAGCACCGCACGCATCTCGTTGGGCGGCAGGTAGATATCGGCATCGCCGTCGTCGCGCTGAACAAACCCATGACCGTCACGGTGGCCAGACACGGTGCCTTCAAATTCAGCAAGGAGTCCAGAACTCGTGCTGGAGCCAGATATATTCGTTTTGATAAAAAGTTGCTTTCGTAAAATCGCGCTTGAGACATACTGTCTAACGAAGACGCTATAAGCAGAAAAATCTGAAAGTTCGACTGTGTACTTTTGCTCAGCTGGGAAAGCCAGATACTAGCCGCGATTTGAAAAAACCCAGAGCTTCTGCCTGATACCGTTTCCTATTTGGCGCGGAGTCGCAAAGACTTCGCACAGCTAAATACAAAGCCCGGTAGCTGCCCGAATCCTTTTGCATTGCCCCTAGTTTTTTTCAAATTCCTGCCAGGTCAGGCTCAGATGTAATGGTAAACTGCCGCTCTTGCCCGGGTGGCGGAATTGGTAGACGCGCACGGTTCAGGTCCGTGTATCGCAAGATGTGGAGATTCGAGTTCTCTCCCGGGCACCAGAGTCATTTTGAGAAAAAGCTGCTGAAATCACAGTGGCTTTTTTTTTGCCTGTTGAACACGTCTAAGCGCAAAAACCTAGAGTTTTTGCCTAATCCAAAACGCTGCAACAACTGCAATCCGGGACACCAGGTTTGACGAATCAGATAGGCAGGGCAACCAGGTCATGACCTTGAACACCCACGATGCGCGCGCGCGTGAATTCCCCGACCTTCATTGTTTTGCTTATTTTTTCTGGGGGAAGCAACCTGACCACGCCGTCAATCTCTGGCGCGTCCGCATACGATCGACCCGTGCCGCCCTTTCGGCCAAGCGCCGGGGCATGGTCCACAAGAACTTGCATGGTGGCTCCCACGCGTTGCTGTAGCTTTTGGCTTGAAACTGATTCAGCCACCGCCATAAAGCGGGCTCGCCGCTCTTCGCGCAATTCCAAGGGAAGCATTCCCGGAAGGTCATTGGCTATTGCACCTTGCACTGCGCTGTAGGCAAAGCAACCCGCACGGTCAATTTTCGCTTCGCGGATGAAATCCAGCAGATGCTCGAATTCAGCATCGGTTTCGCCCGGAAAGCCAGCAATAAAAGTGCTGCGAATAACAAGTTCGGGACATATGTCGCGCCAGCGCGAAATACGTTCAAGATTTTTTTCTCCGCTGGCAGGGCGCTTCATTCTTTTCAAAACATCTGGGTGACTGTGCTGCAAGGGCACGTCGAGATAAGGCAAAACCTTGCCCGTTGACATCAGCGGCAGTACTTCATCCACGCTTGGATAGGGATACACATAGTGAAGGCGAACCCAGGCTCCAAATGGCGCTGCAATTTCGCCCAATGTCTGGACCAACTCAAGCATGCGTGTTTTGACGGGCCTGCCATCCCAAAAACCAGTCCGGTACTTGACATCCACCCCATAAGCCGAGGTGTCTTGGCTGATTACCAGCAGCTCTTTAACGCCCCCTTCAAACAGTGCGCGGGCTTCGTTCAGCACATCGCCAATGGGCCGCGACACCAGGTCGCCGCGCATCGATGGAATGATGCAAAACGTGCAGCGGTGGTTGCAACCTTCACTAATTTTTAGATAGGCATAGTGCCGGGGTGTCAGCTTGATACCGGCGATGCCAAACGCATTGGGAACCAAGTCAACAAAGGGATTATGGGGTTTTGGCAAATTTAAATGGACCGCATCCATCACCTCTTGGGTTGCATGAGGACCGGTCACTGCCAGCACGC
>Ga0326733_1000502_pt1 | contig 11306 bp, 5 predicted proteins | sample 14_GP2_308_FD_207946 | JGI IMG/M metagenome (GOLD analysis project Ga0326733, IMG submission 207946) | Glacier ice microbial communities from Ngari, Tibet, China - 14_GP2_30.8 | ecosystem: Environmental > Aquatic > Freshwater > Ice > Glacier | place: China: Ngari, Tibet | collected 2018-07-17 | reverse complement strand
TAGTAAACCATTCTGGCGCTTGCTGAGCATCGGCGTAAGCCAAAACTTTTGCTAAAGGCTTTATGGATAACTCATCAGCTTTTTCTTTACTCATTAATACCAAAGCTGATGCTCCATCATTTAAACTAGAAGCATTTGCAGCCGTTACTGTTCCGTCTTTTTTAAAAACCGGACGTAAACCAGCAATTTTATCAAACTTTACGTTTGCAGGTTCTTCATCATCTGCAATTACAGTAGTATTTCCTTTTTTATCAGTGATAGAAATGGTTGCAATCTCAGCTTTAAATTTTCCATTAGCAATAGCTTGTTGAGCTCTTTTGTAAGATTCTATAGCAAAAGCATCTTGATCTTCTCTAGAAATGTGACAATCTGTAGCGCAAAGTTCTGCCGCCGAACCCATGTGATAATCATTATAAACGTCCCACAAACCATCTTTAATTAAGCCATCTGTTAAAACACCATGCCCTAATTTATAACCATTTCTGGCTTTGTCCATATAATAAGGAACGTTGCTCATGCTTTCCATGCCACCCGCAACTACAATATCTTGATCGCCATTTGCAATACTTTGTGCAGCTAACATTACGGCTTTCATTCCGGATGCGCAAACTTTATTAATCGTGGTATTTGGTACATCAGGTAAGCCAGCAAATTTTGCTGCCTGAGTAGCTGGTGCTTGTCCTAAATTTGCAGATAGCACATTTCCCATAAACACTTCTTGCACTTGAGTTGGCTGTAAACCAGCTTGTTCAACAGCAGCTTTAATAGCAAATCCTCCTAATTGTGTGGCCGAAAATGATGATAAAACACCTGAAAAACTGCCAATGGGTGTTCTTACAGCAGCAACAATATAAACTTCTCTCATAAAATATTTTGTGTTATTAATTGGTAGTACAAAGCTATCATTAAAGGTAACGTAAAAAAATAGGCTCTATTTTATTTAACACTTAACACTATATTTTTACTTATCTCTTAAAAGCAAATCATGATTAATGTAATACCATTTGCATTATCCTTCGCTGGTTTATAAAAAACCTATATTTGAATAAATAAAAAATAAGTGGCTAAAATTAGAAAAGACTCTGGTAAGATTATTTACAGAAAATATACTTCTGTTATTAAATATGTTTTAATGGCGGTAAGTATAATCATCATAACGCTGATTTTACCTAAACAGCCGAAATTTAAATATGAGTTTGAAAAAGGTAATGTTTGGATGCATGAGGATTTGATTTCACCTTATAATTTTGCTATTCAAAAAAATATTGAAGAGATAAAGAAAGATAAAGAAAGTATTCTTAAAGCGGTATTACCAATTTATGAGCTTGATGATAAAGTTTTTGAAAGTCAACTTAATTTATTTCAAACAGATTTTGAAGCTAAATGGAAAGGCATTACAGCGGTAAATGATAAAGAAAAGCAGGAAAACTTTAATGTTGGTTATTTGATATTGAAAGATATTTATGACAAGGGCATTGTTGGTTTAAATAAAAAATATCAACGAGATGGTGACCATTATGTAATTTCTCTTTTAAAAAATGGTATTGAAACTGAAGTTAGCACTGCCAGCTTATTTACTCAAACATCTGCTTTGGCTTTCGCCGATGAGCAATTAAAAATAAAAGAAAAAATCCAATCAGTAATTATTTTATCTATTATTAAGGATAGGCTAACCCCCAACATAATTTACAACGAACGCTTTACTGAAAAAATTGAAATACAAGCTGTAGAAAACGTTTCTTCTACCAGAGGAATGGTACAAAAAGGAGAATTGATTGTAGCTACAGATAAAAGCATTAATGAAGAAATTTATCAAAAATTAGAGTCATTAAGAATTAGTTATGAAGATAATGCTACTGCAAACGGAGAAAGAAAATTAGTTTTAATAGGGCAGTTTTTATTGGTTGCCATGGTTATTTCTTTGCTCATGGTGTTTCTTTATCTTTTTAGAAAAGATATTTTTGGAGACAACAGGCAAATTTCTTTAATTCTATTGGTTGTAACCGGAATGCTGATTTTCCTTTCATGGTCTATCAGAATTAAACTGCCCAGCCTCTACTACATTCCATATTGTATAGTCCCGATTATTATTAGGATTTTATTTGATACCCGTTTAGCCATGAACATCCATTTATTAGTGGTTTTAATTGCGAGTTTCTTTTTGCCAAATAGTTTCGAGTTTGCTTTTTTACAAGTTACAGCGGGAATGGTAGCCATTTATAGTATTAAAAATTTAGTTCGCAGGGAACAATTCTTGATTTCGGCTTTGCTTATTTTGTTAAATTATTTTATAGCTTATTTAGGTATTTCTTTGATCAGAGAAGGAAGTTTAGCTACCATAGAATGGGTGAGATTTGTACCTTTTATTTTTAGCGTTTTACTTTCATTATTAGCTTATCCACTTATTTATTTGTTCGAAAAATTGTTCGGTATCACATCTGATATCACGCTGATTGAACTTACAAATACAAACACTACATTATTACGAGAGTTGGCATTTAAAGCTCCTGGCACTTTTCAGCACTCTTTACAAGTAGCAAACTTGGCTGAATCGGCTATTTTTAAAATCGGAGGTAATGCTTTACTGGTAAGAGCTGGAGCCTTATATCATGATATTGGTAAGATTGATAACCCTCAGTTTTTTATCGAGAATCAAAATAAAGGTTTAAATCCTCATGATAAACTGCCTTATGAAGAAAGTGCGCAAATCATCATTCGCCATGTGGTTAATGGAATTGAGATGGCAAGGCGTTACAATTTACCAGAGGTGATTGTTGATTTTATCAGAACACACCACGGAAACACGAGAGTAGATTATTTTTATCAATCGTTTTTGAAAAATTTTCCTGAAAAAATAGTCGATGAAAACACTTTTAGATATCCAGGACCAATTCCATTTACAAAAGAAACTGCCGTTTTAATGTTGGCGGATTCTGTAGAGGCAGCATCCCGAAGTTTAAAAGAACCTGATGCAGAAAGTATTAACAATTTAGTTGAACGAATTATTGACTATAAGCTAGAACAAAACCAATTAAACGATAGTAACATCACACTTAAAGAAATTGAAACTATTAAACTAATTTTTAAAACCATGCTGATGGGTATTTACCATGTAAGAATAGATTACTTAAAGGAGAATTAAAATTTCTTTTTGTAGATATAAGGGGATTACTATATTTGCACTCCCGTAAGGAAAAGAATAGCATAAAATAACAAAGGAGAGATGCCTGAGTGGCCGAAAGGAACAGTTTGTCCCAAAGGGACTCCTTCGGAGCTAAACTTAAAGTTGAAATAGAAAATGTTTGCAGCTTATATACTAAAATCTATTAATGACAATAGATATTACTATGGAAGTTGTGAGAATATAGATAAAAGATTAACTATGCACAATGAAGGCAAAGTTAGATCAACAAAAAGTAGAAGACCTTTTATTATAATTCACATAGAAGAATTTAAAACGAGGTCTGAAGCACAAAAAAGAGAATATTATTTTAAATCGATAGATGGTTACATCTGGTTAAAACAAAATAATATCATATAAATTAAACGGAGAGATGCCTGAGTGGCCGAAAGGAACAGTTTGCTAAACTGTCGTACTGGCAACGGTACCGAGGGTTCGAATCCCTCTCTCTCCGCCATAAATCAATATAAAACCCTGTAAATGAATATTTTACAGGGTTTTTCTTTTTTAAGGGGACATCTCAGGGGACAAATAAAGTTTCTCATTCCTACTCTTTCTAACTTATCATCTCTTTTCTTATCTTTCCGAAACTAAACTTTTCTATACTACTCTATGGCGTTAAGCTGGAATGAAATCAAAGAAAGAGCTATATAATTTTCTAATGAATGGGCTGATACATCAAATGAAGAAGCAGAAGCAAAATCTTTTATTGAAGCTTTTTTTAATGTATTTGGGATTACACGTAAAAGAGTAGGAACATTTGAGCATCGAGTAAAAAAGCTTAATGATGCTGATGGTTATATAGATTTACTTTGGAAGGGTACAATTTTAATAGAAATGAAATCTAAGGGTAAGAACTTAGATAAAGCATTTATACAAGCAAAGGATTATATACATGGCTTAAAAGAGCATGAACTACCAAAATATATTCTGGTTTCTGACTTTGAGAATTTTAGGCTATTTGATACCGAAGAAAATAAAACCCTTGAGTTTAAGCTGAATGATTTAGTTAACCATGTACAAAACTTTGGTTTTATTGCAGGCTATCAGAAACGTATTTATAAAGAGCAAGACCCTGTAAATATTAAAGCAGCCGAATTAATGGGTAAGCTGCATGATAGATTAGAGGAAATTGGATATAATGGGCATCCGCTAGAGGTTTATTTAGTTAGAATTTTATTCTGCCTGTTTGCAGAAGACACCACCATATTTGAGAAGCAACAGTTTCAAAACTATATTGAGGATAGAACAAATGAAGATGGAAGCGATTTAGCGTCTAAAATTCAAGAACTCTATCAAGTTTTAAATACTCCACATGAGAACCGTTATAAAAATTTGGATGAACAATTAAACGCTTTCCCTTATGTAAACGGTAAACTGTTTGAAGAAATACTTCCTTCTGCAAGCTTTGATAGTGCTATGCGTAACAGTTTATTAGCGTGTTGTTATATTGATTGGAGTAAGATTTCGCCAGCCATTTTTGGTTCGATGTTTCAAAGTGTGATGAACCCACAGGAACGCAGAAACTTAGGCGCACACTACACCAGTGAAAAGAACATTCTAAAGCTGATAAAGCCATTATTTTTAGATGAATTGTGGGCGGAGTTTGAGAGTAGCAAAAGCAATAAAAATAAACTTCCTGAATTTCATAAAAAGATTAGCCGGTTAAAGTTTTTAGACCCTGCTTGCGGTTGTGGTAATTTTTTGGTGATTACTTACAGAGAGTTACGCTTATTAGAAATTGAAATCTTAAGAGCATTAAACAAAAACGGACAAGGCTTTTTAGATGTACGAGAAATTATTTGGTTAGATGTTGATATGATGCATGGAATTGAATATGAAGAATTCCCTGCCCGCATTGCAGAAGTTGCCATGTGGCTAATGGACCACCAAATGAATATGCAAATAAGCAATGAGTTTGGACAATATTTTGCAAGACTACCATTAAAAAAAGCTGCAAGAATTATTCATGGGGATGCATTAGAAACAGAATGGGAAAATGCAGTTCCTAAAAATGAACTTTCATTTATCCTTGGAAATCCACCTTTCATTGGCTCTAAATTTATGAAGCAAAGCCAGCGTAACCAAATTGTACAACAGTTTGATAATGCAAGCGGTAGTGGCGTTTTAGACTATGTAACAGGTTGGTATATCAAAGCCGCCAAATACATTAAAGACACAAAAATTAAAGTTGGATTTGTTTCCACGAATTCAATTTCACAAGGAGAACAAGTTGGTATTTTATGGACGATTCTTTTTAATAAATACAATATCAAAATTCATTTTGCTCATCAAACATTTTCGTGGAGTAATGAGGCAAAAGGAAATGCAGGTGTTCACGTTGTAATTTTAGGCTTAGCTAATTTTGACACAAACAATAAAAGCATTTTTGAGTATGAAAATATAAAAGGTGAAGCACATGAAGTAAAAGCAAAAAACATCAATCCATATTTGGTTGATGCGAAAGATATTTTTATTACTAGAAGGACGAAACCATTAAGTAATGTTCCAACAATGCAAAAGGGAAGTCAACCAACAGATAACGGTAATTTCCTTTTTACAACAGAAGAAAAAAATGATTTTATTAAACAAGAACTTAAGTCTGAATTATATTTTAAACGAATTATTGGTTCAGAAGAATTTATCAAAAATAAAGAACGTTGGTGTTTGTGGTTAAAAGGCATTTCGCCAAACGAATTAAAACTACTTCCAAAGATTTATGAGCGGGTTGAAAATGTTAGAATTTTTAGATTAAAAAGTAAAAAAGCTGCGACAAGAAAAAAAGCTGAGACTTCAACTTTGTTTGATGAAATAAGACAGCCAGAAAGTATTTACTTAGCTGTTCCTGAAGTTTCATCTGAAAGAAGAAAATATATTCCTATTGGTTTTATAACCAAAGAAGTAATTGCAAGCAATAAAATTCAAATGGTTGGAAATGCTACATTGTTTCATTTTGGAATTTTAACTTCTTTATCACACATGACTTGGACAAAAAATGTTTGTGGTAGACTAGAAAGTCGTTATCAATATTCGGCAAGTATCGTCTACAATAATTATCCTTGGCCAGAAAATCCAACAGACAAGCAAATAAAAGCAATTGAAGAAAAAGCACAAAAAGTATTAGATGCTAGGTTAGAATTTCCAAATAGTTCTTTGGCGGATTTATACGACCCTTTAACAATGCCACCTGAATTAGTAAAGGCGCATAACGAATTAGATAAAGCAGTTGATTTGGCATATAGACCTCAACCCTTTTTGAGTGAAGCAAAAAGAATCGAATTCCTGTTTGAGTTATACGAGAAATATACTGCTGATTTGTTTACTAAAGAGAAGCCTAAAAGAGCAAAGAAAACAACTTAAGAAGTTTGAGTTTTAAACCGTTCTTTAATCTCGTTATTCTTTTCGTCTAGCTTTTGATAAAGCCTAATGCTTTTTTGATTTAGTGGTATATAATGTAAAGTGCCATAATCGGTGTAATACTCTTTAATGTTTTCAGGTTCTAGTCTGTACGCATTATCTAAAAGCTCGCTAGTTCCTCTCTCTCCGCTTAATAAAATAAAAGCTCGATATTGTTAAAATATCGAGCTTTTTATATTTTATAAGTTTAGCAATTATTTATTATATCGTTCAAAGAATTCATAAATACGCAGCATTTGATCAATGCGTTGTCTCACGTTACCAGATCGGCTTATTTCATGTGTTGCACCAGGATGTCTCACATATTCAACCGGTTTATTTAAAACTTTTAGTGCTTTATACATCATTTCACTTTGAATTACCCCGGTTCTCAAATCATTTTCACCATGAAAAATTAAAAATGGGGTATTGATTTGATCTACATAATTGAAAGGCGATTCTCTTTTTAAAATAGGCTCAATTTTATCTTCCCAAGGATAACCACCAAAATAATTTGGAACTAAACGCCACGCATTACCCTCACCAAAAAAAGTAGGTAAGTCATAAACGCCTCTTTGAGCTGAGGCAGCAGCAAATCTATTATCATGAGAAACTATCCAAGCCGTTAAATATCCAGCGTAAGAACCACCAGTAACTGTCATTTTTTTAATATCAATCCAGCCTTCAGCAACTGCGCCATCTAAGGCACCTAGAACATCTTCTGTAGGTCCTTTTCCCCAATCTTGATAATTAGCTCTCAAAAAATCTTGTCCGTAACCGCCAGAACCACGGGGGTTAGAGTAGACCACTCCATATCCTTGAGCTGCAAAAAATTGATATTCATGCCACATACTTGCCTCCCCCGGACCCCACATGGCAGATGGACCACCATGAATTTGTAAAACCACGGGGTACTTTTTAGCTGGGTCAAAATTAATTGGCTTCATTACCCAGTATTCAACTTTTTGACCTTTGCTGTTAATGTAAATTTTCTTTTCCGGGATTGATAATTTTTTGTCCTTAATCCAGCTACTATTGAACGAGCTAATTGCTTTAAATGATTTATTTAAAAGGTTGGATACATAAAGTTCTGAAGGATTTGCAACTTCTGTTTTAACATAAACCAATTTATCTTTTCCTAAATTTAAATTGCTGATTCCTACGTTAAAATCACTCAATTGCTCTATCGTTTTTGATTTAAGCGTTAATCTGTAAATAGGTGTTCCTCCATTAGAAGGTGATGTAAAATAAATGTAGCGCTCATCTTCTGACCATGTAACCCCACTTTTATTTCTGTCAAAGGAAATTATCATAGGAGCAGCCAATGGATTTAAAAGATTTAAAATTCCTAATTGGGGTATATTAATTCCGTCTGATGGTGAAAATTGATAAGCTAAATAATTTCCTGATGGTGAAATAACTGGGTTACTAAAATCTGTTTTAGCTTGTCCTAAAACTTTCTGGGTGATTTTATTAGTGAGGTCCATTCTATAAATTTCACCAGATTCATTCCTATCAGGATGTTGTAAACTATCAATTGCTGATGAAAAAATTATTGATTTTCCGTCCTTAAAGAAATCGGCATTAGAAAATGAGTAAAATCCACTGCTAAGCATTTTTACTTCACCTTTTTCAATCGCATCAACAATAAAATAATGATTAAAGTTGTATTCAGGATTAGTATTTGCCTCCCCTTGAAAATTTAACTTTGTAAATACTTTGGCTTTTTTATCTATTTCATTTTGATTTAAGTAAGCCCTAACCTCATCGATATTGCCGTTTGGGTTAGGTTTTTGTAAGTTTTTTAGTTGTACATTATTTATAAAACCAGGCTTTTCTAAAGGCCAAATAGGATTAGTAAAAGTTGGATTTAATAAAGAATCTTTTAATAATTCGTTTAATGATATTGCTGCTGAAAAAAGAATCTGATTACCATCCGGAGACCATTTAGGCGAGCTTACTGAGTATTTAAAATCAGTAATTTGAATAGGTTCGCCTCCGGATAAGGAAAGTAAAAAAACTTGGGATTTACCTTTTATCGCTCTTGTAAAAGCTATCGAATTTCCGTTTGGAGACCAAACAGGTTGGCTAGCTCCAACTGAACCTGATGTTAGTGGCCTTATGTTAGGATCTCCTTCAGTGTTGGCTAAATAAATATGCGTACGATATTGAAAATCGTCTTTTTTATCGTCATCAGAAATAATTGCGTTTACAGTAAAAGCTACTTTTTTTCCATCAGGTGATAGTACAACTGAGCCAATTTGTTTTATTTGTAAAAGGTCAGTCACTTGGATTTTATTACTTGGTGTTTGCGCAAAAACTCCAAAAGAAATATACAGTGAAACAAATAAAAAATAGAGTCGTAGTTTTATCATCATGATTTGGTTTTTTCTAAAGTAGTTATTCTATTAGTGATATTATTGTTCTGAAACTAATTGTAGACTAAATATTACAAAAAAACCTTTCTAATTTCTCAGAAAGGTTTTAAATCAAGTTTGTTATAATTTCTTAATATCCTGGATTTTGCGGAAATGCTTCTTTACCGCCAAGTGTTCTATCTATTTGATCTTGAGGAATAGGTCTAAGTACATGATGGCTTTGTATCCCTACTGCTGCAGAAGGATTATATTTTTTAACCCGCTCTACTAATTTACCTGTTCTTACTAAATCAAACCAACTCATTAACTCTCCTAAAAATTCTCTACTCCGTTCATCTAAAATAAAATCAATATTTAATTGTGCTGGAGTAATTTGCATAGCCGATTGATTAGCTGCTGTTTCTGCGGAATTTGCACCCTGTTTAGCGGCTCGTTTTCTTACAACATTAATTAAATTAGCTGCTTCTGCACCGTTATTACTCATCATCAAGGCTTCTCCAGCAATTAAATAAGCTTCAGACAATCTGAACAAGAGAAAATCTCTGGAACCTGTCTCATCTCCAACATTTAATCTTTGAGGGTCTAAATATTTAATTAAAGACGGATAAATCCGTTCAGTATATTGGCTTGGAGAAAAGAAATTATAGTTAAAATTTCTTTTTATTGCTGTTGGTATTTCAATATCTGAAACTACAATAGCTGTATCTCCTAATTTAAGATTTACTGATTTGCCGTTATTTGTAGTAATTGTACCTGCTCTATTACAAAAGAATACCCTTTTAAAGTTTTTTTCAAACCTACCATCTCGGGCTTTATCATATAAAGTAGTATAAACAAATTCTGTTGGTCTAAATCTTTTAAATGGCCTTCCATTTGCAATATCCCTTGTCATGCCTAAGGCCGCAACATCATACTCCATTAAAAAGTATAAATGTAACCTATTACCTAGGCCAATAAAAAGGGGATCCTTACTGTTTTGAACAGAAAATATAACTTCAGAATTTTTTTCTCCTGTACCTTGATCAAAAACTTTAGCAAAATCATCCAGCAATCTAAAACTGTAATTATTTATTACGTTTTTAGCAAAAACAGCTGCTTTGCTGTAATCATCTGGTTGTTTGGCTGCAGAGCTTGCCCTGGTTAAATAAACTTTTGAAATAAGAAATTCTGAAGCAGGTTTAGTAGCTCTACCATAGTTTGTTGCAACCGTTGGTAGGTTTGCTATTGCAAAATCTAAATCTTCAATAATTAATTTATATACGTCACTTACAGGAGATCTTTTAGCTTCTTTAACAACTCCTTGAGTTTCTGTAGTTGATAAGTGTATAGCTCCAAACATTCTAACTAATAGAAAATAATAATTGGCCCGTAAAAATCTTACCTCAGCAACTCTAACATTTTTTAGCTTTTCATCCATTCCTGTAATAGATGGTGCTCTTGTGATTACAGAATTACAAGCATTAATGGCGATATACATATCGTTCCAAGTGTTAGTCACCACACCGTTTCTAGCATCGAACCCCGAATCATAAAAATTGATACTTTTATTTCCTCCGTCAGATCCGTTAGTGTAAGTATCTGTCCCAAAAACAGAAAGGGAGGCTCCATTTTCACTACCCCCATAAAAGTTTTTAAGATAGCTATAAGACGCTCTTACGGCATCTTCTAATCCAGTAGGAGTATTTATGTAAGAGTCTGTAATTTGAGACCGCACATCTTCTTCTAACAATTTATTACACGAAATTGTTGAAAGGTATATTATAGAAAGTATTAAAATCTTTTTCATATTGTTTGATTAAAATTTAAGGTTAAATCCAAGTAAAAAAGTCCTAAACGCTGGAGTATCTGTATTAGGATTTGAGGGATCAATCTCTGGGTCTATTCCATTATATTTAGTTACATAAGATGAAAAAACAAACGGATTTTGAGCGCTTAGATAAACTCTTAATGATTGTGCCTTAAATTTACGAGCTAATGCATCTGGAAAATTATATCCAAAATTTATATTTCTTATTTTTACAAAAGAACCATCAAAATACTGCAATGTAGACCCATATAAAGGACTTTCTTGGTCTGCGTTAGGTTGAGGATATTCATTTGTTGGGTTAGTAGGTGTCCAATAATCAACATTAAAGTTATTATAACGGCCAAATAAGGAAACTACCTGACCTCTATGAAGCGGACTCTGAATCATACTACCTAAACGGGCAAAAGTAAGAATTGAGAGATCCAAATTTTTATACCCAAACCTATTTGTAAGACCGCCTGTTATTTTAGGGACATCTGAGCCTAAAATTTTACGATCATTAGGGTCAATCACACCATTTCCATTAGCATCATTAATCTTGATT
>Ga0326733_1000501_pt1 | contig 11310 bp, 12 predicted proteins | sample 14_GP2_308_FD_207946 | JGI IMG/M metagenome (GOLD analysis project Ga0326733, IMG submission 207946) | Glacier ice microbial communities from Ngari, Tibet, China - 14_GP2_30.8 | ecosystem: Environmental > Aquatic > Freshwater > Ice > Glacier | place: China: Ngari, Tibet | collected 2018-07-17 | reverse complement strand
GCCGGGAGGGGTGGGTATCGGCGGTGCGGGTTTGGCGTCCCTGCATTGCCGGTTGCTTGATAACTGGGCGACCGGCCGGCAGTGGCGCGGTCGAGCCGGCTTACCTCCCTCGCCGCCTTTGCCGGCTTTAAATGTGCCGTCCGCGGAAAATGCACTGGGTCTCGGCGGCCGCAGACGACATTTTTGCCAGCCAGCCCGGTCGAAGGCGGTGAAGGGGGTAAGAGGGGAAACCAGCCGTTCCGCTTCGCGCCCAGTTGCAGACATTCTTAACGCCAGTTAGTGCGCCCGTAACCGGACGTTTGATTAGCCCGATGGATAGGGCGTATCTGTCGGACAATTTGGATAGTCCGCTTTTGATTATTCTGAGACCGGGCCAGACGTCCGTTCAGGCAAAAGAAATTGCCGAATAAGGACCAAAAGCGATGACTACAGATACTATTTCGCGCACGCTATGGATCCACCGATTTTCCGGCATTTAGCACTGATTTTAATCGAACGTTCCTATCCTAAAATCGGTCAATGTGACATGAGAACTGGCAGCTTAGGGTCTTCGAGCAATTCTCGCGTAGCACCGCCCAAGATAAACTCTCGTAGCCGCGAATGGCCAAAAGCGCCCATCACCAGAAGGTCCGCACCGCATTGCAAAGCGTGGCCTTGGAGCGCCTGACCAATCGAGCCCTCACCCAGATGGATCTGCTTGAACCGGGCGTTCAGGCCCTTTTGGGCAAGTGCCGTCTCGATGGTTGCGGGATCGGGGCTTGTTTGAAAACGCTTTTCGCCGCCTACCGCCACCAGCGTCACTTCTTCGGCAAGCCGCAGAAAGGGCAAAGAATCATGCAGGGCTCGCGCGGCCGTGCGGCTGTGATCCCATGCGACAATCACTTTCTTACAAGCAAATGATGACCCATGGCGATTTGGAACGATGATGACCGGTCGACCGGAATCGAACAATACATGTTCTGCTACGGCACGCTCGCTGAGGAAGACACTATTATCTACACCAATGACCGTTAAATCATGCAGTTTAGCTCTATCGCCGACGAAGGGGATTAGACCAAACGCATGTGCCCAATCGGTCAGGGTTGTCACCGGTACACCGCGTTCGCGTGCTTGAGCCGCAATGGCTTCGGCCAGTACAGAGGTGTTCTGGCGCCTTACGGCAGTTTCCTGATCGATCTGTTCGGCAGAGCGCCCCTCCCAGGTTCCTGGCATTAAGAAGTCCGTGTGCGGCACCAGTACATCAAGATGGGCACCGAGCGCAGCGGCTGCGCCCACTGCAAAGGCGGCAGGTCCGCTGGTTGGTTTTGAAGCCTCCAGCGAGCCATAAAGCATGAGAGTGTGATTGGGCATAATTTGTAATCCTTTTTATTTTGGCGGTTGCGCGTCTCTGGCATTTGCCCGCTGTGGAGCTCCTCGACGATTATCGAGAATTCGCTCGAACGCTGAGGCGCGCTTACTTCGCCCCAAAAGGTAACGACGAGTGATGCAGCACGATCCGCAGCTTGCCTTCTCCATCGCGTACATAGCCGAAGGTCTTGTCGACCACAGTCACATTGCCTTTACGGTCGGTTAGCGTCACGTTACCCATCGAGATAGCAGTGCTACCGGTGATCAGGATGGCGGCATTGTCGATCTTGTAACTGCGCCAATGCTTGAGAGCGAAGCCACTATCGCCGGGGTAGTTTGGATTGCCACCGACAAAATAGGAAAGCGCTCCTTCACGGGTCGTGCGAAACGTCGTCGGAGCGGCTGCCAGCGTTGGCTTAAATAATACCGGCCCCATTTTGTAACCGTAAGCCGTGTCGATTACTCGTTCAGCAACGCGCGTCGCGGCCGCCTTTCCGTTGTTGTCAAATTCAGTCGAGATCGCGACCAGAGCAGTGCCCCATGCGATTTGTGCGGCTTCGACTTCAACAATTGTGATGGGTGTGTAGGTTGCCATAGTTGTAGACACTGTTGGTGGCTGCTGCGCCAACGCCGGCTGCGCCACAACCAGCGCCAAGCCTGCCATGGCGGATAGGGTAAAAACATAATACTTCATCAGAATTCTCCTGTGGTAAATGGCTGGTTTCGGGATGTGATTTCAAAGAGCTTCCACAGCGCCGCGAGTTTTCCAGAGCGAGTAGAATATTCCGCCCAGAATGAGGGCAAAGGTTACCGCTAGGCTCATCACCGGCGGGAATTTATCGCCGCCCATGATGAAGTCTGACACAAAGATCTTTGATCCGATGAATACCAGAACCAGCGCCAGCGCGTATTTTAGATACTGAAACCGGTGAACCATCGCAGCGAGCGCGAAATACAGTGCGCGCAGGCCAAGAATTGCCATGATGTTAGAAGTGTAAACAATGAACGTGTCAGTCGTAATGGCGAAAATGGCGGGCACACTATCAACGGCGAACACGAGATCGGCCAGATTAATGATTACTAGCGCAAGAAACAGCGGCGTTGCCGCTCGTACGAGCTTGCCAGTTTTTTCATCAGGCACCTTCACAAAGAAATGCTGACCATGCAGTTCCTTTGTGACGCGCATGTGGCTTGAGATAAACTTGACCACTGGGTTTTTTGCGACGTCCATCTCCTGGTCGCCGGTGAATAGCATTTTGACACCGGTTGCGATCAGGAATGCGGCGAATATATACAGCACCCAATAATATTCTTGCACGATTGCTGCCCCCGCCGCGATCATGATGCCGCGTAGAAAGATGACGGCGATAATGCCCCATAATAGCGCGCGATATTGGTATTTCCGAGGTATGGCAAAGTAAGTGAATATCAGACTGATTACGAAAACGTTGTCGATCGACAGTGCCTTTTCAATAAAGAATCCAGTGTAATATTGCATCCCGCTCTCGGTGCCTTTCTGGAACCAAACCCAAAGCCCAAAGGCTAGCGCTATGCTGATGTAGAAAGCCGATAGCTTGAGGCTCTCGCCAATGCCCATTTCGCGATCTTCTTTGTGCAATATGCCAAGATCGAATGCTGTAAGCGTGACGACTAATCCGAGAAAAGATAGCCAGAACCAGACCGGCGTTCCCAACCAGTCCATAATTAAAAATTCCATGCGACCGTTCCGATCTAAGCGCTGATTGTCGAAAGATTTATTATAATTGCAGGATCACGATCTATCGTGTGATCCTAAAGGTCTGACTTTCCACTCGCGCAAACCCCGCCGCCGATTTAAAAATCGGCGGCGACGGGCTCAATCGAATAGCTCTGACAGAAACGACTTCTTACGCTTGCCGTGGCGATACCGATCATCATTGGTATATCCGCCTTGCCTGTGGCCATAGCTTTGTGGTTCACCCTCCGGCCGAGTTGGTGCACTAGCGTCGACGCTACGTTCGATGATCTTGTCGAGCTCTCCCCGGTCGAGCCATACACCACGACATGTTGAGCAAAAATCGATTTCGACGCCTTGACGGTCTGACATTGTCAGGCCCGTCTTGCAAATCGGGCACGGCATGGCGGCGACTGATTCTGAACTTCGCATGGCCTACAACGCTCCAATTGGGTGGGTTAACGCAAGGCGATGCATGCGGTCCTTGATTGCCAGTTTGAGCTTCTTCAGTCGCAAAAGTCTCAAGCTGTTAGGGAATTGACGCTTGTGCTCACGACATACTTCGGCGTCCAATCTGCCATGAACCAAGAGCATTCGGTAAATCAGCGTCTTCATTGCGTATCTCCAATCGATGTTGTTTGATCAATCGGGCCTACCGCAATGCCGCGCTACCTAAGGGGAGGTATGCTTGCACCGCACTGGGTCGGCCCGATGCGGTCCGACATCGCTGCTGTCAAGGAGATCAGCCGCCAGAGGGGCCCGGTCCGCGAAAACTCGTCTAGCTGTACATCCGTTTCGGCACCATTCCGATTGCTGGCGCGGTGCAATAGTCTTAGGCTATCGCAATAGCGAGAATGTTAAGGAATTTTAATTCGCCAACATCTCGAGCGCTTCTACTCTAATTCGTTCAGCAATCATTCGATAGGTATCGCTATAGGCTGCGCCGCTACGCCATGCGGCAGCGATGCTGCGCGTGTAATCCCACCCCTTGGGCCGTAGTTCGTTGATACCTGCTCGGCCGCCCACATCTGATCGGATGTAAAGCTCTGGGAGAATTGCAAGCCCAAGCCCCGAACTTGCCATCTGATGAATACTATCAAGGCTAGTTCCTTCATAGTCTCGCAGCAAATCCATGCCCAGTTCGACGCAAATCTGAGCTACTTGGTGGTGTAGGTGATGGGTTGTAGAAATGCTAAGAACCTGCGCGCCTTTCAAGTCTGTAAGGCGTAGATCCGTGTTCTTGGCTAGCGGATGGTCAGGAGGTGCAACGAGAAACAATCGTTCGCGGAACAAGGGTTCTACGACAAGGTCGCTACCCCCGATCGGCAATGGACCGAGCAGCATGTCGAGCGCTCCGCGCGATAGCTCGAGTGCCTGCTCCCCGGGGATGCCCTCTCGGATATGGAGTTTGAGGTCAGGCTGTTCGCTGTGAAGTGCGGCAATGATCGGCGGCATTAGATATGGCCCTAGTGTGGGCGTCACTCCAAAACGCAGTGTTCCCACAAGATGCTCGCCTGCTCGCCGCGCGAGTTCGCGAATGTCCTGCACATCAATTATCAAACGTCGGGCTCGGGCAGTGATTTCGCGACCGATCGGTGTCATTTCTGCGCCAGAGGCTCTTCGCTCGATCAACGCAACCCCGAGCCGATCCTCCAACGCTCGCAATTGCTGGCTAAGCGTTGGTTGGGAAACATTGCAAGCATCCGCTGCTCGGCGGAAATTATGGAGGTCAGCTACGGCGACGAGATATTCCAGCTGACGCAGATTAGGCATAGGTAAGGCTCCAGACGCGATAGTTTATTCCTATCACGTTCATCGTATTTAATCGAATATAATTAGCCTATCTTACGTGTCATGTAACCCTACCAGAAGCCGCACGCTGCTAAAGCGCCGTCAGGCGGAGGACAGATTGGAAGCCCATCCGGGCGACAAGCGCTATTTCAGCTCACGCGCGGTCGATTTTTGAGGAAATGGAGAATTAAAGTGGCAAAAGGATTTAACCCCAGAGCGACCATCAGTTCGCAGCCCGGAACGGCTGGACTTGGCGAGGAAAGCGCCGCCTACCATGAGGGGCTACGATCCTACATGCTGTCGGTCTACAATTACATGGCGTCCGGCGTGTTGCTGACCGGCATCGTTGCCCTACTGTTTGCGAACAGCGGGATGGCAGCGCAGATACTTGGCGGTCCGGGCATCCTCAAATATGTGATCATGTTCGCACCCCTGGCGTTCGTTCTGGTGCTCAGCTTCGGCATCAATCGGCTTTCGACCGGGGCCGCGCAACTGCTGTTCTGGGCGTTCGCGACGGTGATGGGCCTGTCGATGGCATCGATCTTCCTAGTTTACACCGGCACCTCGGTCGCGACTACCTTCTTCGCGGCGGCGGCGGCCTTCGCTGGCCTCAGCCTGTTCGGCTACACCACCAAGAAGGATCTGTCCGGCATGGGCACCTTTCTGATCATGGGCGTGGTCGGATTAATGGTAGCGATGATCATCAACATCTTCTTGCAATCGACCGCGATGCAAATGGCGATCAGCTTCATCGGTGTGCTGCTGTTCGCTGGCCTCACCGCCTACGACACGCAGCGGATCAAGAGCTTGTATTTCGAAGTGGCAGGCACCGAAATGATGGGCAAAACCGTGATCATGGGCGCGCTGTCGCTTTATCTCGACTTCGTCAACATGTTCAGCTTCCTGCTTCAGTTCATGGGCCAGCGACGTTGAGTCACCGCAGTCATCCGCTGGCGCCTCAGTGGGAGAGGTGCGTCCTTGGGCGTTCGCTGGAACCCGGCGCATCTAGACAACTGATGCACAGCCAATGCGCAGCGCGAGCCATTGCCCCGATCGGGGCATAAGAATGGCGTCGGTCGTTCCATTTTGAGAATGCGATATGCGCTGCTGCACCGCATTCCGCTGGCGCCGCCTTATTTTACGCAAGTTCGACCGGTCGTCGAGCGCGATGGCGCATGGCTGGTGGTCGATTATCCGGCCCGGATGCGTTTCAAGGCCGGAGAGACGATGAGCGAACGCTCGGTTCGTTTCCGAACGCTCGGGTGATGGCCGGTAACGGCTGCGGTCGAGTCAAAAGCCGCCGACCTTTTCTCAATCGTTCGCAAAACACTGGGCGCTGCGAACTCCGAGCGGCAAGGCCGCATCGGCGACGGCGAAGACGGCGGTTCGCTCGAACAAAAGAAGCGCGAAGGCTATTTCTGATGGGCGCAGTGGAGGACCTCCTATATATCAGCGACCGCGCCATCATAGCGACGATGCATGCCAAGGAAAAAGTCATTGCGCCGATCGTCGAACGTTTTCTGGGCTTGCGACTGAAAGTCACTACCGCGGTGGACACAGACACCTTCGGCACCTTTAGCCGGGATATCGAGCGGACTGGATCGCAGCTTGATGCGGCACGCGCTAAGATCGAGGCGGCTTTTGAGAGAACGCCTGACCTTCACATCGGGTTGGCCAGCGAAGGGAGCTTTGGCTCGCATCCCTACATTCCGTTCTGCGCCCTCGAGCGCGAGATCGTTGTCCTTGTCGATCGAAGGGCTAGCCTGGAAATTGTCGGACACCATGCAACGCTCGACACGAACTTTGCTCACGTGGTCGTAACCGATGCGGCAGACGGCCTGGACTTTGCTGAACGGGTTGGCTTTCCGGATCACGGCGTCATCGTGATGGGCTGCCGCGATGGCCAGCCCGCTCACGATCTCGCGTTGATAAAGGATGCGGCAACCTGGGGCGAGCTGACGTCGGCGTTTCATCAGGTCATCGCCAAGGCAGGCGCGGCTTTTGTCGAAACGGACATGCGCGCGCACCGCAATCCCAGGCGGATGCGCGCGATTAAACGCGCGACGATCGACCTTGCACGCCGTGCCAGAAGCCCGTGCCCTAACTGCGGTCGGCCTGGGTATGCCCTGACCGAGCGACTTCCAGGCCTGCCATGTTCGTGGTGCGGCGAGCCGACGCTGCTCACCAAGGCAGACGTTCAGTCATGCGCCGGATGCAGCTGGCGGGTCGAGCGCGCGGTCGAGGCTATAGCGGCCGACCCCGCGCACTGCGGGGAGTGCAATCCATGAGCTGGGAGGAAAGGGTGTGAGAGTTGAGACAGGAGCCTAAAATCATACTAGCGGTGGCGGATGCCCAAATCGCATGGGTGCTGGAGCACCCGCACACGAGCGATTGGCTGAAACAGGCGCTTCGAACAGCTGACGGACTTGATCCGATCGGGCTGCAGAACGATGTTGAGATGCTCAAGCATCTTATCGGTCCCCGAGCGCAGGTCGAGATCGAAATCGCGATGGCCCCGTTCGTATTCGTCAGAGGGAATGACCGAAACGACTGATTGCGAGGGTTCAGCCAAGCCTTAACGTACGACAGGTTTCAAGTGCTGGGAGCGCGGTTGGGAACGCCTGTAATGTTAGCGGCAACAGCCAAGCGTTCTGACCGGTCTAAACGGCAGCTATTCATCTATCCACGCACAGAAGCAGACAGTCCGCTCCCGGCCCGTAACTGGCCGTCGTCCCATTTCCTCCTTCACCTCCTTTCACTGGGCCGTCTGCGAAAAATGCGCTCGGGTACTCCGCGTCCGCAGCCGACATTTTTCCGAACCGGCCCGGGCGAAGCCGGTGAAGGGGGTGAAGAGGGTGACGGGCGGCCCTGTCGTTGCCACGAAAAGCAGCCGCCATTCAAAATAGCGCGAAACTTGGACAGGATTGGCTTGACTTTTTGGTCGTTGGCGTCCATTTAATGGGCAGCCAAGGTGCTCGTGATAGCGCAAGGCTGATTCAGCAAGGGTACTCGATTGACCCCGCTCGCATCTGGCCGTTCCGCGACTTTAGTTCGCTCAGGGAACGGTGATCCAGGATGCTTTCACCATCTGTAGCCGGAGGCGTAACTGCCTTCCGAACAGGTCAGTTTGAAAGCGTCACATTATGACCAAATGCAGTGGTTCCGAAAGCAATAACGAATCGCGTTCACACTCAGTACCTCCAACCAACCCAATCGAAAAAGGTAAAGCAGGTGACGGTGGCATCCTCACGCCGCTAACTGTCAGTAATGCGGAATTTGTTGCAGCGGTGTTTCACACAATCCCCGACGGTACCAGCCCGGTCGTCTGTTCAAAACCGGCCGATCCTAAGGATGGAGGTTGGACAGCGCAACAGATCGGTGATGTTGCCAAACAATGTCCCACTAATCGCAACAACTACCTTAATACTGCATCTTTCGTCGCGGGTGTAACCGGCGCAATAAAAGCGACGAATGAACAGCTGGCTTCGTATCATGCCGTAATGTTCGATGACCTAGGCACCAAGGTTCTCTGGGATCGGCTGGACGTACTAGGACCACCGTCTTGGCAAATCGAAACCAGTCCCGGTAACTTCCAGGTCGGATATATTCTCGATAAACCTCTAACTGACATTGCCCAAGTTCAGCCCATGCTGAAGGCGTTTTCTAGGGCGGGGTTAAGTGATCCCGGAAGCCTAACACCCAATCGCTGGATGCGAATGCCCGAAGCGATCAACGGAAAGGCAAAATATAATCAGCCCGATGGATCATGTTTCCAGTGCAGGATCGTAAAGTGGGATCCACATCTCAAATATTCGCCCGAACAGCTAATGTCGGGGTTGGAGACCGTTCCAAACTTCATCCCAACCGGCAACAAAGAGCGAAGGGCTGTGATTTCAAGGCTGAAGTCCTCCGGTATCTCACACGAGGTGCTGAAACTCAAAGCAGCCGAGCATCCTGCAATTACAGCCATAAAAGCAGAAGGTTTGTACAAACGCGACATAGGCGACGGTCGCCATGAAATAACTTGCTTCGCCATAAATGAGCACACCGACAAGATTGACAGTGGCACCGTGTTATTCAAGCCGAGCGAAGCTTACCCGATCGGAGGGTTTCGTTGCCAGCACTCGCACGGCGATACCATGAGCGTGACAAACCTCTATGACCGGCTTGGCGTTGACCACGACGCCGCTCGCCACCGTCACACCATCATCTTGGTGCCGGGTGCACTGGATCAGATCGCCAAAGCCGCGGAGTATGTGTTGGCCGACCACGGCAATGTCTACCAAAGCGGCGGCCTTGTAGTTCACATCCGCCGTGACCCCGGAACCGGCGACCCGCGCATAGAACCCGCCAATGACCAAAGCCTTACAGTCGAACTTTCTGCCAGAGCTGACTGGGGGCGCTACGACGGTCGATCGAATAAGCTGGTGCGTTACGACCCGCCGGAAAAAGTGGTCAAAGCCGTTCTTAAGGCTGTCGAATATGATTACCTTCCACCATTAAGCGGCATAGCGCGGCAACCATTCTATCACGATGGCGAGCTGGTAACCGCCACAGGCTATCATGTGAAATCGGGTATATACGCGAGCTTCAGTGAAGATCAATTCGCTGTTCCGGACACGAGCCGGGCTGCGGCGGAACAGGCCCTAGTCCTGCTATTGAGCTTATTGGAAGAAGTCGAGTTTGCGACCGACATAGACTTGGCGGCGGCACTTTCGGCGATTTTGACTGCGACTGTTCGCACATCGCTGCCGCTTGCTCCAGCCTTTCTTACGACGGCCCCCGACAGCGGTATTGGCAAAAGTTATCTGAACAGCATTATTGCGCCGTTCGCAGGGCCGGGCGAACCTCAACGCACAAGCTTTCCCAAAACGTCCGAGGAGGCCACTAAGTCGGTGCAATCGCATCTGATCACAGGATCTGCGGTAATTGAGTATGACGACATGGATTGTGACTTCCTGCCGCACGGCGCGCTGAACAGAATGCTGACTAGCGAGCATCTAACTGACCGTATTTTAGGGGTCAGCAAAACCGTCACCGTCAGCACGCGTGCATTGGTACTGGCCTCCGGTATCAACGTCGGCCCGGTCCGGGACATGAACAGGCGGGTGATCACTATCCATTTGGCCCGAAAGCAGCAGGGCGGAATCAAGCGATCGTTTGCCGGCCGCCCCGCCAAGGTGGTTAGGAACAATCGCGGCAAGTATGTGTCGGCGGTCCTAACGATCATCGAAGCCTGGAAGGCGGCCGGATGTCCTCGGGGGGATGCGCCGTCTATCGCCAGTTACGGCGATGAATGGTCCGATTTGTGCCGTCTTCCCTTGATTTGGCTCGGGCTACCGGACCCCGCGCACTCGCTAATCATGCAAGTTGAAAATGATCCCGACCTCGAGCAATTCGGGCTGGTGTTGCGCGAATGGTATGCCCGGTATCAGTCAACACCGGTCACGGTCCGCAAAGTCAAAGAACCCCGCTCAATGGGTGACGATCCGCTCTACGATGCATTGCTTGAACTGCCCGTTACGCAAAACGGTTACATCGTGCCCGATAAGCTGGGTTGGCTATTCAGACGGAAGGCAAACAAGATCATCGATGGCTATGCTCTGCGCGAAGGCTATGCCGATGGCCGGAAGGCTTGGTGGGTTGAGAAACTGCCTGACCTGACACCGCCTTTGCCTGCTTTGGCTCCGCCGGTTGCTGAAAATGTCGATGACGATCCGGACAGCACCGGGATCGGCTTCGAGTAACCGGCTGCTGGGGCGCGTTGCGAATGGATATGTCTAACTGACCTGTCCATTCGCGACACGCCTCGGCAATGCTGGATCACGTCACAGGGTAATCATTGTGAAATGTGCCCTGTAGCCGGCGATGCAGCAATGCCAGGCGACGATATCAGCCGTCGGCACCGCTACCCCACCCGATAAAAAAACGGCGCTCTGTGCGCATGAATTTAAACCGTAAAACCAAAGGAAAATTATTATGCCCAAAGTACAACTCACGGCCGCTTTTTGCGCGACCGCCCAATGTGAACCCGGCAAACGCAAAACCGATTTTTACGCCGAATCCGCAGTGGGTATGGGCATCGAGTGTCGCGCGTCTGGCGGTAAGTCTTACTTCCAAAGATACTTTGACCAACATGGCCGCCAGCGTCAGATTACGATTGGTGCTTACGGCGAAATCACGTTCGAGCAAGCCAAGCGTGCTGCCCAAAAAATTAGATCGGAAGCTGTCCTGGGCGGTGATCCGGCAGGTAAAAAAGAAAAGAAAAAGACCATACCGCTTTACCGCGAGTTGGCAGAGATGCATCTAACTTACGCCGCCAACCACCATCGTAGCGACGGTGTACAGCGCATACTAAAAAATCATGTGATCCCCCGCTTTGGTAAGTTGCGGCTGGATGAAATCAAGCAACAAGACATCACCCAGTGGCTTGCCGAGAAACGCCAAGGCGGCATGGC
>Ga0326733_1000500_pt1 | contig 11318 bp, 11 predicted proteins | sample 14_GP2_308_FD_207946 | JGI IMG/M metagenome (GOLD analysis project Ga0326733, IMG submission 207946) | Glacier ice microbial communities from Ngari, Tibet, China - 14_GP2_30.8 | ecosystem: Environmental > Aquatic > Freshwater > Ice > Glacier | place: China: Ngari, Tibet | collected 2018-07-17 | reverse complement strand
ATTAGGTAGCAGTTTCACGAAATACATGAATTCTTTTTCTGCAGAATTGCTTTCAATGCGCTTAATACTAATTATGGAGGATAAAAACAGGTAGTTTTTAAATCCCAAGTACTTTTGAAGAATGAATCGTAGAATGTTCTTCATTGCTTAAATACTTCGATCTTCTCCAAGGCTATTTGGATGTCTGGTGGCTACAGATCTTCCAGGGGCTGACCTAATCATAAATAAAGACACGATCTGATAAAAGATAAATTGTGGTATATAGGTTAGGGATTTATAAATTCTGTTGTCGACCTCTGATTGAAATAGCGGGATCAAAAAGCTGGTTAGATAGCACATGAGAAGTACAATCCAGGCAATAGCTAAAACCTGCTCTACCCAAATGTTTATGATAAGAAAGAATAATGACATAATTAAGGTTATGAATATGGGAGGCCTTAACAACACTACGCCAAAAAGAACCTGGTTCAGACTTGATTTATTCAAACCGATATGAACCAGCTTGAAGCCCAGGCTAAAGTATTTTACCCATGTAAACAGCCATCTGGATCTCTGTTGAACGAGTTGACTTGAACTGGATGTCTTTTCATCGTAAACTATGGCTTTTTCTGCAAAAGCAACACGTAAATCCTTTCTGACGATTTCGTACTGTAAAACCTTATCAAAGCCTGCACCCTTAATAATGTGATCTTTCATACAATCTTTATAAAGTTCAACCGAGAAACCCATACCAGACCCGGACAGTGTGGCCGACGAGCCCGCACGAAATAGTGACTTACCATCATAATGATGATAGTACATGTCCCTGAACGCATCAATTGCAGCAAGAGAAGTGTTTAAATTTTTTGGCTTTCTCAAACCCTGAACCGCTAAGTACCCTGAGTCGAAGTAAAGATTTAGCTCTTTCATAAAATCAGAAGATACGATATTGTCGCTATCAATTATTACCAGCCTTTCATGATTGCGTTTAAAATTATGTATTGCATAAAAATGTGATCCCACATTGCTGGCAATTACCTGTTCAGGCTTTAAAAGCACAATCTTATCATTGACAAAATTGAGACCTGTGATGTCACAATTATCGGCAACAACGTATATCAAATAATTTGAATAGTCAAGTTTTAAAATGGAATTAACTGCTTCTGGTATCAAATGTGTTTGTTCATAAGCAGTTAAGATAATGGCGTAGTCAATCTCCTCAGCAGTGGAAGAGCCCTGCTCTAATTTTATATTCCCGAATTTAGAGAATAATATAAGGATAAGCGGAAAGATCAGGTTATACCCAACAGCTATTTGCAGAAAAATCCAGATATAATACATTCGTTATTCTATTACCGTGCCCGTTTCAACCTTCTCTCCGATTTTTTCTGTCGATACAACTTTATTAAGAATCCAGCCGATGAACTGACCATTAATGCTGTTTAGATAGTTAAGATGCTGTTTTTTGTCGATTGTTAATGTTTGGTTGGCCTCAAATATCCCTATGGTCTTGTCTGAGAATAATATCCACTCTTTTGCCTTATTTAAAGCCGAAAGTGCTGGCGCCTCGATAAGAATTATATCAAATTTGGATTTTAAAGCTGCCATTCTTTCCTGGATTGTGTCCTTGTCAATTACTTCAAGCAATGACTTATCACCACCCCTGTTACCCATAACCATGATTCCCGAATTGAAGTCCACATGATCTAACTTGCCTGTATGTAGGTAGTCTTCAATAAATAGCTGTGTGTTTGAATTACCTGTAATGGATGGATGTTCAAAGTTTCCATCTATAAGCAATACTTTTTTGCTCACCATTACGTAGGTGTAAGCGATACAAGCCGCAATCAGAGTTTTCCCTTCACCTTCATTTAAACTTGTGATACTAAGTATTTTTCCATTGTTGTTTTGGCTAATCTCAAGTTCACGGTTCACTTCGAACCTCGCTGAGCGCAGTTGCTTCTTAAATTCCTGCATTTCGCGCGTGCCGTGAAGGTTTTTCCATATTCCTTTAAGATCGAGGGAAGATCTTCCCACAAGGTTCAGGTATCCTAAGACGGGTGTGTTTGTTGATACTGCAAGTGATAGAGGGGTGTTGATCCGATTGTCGAAGAAGAAAATAATAAAGAATACCATCACACAGAATGCGCCGCTTATGATTCCACTTAATAATACCAGCAACATTTTTTTCGACGGGTTCGGCGCGCCTGGCATTGCCAACTGAACTTGTCTGAGCTTTACAGGGAAAGCAGACTCCATGCTGGTGCGATTATACTCAGCAAGAAGATCCTGATATTCCTTGGTAACTACATCAATATCCCTCTCCATAGCTGTGATAATGGCCTCATGCGGAACAAGTATATTAAACTGTGAACTCATTTCATTAATATGGTTCCGAATCGAACTAAGGCTATTTTCAGCCATATCATATTGCACTTGCATGCCTAATTTTTGCTGTATCAGGTTTTCCGTAGTATTTAATGGATTGGTAATGTATTTGTCATTGATATTATTTATTTGAGAGGTCAAAACTTGTTGCAAAGAATCAATTGATGTCTGATACTGCTGATCAAAATCATTATTTACGTACTTGTCAAGTAATGATTGTATTTCCAGACGGGTCTTTAGAGCTTCCTGATTTACTCCGGTCATTGCCGCTTCCGCGTATCGCCTGTCCAAAGGGTTAAACTTATTATCGATATTGGCTATAGTACCTTTTAAAGCAGCCATGTTCTTTTCGACTTCAAGTTGCTGGGTTTTATAGGTAGCTATTTCATTGAGCACCTGTATGGATTGACTTGGTAGATCTAGTATGCGGTTTTCCACTTTGTAACGTCCTAATCGCGCCACACGATTCGTTAGTGTATCAGATTTAACCTTTATAATAACTTGAAGGAACTCTACTGAAACACGTTGATTTTCCTTAACCAGATTGGTATAGTCTTGAATAAATTCCCGGGCTATAGCGTTGACCACAAATGGAGAAATCTCTGCATTTTGTGATTCAAAATCCAGATAAATAAAGTCACTTGCTCCTAAGCGGAAAATGGTGAGCCCGGACAGCATACTTTCGTTATCGTATCCCATCCAGCCGAGTACTCTGGCCAGTCCTTCCTGGTCAGGATCACGTAGGTTCAGAGCTTCCCGTTTTTTAAGTTTTTCACGATAAACATCAATTGCGTGGTCAATGGCAGCTTTATTTAAGCCATTATCATAGAGGACTTGAAGGCTTTTGAATGGCTTTTCGGAGGTAAGATCGTGAATAATTAACTGGTAGGAAACCTGATCAATAAGGCTCTTCGACCTCATTGTTTCAATTAAATTCACGAATTTTTGGTTAACCCGAGATTCCTGCATCGAGTTGGCGTCAGCGAATGCCATTTGCTGAGTTTCATCAACTATACCAGTTGCAATTTGGGTAGGTGAATTATAAGTGTCGGGAAGGTTACGTACGATGTAGAAAGTAATCATTACCGCAGTAAGAGGTACCACAATAAGGATTAAGCGGTAACGCCATAACAGTAAAATAAATCTCCCTATTTCCTCCATTTTTTATTGGATCTCTTCTATCTTTTTCGTTAATAACTCTTCTATTGCAGCTTTTGAAGTGAGAAAATTTGCTTCGACGGCTATTTTTGCTGTTGAAGCGTTGGTGAGGGCGATTTGTGCCTGAAGATAATCTGAGAAAGTCAATTCGCCTTTAGAATATTTATTACTTGCGTCTTTATTCAGGCTTAGTGCATCTGCATAGGCTTTTGCACTAAGCCTAAGCGCGATCATCTGCTGGACATACGCAAAATATCGTGCTTTTACTTGTGACTCAAGAGTCAATAAATATTCTTCCTCATCGTATTTTACCAATTTAAGCCCTTCTTTCGCCTGCTTGACGGCATTTGATTTCTGAAAAAGTGAGGCCACGCTAAAAGAGAGAGCTGCTTGATAACCGTTAAAAAAAGACGATGTTGTTCCGGGTTGATTCACCAAATTGAGCGTGTTATTAGGGGCATAAACGTATGAAAATGACAGCCCGTCAAGCCAAGCGCTTTTCTGTGAGGTAATTTGGCTTTTTGAAATAGCTTCTCGTGCTTTGAAAGCATTTATGCGAGGATAGTTATCTTTGGCGGTAGCGACCAGCTTTTCGAGAAATAAGTATGATACATCAGTCATCATTGATTCCTGAGCTCTAACACTAGAGACATTTAATCCGAATAAAAGAAGTAAAAGAATCGAGTAATTATTGGCCATAGTTTAAAGCTTTTCTTTGTGGAAGATTACGGGCACTGTTTTTATCATTATTTCTAGATCAAACCAGAAAGAATATTTTGATGCGTAAAAGTTATCAAATTTTTTTCTTTCTCTGGCAGAAATATCTTTTTTTCCTCTACTTTTTATTTGCCATAATCCGGTAACCCCTGCAGGTCCCATAAAGCGCTGTGACCATTCATTTGAGGTGAGCATCTCTGCCTCGTATAATGGTAATGGCCTGTTTCCAACCAGTGACATGTCGCCTTTAATCACGTTGAATAATTGTGGCAGTTCGTCAATGCTGGTTCTTCTTATCAATTTTCCAACACGGGTTACCCTTGGATCGTCTTTTAATTTTACAAAAATACTTTTTGTTGGCGGGTGTTCTTCACGCTCATATCGATTAAGTTCAGCTAACTCTTCCAGTTGCTTGTCGGCGTCTATCTGCATGGACCGAAATTTATAGAAATCAAAAATTTTATAGCCCGTTCCTACTCGTTTGCTTTTGTAAATAATAGGTCCTTTCGAGTCCATTTTTATAAATATAGCTGTGAGCATTAATACCGGTGATAATATTAGTATTCCAAGAGCTGAAACTACGATGTCAAAAAGTTTCTTCCCCAGGGGTAATTTGTATGTAATGTTTGCATCTTCAAGCGTTGACAATTGCGGCTTGATGTGTTTAAATTTAACTAAAAAGTTGAGACGTTCCAGTAAGTGTTCAATAGGGAAGGGGATGATGTAAAAATCGTGTACTTTCAATTGGAGCGCTCTTGATTTCCAATCTTTATGTGTCTTAGACGAAATAAGTACAGTAATAAGACCGCGCCAAAGCGGATTTGTTTTTATTTTTTTTATGAATTGAAAACAGTTGCCCTGTGGGTCTGTTTCGATAATCATTATATCCGGAAGAGTTAAAATTGACTGTTCATTGAGAAAATAATGTAAATCTTCGAGCGTGTCAAATTTATTATTTAAATAAGTAGAAGGTAAATCCTTTAGAATGTAAGCACTCTGTTCGGTGCCCATAAAAGCAACACTTAGTTGTAAGCCATCGGACTTCTGACTTTCGTGCTTAACGGTTCGTGAGCTCATAATGGAGAAGCGATGCGGTAATTGAAGACTTAAGTTCTGCCGGGTTAAAAGGTTTCTTTAAAAAACAATCTGCTTTGTGTGGCATTTGTTTCACTATTGCTTCCAGGTTATCAGATCCGGAAAGCAAGATGACAGGCGTATCGCGATAAAAACCGCTTATTTTCAAATTGCGAATAAACGACCCGCCATCAATATATGGCATCTCCAGATCCGAAATAATTAAATCAGGGTCGTTTCCGTCTTCAAGCCATGAAATGGCCTCTGCACCATTCTGTTTGATAACCAGATCATAATCCTTCGACAGAATAAAATGGAGTAATTTCAGAATACTCAACTCGTCATCAACAACGAGGATTTGTTTTTTCATTTGATTTAAAAAGAATTTATTCTATTTCCCGTATTTGCTTTAAAAGTAAAAGTTGGTCGTGGAAGGATAACTACTCATCAAATTTAAATGGATAATTAAACTAACAACCTTAAAAATACTATTTATTACAGAGAGAATCCTATACCAGATTCTGTTTTCTTAGGATGAAATATACAAGCCTAATGCCACTTTGATTTATCTTATTGTGGAGGGCATCAATTGAGTTCTGACTATTTAACTATTCTCAATTCGAGGAAAAGATTCCACAATTGTGGTAAAATATTAACCAGAGAAATTAAAACTGACACGTGAAAAAATTTTTAATTCAATACGCTATTTTTCAGACGACATGGGATAACCCTTACTAATCCAATCTTGTTTCAAATTGACGGGTAAATTAAGTAGTTTTCCATTAGAGAAGCCCAGGTTTTTCATCATACTGAAGGCGGGCCGAATATTCGGACATTTGTCAAAAGGGCAGCAGCCACAATAAATTACAACCATCGTATTCTTTGGAAGGTTTTTTAAACTTCCTTTCAGTTTTTCAAGATTTTCTTTTTTACTAGCTGCCCCAATGTTTTTTGCACCATCAATATTCTCTACTACACCAATGTTTAAAATCACAGGCCGTTTAGATTTTTTATTTCTTAGCGTCGAAGCGAGATCTGCCGGTTGAAGGAGGTCTTTTGCGCGCCACAAATTTTGCTTATCAAGTGATTTTGAAGTGTTCTGCGATATTTGAGCCGTAGCATTAAGAAAACTCCCGAAGACTATAAGAAAGGAAAGGAGGAGTACAATTCTGTGACTAACTGCTAATCTGAATTTGCAATTGAAAATATAAAATTTTGTTCGATGCATGATATCTGTCGTTTTTTTTCAGTAGACTTTGCTGTACATTCAGTATTAGTTGAATAGTTCGAAATATAATTTTTGAAGTGATTCTCAATTTCAAAGCCACTTCAAAAATACAAAGAATCTTTATCTTCCTGGTTGAGTACTGTTTTTTGTTAATTGAGGAGTTCTATCGCCAGTACAAATAAGCCCGTCAAAAGTATAAACAAGCCAAATATTTTTTTTATTCCTGAAGCAGGTAATCTTCCTGAAAGCCAATTGCCAATAAAAGTCCCGGAAATGCCCAGTGCTGCGATTGACATCAATTTAGTCCAATCGAATGTATGGTGTGCTAAATCTCCTGCAAATCCCATTAAAGAGTTTAAAGCAATAATCAGCAAGGAGGATCCCACAGCCGTTTTCATGTCGACGGATGCATAAAAAATGAGGGCCGGAATAATTACAAAGCCGCCACCTGCCCCAAGTAACCCGGAAATTATTCCTACCAATATCCCGAGTAAAATAAGTCCTTGTGTTTTGGGTAATACGGGGCGTTTTATTTCCTGGGGGTTTAAAATTCCTATAGAAGCAATGAGCATTAAAATGGCAAATAAAACGAGGGTTAGCGGTCCTTTTTGAATTAGGATAATATTGTCTTGATATATGATGTCCGGTATAGCAGGAACGAAAAACTGCCGGATTAAGTAGACCGTGATCAGGGATGGCAGGCCGAATATAAATACAACCCCAAAGTTTACTTCTTTTTTAATCCATTTTTGAACTGCTCCAACGGCACTTGTTGAGCCAACAATAAAAAGAGAATAAGCAGTTGCCAGAATTGGCTCTATTTTAAAAAAGTAAACAAGTATGGGCACAGTCAATACAGAACCCCCGCCACCAATCATTCCAAGGGAAAGACCTATAAATAAGGACGCAAAATATCCAGCTGTCTCCATTAATATATTTAGATCAAATATGAGAAAGAAATGCGTGACTGATTGACTTTAATAATTTAAGTGTCAGCTGTCAATTTTTTACCGGGGAGTGTTTACTTTTCAGGAATGTAAGTTGCTGGATTACAGGAGGCTTTAAATTTAAAAAATAATAATGTGGATTCTGACAGTAGAATTGCGGTAATCACAAAAAGACTGAGTGACTTTGATTTTTTGGCTTGATTTTCGACGATGGAAAGGTATAAGTAATGATTTCAACATGGCACGAAGTAAAATTGCTAGTATTAAAAGCTGGATGAAAAACATGGGTTTTAAATTAATAAAATCGCATGTTATTAATGGCAGGACAACGAAAATTAACTATTATTGTTTAGGTAGTTTCGGTATATACGAAGAAATTTCCAAAGGGATAAAAAAAGGACAAAAGGTGGCTGGCGATAACCTAAGATTTATTTCCTGGACGCCATGGGGAGTAGATTTCGAAGTGAACTCAGTAAATGACCTGAGCAAGGCCTATCAGGATTCGATAAACTATAATCCTGATATTGTTCTGGGATAGTTTTTACAGACTCTTTACTCCATTGTTCTGAATAAAGGCAGATAATTCATCTATTGGATGTTTTAGAATTTTCCCTACTTTAACTCCGTTCCGTTCACAAACTTCCATAAGTATTTCTTTAAAATGGAAAGCTAATGAACCTACAAAATGGCAAACCTGTTTCTTATAGTCGGGATATGATTTAATATTAGTTTCGACAAATTCTTCGAAGCCAGACCGCAATAGTTCGATAATGGAAGGATGATTGATGTGGTCACTCATAAAAGGCGCGAACGAAGCTAGAAATGAGTTCGGCGACGGCTGTTGGTAGATACGCTTAATAACAGATTCTTTATCCACGTTAAACTGTTCCTTAAACATTGTTGCCAAATCTTTGGGCATCGTACCATACAGAAAAGTTGTCAGTAACTTTCTTCCGAAAAAAGTACCTGAACCCTCGTCCCCGAGAATGTAACCCAAACCGTGTTTACTTTCGTGGATTTTGCTTCCATCAAAATAAGAAATATTCGAACCCGTCCCCAAAATGCAACAAATTCCTGCCAACGATCCGCAAGTTGCATATATAGAGGCAATTATATCGATATCTACACTGACAAACGCGTTCTTAAAAACTTTTGAGAGTGCGTTTGTTATGATTTCCCTTCGATCAGGGCTTGAACAACCAGCTCCAAAAAAATAAATTTCTTTCACCAGGTCAACATATGGCTGTATCTCAGATGCGTTTTTAAAAATATGGGTGATGTCTTTTTCTGATAAAAAAAAAGGATTGATCCCTTTTGTCCGGAAATGGATTGTTTGGTTGTCGGTACCTGTCAATATCCAGTCGGCCTTTGTTGAACCGCTGTCAGCAACTAATAACATAGTAAATATTTATATTTCTTCAAGTATCTGGTTTGTTAGGGGCTTACCTATAAACTTTGATACCAAATGATCTTCTTTAATGCGTTTAATGTCACTTGGATCTAAAGAAGAAGAGAGAACAAAGATCTTAAATAATTCTGGGTTTAGATTCGGAAGTTCGGTCAGCGATTTGAGAAATTCAAACCCATTCATACCAGGCATTCTTAAATCGAGAAATATAACTTCGGGAATATTTCTTCCTGTAACTAATGATTCGCGTACGAAGTCGAAAGCATTTTTAGGTGAGTCTATAACCGTGATTGTTTCAGCGTAACAAGCGTTGTCTAATATTTTACGATTGATCAAGTTGTCAATGTGATTATCGTCAATAAGAAGAACATTTTTATATTTATACGCATTCATCCAATCAAAAATACTAAATCTTTAGACTTTAGCAAATTATGGATTTGTTGTTGCTATTCGAGCGATAATGTTCCGGAAAGCTGCTGAAGTGAAATCTCCGCAAGTTTAGCCTGGTACTGAGAATTTGTAAAGCGGGCGCTTGCATCGATGTAATTTCTTTGCGCTTCCCTGAATTCAAGTGGAGCAACACTTCCAAGCCTGAATTTTTCCATAGTTATGTCGAGATTCTGGCGGGCAACCTCAAGATTTTGCTGCTCAAGCCGCATCAGTTCGATGTTTGTTTGAAAAGTTTGGTATAGAGAATTTAACTGAGCAGAAACATTCTGATTAATCTTTTCATATTCGAGCTGAGCATTCTCGATTTCAATTGAGGCGTTTTTTTCAACTCTATTTTGAAGCATTCCGTTGAAAATATTAATTGACGCGGTCATTCCGTAGTTAAAGCCACGACCAACTGAGTTTCGGGCAAACCCAAGTTCTGAAGTTGATCTATTAAGATTATAACCGGTATTCAATGAGACCGTTGGATAACGAAGAGCCTTAACCTGTTTCAGGCTAAGTTCAGCAATACGTTTGTTGATTATTGCAAGCTGTAAAGCAGGATTTTGTTGTGTTGCTTCAGTTTGCAAATCCTTAAGCAGAAGCTTGTTTTGGATAATAATACTATCCGACACTGTGAAATCTGTGGAGACCTCCCTTGCCAGCAATTCGTTCAGTCTTATTTTCGTTCCCCTGTAAAGATTAAGCTGTCTCAATAAATTGGTAGTGTCAGTGTTCAGGTCAACAGTTGCGGCTAAAACTTCTAATTTTGCTGCGCGTCCAATTGAATACCTGTTTTGAGAATTCGTGAGCCTTAACCTGGAGATATCAACCGCACCATCCAATGCTTTTATTTGTTGTTGTTGCTGGACCAGATCATAATAATTGTTTATTACATCAGCCAGGGTTGTTTGAACGGTCAGTTTGAAATTGGTTTCGCCTAACTCTTGCAATTCTTTCAACTGGTCGTACCGGGCAAACATACTGAAGCCGTCGAATACCTGCCAGCTAATTTCCGGCCCATAACCCAAATTGGTGTTTCTTGCCCCATTTCTTTCTTGTACTACGCCACTGGCAAGAGTTTGCTTGGTATTCGATGTATTATTATTAGTTCTGAAATTTCCGGTAACGAGTGGTAACATACCCGCATTAGCGCGGCTAACATTAGTTTTAGCGATTTCAATATCATTTTTTGTTAATTTGATATCGTAATTGTTCTCCAGTGCGATCTGCACCGCCTGTTCCAATGTGAGCCTTTCTTGTGCGTATGCACTTTGTGAAAAAGCGCAGTGTACGAACAGATATAATACTATTCTTTTGAAATTCATTCTTATTAACGGGTATGCCCTATAAATTATACGTGTGCAAGCTCTAGCTTTTTTTCTTTTATTTTGATGTTGTCTTCTTCAGTAACCTCCGGAAGTGGTTTATGTTCCTTTGACCACATCGAATAAATTGCTGGGATGACAAAAAGGGTTAAGATCAGAGAAAATAGTGTACCGCCAATAATTACAATTCCCATGCTCATTCTGCTTTTTGCCGCAGCTCCTAATGCCATGGCAATGGGTAAGGCACCAAGAGCAATGGCGAGACTGGTCATCAGGATCGGACGCAAGCGGGCTACCGAGGCCTCCACAATAGCCTTTTGAAGAGGTATTCCCCGCTCTTTTAGTTGGTTGGCAAATTCTACAATTAGAATTCCGTTTTTCGTTACCAATCCTATGAGCATTATCGTTCCGATTTGACTAAATATATTCCAGGTTTGCCCAAAAAGCCATAATGAAAAAAATGCTCCTGCTACTGCCATCGGAACGGTAATGATGATGATCAGGGGATCAATAAAGCTCTCGAACTGAGCTGCCAGAATAAGGTAAACCAATAAAAGAGCTAAGCCGAAAGCAAAAAGAGTATTTGAAGAACTTTCCTGGAAGTCTCTTGACTCACCACTCAGCGCTGTTGTAAAAGTATCATCAAGTATTTTATCCGC
>Ga0326733_1000499_pt1 | contig 11338 bp, 3 predicted proteins | sample 14_GP2_308_FD_207946 | JGI IMG/M metagenome (GOLD analysis project Ga0326733, IMG submission 207946) | Glacier ice microbial communities from Ngari, Tibet, China - 14_GP2_30.8 | ecosystem: Environmental > Aquatic > Freshwater > Ice > Glacier | place: China: Ngari, Tibet | collected 2018-07-17 | reverse complement strand
CAATAATATCATACTATATGAAGAACATTACACTTTTATTTATAAGCTTCTATTGCTTGACTCTTCATTGTCAGACTCCGACTATCACAATCAATCTTCCTCCAAATCCAACATCAGATACGGCTCAGTGGGGCGTGGGAAGCAATATTTTTAACATTTTTGTTGGAGGTGCAAATATGGGTATGCTTATAGAAAGTAATATACGAGTAACAATAAACTATAATGGTACCATAAAATGCGGCAGTTATACTCCCGAAACAGCGCAATCGAGTAACATAATCAATGCAACTCCAAAATCATGGATAGGTTCCAGTGCGACTGCCTTGTTGGGTCAAGATTGTATATTGGCACCTGGAAATTATGAGATATCTGTCCAGTTTTACGGTTTCAAACCTGGATCTCGTAACACATTACTTCTGGAAAAAATTGTTCCCTTTATTATTGCTGATAAAAACGACGAAAGTTGCTCCTCTCCAATAAATGTAAATCCTGTAAACCAAAAAATATTCTCCGATGAAGATTTATTATCAGTAATTACATTCAATTGGACGCCAGTAATTTCAGCATATCGTGGAATTGTCACTTACCAATTATTTGTTTGGGAAGTAGAAGATGGCCAAGCCAATGCGCAAGCAATTTATAACAATCAACCCATAATTCAGGAAGAAATAAAGGGCCAACCCAGATATATAGCAAGATCTGGCATTATTACAAAAAGGAATGCAAAGTATGTCTGGAGAGTGATTGCTCTCGATACCGAGGGGAAATTAATTTGTAAAAATTCGCAAAGCGAACCTACAAATTTTTCGATCGAAATTCCAAGGTCTAAATCTGATTGTTTAAATTTTGAAGTAGACTATAACAAAAGTAATTGGAACGGCTTTTATGTTTCAAATATAAATATTGCTTATGATGTTCCTCACGGAAACTATCTGGAACTTAAAGATGGTGCTGGTGGTTCTTTTGCAATTGACTACATTGATTTTGCAGGAAATTGGCTTAAAAAAAGCAAAGATGGCTGTCTTTGTTTTGATTATATGGTGGATTGGAATGCTGATCCAGGAATTCTTACTTTGCCTATAAAAGCTCCCAGATTGGCTTTGTATAAAGGCGCAACAGTAGTAACGGTTGGAAGTGCTACCAATGTTGGCACAGGCATTAGAGCAGGATTCGTAGGAAATAGTTTCAATCCTGATATAAAAGATACAGAATGGAGAAAATTTTGTTTACCCATCGGGCTATCTTCTGGCGGACAGTTGCCTTCTAACTCTTTTGGACAGTGGACAATATCTGATGGTAGTGTTTCTCTTAGCGGTGCTGCCGCCAGCGCTGCCTGGGATGATCTTATTCAAAATGTCACAGGATTTTATCTTGGTACGGATTATAATTCTCAACCATCTGAACTAGTAAATTTTGATAATTTTTGTTGGACTTGCGACGAAACAAAACCACCAGTTGAATGCTGTGATATGGATTCAAAAGAGGGTTGTTTAGTAATTGATAAAGAAAAAATGACCATCGAATGTGATGGTGTGGATTCTGAAGGGAAAAATATATATAAAATTAGCAACTTGATACTGAAAAATACAAGTAATAAAAAAGCTAAAACCGGCATATCATCTAACACAGCAGGAACTAATTATGTAGAATCCAATCCTTCCGGAGCATTTACCATCCATAATTTAACTCCGGCATCATCCAATTCTATAAGTGCCGGTCAGGAAATAAATATTTCATTTGAAGCGCATCAGGTATCAGGCACTTCATTATCCTTTTTTGTTGATGGATCATTAATTTCTAAAGAGGAAGGTAATTGCGACAAACACCTACCGGTTTCTATAGACAATTTGCCTATTTGCAATACTTGCGACTATTGCGATGACGACACAAAAAGTAAAATACAGATAGGAAATAAAACGGTAAATGTAACGGCTCTAAACATAATGACAGTGGCTCAGGATTTTAATATTAATCCACTGAATATTAAAAGAGTAACCGCAGAAATTATTTCTATAAGCGAGGATCCAATTACAGTAGCTTGTATGAAATGTATTAATGACGAAGATTGGATTTATAAATTTATTTCTCATAATACCACATCTTGGAATTCTGGCGTGGCATTTAATGCTTCACCCTTAAATAGTGATGGTTATTATCCTGTTCGTTTGGTTGAATGGAATTGTAATAACCAAGGGGCCTTAAAATTTAATTTTAAAATAGCATTGCCAGGTACTGAAAACGGTTGCGTAAGAAAAGGCAAAATTGGTATTCGTTACAGCTTTACTGATATTAACTGTAATACCTGCGAAAAAATTATCTGGTATAATTTTACTTCAAATTAAAAAGACAATGAAAAAAATAGTATATCTACTCACGCTATTTATGTTTACTGTAACAGTGGTAAATGCCCAAGAGGCATGCTGTCCAGAATTTAAACTGGTATCCGATATGATGCCATGCCCTAAATATAAAGAGCCATACAATGGAAGTACTCCACATGAGAAATGTGATATTTCAGCCTGTAAACTAACAGAGCAAAATTATACAGTGTACCCATCAATACCAGGATATACCTATACTTGGGCTGTTACTGGTGGTACTGCGGCTACTAGTACCGGTAATCCAATGAAAGTAACATGGGGCAATGGGGACGAAGCAAGTATCAAGGTTTTTATCACAAACCAAAATGGAATTTGCAAAGATACAATTTCAGTAAAAGGATGTTTGAAAGATGCGCCTGTCGCCAATTTTTCATTTAATCCAGCAAGTCCGGTTTGTTTAAATCAAAGTATGCAATTTACAAATAGTTCTACAGGAGCATTATCCTATTATTGGGATTTTGGCGATGGCACTACTTCAACACAAGTAAATCCTATTCATAACTACACAACACCCGGAACTTATACCATTACACTTACCGTATCAAATGGAAACCCATATAATTCAGATTATGTTGGTCCTGTACAAGAAGCTAGAATGGAGTGCGGGTGCAAAGACACCATCACCAAAACAATAACCGTTAAAGGCGAAAGTGGCATAACAATAGTTCCCGGATGCAAACAAATGTTATGCAAAGGGGATAAAGCATCTTACAGCACATCTAACCAATGCAATAATTATAACTGGAGCGTAACTGGCGGACATATAGAAGGCGGGAACAATGGCTCAAGCATTGATGTGGTTTGGGACGGTAATTATCCCGCCACAGTTACTATGACAGGGAACTGTGGCGGTACCTGCGGCAACAGCGGCACACTGAATGTTCCAGTATTATACCCAACCATGCCAATAGTAGGAAATAACATAGTTTGTCCTTCAACTTTTACGACCTATTCCTTGCCAAGCATGCCTGGAACAAATTATGCTTGGACTTTAAGCGGCGGCGGAACTATATCAGGGGCAAATACCGATACAAGTGTAATAAATGTGCAATGGGGAAATACAACAGGAAATTATACAATAACGTGTAATTACAAAAATCCTATTACAAAGTGTAGCGGAACAGCGAACATATCCGTTCAAATTTTGCCTCCCTATAAAATTAGTGGCCCAACCAAGTTTTGTGTAAATGACGCTTTTACTTTTAATGCAAATGGCAATGGCAATTGGACAATAAGCCCATCTTCTGGTTTTACACCAAATTCATTTACTGCGGGCAGTTCTATTAATGGTGTTTGGACAACACCCGGAAATTATACCATTACTGCTACGCCAACAACACCTACAAATTTTTGTAGCTATCCGGCAGCAATAGATATTGTTGTTTATGATAAACCAAAACTAAATGCAATTGTTGGTCCAACTACAATTTGCCCGGGAAGCAAACAATTGTACTCGGTTAGTTCTAATATGAATGATGGTGTGTTTTTCTGGCCTATCGTAGGAGGAACTGTGGTTTCTTACACGGGAAGTCATCACGAATCTGTAATGATACAATGGAATGCAATTGGCCCATATCAGGTAGTGGTTAATCAGACGGTTGAAGGCTGTAAAAGCGCGGATAAAACAGTGTCATTAGTTGCTTACCCTAAACCAGAAATAACAGGCGCAATTACGTCATGTATGGACAATGAGCAAACCTATACAGCAACAGGTTCTGCACCAGTTGGTGGATATGTATGGACATTAAATAATGGATTGGGAACGATTATCAGTGGTCAGGGTACTAATTCAGTTAAAATAGTATGGCATGGGTCTTTGAATCCTCCAAATTCATCTGTTGTTACTGTAACCACCTGCGGAGGCACTGATGCACTTACGGTAAATATCACAGCCTCACCACCAGTGGTAATAACCAAAATCAATTCCTTATGTTCCTCTACAGGAATTTCGCTTTCATCATCAATTTCCGGCACAACCTATGTTTGGGATTTAGACGGGGTAACCTTGCCTGTCAACACACAAACTATCACAATTCAAAATCCTGGTGTTTATACGGTAACTGTTACGGTTGCAAATGGCTGTAAATCCAAAGGTTCTATTGTGATTCCTGAAGAAAGCACCAGTTTTACTGCAAATATAGGCGCTACTAACAAAACCTATTGGCTTTGTACCGAAACCATAAACACAAATTTAGTAGCAACTCCAATGCCTGCTGGAAGTTATTGTTACAAATGGTTTCAAGGATCAACATTAACCGGTATTGGAAGCCCAGTTGGTGTAACTACTCCAAATTATACGGCAACATCTGTAGGTTATTATTGGTGTGAAGTAAGTATTTGTGGCACAAGTTGTAAAGTTGTAACCGATAGGATTTCGGTACGAAAAGAAACGTGCGGCGGCGGCGGCAGTTGTGATCCGGATTACAATCCAAATTTTACAATAAACAACTCTTGCAACCCATTTTCGTTTACAACAACCAATGTTCCTTATAGCAGTGGTTCCGCTTATTGGTATTTTGGTGATGGCATAGAAACTTCGGGAAGCAACGTGACTCATCAATACAAAGGAATTGGTACGTATTCCGTTTGCGCTAGATTTGGCGATAACACCTATTGTGCCAAAGATATTTGTAAAACGGTTACCGTAAATCTTGCGGCAAATTTTACCGCATCGGTAAATTGCGATAAAGTTACATTTACTAATTTGTGCCAGGTTCAAGCTCCAGCAACTATCACTTCTTACAACTGGTCTTTCCCCGGCGGAATTCCTTCATCAAGCACGCTTCCAAACCCTCCGAATGTAATCTATGCAGCAGGAGGTTCTCACACAGCAACTGTGACCGTAACTGATGGCACTTGTCCTGTAAGTTATTCCGTTACGTTTACAACAGTTAGTATTGCCGCTACAATGAATGTTCCCACACCATTATGTGCAAAAACACAGGCTCCTTTTACTGCAACAAGCAATAATCCGAATTTTACGTACCAATGGACTTTTGGAGACGGGTACATTTCTAACCTCAAAGATACCGACCATGCTTATGCTTCACCCAACACTTATACAGTAACTTTAACCGCCACGGATGTAAATGGCTGTTCTAAAACAGACACCCAAACAGTCACAGTCTTGCCGGAAATTACAGCTTCAATAGGTGGCGATAAATCAATTTGCCCAGGCAGTACGGTTACTTTGGGTGTTACACCATTGTTTACTTCCTATCAATGGTTTAAGGATGGAGTGGCAATACTAGGTGCAACATTACCCACTTATACAACTGGAAATTTTGGAGCATATTGGGTAGCTGTAGCAAATGGTGATGGGTGTGCAACATCTTCAAACCATGCGAATGTGCTTTATTCTTCCTTGCCAATAGCAGACATAAAAGGGAATGCTATACAATGCACTAATAATGTACCCATAATGATAAAAAATAATATTAACGAGAGTGGTTGTACTTATTCATGGACGGCCATAGGTCCGGGTACTGTTAGTTTTTCTCCAAATAACACTGTTTTCAATCCAAATGCAAATACAGTAACCCCGGGTGAATACCAGTTTGAGTTAACAGTTACAAATACTGCAACGGGTTGTGTCGCTAAAGATACTTACTGTATTACGCTTGTGCAAAGCCCTACAGTAACCGTTACCGCACCAACAGGACAACTTTGTGAAGGAAAGGCATATACCTTCACGGCAACAGCATCGCCAAACATCAACCCTGAAACTTATTTTTACAAATGGAGCAACGGCGTTTCAGGTAACACTATGACTACCGGTAAGCCCGGAAATTATTCCGTGATGGTTGTAAATCCATCCGGCTGTAACGCCACAGCTTTTGCCGGTACAATAAAAGCCCGTCCGGATGTTAGTCTTTTCCCTGCAGGTTGCCAAACCTTGTGCTGGACAGACACATTGACTTTTCCGCTACCAACACCACTTCCATCGGGTGCTTACACAATTACCTGGTTTGATGATGATGGTACGGCTGTGGCCAATGTAGGAACCGGATTAACATTGCCATTATCAAACCTTCAACCTGGCATTCATCATTTGTATGCAATCGTTTCATTTGCCGGAGGATGTACAGAGAAAACCGCAATTTTTGATTTGACTATTAGAGATTGTAATCAGCCTATTCCTTGTGATAATTGCACAGGTCTGTTAGAAACTTCTGCAGCCGGAGCAAGCACGACTATTACAACTACCACTGCAGCACAAATCAGCAATAACACGATAACTTTTACTATATTAAAACCAGTTAAAGAGGTGAGGATAAGCCTGTCAGATTTAAAATACTCTTGGAAAGATCCTGCTTGTAAAAATTGTAAACTACAAATGCTTGAAAGAGGATGCTTGTTTGCATCCACTGCAAACCAATCTTTAGGCACTTTGAACCCTAACATTTCTACTGCTGCAAACATTTTGTCAGGAGCCACAATAAATGAATGTCAGGATGAATTAATCTGGAGTGGGGGAACTTTATTGCAACCCGGAACATATACCGTTCCTATACAACTTTCCTTACCAAAACCCACAAATGACAAATGTGTATTGGTAATAGACAAACTTTGTTTTCATTTAACATTAATAGACGAAGATTGCAAATCTTGTGAAACGATACTATGTAAAAAAGATGTCATTACAGATTCGAAATGCGTCTGTAATGATGGTAATAACTGGACAGGATTGTATTTACTGCCTAGTCAGCCTGGAATTGCAGTATATCGCAACCAAATTTTATGCGATAATACAATTACAGATGTTCTTGGGAATACACCTTATACTTTATCAGGAATTTATCATTGCAAAACCAGTTGTGCATCCACGGTAAATGAAATAACCGTTTACAATCAAGTAAACCAAATAATATACACACGAGTAGCTACCGCAGTGAACGAATCCATAACATTTCCATCTATTGGAATGTATACAATCAAACTTGTCGCAGACTGTGGTGGAAACAAATGTGTGTGCTCTTTCAGGGTTAATGTCACTTCGCAATTTGAGGATCCTGAAGATCCAGATACTCCGGATAACCCTAATAACCCAAGTACAGAGACCATTACTTCAGTAATAGAAAAAATAATTCCGCCTGATTTTAACGGAGGAATATTGGTTTCAAAAAATGACAAGGTACTTTATGAAAAGTACGTGAGTTTCAAAGATAAAGTTACCAGCCATACCGCTTTTGACTTGGCTTCTGTAACTAAAACATTCACGGCAATGGCTGTTTTAAAACTGATGGAAGAGGGAAAATTGAATGTAGATGATGCCGTAACAAAATATTTTCCGGAATTTCCAATTCCTGAAATAACCATAAAAATGCTACTAAGCCATAGAAGTGGATTGGAAGATTATCTGAAGTTTATGGATGAATCCGGCTGGGATAAAACGAAGAATGTTGCCAATAATGATATTCTGCAGTTTATTATTCAAAATAAATCTAAAGCTCTAATTCATGTTCCTGATAAAGTATTTGATTATTCAAATACCAATTTTGTTTTGCTTTCTTTAATTATAGAGAAAACAAGCAAGCAATCCTATAAAGATTATTTGTCTAATAGATTCTTTAAACCTTTGCAAATGAATGACACCTATGTGTTAGGTCTAGATAATTATGCTGTTGCAACAAAATCATATTACAAAAGCGGTAAAACTTACCTGCTCAGATACCTTGATCTTGTATATGGTGATAAAAATGTTTACAGCACAGTTCAGGATTTAAAGAAATGGGATAAAGCCTTGCGAGACGGAAAAATGTTTAAAAAAGCCACTTTGGATTTAGCGTATGCTCCAACAAGTTCACTAACTCCTTTTGTAAGTAATTATGGATTGGGTTGGAAAAAAATTCTTACCACAAAGGGTAATGAAATAATTTATCACACAGGTTGGTGGGCAGGAAACAGAAGTCTATTAATTCGATTGGTAAAAGAAAATGTAATGATTGCAGTGGTAAGTAATAACAATTTCACCAACATTGCCGACATAAAAAAACTATGCGATTTATTTGGAGATTATCAACTATCGAATAAAAAAATTGACAATTTTTAATTAATATAATCCGTCTGTGAGAAAAAACTAGCTATCAATCAATAAAAAATAAAAAATGAAATTAACTTTAATTGCACTAATTGTCTTGTGCTGTATTTGTACAGGATACGCACAAGATATAAAACCTAAAGTGGTGCTTTCGGGAATCATGGGCATTTCTTATGAAAATTACGGTTTAACAACGAATCCTAGTGGTTGGCCTGGCTATAGTCCACGTAAGCCTTGGAACCAGGTTCGTTTTAATTTTAAACCAACATTCACAATTGGCGATTTCAAATTGCCTTTTAATTTGAATTTTTTTGCTAAACCCAACAATTTTTTAGGGCCTTATTCTGGATTAGGTTCCTTAGGTTCTCAGAATTTCTGGCAATTTATCACCAATCCAAGTAATAATTTTTCTGTTAATCCAAAATACAAATGGGCAGAACTGCAATTGGGGACCCAGTATTTAAATTACAGCGAACTCACCACAGGCGATGTTGGTGTGTTTGGGGCTGGATTTGATTTAAGACCAAATGGATTTTTAATTAAATTTTTTACAGGTACCTCGCAGCAAGGTATTGATTTTTCACCGATCCCGCCGGTACAAGGTGCTTACAAACGCACCAACTGGATGGCACAAATTGGCAAAGAGGAAGAAGGGAAATACAAGTTTGCTTTGACAGCGGCAAAAGGAAAAGATTTCTTCAATAGTGCCACTCCGCCACCACTTTTTATAACTCCAAAAGAAGGTTTTGTATTGAGTTTGCTGGGTAATTTATATTTGGATAAAGGTTATTATATTGAAGCGGAAACCGCACAAAGCTTTTTTTCGCTGGATAATACTTCAGGGCCACCTCCTCCTGGTGGAGTTCCTTCGTTTAAACCGTTTTTTACATCAGATGCGTCTGCTGTAACTGATTTTGCGGGTACAGCAGCATTTGGTAAAAAATCAATTAATTTTGATATTGGTATCAAAACTAAATATTTGGGGGCAGGGTTTTATACCACAGGTTATCCTTTTCAGCAATCGGATAGATTAGATTTAACTGTGAATACACGATTTAATGCATGGAAAGATAAAAATAATGCTTTTAAAATGAATGTTGTTGCCAGCATTGGCCAACGTATAAATAATATGAGTAATACCACAACAAGAGCAAATTTATTGATTGCGAACATCAATTGTTTTTCGCAAATAAATGAACATTGGAGTGTTAATGTCAACTATAATAATTTTGGGTTTCAGAGTAATAGTGGATTTAATCCTTATGGCGTTAGAAATGTAAGTAACGACTTTGGCGTAAGCCCAACTTACACTTGGAGTAATACTAAAATGGCTCACCTGCTGAGTTTAAATTACAACTATAGCAAATATGATGAAAGAGATGTTAGTTCAGGAATTGTTACCTCTAATAATACCCATACAGTGTTTCTTACTTACGTTCCTACTTATTTCAAAAAAGAGATTGCACCTGACTTTAGTGTCTTGTACTTTATCAATCAATTGCCTACTTTCAGGACTACATTAGCTACTTTTAGTGCGGCACTTGCCACACCTCTTTTTAATAAAAAAGTAAATCTTCGCGGACAGTTGCAATATACTTTTATTAAAAACAATGTAAATACACCCAATAATAATTTAATTGCAAGTTGCAACATCGATTGGAAATTGACAAAACAACTTACTTGGACCAACTATTTTTCGACCAATTACTATAAATATGGAAATGAAGTGATTCCGAATGGAGTCAATTATTTCGAAACCAATTATCGTACGGGTTTAACATACAACTTCACCACAAAAAAATAAAGAAATGAATAAGATATATCTATTACTTGTAGTAATACTGCCATTATTTGCAACTAAAGGTTTTGCACAAATCAATACAAATTTGGTTGTAAGCACAACGCCTCCTTCAACACTTTCGGCATGGGCAAGTCAAAGACAAACGATTGTCTATCTGGTTTCTGGAGCAACAGCTTTTGCAGTAGAATATAAAATAAAAACGGAAATCCAATTGAGTGACGGAACGGTAATTGGAAAAACCGATCTTACCAGAGCCAAGACGTTTGTGTTTTCTCAAGGAAATACGGTCTATAATGCAATAGATGTGATGCCTATGGAGAATATGATCTTTTTGGGGAGTTACAGAAATTCTCTGAATAAAACCGGGAAGTTGCCCAGTGACAATTACCAAATATGTGTACAATTAGTTCGTGCTGCCGATTTTTCACCAATCTCCAATCTCAATTGTAAATCATTCCATATAGTGGCATTGCAATTACCTATTTTAACAAAACCGTACAACGAGCAAGTGTTAAATGCGATAGAGTCGCAAACAGCAATAACTTTTAGATGGACCCCATTAGTCCCTACGCCACAATTTGTAGCTACTTATAAAATTCTGGTTTTTGAAGTACTGGAAGATCAAACTCCTATGCAAGCCTTGCGAAGCAATATGCCAATATTATCGCAGGAAGTTAAGGGGACTACGCAATATATTTGGCAACCACAAGGTATACTTAATCAAAAACCTTCGGACGAACAGGGCAAACTCCAACAAAAAAAATTGATTTGGACTATTCAGACTTTCTACAATCAAGAACAGCCCATTTTTGAAGGCAATAACAATGGCGATGGAGTAAGCGAACCAGTATTCTTTTTTATTGCTAATAAAACAACAACAATAATAAAATAAAATTGTCAGTTGTAAAAAAAACAGTCCCTGTGCTGCCAGATTTGGGCTATTAAGAGGGTAAAATAGGATTATTTTATTAAAACAGAGTGCTAATTTTAAAGGCTATTCTAAGGATTAGATGCCTTATAAAATCGGGTTTATTTTGCTAATTTAAAAAATAGCTATTTTTTAAATTAGCAAAGTTAGATCTGCCAAAAGGCATTGGTGCTCTGTTGAGTAAAATG
>Ga0326733_1000498_pt1 | contig 11349 bp, 9 predicted proteins | sample 14_GP2_308_FD_207946 | JGI IMG/M metagenome (GOLD analysis project Ga0326733, IMG submission 207946) | Glacier ice microbial communities from Ngari, Tibet, China - 14_GP2_30.8 | ecosystem: Environmental > Aquatic > Freshwater > Ice > Glacier | place: China: Ngari, Tibet | collected 2018-07-17 | reverse complement strand
TTGATAATGTCTACGATAATTTTATTGGTTTGTAGTTGTGGCAAATATTCAAATAGTAAATAGTGTTTTTCTGTATCGGTATTCAGTGCTATTTCTAATTGAACAAGCGCTTCATTATACTCGCCATTAGCAAAAAGATAAGCTACTAATCGGTAATATAAATCAGCAGAATCTGGGTTGTTCTTAATTCCATCTGATATAATTTCTATACATTTTGGAATGTTTTCTTGCTCAAAAACAATAGACGAAAAATCTAACCAAGCTTCAACATCTAAAGGGTTTAACTCAACAACTTTTTCATAACCAATTTCAGATTCTGTTAAATTTCCTAATTTATATTGCGCATCAGCGATAGCGAACCAATAATCAGGGTTTTGGTCATCAATATTTAAAGCTTTTTTATAAAAATGTAATGATTCAAAATAACGCTCTTCAAAATCGAGTGTAACGCCAATACCATACCAGGCATCCGCTAATTGCACATCCATCTTTACCGCTTTTTTGTAAAAAGAGCGAGCTTCATCCATTTTCTCTAACTTTTCATAACACTCGCCTATGGCACAATAAGTATCTGCATTTGGTTGCTCGTACTCAAAAGTTTGACGGTAAACATCAATTGCCTCTGCAAACCTATCTAGCTGCACTAAAGCATTTCCTTTGTTGAAATAAGCCGAGGCGAAACTATCCTTAATTAAAATGGCATAATCATAAGCGTCAATTGCTTTTTCAAACAAACAAAGTTTATGAAAAGCATTACCTAAGTTATACCAAGCGGCATAAGAGTAGGGTTCGTTATCAATATATTGTTCATAAAATTGGATACTTTCTTCCTGTTTATCTAAAACATCGTAACAAAACGCCAACTCATAAAGGGCATCCTGGTTTTCCATATTATTTTCCAGACAAAGTTTTAAATAAGTAACCGCTTCTTCATAATCGCCCGTATTTTGGTAAACAAAAGCAATTTGCATCAGCACTTCATCCTTATTTTCTGCCATAGATAAAGCCTTTTTTAAATTTTCAAGCGCATCCTCATGACGTTCCATACTTTCGAAGATATTTCCTCTAATCATATAAATATCAGCGTCGGATGGTTCTAATAATTCTGCTTTTACAAGCGATTCAAAGGCTAAAGTTAATTCGTTAGTAAAGACATGTAATTGTGCTTTTTTGATATGGAAAATAGCAGCGTAAGGATGTTGTAATACAGCATATTCAATAACTTGAAGTGCTTTTACAGGATCGTTTTTATCTATGTAATAATCTATAATATTTTCAAAGGCTTGAGAATCAAAAAAATATTGATCCTGATTACGGATCATCTCTTCGTAACGCTCTACTGAAAGTTTTGGGTCTTCAGCAAAATCAAATTCGAATTCTTCTTCCATTTTGTATCAAATATTAAAGAGAACGTTTTTAAGGCGCATAAATTTGAAAGTGCTTTATTGCCTTATTTTTTATTTACTCTCAAATTATAATTATTAATCAAATCATTGATGTATTATTTATCAACAATTTAACAAGCAATAAGTTAATGTATTCATTTATAAATAAGTACAAATAATCAGGTGTGATTAGTAATTTGCGGTGGTGGTATGTTTACGCTCTCCCTCTATAAATTCTTAACTTTGACAAAAGTACCAAAATAAACGCAAACCATAAATCTTTAGAAATGAATCAAGTTGCCATAGAAACTGTTTTAAAAAACTTAGGAATTGATGCTGTTAATGAAGCAGTTAGTACTGGTTTAAAATGGAGCAGCGGTAAAAACGCTTCAATAAATACCATTTACTCTCCGGTTGATGGAAAAGCAATTGCACAAATAAATTTTGCTGCCGCTGATGATTACGACCAAGTAATTGCTACTGCTAAAGAAGCATTTTTGGAGTGGCGAATGATGCCTGCTCCAAAAAGAGGAGAAATTGTGAGGCAATTGGGCGAAGAATTGAGAAAACACAAAGATGATTTAGGAAAATTGGTTTCTTACGAGATGGGTAAAAGCCTGCAGGAAGGCTGGGGCGAGGTACAAGAAATGATTGACATCTGCGATTTTGCTGTTGGTTTGTCTAGGCAATTATACGGCTTAACGATGCACTCAGAAAGACCTTTGCATAGAATGTATGAACAGTGGCATCCGCTTGGTGTGGTTGGTATTATTTCAGCCTTTAATTTCCCGGTTGCGGTTTGGAGTTGGAACGCTGCTTTGGCTTGGGTTTGCGGAAACGTATGCGTTTGGAAACCTTCTGAGAAAACTCCGTTAACGGCAGTTGCCTGTCAGAAAATTATGCAAACCGTTTTAAAGAATAATAATTTACCAGAAGGGATTTCTTGTTTGGTAATTGGAGATAGAAATATAGGCGAATTAATGGCTAATGATACTCGAGTTGCTTTGGTTTCTGCAACTGGTTCAACCCGAATGGGAAAAGCTGTAGGAGCTGCAGTTGGTGCCAGGTTAGGAAAGCATATTTTAGAATTGGGTGGAAATAACTCCATCATTATTACTGAGAATGCCGATCTAAACATGACTTTAATTGGTGCCGTATTTGGCGCTGTGGGAACTGCAGGACAACGTTGTACTACAACCAGAAGACTAATTATCCACGAAAATGTTTATGCTGTTTTTAAGGAGAAATTAGTAAAAGCTTATGGGCAATTGAGAATCGGTAATCCGTTAGATACCAATAACCATGTTGGACCACTGATTGATAAAGATGCCGTTAAAAATTATTTAGATTCGATTGAAAAATGTAAAGCCGAAGGCGGGAATTTTATTATTGATGGTGGTGTTTTAAATGGTGCAGCTTATGAAAGCGGATGCTATGTAAGACCATGTATTGCAGAAGCTAAAAACGAAATGCAAGTTGTACAACATGAAACTTTTGCTCCAATTTTATACATCATGAAATACAAAGAATTAGAAGAAGCTATCGCGATGCAAAACGGAGTTCCGCAAGGATTATCATCTGCAATCATGACCACCAATATGCGTGAAGCAGAGCAGTTTTTGTCAGTTGTTGGTTCTGATTGTGGTATTGCAAACGTAAATATTGGCACATCAGGAGCGGAAATTGGAGGTGCATTTGGTGGCGAGAAAGAAACAGGTGGAGGAAGAGAATCAGGTTCTGATGCATGGAAAGCCTACATGAGACGCCAAACCAATACCATAAATTATTCTACAACTTTGCCTTTGGCGCAGGGGATTAAATTTGATTTATAGGTTTTTGAAAGGTTTGAGGTAGAAGGTTTAGGGTTTAAGGTTTTAAAATAAGGATGGAGGTTAAAACTTCATCCTTATTTTTTCAATTCACCAACAACTTGTAACCCTTACCATGTACATTAATGATTTCTACTTTTGGATCGTCTTTTAAGTATTTTCTTAATTTGCTTAAAAAAACATCCATACTGCGCCCATTAAAGTAATTGTCATCATGCCAAATTTGTAAGAGTGCTTCTTCTCTGGTTAAAACATCGTTCATTTTTAAGCATAATAAACGTAGAAGTTCGGCTTCTTTGGTGCTTACTTTTTGTTGTTGTTGCGCTATGGTAATTAATTGAGTTTGAAAATCGAAATGATAGTTCCCGATGGTAAATTGAGTTGGTTTTTTCTCAGGCTCCTGGTCTTGATAGGCTACTCTTTTCAAAAGCGAATTGATGCGGAGTAAAAGTTCTTCAATGCGGAAAGGTTTGGTAATATAATCATCTCCACCAAGGTTAAAGGCTTCGGTTTTATCCTCCATCATGCCTTTGGCAGTGGCAAAAATAATTGGAATTTCGGCGTTAATTTTTCTAACGTCTTTTGCCAATGTGAAACCGTCTTTTTTAGGCATCATCACATCAAAAATACAGATGTCGAAATCCTGAGCGGTAAAAGCTTTTAAGCCTTCGTCTCCATCCTTACAAAGCTTTACCTCAAACTTCCCTTTCAAAGAAAGATAATCTTCTAAAAGCATTCCTAAATTAGGGTCATCTTCTACTAAAAGTATTCGTTTTAAACTCATATTTGATGGGTTATTAAAGTTCATTGGTTAAGCTAAAGGAAATTTAATCTCAAATACAGAGCCTTCATCTTTTTCGCTGTTTACGTTGATGGTTCCTTTCATTTTAGTTACCATATTGTTAACATAGCTTAACCCTAAACCAAAACCTTTAACATCATGTAAATTACCAGTTGGGACGCGGTAAAACTGCTCAAATATTTTCTTTGATTGGTCTCGGCTTATGCCAATTCCTTCATCAATAACTTTAATAACGAGTTGTTTTTGATAATTTTCTGTACTTATGGTAATCTTAGGATTTTCTTTACTGTACTTTATAGCATTATCAACCAAATTAAAAATCACGTTAGATAAGTGTAACTCATCCCCTAAAATGTTGATGTGTTTTGCGTTTAATTGTAAAGACAAATCCGCTTCTCTTTTTTGTAATTGCAAGTTCATACTATCAATCACATTGCTAATTAAATCATGAACGTCTAATTGTGTTTGCTCAATTTTTAAATCGTCTTTTTCAGTTTTTGCAATGTTTAAAACACGCTCAATATGGTTGCCTAAGCGAACATTTTCATCATATATGATATTGGCTAATTTGTTAACACGAGCTTTATTATCATTAATTTCTGGGTCTCTTAAAGCTTCACTGGCAATCATAATTGTGGCTACAGGAGTTTTAAACTCGTGAGTCATATTGTTGATAAATTCGGTTTTCATTTCTGACACTTTCTTTTGTCTTAAAATAGAAATGATGGTGTAGCCAAAACTACCGGCTAAAATCAATAATAAAGCACCGGACGACATTAATATCGAATCCATGTTCTTCAAAATCAAGCTGTTTTTTTTTGGAAAAGTGACTAATAAAAATCCGGCATCACGCACCATATCTTTACTAAAAAGAACTGCTTTATAGGTGTTCTCGGGTAAAAACTTTTCAACTTTTTGCGATGCCTTTAAAAACACCACAGAATCTTCTAAGCTAGAGGTGATTTTATAACTGTAATCTAAATTTACACCTCTACTACTCAATTCCAGTTCTAATAAAGAATCAATAGTTTGCGGTTGAACACGTTTTTTTAATGGAATATTACTTTGTTGTAATTCAGTAGCTATCGATTCAAAAACTGCAGATTTTGTTCCTTCTTTCTCAGCCTTTGCCAAATATTTATTAACCGTTTTAATTTGTTTTTCAGTCTCTTTTGTTTGCGATGCTAAAGCCAGCTCTATATCAGAAATACCGGTTAAAAAATTAGCTTTAGGCAAAGTCCTAAGCACCATTCCCTGAATTGGGTCTTGTATAATGTATCGCTTAACAGAATCAACCACTACGCTGCCTCTTTTAACTATTTTTATATGGGCTGGTTTTATTGGACGCTCAATTACAGATTGTTTAACCTCATTATAAATGTTACCGTATTCATCAATTACTTCTGCAACATCAATTCTAAAATCGAAATTGTTAGCCGTACTTTCATCCTCACTTACGGGACCGTTGTATACCAATCTGCTTGGGTAGCGGGTTCTTAAAACGCTATCTCGTATTTTAAAAACACTATCAGATTGAAGTTGGTTTGCTTTCATTTGCCTCACAAATTTGAGGTTAGCTTCCTCAGAAAAATTTTCATTCGCTTGTTGAAATTGTACTTTTGTGGCTTCAAAGAGCGCAACATTTCCATTATTGAAAGAGATGCTTTGAGGGGAGTTGTTATTATCAAATCGATTAATATTTACTCCTTCGCCAAAAGAAACAGGCGAATGTATTGATATACTTTTCCCTGAAAGTATTAAACGAGGTTTTCTGACAAGAAAGAGTGATTTTCCATCAACAATCAAAGGTGTTTTACTTTCAACAATCGGGTTAGCAACTTTTGCTGCTTTCCTTTTTACCATTTGTTGTAAAAAGTTAACTCGGTTGCTTTTCTCTATTTCTTCCTCGGCTTTATTGGTCAAATAAACCAAAGCCTCTTTTTTCTCTAATTTTTCTGAAACAGTATTTAAAGCATCGTTAACAGATTGATCAAATAATTGAGATTTTAAATTATAAGATTCCTTAATGAAATAATACTGCATGGCAATTACCCCAAGCAATGCAAAACTCATTAATCCTATAATCAAACTGATACTCTTACGCTTCATTTCAAAACAAATATAAGCAAGCAACATCCTTTACTTTACTGTTTAACAATTTTTAACAATCACTAACAGTGCTTTAACAATTTTATTAGCTGCTTTAAGCTAATTTTGAAGAAAAAACTATCAGTTATGATGAAGAAATTACTCCTGTCAAATTTCTTATTTGTGGTGATTGTGATTACTACTTATAAAAAAGCGCAAGCTCAAACTATCGAGAAAAAAGAAGTGAAACCTTCTATCATTGTTAATGGTGGCGATACCACGATTAATGGTAAAAAGTTTAAACACGTAAGTGAAGAGGAAAAAAACCGAATTACGTAAGGAATTTACCCCAGTTAGAAGCGTAGAATTTCAATGGATGCTCCTCACTTTAAAACATCAATAACTAAAATAATAAAAAGGTCTGCTGATAACGATTCATTAATTTTAGTTACCGACTCAACTAGAATGAGAAAGTTTTCTTACACCATTGATGGAAACGCTCCTAAGGTGTTTGAGTTTAGGAGAGATACACTTTTAGGAAAATTAGATGGTACTAATATGAAGAGAGAAATTACATTAGGCAGAAGTTTAGGTGAGGATATTGATTGGGAAATGGTACATCCAAGAAGAGTAGCGTCAGGCAGACCAAGTATTATCAGCGGTTACACAGTGGCTCTACCAGCATCTAATAAACCGAATTCAAACACCTTTAATTACAGCACAACAGATAAAGATGGTTTTACAACAAACATTATATATACAGTTGCAGAACCATCTAAAACGGATTTAAACAGCACTTTTAAAGATGAAAAAATTAACATCAACGGATTAAATATCAGTGAGGTAATGCTAATTCCGAATTTTACAAGCGGTAAAACAACGCTTACCTTTTCTACAAAAGTTAAAGGCTCTTTAAATATTAAACTGATGGACTCTGCTAGTACAACTCTTTTTTCAGATAATAAAACGCTAATAGGCGAGCTTTACAGCAATTCTTTTTCTGTTGCAAAAAAAGGAAATTACTTCCTACATATCACTCAGGGTTCTCAAACTTTTATTAGAAAAATAACCTTAATAAATAATTAAAAATTTTGTTTTTTTGTTTTGGAAGGTGTTGGGAAACTGACACCTTTTTTGATTATAGATTATTCGAATGCTGGGTGTTAGGTATTAAACACGGATTACGAAGATTTATATTTACACACAAAGGAGATAATTTTTTGCCACTAATTTCACGAATTACTCGAATGATGGGTGGTAAGATTAATGAACACGGATTATAAGAATTTCAGGGATTACGCAGGTTTCTATTCTGAACCTTAGCGCACTTTGCGCCTTCTTATCTTCCTTTGCGTGAAAAAAACATCAATTAGTGAAAATTAGTGCATTCGTGGCGTCGCAATTAAATCAAATAAAAAAAGCGGTCAACTTTTGGGGAGTTGGTGCCGCTTTTATCGCATTGTAATTAGAAATAGGCTCTTTAAAACGGAAGATCGTCGTCTTCTCCAGGCGTTGCACTGATATCAACTGGTGCAGCATAAGCCGGAGTAGCATTACCTGCTGCTGCTTCTGAAGCACCAAGTACATTTACCTTCCATAGTTGTAAAGTATTAAAATATTGCTTTTCACCTTGTTTGTTAGTCCATTGGCGGCCTTTCAAGTTAAAAAACACTTCAACTTCTTGTCCAACTTTAATAGAATCCATCAAGGCTACACGGTCTTGAATGGCTTCAAACTTCACATACTCTGGATATTGAGGGTTTTCCGCAAACTCTATCACTAACTCTCTTTTTCTAAATGTTTCATTTACGTTTATCACCTCTGATAAATCGTGAACTTTTCCTTTAATTTCCATTTCAATAACGTTTTATTATGTTTCAAATCTCTAAAATTTATTTGAGTAAATTGCGCATCTATATGAATCAAGTTTTCAACACTCCATCAAAGGTGATCATCACCTGCAATAAAAGATTATCTCCTTACCTGGAAAAAGAGGTAACAGAACTGGGCTTTAAACTGGTAAGAGTTTTCTCTACCGGTGTTGAATTAAATGCAAGTTTAAATGACTGTATCAAGCTGAACCTCAATCTAAGATGCGCATCACAAGTATTGTACCGTCTGCATGAATTAACCGCTGTAGATCATAACGAATTGTATGAAAAGTTGAGCCAATTGGAATGGGAAAATCTGATAGATTTTAGTGGATATTTTTCTGTAACCTCTAATGTGGATAACCCAACAATCACCACGCCTTTGTTTGCAAACCTGCGAGTAAAAGATGCCGTTGTAGATAGAATTAAAGAAAAACACAAGATTCGCCCTGATTCTGGTTCAGATTATTCAAAAGCAGTAATTCATTTATATTGGAAAGATGAAAACGCTGAGATTTTCATTGATTCATCTGGCGAAACTTTAGCCAAACACAGCTATCGTAAAATACCAGGTAAGGCTCCAATGTTAGAAGCTTTGGCCGCGGGAACTATTTTTGCGACAGGTTGGGACCTAAAATCAAATTTTGTAAATCCCATGTGTGGTTCAGGAACTTTAGCAATAGAAGCGGCCTTAATTGCCACCAAAAGAACGCCAGGATTGTTGAGAATGAATTACGGTTTTATGCATATTTTAGGTTACGATGAAGAAGTTTTCTTTACTGAAAGAAAAATATTGAAGGACCAAATTGTTAAACATATTGATTTTAAAATAATTGCATCTGATATCTCTGAAGATGCTGTAGATATTTCAGAAAAAAATGCCAGAACTGCAGGTGTAGATACCCTGATTGATTTTATTGTGGCTGATTTTGCTGATACCGACATACCCGAAGGTAACGGGGTAGTGATGTTTAACCCCGAATATGGAGAACGTTTAGGCTTACATTCTAAGTTAGAAGGTACCTACAAACGCATGGGTGATTTTATGAAACAAAGTTGTAAGGGTTATAAAGGCTACATTTTCACAGGCAACCCAGATTTAGCTAAAAAAATCGGCCTTAAAGCCGCAAAACGAATAGAATTTTACAACGGAAAATTAGATTGCCGATTGCTAGAATACGAGTTGTATGATGGCAGTAAAAGAGAAAAACCTGTACAAACAGAGGATTAGAAAAGCAAGGTTTGGTGTTTTAAACGTTCCGATAGTCTGGTCTTCCACTATATTTTTTGCCCTTGGTCCACAAATCCCCGAGAGCAAAAAGATGCCGCTTCACCCCAGTTTATTTAACAAAGGCTTTTACATGTAATTTCAGTTTTTTTTGCAGAATAAATTTTACTGATTTTACACAGCTTCATCTTCTCTCCAAGTATCTAAATTAACTTGTTGGTTGATGAGTAGTTTGGTATAATGCCGGTTTCTTCTGCCTTTTTTAGCATCTGCTCTTTTTTCGTTACGTTTATCTACTACAATTTTATCCAAATTATTTAAATCAGTTATAGATTGAATTTGATTTGGAGAAGTTCTTTTGGGCATTTTAAAATTTGCTTTTCCTATAAACCCGAAATGATGTAAATGGTTGAAAAATTTTTAGTTTTTCAATTTAGCAACAGCTTCCTCATCTACAAACCAATTTAAAGTTCCGTTTTTAGGTTCAATTAGCTGAGCGGGATATTTAGATATATCTTTTTCGGCTTCTAAAACAGCTTTCAGCGCATCGGCTTTTGAAGCTCCAAAAGTTAAAAAGGCAATATTTTTTGCTTGATTGATTAACGGTGCAGTAAAACTAATTCTGTAAACCGACTTATCTTTCAAATAAACTTCTTTTACCAATTCTTCATCAATCCAAACTACAGATGTACCCGGGAAAAGCGAAGCAGTGTGAGCATCATCACCTAAGCCTAATAAAATTAAATCAAAATGAGGTTGATGTTTAAAAAATTTATCAATTTTTCGCTCATAATCTACAGCTGCGGAGGCAGGGTCTAAGCTGGTATCAACCACAAAAATTTGGTTTGGGTTGATATTTAAGGAGTCTAAAAAAGCATTTTTTGCCAACAAATAATTACTATCTGGGTGCGTGTGCTTTACGTAACGTTCATCACCAAAAAAGAAATAAACTTTGGCCCAGTCTATTTTACTGCTGTAATCGGCGGAAGCCAATAATTCAAATAATTTTTTAGGCGAGTTTCCTCCTGATAAGGCAACTGAAAACTTATCGTTTTTAGTGATTGCCTCATTTGCACATACCACAAAAAAATCTGCTAAAGCTGAAATCGCTTCATCAGCTTTTTTAAATACATTTAACTTCATTTTTTTTCTTTTTCTGCCTTTTTTATGGGCAATGTAAACCAATGAAATCCGTCTTTTGCAATGAGAGCTTCTGCGGTTTCTGGTCCCCAACTATCTGCCGAATAATTTGGGAAACTATTACTTTTTCTATCTGTCCAGCTTTCCAAAACCGGCATAATCAATTCCCAGGCAGATTCTACTTGGTCGCCACGCATAAATAACGTTTGGTCGCCTTTCATAGCATCCAAAAGCAAAGTTTCATAAGCTTCTGGTGTTTCATCCTCATAAGTTCCATCATAATTAAAAACCATGTCAACGGGATTTAAAATCATATCTAAACCTGGTCTTTTAGCTTGTACTTGCAAACGAATGCTCATTTCGGGCTGAATGCTGATGATTAACCTATTTTGTTGCCAGCTTTCTGACGATTGATTTGGGAAAATTAAATGCGGTACATCTTTAAACTGAATACTGATAATAGATGATTTTTTATGCATTCTTTTGCCAGTTCGAACATAAAAAGGCACATTTTGCCATCTCCAATTGTCAATAAAAAACTTTACGGCAGCAAATGTTTCAGTGTTAGAATCTGGCTCAACGCCGGTTTCATCTCTATAACCTTCAACTTTTTGCCCTTGTACCCAACCTTCTCCATATTGCCCTCTTACAGTATTATACCTTATTTCTTCTGGTCCAAATTGGCGCATGGCTTTTAAAACATCTACTTTTCTATCTCTGATTTCTTCGGCATTAAAACTTACAGGCGGTTCCATGGCAACCAAACATAGCACTTGTAAAATGTGGTTTTGCACCATGTCTCGCAATGCGCCAGAGTGATCATAATAACCGCCGCGGTCTTCAACACCAATATCTTCTGTTACAGAAATCTGAACATGTTCTATGTAATTTCTATTCCAAATTGGCTCAAACAAGGCGTTTGCAAATCTAAAGGCCAACATGTTTTGAACTGTTTCTTTGCCTAAATAATGGTCAATTCTATAAATTTGCGATTCTTGAAAAATAG
>Ga0326733_1000497_pt1 | contig 11361 bp, 12 predicted proteins | sample 14_GP2_308_FD_207946 | JGI IMG/M metagenome (GOLD analysis project Ga0326733, IMG submission 207946) | Glacier ice microbial communities from Ngari, Tibet, China - 14_GP2_30.8 | ecosystem: Environmental > Aquatic > Freshwater > Ice > Glacier | place: China: Ngari, Tibet | collected 2018-07-17 | reverse complement strand
ATCACGGGCGTCCTGGGCCTGCGCGCGCAGCACCTCGGCGAGCGGGGTGCCTCGCTCGAGCGCGCCGACGATCTGCTCCACCGCGCGGGACATCGGCGGGAGCCGGATGCCGTCGGCCAGCTCCTGCAGCGACTGGGCGAACGGCAGTCCTGTGTTCACGGCGGCGACGGTCGAGGCGAGCTCGGCGGCCAGCTCGCCGCGGCTGATCCGCGCCACCCGGCGGATCGCGTCGAGGATCCCCTCGCCGGCGGAGAGGCTGAGGGTCATAAACTCGAGCACGGTCGGCAGCTCCTCGGTCATCCGCCGCAGCCGCGCCGACGCGGCGCGCTGCAGCAGATAGTCGCGCAGGAAGATCCCCGCAACGCCACAGAACACCACGATCACCACCTGCAGCCCGAGCGGAATCGACCTTGCGGCGACGAACAGGGCCGCGACGACGGTGCCGAGGCAGAGCCCGCCGAGCGCCCAGGCGAGCTGTTGCGAGCGGAAAGCGTCCGGCCCGATCGTCGAGCCGGACTGGCGCAGCCGGAGGCGGATGCTGGCCGGCCCGCCCAGCGCGGCTCCGAGAAGCGACCGAAGCCGGTCGAGCAGCGGGCTGAACACGGTGCCGACGATCGGGAGCGGGTTGACGCTGCGCCGGGCGAGGAGCGCGCGGGCGCCGGGCGAGACATCGACGAGGTAGGGCGCGACCCGGTAGAGCAGGCGGGGGCGGTTGAGCCTCGGCACGACGCCGAGCAGTATCCACAGCCCGAAGCCGAGCCCGAGTCCGCAGACGATGGCCCAGGACACCGTCGGCGTCAACGAAACCATCGCTGCTCCCGCGGCATCCGCCCGATCCCCACCATCACGCGGTAGGCGACGACCGTGACGCCGAGCCCTCCGACGATGATGGCCATACCCGTCGTCGTGTTGTAGGCAGCGGCGGCCTCCGGCCTCGACGCGAGGAGGATCAGGATGATCCACGGGGCGGCGACTCCGAGCCGGGCGGCGTTCAGCACCCAGGACTGCCGCGCTTCGACCTCGGAGCGCAGCGCCGCCTCCTGCCGCAGGTACGCGGCGAGGTTGCGCAGCACGGTCGTGAGCTCCGAGCCGCCGACCTCGCGGGACATCCGCAGCGTCTCGAGCACGCGGTCGGCGACGGGGTCGGCGAGTCGGCTCTTCAGTTCGTCGATGCTGAGGCCGAAGTTTCCGGTGGCCCGATAGCCGCGCTCGAACGCCGCGAACGACTCTCGCACGGCCGGCGGCCCGGTGTGCGCGAGCGACACGACGCTGTCGGGCAGGGCGAGGCCCGAGCGCACGGCCGAGACGAGGTGGTCGACGATGTCGGGCCACACCGCGCGGTTGCCCGCGATGCGCGACCGCGCCCGTGTGGTGATGACGACGAGGGGAAGCGCGAGCGCGACGAGGCCGACGACAGCGGCGAGCGCGAGGACGGGCACGATCGCGAAGGTCAGCGCCGCGGCCGCGATGGCGAGGATCACCGACACCGCCGCGAGCGCCGAGAGCGTGACATCGTGCAGTCCGGCCTGCTCGAGGCGGTCCCGCACGCGCTGGAGCCGACGCGGCGTCGGACGCCGCTCGGGGGCACCCGCCGGCCAGAGGAACGGAGACGCGGCGAGCAGCAGGCCGAGGCCGAGGGCAACGCCGACGAGGATCGTCATCGGCCAGCCCCCGACAGCACCGCGGCGAGGTCGAAGCCCCCTGCGGCGAACCCCGCGGTCTTCGCCGGGTAGCTTCCGGTTGCCGAGAGCACGCGGTGCTCGAGCCGGAAGATCGTGCTCGCCTCGATCACCGTTCCCGTCACGACGCCGCTCGGCGCGACGATCTCGGTGATCCGCCGCCGGCCGGACCTTTCGAGTTCGCAGTGCACGACGATGTCGATGACACTCGCGACCGTGGGCACCACAAACGACGAATCGATGTTGCGGCCGGCGAGCAGCGGTAGGGTCGCGAGCTTCGTCAGGGCGTCGCGCGCGCCATTCGCGTGGATCGAGCACATGCCGGGCAGCCCGGAGTTCAGGGCGATGAGCAGGTCCAGGGCCTCCGCCTCACGCACCTCGCCGACGACCAGCCGGTCGGGACGCATCCGCAGGGCCTCCTTGATGAGACGGCGCAGCGTGATCTCTCCGGTGCCCTCGAGGCTCGGCTGGCGGCACTGCATCGCCACGGTGTCGCGGGCCGCGAGGTCCAGCTCAAAGGTCTCCTCCACGGTGACGATGCGCTCGGCCGGGCGCGCGACCGACAGCAGGGCGTTCAGCAGCGTGGTCTTGCCGCTCTGGGTTGCGCCGGAGACCAGGATGTTCTGCCCGGCGAGCACGCACATGCGCAGGAACTCGGCCGACTGGTGGGTGAGCGAGCCGAGCGCGACGAGGCGGTTCAGGTCGCGGATGCGGGCGGTGAACTTGCGGATGTTGACGGCCCAGTGCTTCTGCGTGACGTCCGGGATGACCACGTGCAGGCGCGACCCGTCCGCGAGCGCCGCGTCGACAAACGGCGAGCTGAGGTCGACGCGGCGGCCGGAGGACTGCAGCATCCGCTCCACGAGGTCGCGCACCTCGGTGCCCGTCAGGCGGATGCTGGTCAGCTCCGGCACCCCGTGCCGCGCGATGAACACCCGTTCCGGCCCGTTGATCCAGATCTCCTCGACGTCGGGGTCGTCGAAGTGCGGCTGCAGCACCCCGAAGCCCGTTATTGTCGCAACGATCTGCCGTGCCGCGAGCTCCTCGTCGGCGAGCATCGGGAGGGAGCCGCCGAGGGCCCGCTCGCTGTAGCGCTCGACCGCGTCGCGCACGTAGCGGCCCGCGAGCTCCCGGTCGCTGCCGAGGTCGACCCCGTCGAGGCGCACACGCTCGCGCACTTGCTCGGTGATGAGGCTCAGCGCGGTCGGCATTGGACCATCATCGGCGCGCGGACGGATCCGCGAGCCGGGTTATCCACAGGGAGCCGGCGCGAGGGTCTCGGGCTGCCCACTGCTCGGGCGGCCCCGGCGTCTGGTGTCTCCCGGGCGGCCTGTGAGCGAATGAGTGGTAGGCCTCGCGAACCGAAGAGTTCCCGGAGCGGCCCAGCCAGCGACCGACGTAGATCCCGTGTGGCGACCCACCCTGATCGAATGGCCTGACGATGTCTGCACCCACGTCCACGTCGACCTCCCACGCCACCGCGATCGGCGGGCGGCCGAGCGGCGGCCGTGCCACCGTCCGCATGGTCGCCGATGTCGCCCGCGGCGCCCTGATCGGCGCGGCCGAGGTCGTGCCCGGCGTGAGCGGAGGCACGATCGCGCTCATCGTCGGCGTCTACGGCCACCTCATCGACGGTGCCGGACACCTCGCCCGCGGCGTTGCTCTGCTCGTGGCCGACGGGCTCCGCGGGCGTGGGCGCGCCCGCGCCGTGACCCACTTCCGCTCCGTGCGCTGGGGCGTCGTGCTGCCCATCGGGCTCGGGATGCTCGCCGCGGTACTGCTGGGAGCGAAGCTCCTCGCGCCACTGCTCGAGGAGCATCCGGTCGGCACCCGCGCCGTCTTCGCCGGGCTGATCGCCGCCTCCCTCGCGGTACCGATCCGCATGATCGGCTCTCGCTGGCGGGCGCGCGAGATCGGACTCGCGCTCCTCGCCGCCGCGATCACATTCGCCCTCACCGGGCTGCCTCCGGCTGGCGAAATCGACCCTCCCCTCGTCCTTGTCGCGGTCGCCGCGGCTTTCGCAGTCTGCGCCCTCGTGCTGCCCGGCGTATCCGGGTCGTTCCTGCTGCTGACGGTCGGCATGTACGCGCCGACCCTGGCGGCCGTCAATGACCGCAATCTCGGCTACCTCGGAGCGTTCATCGTCGGCGCCGCGCTCGGGCTGGGCGTCTTTGTGTCGGGGCTGCAGTGGCTGCTCGCGAACCACTACCGGGTCACGCTCGTGATAATGACCGGCCTCATGCTCGGCTCGCTCCGCGCGCTGTGGCCCTGGCAGGGATCGTCGAACGAGCTGCTCGCCCCCTCCGGCGATGTAATTCTCGTCGGCGCGCTGTTCCTCGGTGGCGCGGCACTCGTGACCGCGCTTATCGTCATCGAACACCGGCTTGTGGCCCGCAAGCAGCTGTCGGCGGACATTGAGAGCGATCCCGTACCGGATGCTCCGGAGCGCGCCGCGCGCTAGCGCGCTAGCCGCGCCGCGCACCCCGCGCCCCGCTCCCCGGCTAAACTTGAGCCGCTCGCGGGAGTGGTGAAATTGGTATACACGCAGGTTTTAGGTACCTGTGCCGAAAGGCGTGAGGGTTCAAGTCCCTTCTCCCGCACAGTTGGTTCGCAGTGCGACTCAGGCGCAGGGCGGCTCAGAACGCGGTGCTGGGCAGGTCCTTCTCGCCGTCGGCGATCGCAGTGACGATGCGCTGCGCGACGGCATCCGGGTCGAGGCCGGTCGGGAACGCGGGGGCGGTGCCCTCGATGGCCCGGTTCACGAGCCCCGTCTCGGTGTGCCCGGGGCGGGCATCGATGATGCGGATGCCGGCGCGGCGCAGTTCTCGCGACGCCGCCTTCGTGAATGCGGCCAGCCCCGACTTCGAGGCCGAGTAGGCGGCGAGGCCCGCGGTCGGCGCCTCGGAGACGACCCCGCTCAGGGTCAGGATGAACGGGTCGCGGCCCGCGCTGCCCGATTCGACGAGGTGCGGCATCGCCTCGCGGATGAGCCGGATCGGGGCGAGCGTGTTGACGTCGAACAGCTCGCGCAGGGCGGCATCCGTCAGCTCGCCGACCGGTCCGAACGCCACGGAGCCGGCCGCGATGACCACGCCGTCCAGGCGGCCGTGCGCTCCGACGGCCGCGGCGACGACGGCGGCAGCCGCCGCCTCGTCCCGCAGATCGGCGACGAACGCGTCGGGTCCGGTGATCGTTGCGGGGTTGCGGGCGGCACGCACCACGGTCGCGCCGGCGTCGGTGAGGAGGGAGGCGATGCGGGTGCCGAGGCCGCCGGATGCCCCGACGACGAGCACGACGGACTGTTCAAGGTTGGTCATGTCTCAACCCTAGATCGGCGGCGTCAATCCGGGGCGGGATCGCAGGAGACACCCGCTACTCTGACAGGAAGATAAATGATGGCCGGAGCCGCATCACGGCCGACGACTGGAGATTCGTGCTTGACCTTCTTGCGCTTCTTCCTGCGGCCCTGATCCCGTGGCTGGACCCCCAGACCCTCATCGAGGGGTTTGGGGCATTCGCGCTCATCGGGGTCTGCTTCATCGTGTTCGCCGAGACCGGTCTCCTGGTTGGATTCCTGCTCCCCGGCGACACGCTCCTCGTCATCACGGGGCTGCTCACGTTCTCGCGCGTCATCGATTTCGACATCTGGTGGGTGTGCCTGGCGATCGGCTTCGCCGCGTTCCTTGGTGGCGAGGTCGGCTACCTCATCGGGCATAAGCTCGGGCCACGCGTGTTCGAGCGTAAGGAGAGCGGCGTGTTCAGCCGCAAGAACGTCGAGCGCACGAACGCGTTCTTCAAGAAGTACGGCGGGCTCAGCGTGATCCTCGCCCGGTTTGTGCCGATCCTGCGCACCTTCGTCCCCGTCGCGGCGGGCATCGGCCACATGGAGCACCGCAAGTACACGCTGTACAACTTCGTCGGCGCGATGGTCTGGGGAGCAGGCCTGACTTTCGCGGGGTTCCTTCTCGGCCTGATCCCGCCCGTGGCTCGGTTCGTCACCGAGTACATCGACCTGATCCTGATCGCGGCCGTCGTGCTCACGCTCATTCCGACGATCTACCACTACGTTCAGTCGACGCGCGAGGCGAAGAAATCTCGTCTCGCCGGGGTCGCGCCCCTCACCGACGATGAGGTCGTGATCGATCAGCAGTACTTCGACCAGAAGCCCGACACGGAGTAGCGCCGCGTCAGTGGGTCGAGTCGGTCAAGTTGGCCGCGGCGGCCGTGCCGCCTGTGCCCGTCGGGGTGCCGATCCGCGCCGCGAGCGTGTCCCTCGACTGCTGGGCCGCGCGGCGCACCTCCTTCTCCGGATCGCGCAGAAGGGCCGCGATCGTCTCGACGTTGTCGGCGGTGCCGACGGCGGCGAGCGCGTGGGCGGCGGCGGCGCGCACCCGCGGCACTTCGTCGGTCGTCAGCTCGACCATCTTCGTGGCCACGTGCAGTTCGCGGGCCAACGCGACCCGCGCGCACATCTCGCGCACCCGCCAGGCCTGATTGTCGAGCCCGGCGATCACCGCGGCCACCGCGGTGGGGTTCCAGACGTGCAGGAGCGCCCTGGCTCCCCACAGCTCAGGCCAGTAGAGCGGCGGGGCGCCGTCGAGCAGCCCCTGCGCGTGGCGGCCGCCGACGTAGAGCAGGAAGTCCTCGCCGGCGTTCGCACCGGCCATGAGGGCGACCGAGCGGGCGACGACGTCGTCCTCCCCGTAGCGGGCGACGGCCGCGGCGAGGCGGTCGGCGACGGGAAGGTCGAGGGGAACGGACGATTCTGACGAGGCTTTGTTCTGCATTTGTCGTCAACGCTACCGCGCCGGGCCCGCCGCGCGGGCGAGTCAGCCGGTCGAGATCCAGATGGATGCCGCCGCTTCCGCGCCGAGATCGAGCTCGCGGTCCCCCGCGACGGCTCCTCGGGCTCCGCCGAGACGAACCGCGAGTGCCCCGCCGAACGGGCGCCGACCGACCACCGTGATGCGCGCATCCAGCGTGATCCCCTCGGCCGTCAGGTATCTCAACAGCGCGGGGTCGCGGTCGCTGATGCGCACGACACTGCCGGCCGCGCCGGCCCCCGCATCGAGCAGCAGGAGAGCCGCCGGACGGACGATCGAGCCGTCGGCGGCGGGAATGGGGTCGCCGTGCGGGTCGCGGGTCGGCTGGCCGAGCCGGTCGGCGATCGCCTCGAGCAGCCGGTCGCTGAGCGCGTGCTCCAGCACCTCCGCCTCGTCGTGCACCTCGTCCCAGTCGTAGCCGAAGTGGTCGACGAGCCAGGTCTCGATGAGGCGGTGGCGACGCACCATCCGCAGGGCGAGTGCCGTGCCCTCGGCGGTGAGCGTCACCGCGCCGTAGGGCACGTGCGTGACAAGGCCGGCTTTCGCGAGCTTCTTCACCATCTCGGTGACCGACGACGCCGCGAGACCGAGTCGGGCCGCGAGTTCCGACGGCGTGATCGGCTCCGGCTGCCACTCGGTGTGGCCGTAGATCGCCTTCACGTAGTCCTCGACGACGCTGTTCATCCCGACGCTGTTCATCCCGACGCCGTTCACACCGTCACCGCCCGCCGGTCGCGCACGAGCGCGGTCACGACCCCGCCCCTCGCCCCGAAGAGGTAGGCCAGCCCGAACGCGATCGCCTGGGCGAGCACGACGGCCCCGCCGGTCGAGACGTCGAGGTAGTAGCTCGCGTAGACGCCGACCACGGAGGCGACGGCCGTGACGACAACCGAGAGCAGCAGCATCCGGTCGAAGCGCTTGGTCAACAGGTATGCGGTCGCGCCCGGCGTGATCAGCATGGCCACGACGAGCACGATCCCAACCGCCTGCAGCGCCACGACGACCGTCATGGCGAGCAGCCCCAGCATCAGCACCGAGAGTTTTTTGGTGCTGATCCCGATCGCGTTCGCGTGGCTCGGGTCGAAGGCGAAGAGGGTGAAGTCGCGGCGCTTGAGCACGAGCACGGCGACGACGACGACGCCGATCACGACGACCTGCGCGATGTCGCTGTCGGTCACGCCCAGCACGTTGCCGAACAGGATGTGACCGAGGTCCACCTGGCTGGGCACGGCGGAGATGATGACGAGCCCGAGCGCGAACAGCGCCGTGAAGACCACACCGATCGCGGCATCCGATTTAATTTTGGTTGTGGCCCGCACTCCCCCGATGAGCGCGACGGCGCCCGCGCCGAAGATGAACGCCCCGACGGCGAACGGCCAGCCGAGGAGGTAGCTAATCGCGACGCCGGGGAGCACCGCGTGCGACACCGCGTCGCCCATGAGCGACCAGCCGATCTGCACGAGCCAGCAGGAGAGCAGCGCGCAGGTGACCGCCGCGACGACGGTCACGAGCAGCGCCCTCGTCATGAAGCCGTACTGCAGCGGTTCGAGGATCCAGTCGATCATCTCGGCTCCAGTCCGAAGGCGAGTGCGAGGCGGTCCGCGGCGAGGGCCTCCGCCGGTTCTCCGTGGAAGAGCACGCGGTTCTTCAGCAGGATGACCTCGTCGCACAGCTCCGGCACCCCGGCGAGGTCGTGGGTCGAGATGAGGATGCCGCGGCCCTCGGCGGCGAGGCCCCTGAGCAGGTCGATGATCGTGTACTCCGATCCTTTATCGACACCCGCGAAGGGCTCGTCGAGCAGCATCAGGGTCGCCTCCTGGGCGATCCCCCTGGCGACGAAGACCCGCTTGCGCTGCCCTCCGCTGAGCTCGCCGATCTGGCGGTCGGCCAGGTCGGCGAGTCCGACGCGCTCGATCGCCCGGGCGACGGCGTCCCTGTCGGCGGCGCGCGGCCGGCGGGTGAGTCCGAGGCGGCCGTAGCGGCCGGTCATCACGACCTCGGCGACGGAGATCGGGAAGTCCCAGTCCACGGCCTCCGATTGCGGAACGTAGGAGACCAGGTTGCGCTTGCGGGCCAGGGCGGGGTCACTGCCAAAGAGCCGGATGTCTCCGGCTGCGGCCCTGACTGTGCCCATGATCGCCCCGAACAGGCTCGATTTGCCCGAGCCGTTCATGCCGATCACACCGATGATCCGCCCGGGCAGCAGCTCGAGGGAGATGTCGGCGAGGGCCTGCACGGTGCCGTATCGCACCGCGAGGCCGTGGATGCTGATGATCGACTCAGCCACCGGACAGCCCATCCGCGATGAGGTCGACGTCGTAGCGCAGCAGCTCGAGGTAGCTCGGCACTGGTCCGTCCGGCTCGCTCAGCGAGTCGACGTAGAGCGGGCCGCCGTACTCGGCTCCGGCCTCGCGGGCGACCTGAAGCTGGGCGTCGGCGCTGACGGTCGTCTCGCAGAACACGACCCCGACGCCGCTCTCGCGGACGAGCTCGATCGCGGCCTTGATCTGCTGGGGCGTTCCCTGGGTGTCGCTGTTGACCGGCCAGAGGTACCCCTCGGCGAGACCGATGTCGCGGGCGAGATAGCTGAAGGCGCCCTCGCAGCTGATCAGCAGCCGCTGCCGCTCCGGCAGATCGTCGACGACCGCCGCGAGTTCGTCGGCGAGCCCCTGCAGCTGGGCCTTGTAGGCATCCGCGTTGGCGGCGAACTGCTCGGCCTCCCCTGGGACGAGCTCGGTGAGGGCATCACGGATGTTGTCGACGTAGACCTGCCCGGCGATTGGCGACATCCAGGCGTGCGGATTGGGCAGCCCGGCGTAGTCGCCGCTTCGGATATCGACCGGCTCGACGCCATCGGTGAGAACGGCGTGGGGCGCGTCGCTCCGCGCGAGGAAGTCCTCGAACCAGCGCTCGAGGCCGAAGCCGTTGTCGAGGATCAGGCGGGCGGATGAGGCTTTCGCTAGGTCGGACGGCGTCGGCTCGTAGCCGTGGATCTCCGCCCCGACCTTCGTGATCGACTCGACCTCGACCGCGTCGCCGCCGACCACCTGTGCCATGTCGGCGATCACCGTGAAGGTCGTGAGCACGAGCGGCTTGCCGCTGTCGGACGATGCAGCCGGGGCGCAGCCGACCAGCGCGAGGGTGGTCGCGACAAGAATCCCGACCGCAACCACTTTTCGGTCGACGGCGACCCGAGTTTTCGGCATACCGAAACTCTAGCCGAGCAGTTGCTCCCGCACCACGAGGACGAGGCGTTCGAAGGCGATCGCCCGATGGCTGATCGCGTTCTTCTCGTCCGGAGTCAGCTGGGCGGACGACACCGAGGAGCCCTCGGGCGAGAAGATCGGGTCGTAGCCGAACCCGTGCTCGCCGACCGCCTCGAGCAGCACCGTGCCGGGCCAGACCCCTGTCTCGACGTGCTCGAAGCTCGCCGCGATCTCCGGCGGGCCGTCGGGGCCGACCGAGCCGACCGCCGGTGGGACGACGAGCGCGGCGGCGCACTCGAAGTGCGCGCCGCGCGACGACTCGTCGGCGAGGTTCTCGAGCAGCATGCGGCGGTTGTCGGCGTCGTCGCGGGTGCCCGCGTACCGCGCCGAGTTGATGCCGGGCGCTCCGTCGAGCGCGTCGACACAGACGCCCGAGTCGTCGGCAATCGCCGGCAGCCCGGTGTGCAGGCTCGCCGCACGCGCCTTGATCAGCGCGTTCTCGGCGAAGGTGTCGCCGTCCTCGACGGGCTCGGGCCCGTCGTAACCAATGAGCTCGATGCCGTCGAGCTGCGGACCGAGGATGCGCCGAAGCTCCTCGACCTTGTGCGCGTTGTGGGTTGCGAGCACCAGTTTCATGCTCATCCCCTCAGGCTCGCGAGCTGGAGCTCGGTGAGGGTGGAGGTGCCGCCGACCGCGAGGTCGAGCAGTGCGTCGAGCTCCCGCCGGTCGAACGGGGCGGCCTCGGCGGTGCCCTGCACCTCGACGAAGAGTCCACGACCGGTGACGACGACGTTCATGTCGGTGTCCGCGCGCACGTCCTCGGTGTAGGCGAGGTCGAGCATGGGCACTCCCCCGACGATTCCGACCGAGACAGCGGCGACGCTGTCGATCAGCGGCTTCGCGTTCTGGCCGATGAACCGCTTGCTCCGTCCCCACTCGAGGGCGTCGGCGAGCGCGACGTATGCTCCGGTGATCGCCGCGGTGCGCGTGCCGCCGTCGGCCTGCAGCACGTCACAGTCGATGACGATCGTGTTCTCGCCGAGCGACTTCATGTCGACGACGGCGCGCAGCGAGCGGCCGATCAGGCGGGAGATCTCGTGGGTGCGCCCACCGATGCGTCCCTTGACCGACTCGCGGTCCATGCGGTCGTTCGTCGAGCGGGGCAGCATCGCGTACTCGGCGGTGACCCAGCCCTTTCCCTTGCCCGACATCCAGCGGGGAACGCCGTTCGTGAACGAGGCCGTGCAGAGCACCTTGGTGCGGCCGAACGAGATGAGAGCGGACCCCTCGGCCTGCTCGCTCCAGCCTCGCTCGATCGTGACGGCGCGCAGCTCGTCGCTCGCGCGGCCGTCCTTGCGGGGGGCGATGATTGGGAGGGCGTTGGTCATTGTTGCCTTTCAGGTAGTTGGATGACTCCGGTCTCGACCAGTTCGACGCTCTGGACCTCTGGTCCGAGGAAGCGCCGGGCGAGGGACATGAATTCAGACTGGCTTGCGCCGGTGGCCTCGAAGCGGTAGGTCGGCTTCGCGCCAGCTGAGCGTTCGAGGCCGTGCTTCACGAGGGTGCGGTAGACGTCGAACGCGGTCTCCTCCGCGCTCGAGACGAGGGTGACTCCGTCGCCCATAACGTACTGGATCGCGGCCGACATGAGCG
>Ga0326733_1000496_pt1 | contig 11388 bp, 12 predicted proteins | sample 14_GP2_308_FD_207946 | JGI IMG/M metagenome (GOLD analysis project Ga0326733, IMG submission 207946) | Glacier ice microbial communities from Ngari, Tibet, China - 14_GP2_30.8 | ecosystem: Environmental > Aquatic > Freshwater > Ice > Glacier | place: China: Ngari, Tibet | collected 2018-07-17 | reverse complement strand
GTATCTCGGCGGCCGCTTTCCGTCCCGGCGACGTCATCGCTTCGCGCCGCGGATTGAAGGTCGAGATCGACAATACCGACGCCGAGGGCCGCCTCGTGCTCGGCGATGCCTTGACCAGGGCAGGCGAAGACGCGCCCACGCTGATCATCGACTTTGCAACATTGACCGGCGCGGCGCGGGTGGCGCTCGGCCCCGATCTGCCCGCCTTGTTTGCGAATGACGACGGGCTTGCCGCCGATCTCGCCGCCGCCGCCGCCCTGGTCGATGACCCGATGTGGCGCATGCCGTTGTGGGACGATTATGACGACATGCTCAAGTCGAGTCTGGCCGATCTCGCCAACTCGGCCGATTCGCCAATGGCGGGCGCGGTGACCGCGGCCCTGTTCCTGCGCCGGTTCGTCCCCGACGGAGTGCCCTGGGCGCACCTCGACACCTTCGCCTGGCGGGCAAGCGCAAGGCCCGGCCGGCCCAAGGGCGGCGACGCACTTGGACTGCGTGCCGTCTTCGCCGCATTGGAAGCTCGGTTCGCCCCGCGACCATTGGTCTGAAACCGCGCGAGGTTCGTCTCTTTTGGTTGGCGACACGAAACTATTCCTGCCGTGGCCGGTTGATCTGTATGACCTGACATGGGAGTTTTGCGACCAATGGGCGATATTTCGCTAGCCGGGTGGATGCATTCGCTGATCGATTATGTTCGCTCGGGCGCTCCTGATCTCACCAACCGCCAGATGGCGCTTCTCATGCTCGTATACCTGACCCCCGGCCCGCATACGGTGCGCGGATTGGCACGAATCTTAGGGGTTTCGAAGCCCGTCGTCACGCGCGCCTTGAATACGCTGGGTGCCCTCGGCTATCTGCGTCGCGAACGAGATCAGGACGACCGCCGCAATGTGTTCGTCGTCCACACCAGTGACGGGACCGATTTTCTTGAAGGCTTCAAACGCTTCCTCCGCGCCGACGACAGCGCCAGTCCGTCGCGCCCGGCCATCGGAACCCGCGAACAGCGCGAGCCGGCCTTCGCCCATCGTTGATGGCTTTGCGTTGACCGGGGTGTCGGTCTTGCCGGACCCGCACACCCACGCTTATCGCAAGGACCTCGCCGATACGGCGCTCGCGGGCCGGGTCATCGCCTCGCATTATGCCGAACCATTGCTTCGCACGGTCATCGCCGCCAGCGACGCATTTGTCGGGCCTTCGGCAGAAAGTGGCACATTGGCACGGGTTCGCGCTGGAGATCAGTTGCGCATGCTCGATTGCTCACGCGGCTGGGCGTGGGGCTATCTCGCAGACGGCCGGGTCGTTTACATCAGCGCGGCGGCACTTCAGGTCTGACTACATCTCGCCCCGTGCACGGCGGATGGCGTACCATTTGCTGACATTGGCATTATGCTCGGCCAGCGTGTCGGCAAAGACGTGTCCGCCGGTGCCGTCGGCGACGAAGTATAACGCCTTGGTCGGTGCCGGGTCGAGGACCGCGGCGATGCTGGCGCGCCCCGGATTGGCGATCGGCCCGAGCGGCAGCCCGACTTCGCGATAGGTATTGTAACCGGTGATCGCATTGAGTTCGGAACGCAGGATCCGCCGTCCCAGCGGCTTGCCCTTGGTAATCGGATAGATCACCGTCGGGTCAGCATCGAGCTTCATCCCGATGCGCAGCCGGTTCGAATAGACCCCGGCAACCGTGCGCCGTTCTTGTGCCTTGCCGGTTTCCTTCTCGACGATCGAGGCAAGAATGAGCGCCTGTTGCGGTGTGGTCACAACGGACGTCGGCTTGCGTCTGGCCCACAGCGCCGCCAATTCCTTGTCCATCGCCGCGGTCATCCGCCCGGCCACAGCGGCGCGCGTCTCGCCCCGGCGATAGCTGTAGCTGTCGGGCAAGATCGTGCCTTCCGCCGCGAGCGGTGCTTCGCCGGTAAGCTCCTCGGCGGCGGCCAGCCGTTCCTGCACGATGATCGACGGCATTCCCTCGGTTACGGTGAGCAAGCGCTGGACCGGCTGACCATGCTGGAGGAGATCGAGAACCGCCGCGCCGCTTGCGCCCTTGGGCACTTCGAACTCGCCCGCTTGAACAGCGTCGCCCGATCCGAACAGCTTGGCCATCGCGCGAAAGCTTGTCGCAGTCCCCGGCACCACGCCAGCCGCAACCAGCTGGTTGGTGACCCTGGCCAAGCTCGATCCCTGCTCGACCACGACCGTGTGCGGACCCGCCTTTGGCCCCGGGCTTGCCCACAGCGTGATGTACGCCCCGGCCGCGCCCAGCAGACCAAGGATCAGCAACCCGAAGAACAATCTACGCATGGCGTTGCATCACTCGATCGCCTTGATGACCAGGCTCGCATTGGTGCCGCCAAAACCAAAGCTGTTGTTGAGCACGGCCTTGACGCGGCGCTTCCTGGCGACGTGGGGGACGAGGTCGACCTCTTCCGTTCCGTCATCGGGATCGTCGAGATTAAGCGTCGGGGGAACGATCTGATCGCGGATCGCAAGAATGCAGAAGATACTCTCGACCGCTCCAGCGCCACCCAGCAAATGGCCGATCGCAGACTTGGTGCTGCTCATCGACGCCCCGCCCAGATCGTCGCCGAACACCCGTTTCGCGGCGGCAAGCTCGATCGTGTCGGCCATCGTCGACGTGCCATGGGCATTGATATAATCGATGTCGCCAGGCTCGAGCCCTGCCTTCCTGAGCGCCATCAGCATCGCGAGCTCGGCCCCCTTTCCTTCGGGGTGCGGCGCGGTGACGTGATAGGCATCGCCCGACAGGCCATAGCCGACGACCTCGGCATAGATTTTGGCGCCGCGTGCCTTGGCATGCTCATACTCCTCGAGCACGATGACGCCCGCGCCCTCGCCCATGACGAACCCGTCGCGGCCCTTGTCATAAGGGCGACTGGCCTGTTCGGGACGATCGTTGAAACTCATGTTTAGCGCGCGCGCCTGGGCAAAGCCGGCAATTCCGATTGGGCAGATCGTCGCTTCGGCGCCCCCCGCCAGCATGATGTCGGCGTCGTCGTCCTTGATCATCCGTGCCGCGTCGCCAATCGAATGCGCGCCCGTCGAGCAAGCAGTGACGACGGCGTGATTTGGACCCATCAATCCGTATTTGATGCTGACCTGGCCCGAAATCAGGTTGATCAGGCGGCCATGGACGAAGTGCGGGCTGACCCGGCCCGGTCCCTTTTCGGCAAGAACCAACGACTCCTTTTCGATCCCCGGAAGGCCGCCAATGCCCGAGCCGATCGAGCAGCCCGCGCGGAGCTTCATTGCTTCGGACATGTCGGTCAGGCCGGCGTCCTCGATCGCTTGCCCCGCGGCATCGATCCCGAAAATGATGAACGGGTCGACCTGGCGCTGGACCTTGTGATCAACGCGCTTGTTGGGGTCGAAGCCATATTCGTGATCGGCTGGCTTCACTTCGCACGCAATGTGGCATTTCTGGTTGCTGGCGTCGAAGTGGGTAATCTTGCCCGCCCCCGACTTGCCCGCCAGGATGTTCGCCCACGTCGTCTCGACATCGGCGCCAAGCGGCGTGACCAGACCCAGACCCGTTACTACCACCCGACGCATCGCATTCTCCAATAGCAAAACAGGCTCGGGCCCAAGGAGGCCGAGCCTGTCTGAGCCCCTTTTTGACCCTAATATCCTTTACGCGAAAGGACAGTCCTCTCGACCCTGCTTGAGACAGGCGTCGACAGGCGCAGGGTGGACGGAAGAATTAGCTCTTGTTGCTGTCGATGAAGCTGATTGCGTCCTTGACGGTCGTGATCTTCTCGGCGGCATCGTCGGGAATTTCAACGCCGAATTCTTCTTCGAACGCCATGACGAGCTCGACGATGTCAAGGCTGTCGGCGCCGAGATCATCGATGAAGCTGGCCTCCTCGGTGACCTTCTCGGCGTCAACGCCAAGATGTTCGACGACGATCTTCTTCACCCGATCAGCGGTCTCGCTCATATGTATTCCTTCCCTTTATATTTCGCGATGCCCTAGCGTTCGTCGCAGCACTGGGCAAGCGTGTCGTGAAGCCCTAACTCCGCGCACGATGAAAGGTGCCCGGTCCCTCACCCGTGACGAAGTCGCACTGGCGCAAACCGTGTTCGGCGACGCGATCGACTATGCGCGCGTTTGCATCGTGCGACGCAAATGGTGGTTCTTCCAGCCCAAGGGCGTGGTCATGGCGCCGACGGGCAATATCCACTTTCATCCTGCAAGCGACCTTTACCGTGACGATTTCGCCGAGGCCTCTTTGTCGCTTCAGGGGCTGTTGATCCACGAAATGACGCATGTTTTGCAAAGCCAGTCTCGAGGGCGATACTATTTGCCACTCATGCGGCACCCGTTCTGCCGCTATCGCTATGAATTGAGGGAAGGTCTGTCATTCGATCGCTACGGACTCGAGCAACAGGCCGAAATCATGAGGCACATATTTCTGGCCGGGCGTGGCGCCGAGGTCGCAAATCCGACAATGCTTGCGACGCTTGCCCGACAACTTCCCTTCGCATGATGCTTCCGATCAAGGCGTTCATATCTGATCTATCCTCCACTTCGCCTCAGCGCGGACAGCAGGACGCGCCCCGATCAGCTCGCCCCGATCAATGTGCGGCGATCAGATGCATGGTGCCGACGCTCAACACATCGCCCGGGGCACTGGATCCGAACGAGACCTGCTTCACGGGCATATCGCATAATTGTTGCGCCGTGGGCATGTGCGTACCGTCGAGGGTCGCGCCATCCTGATCGGCGAAGTAAAGTTCGAAATATGCGCCATCGGGAATGCCGTTCACCGGTCCGGTGCCGTACATGGTGACGAAGTCATAATGTTTGGCAGTGCCGTCGAACACACTGTCATAGACCGCGGCCCCACTCGCCGCCATGACGTGCCCGCCGACGACCATCGTCACCACCGGCGACCGGCGCCCTTCGTATAAAGCGAAGGAGACGTGCTGCTCGCTTGGGACCGCCGCTTCATCGAAGCGGATGCGGCCGGCGAACATCGTGCCTTCGAGCGACCCTTCGCTAAACAATCCTTCGAAATCATATTCGACGGCCGGGCGTGCCCCCGCTCGCCCGGCCGCAGCGGTGTACCACGACTTGTGAATGACCTTTGACACCGCTCACCCCCCATTTGGCAGCGTCTGCGCCCCCGCGCTTCCTGCCGACTCGACATACTCGCTTCATGTCCGCCGCATCAGTTACCCAAAGTTAATCCACAGCAATTTCAGCGCGCTGATTGCGGGCCGACGCGCAAAGCCAGTTCGGTGCGCGTCGACACGCCAACCTTGGCGAACAGATTATGGAGATAGACTTTGACCGTGCCCTCGGTCAGCCCCATGCGCTCGGCGATCTCGCGATTGCGCAGCCCCATGCCGACAAACCGCGCGACGCACAGCTCGCGCGGCGCCAGCGCATCGCGTCCCTCGATCGGTGCAAGCGCCTGGCGCATCTGGGCGTCGGGATCGCGCGCCGACACGAGCACCAACCCGGTCCCGCGATCATTGACCGGCGCCAGTGTAAGTTCGACCTGACGTCCACACGGCGCAATGATCGTTACCACGCTGGCGGTCGGCAAGGCCGGGTCGGCGGCGAGGGCGACGGCACGCTCCAGTGAGGCTTCGGCGCTATTCACCGCGGCGTGAAGGCGACCACCGCGATTGCAGATCAGCAACCCTGCCTCGATGAGGGCGTCGGCAGCGAAGTTCACGTGCACGATTCGTCGGCCTGCAGTGATTGCGAGAATTGGCGCGGGATTACTGTCGAGCAAGGCCATCAGGCCGCGAATCCGCGTCGAATCCCTGGTCAGGCGTGCGCGCACCGTGAGCATCCGGCGCAGATGGATCATGTTGCGATTGAGTGCTTTCATCGAATTGCGTTCGAAATGCTTCTGGCCCTTGCCACGATGAAGACCAATGATCCCCAACCCGCGATCTGTTTCCATCACCGACCCCATGCAATGGAAAGTGTCATCCCCCATTGTCCGGATCCAGTCATTGTAGAATATGCTGCGCTGATAGTCGGCCGGCGCGACCAGTTCCTCGCAATTCCATACCCGATTGACGTTCAAACGTTCCTTCGCGCGATTAGTCCATTCGTCATGCTCGGCAAAATTCGCCGCATAGTCGAGCATGTGCGAATCGGAAAAATATTGCGAATGCGACAGTATTTCGGCCTGCTGCAACGTGTCGCGCCAATGGATCACGCAAGATCGCGCACCAACGGAATTCGCCAAAATAGTCGGCAAATCGGCGAAAGCCTCATCGTCGACCATTGCCTGGTAAATCTGTTCGGAACGCAACCGCACACTGATCATCAATCACCCCCTTTCGCATCATGACAAGACACGGCAAGGTTGTCATCTTTTCGTTGATCCGTTGTGGTTAACCGGCGCGAGCGACTCCAACAAGCGCCGGGCGCAGCAGTCGCTCTTTGAGCATATAGCCGGCCTGCATTTCCTCGATCACCGTGCCAGGCTCCTCGTCCGACGGCATTTCGATCATCGCCTGATGCTTGTTCGGGTCGAGCGGTAAGCCCTTGGCGGCGATCCGCTCGATCCCGTTGCGGGCGAAAATCGAATCAAGCTCGCGCAGCGTCGCCTCGATCCCGTCGAGGAAACTTTTCTGGCTGTCGTCGGCCCGTGCCGCCTCGGGCACATGGCTGAGCGCGCGGTCGAGGTGGTCGCGCACGGCGAGCATGTCACGCGCGAAGCCGGTGACGGCATAGATCGACGCCTGCTGCTTGTCCGCTTCCAGTCGGCGGCGGACATTCTGCGCCTCGGCGGCGGCGTAAAGCGCTTTTGACCGTGCCTCCTCGAGCTCACGTTCCAAGGCAGCATAACGGTCATGCTCGGCCAATTCGGGTGCGTCAGCCGCAGTTTCGGCGCGGATCGCATCGGCTTGGTGGTGGCGTTCGTCTTCGTTGATCATTGCATATATCTCGTCAAAGCTTGGGCGGTAAAATCCACCATGGGTACGACGCGCGCATAGTTCAATCGGGTCGGGCCGATAACCCCGACAACGCCGACCACTTGCCCATCGGCCCCGCGATAAGGGGCAGCGATCACCGAGGAGCCCGACAAAGCGAACATCCGATTCTCGCTACCGATGAAGATGCGACACCCCTGCCCCTGGCGTGCGCCTTCGAGCAAACGGGCAATATCCTGCCGATCCTCAAGCTCGCCAAGCAGGCGGCGAACGCGTTCGAGATCGACTGCACTTTGTTCGTCGATGAGGTTGGCCTGGCCGCGCACGATCAGCACCGGGCGCTGGGCCTGATCGACGCTCCAGTCGGCCAAACCAGTCGCGACCAACTCCGCAGCGGCCAGATCAAGGGCTTCGCGACGCTCGTTAATCTCGATTCGCAACCGTGCCTCGGCTTCCACAAGGGTCAGCCCCGACAAGCGCGCGCTGACGTAATTGCCGACCTCGACCAGCGCGACCGCACTGGTCCCCAACGGAAGGGGTACGACACGATTCTCAACGCTGCCGTCGATCCCGACGAGCACGGCAAGCGCGCGGTCGGGGGCCAGCGGAACGAAGCTCAACTGCTTGACGCGAAGCTCGCTTTTTGGCGCCAGCACGACCCCGGCACACGCCGAAAGTCCGGACAAGGTCGCCATCGCGGCTCCCAGCGCTTCCTCGATCGGGCGGTCTTTCAACTCTGCCTCGATCGCCGCGCGTTCGCGCTGGCGCGGCAAGGCACTGTGCATGATGCCATCGACGAACAGGCGAAGCCCGGTTTCGGTTGGAACCCGCCCCGCGGACGTATGCGGATGACTGAGTAACCCGCGCTCTTCGAGTTCCTGCATCACACCGCGGATCGAGGCTGGCGACAGGCTCACGCTTGCCGCGAGCATCTTCGACCCGACGGGCGTCCCGCGCTCGAGATACGCCTCGACGACCAGCCGAAAGATGTCGCGCATGCGGTTGGATAGATCGCCGATCGGCTCGCTCATGGGGGGGATGTAGGCCGTCAGCTTGAACATGCCAACCAACCCAACCGTCATGCGGACTTTGCTTCAGCATCCATCTCGCCGCCGGCACCGCGTTTCCCGACCATGGACCCTGAAACGAGTTCAGGGTGACGGCAGACTGGTGAAACACGGCCAGCGGCGCTAGAGCTCGCCGACCATTCTCAGGAGAAACCTCATGCGCCTCAGCGGCCGCACCCCAGACCAGATGCGCGCACTTGCGTTCGAACCGGCATTTACCAAGCATGCCGAAGGCGCCTGCCTGGTCAGTTTCGGCGATACGCGCGTGCTCGTCACCGCCTCGGTCGAGGAACGCTTGCCGCCCTTCCTGCGTGGCAAGGGCCAAGGCTGGGTCACCGCCGAATATGGCATGTTGCCGCGCGCCACCCATACCCGCGGCAATCGCGAGGCCGCCAAGGGCAAGCAATCGGGGCGGACTCAGGAGATCCAGCGTCTGATCGGACGCTCGCTGCGCGCGGTGGTCGATCTGAAGAAGCTCGGCGAGCGCCAGATCACGGTCGATTGCGACGTCATCCAGGCCGATGGCGGCACTCGCACCGCGTCGATCTCAGGCGCCTGGGTCGCGCTGCGCATTGCGGTCGACAAGCTCATGGCTAGCGGCGCGATCACCGAGGATCCTATCAAGTCGCAGGTTGCCGCCGTGTCGTGCGGGATCTACGAAGGGATCCCGGTCCTCGATCTTGACTATATCGAGGACAGCAATGCCCATTCGGACGGCAATTTCGTCCTCACCGGCGACGGGGCCATCGTCGAGGCACAATTGACCGCCGAGGGCGCCACCTTCGACGAGGAGGGTCTGCTTCGCCTGCTCCGTCTCGCCCGGATCGGCTGCGCCGACATCTTCCGCGAGCAATTGAAAGCGTCCGGGCCAAGAGAGATGAAAGCGTGAAGGCCATCGGTCCCAAATTGGTGATCGCTACCCACAACGAAGGCAAATTGCGCGAGATCCGCGAGCTGCTTGCTCCTTACGGGATCGAGTGCCTTGGCGCGGCCGAACTCGACCTCCCTGAGCCCGAGGAAACCGGGATCACCTTCGTCGACAATGCCGAATTGAAAGCACGCGCCAGCGCCGATCTGTCAGGCCTTCCCGCGCTTGCCGACGATAGCGGGCTTGCCGTCGACGCCCTCCACGGCAAGCCTGGTATCCATTCTGCACGCTGGGGCGAGGACGAAACCGGCAAGCGCGATTTTCCTCGCGCGATGGAGCGCGTGTGGCGCGAGGTCGAGGCGGCGGGCCCCGATGCCGGGCACGACGCGCATTTTGTCTGCGCCTTGTCGCTCGCCTGGCCCGACGGTGCGATCGAAAGCTTCGAGGGCAAGGTTCACGGCACCCTGGTGTGGCCGCCGCGCGGAGACAATGGCCATGGCTATGACCCGATCTTCGTGGCGACCGGCGACACGCGCACCTTCGGAGAGATCGATCCCGAGGCGAAGAACGCCGTCAGCCACCGCGCAATAGCGTTTGCGAAACTGGTGGACGCGCTCAAATGAACCTCCCCCTCCCCACTCGGGGTGGGGCCAGGGGTAGGGCTCGCGAGACGGTCAGTCCCTTCCCGAGCCCCTCCCCGAGTGAGGAGGGGAGCCCTGCCCTCGCCCTCTACGTCCACTGGCCTTTTTGCGTCTCCAAATGTCCTTATTGTGACTTCAACAGTCACGTCCGTGACCGCGTCGATCAGGATGGCTGGCGCGACGCTCTGCTGGCCGACTTGGCGCATGAGGCCGCTTTACTCCCCGACCACCGCGTGACCTCGATCTTCTTTGGCGGCGGCACCCCTTCTCTGATGGACCCTCGAACCGTCGAAGCTGTCATTGCTCAAGCTCGCATGCATTGGCGCGCAGCCGACGACCTCGAGATTACCCTCGAGGCCAATCCCAACAGCGCCGAGGCCGCGCGCTTCTTTGATCTCGCCAGCGCCGGGGTCAACCGCATCAGCCTTGGCCTGCAAAGCTTCGACGACGCCAGCCTCGGCTTTCTTGGCCGTGCTCATTCGGCATCCGAGGGCCTTGCCGCGCTTGCCGCCGCGCAGGGTGCGGTCGACCGGGTCAGTTTCGACCTGATCTATGCGCTTCCCGGCGACGATGAGGCACGCTGGTCGGCCAATCTCGATCGCGCGCTTGCTTTGGGCACCGAGCATCTCTCGCTTTACCAACTCACCATCGAGCCCGGGACCCGCTTTGCCACCATGGTCGCCAAACGCGAATTCGATCCGCTCGAGGCCGATCTGGCCGCGACCCTGTTCCAATTGACCCAGGAACGAACCGCGGCGGCCAGCATGCCAGCCTACGAGATCTCGAACCATGCACGGCCCGGGGCCGAAAGCCGCCACAATCTCGCATATTGGCGCTATCTCGATTATGCCGGTGTCGGGCCCGGCGCTCATGGCCGTCGTTCGGGCCTGCGCACCGTGCGTCACCGCAAGCCCGAGAATTTTCTCGCTGGCGTCGCTCGCAATGGCCACGGCCTTGTGGAAGAAGAAACATTGTCGCGCGAAGAAGCCGCGCATGAAGCGCTGGTCATGGGGCTGCGCCTTGCCGAGGGAATCGACCCGCAGGCACTTGCTGCACGCCTTGGTGTCATACGCTTGGTCGACGAAGCGATGGTCGAGCGGATGATAAGCCACGGCCTGCTCAGCCGAGACGGACCTATCATTCGCACGACCTCCGCCGGCCGATTGCTACTCGATGCCATCTTGGTGGAAATCGCGCCCTAAAACGCGCGAGGCGCAGGCGAAACAACGGTCGTTCCCGTTGCGCCGACCTGCCGCACCTCGAGCAAGCGTTCGGCGATCCCGTTACGGGTAAAACGGAAATTGCCATCGACCCCCGAAAACCCGCCCTTGTCGGTCAGGTCGCGCGCCGGAAACGGCTTCCCGATCGGCCAGTTGCGGGCACTACGCACGGCAAGCAGGGCCGCATCATACCCCATGCTCGCAAGGCGGTACGGCGCTCTGCCAAAGCGCGCACGGTAACGGACGCTGAGTTGGTTGAATCGCATGTCGGGGGCGGCCGCATACCATGCCCCGCGCAGCGCCGTGGTCGTGCCGAGCGCTTTGTCGCTGGCCCACAATTCGGTCCCCATATATTTGGCGGTCCGTGGCAAGCCCGGGGCCGCGAGCGCCGCCATCCGCCCTGAATCGCCGATCAGCACCGCGTCGAAATTGCCTTTTCCACGGAGCCGGGTCGCGGCGGCGCGGATCGATGCCGGCGAGCGATCATATTGCTCGACTACCGTCAGCCGCCCTCCCGATCGCCGCACTGCAGCCAACATCGCTTGGGTCGCGCGCTGACCATAAAGCCCGCTTGGCACCAATGCCGCAAAATGGTTCTTGCCGCTCGTTCTGGCGAAAGCGACGACACGGTCGATCGACTGGTCCGGGGTAAATCCCATGATATGAACCCCGTTACC
>Ga0326733_1000495_pt1 | contig 11409 bp, 11 predicted proteins | sample 14_GP2_308_FD_207946 | JGI IMG/M metagenome (GOLD analysis project Ga0326733, IMG submission 207946) | Glacier ice microbial communities from Ngari, Tibet, China - 14_GP2_30.8 | ecosystem: Environmental > Aquatic > Freshwater > Ice > Glacier | place: China: Ngari, Tibet | collected 2018-07-17 | reverse complement strand
GGCTGGATAAACGTACGATACTCAGTCCTGAGCATCATTTCGAGTAAGTTATAGTAAAATATCTTTATAACCATAAGTCCTAAGGAGATATTCATGTCTGAATTAAAGCAAACCGTTACACGTACCGAAGAACGCGGTTTAGACCCACGTGGAGCTGCTGTCCAACAAGAGACTAGAGAAATCCGGACTGAGCGCAGAGCCGACGCTAAGACAACCGCTCAAAATGTCGTTTGGTTTATTCTAGGTATCATCGAAGTGCTCTTGGCTGTCCGATTCTTACTCAAGCTGCTTGGCGCTAATTCTGCCAGCGGTTTCGTCAATTTCGTATATTCCGTTACTGACGTATTGACGGCACCATTTGATAATATATTCAACGTCTCAGAGTCAGTCGCCGGACGAACGCAATCCGTATTCGAACCATCGATCATTGTTGCCGCAATTGTCTACGCTGCAATTGCCTATGGTATCGTCAAACTTTTGAACATTACCCAAAAGAATTAGCTTTAAGCTGCAGCGGTAGACGTAGGAGTCGGCTCTAGGGTCGGACTAACAACCTCTTGCGCAGGATCGCCGCCACCGACAGGCGGTGCTTCGCCTGTATTCGGTGAACCATCGGCTTCGCTGTTGTCAGTCGCGCTGGCACATCCTGGGTCGCCGCCACTTGCAGCAAAGTCAGTCAGACCGTCATTGTCATTATCTAATTTGTCGTTACATTGGACCAAAATTGGCTGGGTTGAAGTTGGAGGCGTCGTTGTGCCAGTTCCCTCGTCCTTTTTCTCCTCCATTACTTCTTTTTCTTTGTCCTCAGCCGGCTTCTCTTCCGGTTTTGCTTCTTCTTTCTTTTCTTCTTGGACCTTACAGCCTTGGGTTGGAGCGGTCCCTTTTATAAAGAATTCATTGTAAGTCCCCTCACCAGCTTTATCGGCGCGACCACCGTTTTCAGAACAAACAAGCACCCTTTCAACACTGGCGGGTTGGATAAACTTTTCATCTGGATTTTTAGAAATCATTTCCTGCATAGTGTTGCGCCAAATCGGACCGGCACCGGATGCCCCAGCCACGCCGGACATCGGTTCGTTCTCGTTGTTACCTAACCAGACACCGATTGCGAGCGATGGCGTATAGCCGATTGTCCAGGCATCTTTATTGTTATCGGTCGTACCGGTCTTTACGGCAACTGTTTTTCCAGGGATATTCAAACTACTGAAAGTTGGCGCCCGCGCTTGAGTATCAGACAACATGGATGAAATCAGGAAAGACGACTCTTCACTTTGGACTTCTTTTTGCTCTACTTCATTTTTAAAGATTTCTTTTTTGAACTTGTCTTTAATTGAAATGATGCTAACTGGTTTGGCCTGCTGTCCAGCATTGGCAAAGGCCGCATATGCGTTCGTCATATCAATCAAAGTGGCTTCGGCGGTGCCTAGTGCTAACGGTAAACCATATTTTTCTGGTTGATTAATGCTTTTTATGCCAAGTCGTTGGGCAGCCACACTGGCTTCCTCGACGCCTAATTTTTCAATGACTTCAATGGCGGTCAAATTACGCGATTGCGCCAAAGCTTTGCGAGCAGTTATTTTGCCCTGAAACTTGAAGTCGAAGTTTTGAGGCTCATAGCTACCGAAAGTTTTTGGCGTATCGTTTAAGATAGTGGCTGGAGTAATTATTTTTTTGTCCAGGGCTTCGGCGTGATAGATTGGTTTAAAGCTAGAACCAGGCTGTCGTAGAGTTGTCGCCATATTTACTTTTCCAAAAGTCTTATTATCCCAATCAGCGCTACCGACCAAAGCGCGAATCTCATTGGTCTTAGGGTCGATTGCCACCAATGAGCTATTGCGTGCTCCCTGTGCACCTAATTGATCGACGCGTTTCTTAATTTGATCTTCGGCAAAGATCTGAGCATTAAGATCTAGACCAGTTTTAACAGTGAAGCCAGAACGTGCAACCCGCTCTTCGCCATACTTTTTATTTAATTCCATCATGACCATCTGCGCGAAATGTTCAGCGTTTTCGTTAACTGCGTCCGGCGCAGTTTGATAAGTCAGTTTGGTCTTAAGAGCATTGCTGCGCTCAGTATTCGTTATGTACTTATTGGCCACCATCTGCCGGAGAACTCGGTTTTGCTGGGTTTTTGCGTCATTAACGTCGCCCGAAATTGGCGAATAGGCGGTCGGAGCTGGCAAGATTCCTATCAACATGCTACTTTCAGCTAGAGATAAGTCTTTTGGCTCTTTGTTGAAGTAGGCTTTTGAAGCAGCTTGGATACCAAAGGCTCCTTCACCGAAATAAACTGAGTTTAAGTACATTTCTAAGATCTCATCTTTGGTGTATTGACGGTCGATGGCGACAGCTATCGAAAACTCCTGGTATTTTCTTAAATAACTTTTTCCAGAAGTCAGAAGATTATTTTTAACTAATTGCTGGGTAATCGTTGAACCACCGAATTTTGTCGCATCCTTATTCAATATGTTCGCATACAAGGCTGCGACGATACCTTTGATAGAAAACCCTGGGTGAGAATAGAAGTCCTTATCTTCACTGGCAATGGCTGCTTCTTGGAGATCCTTAGGGATGTCGGTTAGCTTATAATCGTTCTGCTGGCTGATTTTACCAAAAGTATAAAATGGCTTATCATTACGGTCGACTAACTGTATCCCTGTGCTATTACGGTTCATGAGGCGCTCACGGTCAGAAATATCTTGGACGAAATATGCGTACGTAACAAGTGGAGTAATTAAAAGTAGCCCGCTAGACAGCAAAGCTCCGACAAGTAGCTTCTTTTTCAAGCTCCAGTTTTTGAATGCGAAATAAGAGCGACCTACACGGCCACGACTAGATTGAACTGCTAAACTTTTACGTTGTTGCATGAATTATTACTCGAACTCCGTGTGATACGTAAACAAGGTAATTATGTTAGCACTTTTTTTACATGCTGTAAATTGGTTACTGTTGTTTAGCTTATATCTTTATAAAGTTTACTGTATGATCGATGTTTCTAAGGTTAGAAATCCCACTTAACTTGATATCAACGATATTTTTCTTACCATCTGTATCCGGTACTGTTAAAAGTTCATTTCGGTGATCGTACAAGATTCCAGGCTTAAGCTTTTTGTTTTCTAAGATTTTAGCCGCATCAGATATCATTTCCGGCGTGGCTTTAACTAAATTTTCGGGCTTGATTGACCCCCTGTACACTCTCAATTCGATGTCGGCCTCTGTCGTATTGCTGACTATCTGCAAAATCTTGTCATTTTGATCTAATATCATACACCTTGCGGGCAGGACAGTCGCAGTAACCTTGATCTGGCTTGTTATTGGTAGCGGGTCGGCCGAAGCTGAATGGAGACCAGCGTTCATGCTTATTACCAATAGCGACATAATCGCCAGACCCCTCAAAACGTTCATAGTCTTAGAATACTCTTACCTAGCAAATATATAAGTTAGTATTTTTACACCCTGTTCACTGATGGACTGAATCTATTTATTCTTCAAGTCTTTTTTTGATCGTAGTTTATAAAATTAGCAAGAATTAGGTCTCGCAGTCGTTGACCTTGGCAATGCTTACCTACTTCAGGCAAGTCGTCTTCTCTTAATACATTTTCAGGATGATTAGGTGATTGACTATTATCGGTTGGGCTTGTGTCGACTGGCAGGTCATACAAGATTCGTTCTATGATTTCTGGAGAAAGGAAACCATAGCGAACGATTTTTAAACAATCGTTTTCGACTTTTATGACTGGGTAAGAACCGCGTGGCCGAAGCATTTTACGGCCTTGAGCATACTCGGGGAAAAAAGCTAAATTACCCGCTAACTCAGCGAATTTTACGGCTTCATCAAATTCGACTAACTCTTTTTCTTTATGATGATTTGCTGAAGTCATGGCAATCCTCAGACCGAGTACATTAGCGTATCTGACTAATTTACTGCAGCGATAATTTCCGGTAGGCGAATATATTTGTACATTGCTCGGTTCAGAATCTATACCGGTAACAGGAATGATCGAATCAGGGACCTTGAAATTACGCTTATAATCCATATCTGCAGCTACCCTGATGAAAGCTAGACCGCCCAAGCGTCTTGTCATGTAGCTGGGGTCAGTCAGAAAGCTAATTAATTTTTCATCTTTGATATTTTTTAAGTCAAAGGCCGGCACCGAATCTCGGAATGTAGACACCCAGCCGACTGGTTGATTAGGGCTCCGATCTTGTTTGATCCGGCCGATTTCAAAAGGCATCGCAGGGTTGTCGGCGTCTCCAGCTAAAGCCATGACAGGACCATTCTCCCAAACTATCATCTTTCCGGCTTTCATTGCTAAAGCAGCTTTGGAAAGCGTAATATTTTCAGATTGTAAATTTGTAATCTGATTAGAGCTCTGTCCCGGAACTTGAGATAGCAGTTGTTCTAAATTGTTAGTTGTGGGTTGGTACATAGGCAATAATTATAATCATAATCAACTTTAAACGGTGTAATAAAGATTATTGAATTTTATTAGGGATTGAAGAATGTTTACTTATCAACATTTTAGTGCTGTAATTATTCTATGACCAGAGAGCATAATTTTGGTTTAGCCGGGTTTGAGCGCCAGTTAAGCGACCATGAGTTAACGCGAGACTTAGCCGCTTTCGAACAGGCTGTTGTCGACATCCGAGAATTTCCTCCAGGCAACTCTAAAGTAGTTGAAGCTTGCATGGAAGCCACTCTACAAGATCTCCACAATGAAAGCTTTCCTGAGTTCAATCAAACCGTTCTGACTTTTCTGCGTGACCGTCCTGATATGAGCGCCCACTTGAAAGTGCAATTGTTTTGGCGAGTTTTTCAACACAGCCTAATTAAGTCCAGCGACAATATTAATTATCCTGCCGATTACGCCAAGGTCATGACTTGGCAGAAGGCTTTTAGATCTATCTTAGAAGACGCCCCCAATGCAATAAACCCTGACGGCTGGGAAGTTCAAGAACTGCTGGCGACTCATACTGTCCAGACAAACGAGCCCCGACGATATTCTGGAGTCAAGATTGCAATTGATGCTTATTCGGACATCACAGGCCAAGAGCCAAGCTACGTAGACGCCGGCTGCAGCGCTGGGTTAGGGCAGATCCAAATTGGTGAAAACATACCTTTCAGAGGTGTGAATATTGACACCAGAAAGAGAGAGGTCCGCCATCGAGTTCGCAGCGGATTAAATAAGCAGATTAGTTTCTCTAAGATTGTCGGTTTCGATATGATCAGCGGCACCAGTATCGAATGGGTTGACGCGTGTTCTAATCCAAAAGAATTAGCCGATACGGCCCGAAATCGGGATCGGCGAAAATATCGCGAGCACCTCGGTACTCACCGAAAGTACTACAAACGCCTTCATGGTGACCTTTCTGAAGGTGACCCGGGTATAAAAGCGGTCATGGATGAAAACAATGGTCAAAAGTATGACGTTGCCAGCGCCCTAACAATGCTTTACGAAATTCCAGTAGACCTACAGACAAAAGCCACAAAAACTTTGGAATATTTATCTAAATGTCTAGTCGTCGTAGTAGATTTCGCAGAAATCAGTCATGAAGATCCGACGCAGTTAATTACTGCAAAGAATATCTATGCGCCTGGTTCAAGATATAGATTACTCGCAAAAGAGTTGACTGGTGATAACCTTAATTGGCAACATCTCGGTACGTTTGATAACGGACGCTGTACCTCATTTAAGCCGGAAAAGATTTTATTGAAGCGTTACGTCGACTTAGGACTTTAAGCCGCTAAGAGATCATTGACGACGGAGCTGTACCGCTCCATAAATTCGTGCTGGGGACTACCGATATGTTGTTGATACTGAAAATAGCTGAAGATCATGGCCGCCCCGGGTTTGACATTGACTAGTGGGTAAACTGCACTATAGGCGATTCCGCCGCTAGCCTGATTTAGCCGGGCTTGTTCAGGCGTTAGGGCTGGCTCGAAAAGATACTTCCAGTCCGTCGTATCTTGCGGCTTCCCGCTACGAATTGCTAACGAGATTATATTTTCATGATGGTCAACCGGGATTTTTATCTCGTTAAAAGGGACATAAGAGACTTCCGTCGTATTTTTAGCCAATTCAGTATTCGATAATGCTACCCGATTTATATATTTTCCATCGTCGTCGACTAATAATAAGACGACAATACCTAGAAAGAGAAAAGTTGCAGCGACCTTGTACTCAAACGGCGAGTTTACAATTAACTTGTTACGAGTCTCAGTTGAGTCAGACTCGCTAATCAGCTTCTTCATCGCAGAGTAATCCATGACGGATAAGTCAGTAATGTTGCTCATCAAATTATTGTACACTTTTAAACTTTCAATACCACATTGGACTTAAGCGTTACTTATAGTAGTCTCAGATTCAGAGATATTATGGTAGGAGTTGTAAAACTTTGCCGAGTAAGCTATAATCACCCCTGTTAAGGCGGTCTTAGCTCAGTTGGTTAGAGCGTCGGGTTGTGGTTCCGAAGGTCGGGGGTTCGATCCCCCTAGTCCGCCCCATATTTGAATCAGTGGTCACTACGGTGGCCATTTTTTTTGTTAATACGAGTGTTGCAGTGCCTAGGCTGATATAATAATTGTAATCTGTAATAAGGAAAAACTACATGAAGAAAACCCGTCAGTTCTTGCGACAATATAAACTTTTTAGCGTAACTTTGATTGCCGGCCTGATCGGCCTTGGCCTCTACCTATCGGGCTACCAGTCGGGTGCAAAATGGTTCGTTACCGGTGCAGTCGCCTTATTGTCCCTGCCATTACTTTATAAAATGTACGACGACGTCCGCAACGGTACTTACGGTATCGATATTCTTGCAGCCACAGCCATTATCGTGGCATTGATTTTAGGCGAATACTGGGCAGCCTTGGTAGTCGTCCTGATGTTGACCGGCGGCGAATCTTTAGAAGATTACGCTGAACACCGGGCACGCAATGAACTTGATGCCTTACTGAAGCGGGCTCCCCAAAAAGCTCATCTGTTAAAGAACCGTAAGATAGTCGATGTCAGTGTCAGTACACTTAACGTCGGTGATAAAATCTTAATCAAACCAGGCGAACTAGTACCGGTCGATGCTGAAATAATTGAAGGTGGTGCCAGTTTCGACGAATCAAGTCTGACCGGTGAAAGCTTGCCAGTCTTTAAGAATGTCGGGGATTTAGTCTTAAGTGGAAGCGTCAACGTTGATGGTGCTATCACGGTTCGCGCTAATGCAACTGCAGCTGACAGTTCATACCAGCAGATAATCAAGCTGGTTCAAGGTGCCGCTGCTTCACAAGCTCCATTCGTCCGTTTAGCTGAACGCTATAGCATTCCTTTCACAATTACGGCCTTTTTGATTGCTGGCGCCGTCTGGTACTTCACGAAAGACGCGACCCGCTTCCTGGAAGTTTTAATCGTTGCAACGCCTTGTCCGCTACTATTAGCAGCACCTATTGCCTTAATCAGCGGCATGAGCCGAGCCAGCCGCTACGGCATCATAATCAAGACTGGTTCAGCCTTAGAACGCCTAGCTGAAGCAAAGACGATCGCTTTTGATAAAACCGGTACTCTGACGAGTGGCGTCTTAAAAATTGATGCGGTCAATACTTTTAATGGTTACAGTCAGGAAGAAGTTACTAAGTTAGCCGCTGGGCTCGAGCAGAACTCTAACCATGTCGTCGCCCGCGCTATCACGGCTTACGCTGAAGCTAAGGGAATAAAAGCCTCAAAAGCTAAACACGTTAAAGAAATTGCCGGGCGTGGCCTTATGGCTACCCTTCACGGCAAATCAGTCCTGGTTGGACGCTATAACCTTCTCGAAGAGTATGACATCCGCATCCCAGCTAAATTTCAACGCAGTTCAATCGCTCAAACCGCTGTTTACGTTGCTGTCGGCAAAGAATTAGCCGGAATAATTACTTTCACAGACGAAATCCGACCAGAAACCAAATCGACGCTTAATCGCTTGAAAGAACTCGGTCTCAAGAACATGCTGCTTGTTACTGGGGACAACCCGGCTACAGCTAAAGCTGTTGGAAAGGCTTTAGGGATAAAGGATATTCATTCCGAAGCCTTGCCAGCCGATAAACTACGGGTCGTGGAGGCTCTAACCAACCGACCCGTTGTTTTCGTCGGTGATGGCGTCAATGACGCGCCAGTCCTGACCGCTTCAGACGTCGGCATAGCTTTAGGCGCCGGCGGCAACACGGCGGCAAGTGAATCAGCCGATATGGTTATCCTGAAGGACGACATTTCCCGAGTTGCGACGGCCTATGCGATTTCCAAGCGGACCTTCAGTATTGCCCGGCAAAGCATCCTGATCGGTATCGGTATGAGTTTCATTTTAATCGCAGCGTTTTCTACCGGTCGCTTCACCGCTCTGCAAGGCGCCATTGCTCAAGAATTCGTCGATGTCGTCGTAATTTTCTACGCCTTGCGCGCTCGCACCGGCAAAATCTAAAGAACCGACAAGACTCCGGCTACTAAAAGTGGCACTAATAAATTGTCTGAACCATACAGGCCGATATTCTCAATGGCAGCCGAGCTATAGGCGATTGCCAAGATAACGAACGGGCTAAGCGTGACAGCGGCCATCAGACCATAGACTCCCAAAATAACTACTGACACTAATATGAAGGTCGCCGTTCCGATCAAACTCTTTGTTTGACGTAATACTTCATATTGATTGCGGTGCCCGTACCGGGTGCCGATAATAGCGGCTAAGCCATCGGCTAAACTCATGTGCAGAATCGCGGCGGCAAAAATATATTTGTCCTGAGTTATTAATGTAGTTAGGCCGACTGCCGCAGCAAAGAACAACTCACCGCCCGTCGGTCGCTGGACGCTGTGGATTGCCTGAAACAGATTTAGGTATTTAGAGAGAGCGACTGTTATAACGAAAGCGATGCTCAATATTTGGATCTGGCCCCAGCCCATAAAGAACGGCCAGGTCGCTACAAAACTGCCGACCGTGATGTGGACGAACTTACGGCTTATTTCATCGTGAACAATGTTCTTGCGCCAGTAAAACTCGCTGAAGACCAGTAAAATAAACACAACTGCAACGGCAAACAAAAGTCCTAAAATGTTCATATCTACGATTGTACGCTTTATAAATATTCTTACATCAATTAATTTAAAGCCGAAGGTCACTGCGATTATGCTATGAATTAAAAAAAGACCAGTTTGGCTGATCTTTTTAATGGTCGGGGAGACAGGATTCGAACCTGCGACCTCACGGTCCCAAACCGCGCGCGCTACCAGACTGCGCCACTCCCCGTGGCTTACGTAGTTACAAGGGGTGATTATACTTAAAATTCGTCAAGAATGCCAGTCAGGTTTTACTTAAACTTAAAATATTTCGTGAATATGTTTGATTGAGTCGGCTAAGCCAGCTTGATTTGAGGACATAAGCACGGCGTTGAACTGTCGTCGACCTTTAGTTTCAAGGATATTTCTGGTTTGTTGGCCATCACGCCAGCGAGGAATGACGCTATCGAAAGTGACACCTAAGCTTGAGTCTAATGCACCGCACATGCCGACATCAGTTATATGTGCCGTACCCTTTGGTAAAACTTGAGCATCGGCCGTCGGAACATGCCAGTGATCGCCAATTACAGCTGTCACCTTGCCATCCAGATAGTGGCCGATAATGACTTTCTCACTACTGAAGTCGCCGTGGAAATTAACGATTGTGGCAACTTTTGAAGTGCCCTGCTCGGCTTTAAGAACAGCGTCGATGACGCGGAGCGGGTTGTCTAAAAGCTGACTGGCCTGCTTACCGACTATCTGCCCCAAAAGACTGATTACTAAGACCCGACCGTCGACAGTCTCGACGTATTTGAAGCCTCTCCCGGCTGTACCGAGCGGATAGTTCAGCGGCCGGATAATCGGAGCGTAGGCATCATTTAATTCCGGGTATATCTGTTTATTGTCGAAGATGTGGTTACCACCGGTAAAAAACTGTATACCGGCAGTCTTCAACCGTTCGTAATCAATATGGTCGATGCCCCGCCCTGAAGTAACGTTCTCAGCTTGAGCAATAATTAAATCGATTTGTTGGTCATGTTTAAGCTTAGGCAAGATTTTCTCAACTACCTCAATGCCAGTTTCTCCCATGATGTCGCCTATGTATAAGATATTCATTCTTTGAGTAATTTCAGGGCCTGGACTCGATGATTTGATAGTGACCAGATAAGTTTCTTACACTTGCTGATCGTCCGGTTGAGCCGTTCCTTATCAACAGTATAGTGCAGGTCGCTAATTTTACCGTCATCGTGATGGCACATTAAGTCATTAGCTATAGAATTCAACTGACTCAAATCGCGTCGCGCAGTCAAGCTGACGGTATCGATGTCGGCAATCAACTCCATTAAGAACCTGTTTTTATCGAAGGGCTCAGTAATCATTGCGAGACCACCCGGCTGCGGGCCTGACGGTTTATCCGAACGATTTGCTCTTCCAGCCGCTGTAGCCGTTTATCACCCAGAACGCTATCTTGGTTGATCGTTTCAGCCTGCTTGAGATATGAATCAATCAGCTGATAGATTCCTTCAATATGACTGTCTTGCTTCTTCAGCCTGTCTTCGACATCTTTAAAATGCCGATTGAAATACCTGAATATCTTGACGGTGACGTCATTGAGTTGCTGTTGCATGAGACCATTCTAGATCTCACGCAACGGGCCTGGCAAAACTATTTGGTTCGATTTAATTAAAGATTAATATCGATTATTTAGCGAATTCGATTGCTCGAGTTTCGCGGATGACATTGACTTTGATCGTACCGGGATATTGCATGGTCGATTCGATTTTTGTCGCTATGTCACGAGCCAGTTTTATGGCACTCAGGTCATCAATAGTTTGTGGCTTGACGAAGACTCGGACTTCTCGTCCGGCGCTAATTGCATAGGATTTATCAATTCCTGGGAAACTGTTAGCGACATTCTCAAGTTCACGCATGCGCTCACCGAAGTTCTCGGCACTGACATTTCGGGCACCAGGTCGGGCAGCACTGATAGCATCTACGACCCGGATGATAAGGGCTTCGACACTAGTTGCTTCAATATCATCGTGATGTTGTTCCGCAGCTAAGGCTACTTCTTCCGGGGCGCCATACTTACGGAGCATTTCGCCGGAAATATGGTGGTGCTTACCTTCCATCTTATGAGTCAAGGCCTTACCTAAGTCGTGGACTAGGGCAGCATACTTGGCTGTTTTGACGTTAGCACCGACTTCGACGGCGATCATACCGGCAATGTGCGCCATCTCGGTTGAGTGCTTAAGAACATTTTGTCCAAAGCTGGTTCGAAAACGTAATTCGCCTAAGAGATGCAATATTTCTTTAGGTATGCCAATGACTCCAACTTCACGGGCAGCATCTTCGCCGGCTCGGATGACGTCTTTCTCAACGATTTTCTGAGCTTTTT
>Ga0326733_1000494_pt1 | contig 11417 bp, 9 predicted proteins | sample 14_GP2_308_FD_207946 | JGI IMG/M metagenome (GOLD analysis project Ga0326733, IMG submission 207946) | Glacier ice microbial communities from Ngari, Tibet, China - 14_GP2_30.8 | ecosystem: Environmental > Aquatic > Freshwater > Ice > Glacier | place: China: Ngari, Tibet | collected 2018-07-17 | reverse complement strand
TTCCACGTGCTCGACACGATGCTCGCGGTCGCCGAGTCGATCGAGAGCGGCACCTTCGTCGACGTCGCGAGCCGGATCGACGCGGTTCCGGCGCTGCCCGAGGACTGGGACCCGACCGCATCCACGCTGCCCGGCGCCGTCGGGTCGGCGGCGTGACCACCGCGGCGCTCGGCGTCGCCGTCATCGGCTACGAGTTCATGGGCAGGGCGCACTCGCACGCGTGGCGCAACGTCGGGGCGATCTTCGACGTTCCCGCGTTCGAGCGGCGGGTGCTGGTCGGCCGGAACGAGGAGCAGGTCGCCGCGGCGGCCGCCCGGCTCGGCTGGCAGGAGCACTCCACCGACTGGCGGTCGGTCCTCGGCCGCGACGACATCGACATCGTGGATATCTGCGCCCCCGGCGCCCTGCACGCCGAGATCGCGGTCGCGGCTCTCGCCGCCGGCAAGCACGTGCTCGTCGAGAAGCCACTGTCGAACACGGTCGAGGAGGGCACGGCGATGGTCGCCGCGGCGAGCGCCGCCGCCGAGCGGGGCATCCGGTCGATGGTCGGGTTCAACTACCGGCGCGTGCCCGCACTCGCGCTCGCCCGCCAGCTCATCGCCGACGGGCGGCTCGGCGAGGTGCGCCAGGTGCGCGCGAGCTACCTGCAGGACTGGCTCGCGGATGCCGATGCGCCGATGTCCTGGCGCCTGCGCGCCGAGACGGCCGGCTCCGGCGCGCTCGGCGACATCGCCTCGCACGCGATCGACCAGATCCACTTCCTGCTCGGCGACGAGGTCTCGGTGAGCGATGTCTCCGGCCGCCTGCACACCTTCGTCGGCACGCGCCCCGGGCCCTCTGGCGACGAGCCCGTCACGGTCGACGACGCCGCCTGGGCCACCCTGAGCCTGGCCGGCGGGCCGGTCGGGGCCGGCGCGATCGCCTCCGTCGAGGCATCCCGAGTCGCGCTCGGCGCGAAGAACGCGCTGCGTATCGAGGTGTACGGCAGCCGCGGCGGCCTCACGTTCGACCTCGAGCGGCTCAACGAGCTGAATCTCTTCGACGGGGACGACAGCGCTGAGACGCGGGGCTTCCGGCGCATCCTCGTTACGGAACCCGAGCATCCGTACGTCGGCTCCTGGTGGCCGGCCGGCCACGTCATCGGCTGGGAGCACAGCCACACTCACCAGGTGCGCGACTTCCTCGTCGCGATCGCCGAGGGCACCGCGCCATCGCCGTCGTTCGCCGACGGACTCACCGTGCAGCGCGTGCTCGCCGCCGTTGAACAGAGCGCCGCCGACCGCGGCGCACGTGTCGCCGTCGCCGCGCCCGCCACCATTTAGGAGAATCGTTCCATGCCTCGCAATTTCACCCTGTTCACCGGCCAGTGGGCCGACCTCCCGTTCGAGAAGGTGGCCGAGCTGGCCGGCCAGTGGGGCTACGACGGACTCGAGATCGCCGTCTCCGGCGACCACCTCGACGCCTGGCGCTGGGACGATGACGACTACATCCAGGGCAAGCTCGATGTTCTCGAGCGCAACAACCTCAAGGTGTGGGCGATCTCGAACCACCTCACCGGGCAGGCCGTCTGTGACGACCCGATCGACTTCCGGCACCAGTCGATCGTCGGCGAGCGGGTCTGGGGCGACGGCAACCCCGAGGGTGTTCGCGAGCGCGCGGCCGAGGAGATGAAGCTCACCGCCAGGCTCGCCCAGCGCCTCGGCGTCGACACGGTTGTCGGCTTCACCGGGTCGTCGGTCTGGCAGTACGTGGCGATGTTCCCGCCCGTGCCGGCCGCCTTGATCGAGGCGGGGTACCAGGACTTCGCCGACCGGTGGAACCCGATCCTCGACGTCTTCGACGAGTGCGGCGTGCGGTTCGCGCACGAGGTGCACCCGTCCGAGATCGCCTACGACTACTGGTCGACCGCGCGCACGCTCGAGGCCATCGGGCACCGCCCGGCGTTCGGTCTCAACTGGGACCCGAGCCACTTCATGTGGCAGCAGATCGACCCGGTGGCCTTCATCTCCGACTTCGCCGACCGCATCTACCACGTCGACTGCAAGGACACGAAGATGCGGATGGGCGGCGGCCGCAACGGCATCCTGTCATCGCACCTGCCCTGGGGCGACCCGCGGCGCGGCTGGGACTTCGTCTCCGCCGGGCGCGGTGACGTGCCGTGGGAGGAGAGCTTCCGCGCGCTGACGGCGATCGGTTACACCGGACCGATCTCGGTCGAGTGGGAGGATGCCGGGATGGACCGGCTTCGCGGCGCCCCGGAGGCCCTCGCCTTCGTGAAGTCGTTCGACTTCGAGCCGCCGACCTCGTCGTTCGACGCCGCCTTCAGCCAGTAGCGCTCGTTCGGCCGGTGGCTCTGGCCAGGTAGGGCGCGGTCACGCTGTCCGGATGCCGCAGCAGGTCGACGGGGGTGGCCTCGGCGACAACCGTGCCCCCGCGGTCGCCGCCGGCCGGCCCGAGCTCGATGACCCAGTCCGAGGCCGCAACGACGTCCATGTTGTGCTCGACCGCGATGACGGTGTTTCCGGTCGCTGTGAGCGACTCGAACACCTCGACCAGGTAGCGCACGTTGGCGGGATGCAGCCCGCCGGTCGGCTCGTCGAGCACGAAGATCGTGCCAGCGCGGCTCGGCCGCTGCAACTCGGTGGCGAGCTTGATGCGTTGCGCCTCGCCCCCGGAGAGCTCGGTCGCCGGCTGGCCGAGGGTCAGATACTCCAAACCGACGTCGGTGAGGGCGTCGAGGGCGCGGCGCACCGGCGGCACGGCGGCGAAGAACTCCCGCGCCTGCTCGACGGTCATGCCGAGCACCTCGGCGATGCTCGCGCCCTCGTAGCGCACCTCGAGGGTCTCCGGGTTGTAGCGGGACCCAGCGCAGGTGGGGCAGGGCGAGTAGTTGTCCGGCATGAAGACGAGCTCGATGCTGATGAACCCCTCGCCCGTGCAGGTCGGGCAGCGCCCGCCGTCGACGTTGAATGAGAAGCGGCTGGCCGTGAAGCCGCGATCCGCGGCATCCGGGGTCCTCGCGAACAGCTGACGCACGGTGTCGAACAGTCCGGTGTACGTCGCGAGGTTCGACCGCGGCGAGCGCCCGATCGGCTTCTGGTCGATCGAGATGATGCGCTGGGGGGATTTCTCGAGGGCATTTTGCGCGTCGACGCGCTCAATGATGTCGGCGAGCAGCGACGATTTGCCCGATCCGGAGACTCCGGTGATGGTCGTCATGACGCCCATCGGGATGCTGACCGACACGTTGTGCAGGTTGTTGCGGGACAGATTCTCGAACCGGCGCCACGACTCGGGCGTGCGCACCTCGTGAGGCCTGGGCCCGGCCGCGGGGAACATGAACCCGGCCGTCACCGAGTCGGCGACGTGCTCGAGGGCGCGCGGCGGCCCGCTGTGCACGACCCGGCCGCCCTCGGTGCCCGCGCGCGGGCCGACGTCGACGAGCCAGTCGGCGCGGCGGGCGATGTCGAGGTCGTGCTCGACCACGAAGAGGGAGTTGCCGGCGGAGATGAGCTGCTGCAGGGCCTCGTAGAGCGCCGCGGCGTCGACCGGGTGCAGGCCGGCCGACGGCTCGTCCAGCACGTAGAGCACCCCGAAGAGCCCCGACCGCAGCTGGCTCGCGAGCCGGATGCGCTGCAGCTCACCCGGCGACAGGTCCACGCTCGACCTGTCCATCGACAGGTACCCGAGCCCGAGGCGCACGATCGCCTCGACCCGCACCCCGAGGTCCTTGACGAGCGCGCGGGCGGCGGATGCTGCGGGCGCACCGTGCGCGTCGACGCCGTGCGATTGCGCCTCCAGCCCGCCATCGAGCACCTCGCACAGCCGGGAGAGCGGCATCGCGACGAGCTCGGAGATGTCGAATCCGCCGAAGGTGACCGCGAGCGCCGCCTGTCCGAGCCGCTTGCCGTGGCAGGTGGGGCAGGGCCCGACCACGATGTACGGCTCGAGCCGCTGCCGCTGCGACTCCGACTCGGTCTTCGCGTAGTTGCGCATGAGGTAGTTGCGGGCGGAGTACCAGGTGCCGTTGTAGGGCCGGTCGTTCCCGCCCTCGCGCACGTCGACGCGCACGGTCGGCTCCTCGTCGCTGAAGAGCAGCCAGTCGCGGTCCTCCCGGGAGAACTGCTCGAACGGCTGGTCGATGTCGTAGCCGAGTTCGCTCGCGATGCGCCGGAAATTGACGCCCTGCCAGCCCCGGTTTGCCCACACCGCGATCGCGCCGTCGTTGATCGACAAAGTCGGATCGGGCACGAGCAACTCCTCCGTGGTGCTGCGCCCGACGCCGAGGCCGTGGCAGGTCGGGCAGGCGCCCGCCACCGTGTTGGGCGAGAAGGCGGCGGCCGGCAGGTGAGCTGCCCCGGCCGGGTAGGTCCCGGCCCGGCTGAACAGGAGCCGCAGCACGTCGGACAGGGAGCTGATGGTGCCGAGCGACGATCGCGAGCTTGTGCCGCCCCGGGACTGCTTGAGCGCGACAGCGGGAGGCAGCCCGTCGAGCGAGTCGATCTCGGGCGCGCCAACCTGGTCGATGAGGCGGCGGGCGTATGGGGCGACCGACTCGAAGTATCGGCGCTGAGCCTCGGCGAACACCGTGCCGAACGCAAGCGACGACTTGCCCGACCCCGAGACGCCGGTGAAGACCACGAGGCAGTCCCGAGGAATATCGACGTCGACGCCGCGCAGGTTGTGTTCCCGGGCGCCGCGCACGCGCACCCATCCGGAGGACCCCTCGGGCAGCGGATGCTCGCGGACGGAGGACGGGATCGATTCGGGCATCCGTCAACCGTAGACCGGCTAGCGGAGTATCCGCCCGGCGGCCGGTGGACTGTCACCATTCAGGAGTCAGGCGGCGCGGTGGCTGTCATCATTCAGGAGTGACCGGTGTCGGCAGCATCCATCATTCAGGAGTCGCGGCTCGCAGACCGCGCCCATCTGGGACCAGAGCGGCGGATGGGGCCAACGTTGCGGTTTCGGTCCCCGGCGAGCTGGCTGGTGGACCAGACCTCCTGAATGATGACAGCCCCTGGTTGCCCACACTCCTGAATCCTGAAGCCAGCTGGACGACCACACTCCTGAATCTTGAAGCCAGCTGGACGCCCAGACTCCTGAATGATGACAGTCAGCCGGCTGCCCAACTCCCGAATAGTGAAGGCAGAAACGGCCGGGGGGGGCGTTAGTCGAAGCGGACAGGCCGCCAGACGACGAGCTCGTTGCTGCGCTGCGCGCGGGTGCCGGCCGGCAGCGAGATCACGTAGCCGGACTCCTTCGCGGCGAACACGCGCCGTCCCGGCCGGTTGAGCATCTCGTCGGCGAGTGCCGACTCCAGCTCTCGCACCCGCGAGGCGAGCCGAGTCACCTGGTCCTCGAGCGTCAGGATGCGCCGGATGCCCTCGAGGTTGAGACCCTCCGCCGTGAGCCGGGCGACCTCCCGCAGCTGCTCGACGTCGCGCATCGAGTAGCGGCGGGACTTGCCGGCCGTACGGTCCGGGCTGACGAGCCCGAGCCGGTCGTACTGGCGGAGGGTCTGCGGGTGCATCCCCGCGAGCTCGGCCGCCATCGCGATGGCGAAGATCGGGGTGTTTACATCCATCGCCGGCCTCAGATCTTCGCGCGGTCCAGCAGGTCGAGCCGCGGGTTCTCCTGAGGGAGCGCAGCGGCGAACTCGGCAAGCGCCTTCTCCGCGGCGGCATTCAGGTGCGACGGCACCGCGACCTGCACGGTCGCGAGCAGGTCGCCCGTCCCCTTAGCAGTCTCGACGCCGCGGCCCTTGATCCGCAGCACGCGGCCGCTCGGGGTGCCCGGGGCGACGCGCAGTCGCACCGGCTCGCCGCCGAGCGTCGGCACCTCGATCGTCGCACCGAGGGTCGCCTCGATGAACGTGACGGGAACGTCGACCCGCAGGTTCATCCCGTCCCTCTCGAACACCGGATGCTTGCGCACTGACACCGTGAGGACGAGGTCGCCGGGCTGACCGCCATCCGGGCTCGGCTCGCCCTTGCCGCGCACCCGGATCTTCTGCCCGTCCATGACGCCGGCGGGCACCTTGACGTTGAGCGGCCGGCCGTCGGACGGCTGCAGCCGGATCGTGTCGCCCTTGATCGCCGTGGCGAAGTCGAGGGCGGTGGATGCTGTGTAGTCGCGGCCCTTGGTCGGCGCGCCGGTTCCGCGGAATCCACCAGTCGACTGGCCGAAGCCACCGCCGCCGAACAATCCGCCAAACAGGTCGTCGTAACCAGCAGGGCCGGCTCCGGCCGAGGAATAGCTGGTGCGCTGCTGGCCGCCCCCGAACATCCCTCCGAAGACGTCGTCGAACCCGCCGCCCTGGCCGCCGCCGCCCGCGGTGAAGCGGGGACGTCCCGGTCCCATCGCCCGCATCTGGTCATACTCGGCCCGCTGTTCCGGGTCGCCGAGCACCGCATTGGCCTCGCTGATCTCCTTGAACTTCGCCTCGGCAGCGGCATCGCCCGGATTCGCATCCGGGTGATACCGCCGCGCGAGCTTGCGATAGGCCTTCTTCAGATCGGCAGCCGAGACGTCCTTCGCGACGCCGAGAATGGCGTAGAAGTCCTTATCGAACCAGTCTTGGCTAGCCATACGATTCCTATTCGGCAGGAACGTGAACGGCGACCTTGGCGGCGCGGATGAGGCGGTCGCCGAGGGCGTAGCCCGGTTCGATGACGTCGGCCACGGTGTTGATCGTGACGTCGGGAGACGGCAGCTGCACGAGAGCCTCGTGGAAGTTGGGGTCGAACGGCTCGCCCTTCTCCCCCACCTGGCGCAGCCCGTACTTCTCGAACCCGCCGCGCAGCTTCTGCGCGACGAGGGCGAGCGGGGTGCCCTCGACAAGGTCGCCGTGGCTGTCAGCCCGAACGAGGTCGTCCATCGCGGGAAGCAGCGAGCGCAGAACCTCCGCGATCACCGCCTCCCGGTTGGCGGCCCGGTCGCGCTCGACGCGCATCCGGAAGTTCACAAGCTCGGCCTGGGCCCGCTTCATGTCGTTCCGCATGTCGGCGATAAGGTCACGTTCGGCCTCGGCGAGCAGGTCGACATCGTCCTCGCTCAGCGAGGTCTCGACGTCGGCGTCCTCAGCCTGGATGAGGTCGTCCACCCCCTCCACCACTGCGGTGTCGCCGTCTTCCGAGCTCTGCTCCGGTGCCGTTTCGGGCTCGACCGGCTCGTCGCCCCTCGGGTTCTGCTTCTCGTCTGACATCGGCTACTTCTTTTCCGGCTCGTCGTCCACGACCTCGGCGTCGACGATGTCCTCGTCGCTGCTCGAGTCGGCGGACTCCTCGGCCGGCGCCTCCGGGGCGGCCTGGCTCTGCGCGTAGAGCGCCTGGCCGATCTTCTGCTGAGACTCGCTGAGCTTGTCGAACGCGGTCTTGATCGCCGCGTCGTCGTCGCCGGCGAGGGCGCTCTTGAGCGCATCGACATCCGCCTGCACGTCGGTCTTGACGTCGTCGGGCAGCTTCTCGTCGTTCTCCTTGATCAGCTTGTCGGTGGAGTAGGCGAGCTGCTCGGCCGTGTTGCGGGTCTCGGCCGCCTCACGGCGCTCCTTGTCCTCGGCTGCGTGCTCCTCGGCCTCGCGCACCATGCGCTCGATGTCTTCCTTGGGCAGCGACGAGCCGCCGGTGATCGTCATCGACTGCTCCTTGCCGGTGCCCTTGTCCTTGGCGGACACGTGCACGATGCCGTTGGCGTCGATGTCGAAGGTCACCTCGACCTGCGGGATGCCGCGCGGCGCCGGGGCGATGCCCTGAAGCTCGAACGTTCCGAGGTTTTTGTTGTCGCGGGTGAACTCGCGCTCCCCCTGGAAGACCTGGATCGCGACGGACGGCTGGTTGTCGTCGGCCGTCGTGAAGGTCTCGCTGCGCTTGGTCGGGATGGCCGTGTTGCGCTCGATGAGCTTGGTCATGATGCCGCCCTTGGTCTCGATGCCGAGGCTCAGGGGGGTGACGTCGATGAGCAGGACGTCCTTGCGCTCACCCTTCAGCACGCCGGCCTGAAGTGCGGCTCCGACGGCGACGACCTCGTCCGGGTTGACACCCTTGTTGGCTTCCTTGCCGCCGAGCAGGCTCTTCACCATTTCGGCGACGGCGGGCATGCGGGTCGATCCGCCGACGAGCACGACGTGGGCGATGTCGCCCACCGACACTCCGGCCTCCTTGATGACGTCCTGGAACGGCTTCTTGGTGCGGTCGAGAAGGTCCTTGGTGAGGTCCTCAAACTTGGCACGGGTGAGGGTCTCGTCGAGGTTGGCCGGGCCGTTCTCGGTGAGGGAGAGGTAGGGAAGCTGGATGGTCGTCGACATCTGCGACGACAGCTCCTTCTTCGCCTGCTCCGAGGCCTCCTTGAGGCGCTGGATGGCGATCTTGTCCTTCGAGACGTCGACCCCCGTCGTCTCCTTGAACTTCTGGATCAGGTAGGCCACGACGCGGCTGTCCCAATCGTCGCCGCCGAGGCGGTTGTCGCCGGCGGTCGAACGCACCTGGATGGTGGAGAACTCGTCGTCCTTGCCCACCTCGAGCAGGCTCACGTCGAAGGTTCCGCCACCGAGGTCGAAGACGAGGATGAGCTCGTCTTCCTTGCCGCGGTCTAGGCCGTAGGCGAGGGCGGCGGCGGTGGGCTCGTTGATGATGCGGAGCACGTTGAGCCCGGCGATCTCGCCGGCATCCTTCGTCGCCTGGCGCTCGGCGTCGTTGAAGTACGCGGGAACGGTGACGACGGCGTCGGTGACGGGCTCGCCGAGGTACTGCTCGGCGTCGCGCTTGAGCTTGCCGAGGATGCGCGCGGAGATCTCCTGCGCGGTGTACTTCTTGTTGTCGACGCTGGTGGTCCAGTCGGTGCCCATGTGGCGCTTCACGCTGGACATGGTGCGGTCGACATTGGTGACGTTCTGGCGCTTCGCGGTCTCACCGACGAGCACCTCGCCATCCTTCGTGAACGCAACGACGGAGGGGGTCGTGCGGAAGCCTTCGGCGTTGGCGATGACGGTCGGTTCTCCACCTTCGAGAACGGCCACAACCGAGTTGGTGGTTCCGAGGTCAATTCCTACTGCTCGAGCCATGTGCTCAGTGCTCCTTCTTGGTCGGTCGCGAGATACGTGGGGTACTTGAGCCTCGCTGTGTCAAGTTTGACCGGAGCTCCGGCACCTGTCAAGTTGGCAGCCGCAAACTTGAGTCGTGGCGGCTCAACTCACAGGTTCGCCGCGCCGACGCTTTCCTGTGAACCTGCTCCATTGGGTAACCATCCGCACTCACTCTCGGTTAGGTGGAGGCATGACTCACGAATTAAACGTCCAGAAGGCCGAACTACTCCGCTCGCTTCACGTGCCCGGTACCCCGCTCATCGTCACCAACGTCTGGGACTCGATCACGGCCCGCATCATCGCCTCCGCGCCCGGCGTGAAGGCGCTCGCGACCGCGAGCCACTCGGTGTCCGAGGCGCACGGCGTGTCCGACGGCGAGGGCCTCAGCGTCGACCAGGCGATCGCCGCCGCCGCGCTCGTCATCCGCTCCGTCGAGATCCCGGTGAGCGTCGACTTTGAGAAGGGCTATTCGCCGGATGCCGCGGGCGTCGAGGCCAACGTCGCCAGGCTGATCGAGGCGGGGGCATCCGGAATCAACATCGAGGACAGCCTCGGCAAGCCGAAGGCGCCGCTGTTCGACCTCGACACCGCCGTCTCCCGCGTCGCGGCCGCCCGCGCCGCCGCCGACAAGTCGGGTGTTCCGCTCGTGATCAACGCACGCGTCGACGCTCTCGCCGGCACCCCCGACGACTGGAACGACGCGATCGTGCGTGCGAATGCCTACCTCGCCGCCGGCGCCGACGTCGCGTTCGTGCTGGGACTCGGCACCGAGGACAAGGTCAAGCGCGCCCTCGACGAGATCGACGGCATGATCTCGGTCATCTCGAACCCGACCTCCGTACCGCTGAAGCGCCTCGCCGAACTCGGCGTCAGCCGCGTGAGCTTCGGGCCGGGCACGATGGGCCTCACCCTCGCGCACCTGCAGCAGGCCGCGACCCAGCTCACCGCGCTCGGCGACTACCCGGAGGAGCTCGCCTTCAAGTTCTGAGCTGGCGCCCGGTATCCCGGGCCGCGCGGCGTAGGCTGCGGGCATGTTCTCCCAAGGATTGCTCGGTGCCGCTGCCTACGCCGCCGCGTCCATCGCTGCGACGCCCACGCGCGACGAACGCAGCGCGAGCGTCGGCGGCGGCCTTCTCGCGGCATGGATCATCCTCGACCTGATCGTGCTCGCGGTGTGCGTCTACGTCGTGCGGAGACGCCGACCCTCCGACCGCGGCTGAGAAGACTACGGCTCGCGCGGGCATCCAATCCAATCCCCGGCGCGGTTCCGAATAAGCTTCACCGAAGGGGCTTGTGTGGAGCACGGCTCGACACCGCGTGGCCCTCGCAGACGAGGCCAGCACGACGAAAGCGATCACGATGTCCGCAGCCCATTCCCTTCGTGCCTTTGAGCTCGCGACCAGACCGATCCACCCGCACACTCGCATGGCGCTTGACAAGCGCTGGGCCGACCTGCCCGAGCACGTCAAGACCGACAACCAGCTTCTCGGCCGGTGCGCGGTCGGCTGCGAGGGCACCCACGGGGTGTTCCCGAAGTGCGACCTGACCTGCTCGCCGTGCTACCACTCGGCCGACGCCAACAAGGTGCGAATCGACGGCGAGCACACCCTCTCCGAGGTGCACGAGCAGATGGAGTTCCTGCACCAGGTGCGCGGCCCGCGCGCCCACGCGCAGCTCATCGGCGGCGAGGTGAGCCTGCTGCCGGCCAAAGACCACGCCGAGGCGCTCCTCACCATGCGCAAGTTCGGCCGCGAGCCGATGTCGATGACGCACGGCGATTTCTCCTACCAGTACCTCCTCGACGTCGTGCTCGACGAGCACGGCCAGCCCCGGTTCACGAAGGTCTCCTTCGCCGCCCACTTCGACTCCCTCATGCGCGGCCGCCGCGGCGCCGTGCGCCCCCGCAACGAGGCCGAGCTCAACCCCTTCCGCGAGACCTTCGCGAAGATGTTCATCGACCTCAAGCGCGAGCACGGAGTCAACTCGTACCTCGCGCACAACATGACGGTGACGCCGTCGAACGTCGGCGAGGTCGCGAGCGTCACCCGCGACGTGCTCGACATGCCCTACGACATGATGTCGTTCCAGCCTGCTGCCTTCATCGGAGACGACCGCCGCTGGAAAGAGGACTTCACCGAAGTCACCATCGACGCGGTCTGGGATCAGATCGAGGAGGGCGCCGGCCACAAGATCCCGTGGAAGGCGACCCAGTTCGGCGACCCGCGCTGCAACCGCTCGACCGTGGGGATGCGCGTCGACGGCCGATTCGCCGTGCTGCTGGATGCCGACGACCCGCGCGACATCGCCGCGCGCGACCGGTTCCTGGACCACTTCG
>Ga0326733_1000493_pt1 | contig 11418 bp, 8 predicted proteins | sample 14_GP2_308_FD_207946 | JGI IMG/M metagenome (GOLD analysis project Ga0326733, IMG submission 207946) | Glacier ice microbial communities from Ngari, Tibet, China - 14_GP2_30.8 | ecosystem: Environmental > Aquatic > Freshwater > Ice > Glacier | place: China: Ngari, Tibet | collected 2018-07-17 | reverse complement strand
GTGCTGGATGCTGCTGTGCGGCGGCTCCTGCGCGCCTGAGGTCGAGCGGGGGGTTTACTTGCCCTCGTCGACGCTCGCCATGTAGGCGGCGACGACGCTGTCGGCGCTCCCCACCTGCACGAGACGTCCCTGGTCGATCCACGCCGCCTGGTCGCACATCTCCTTGAGGCTGCCCATCGAGTGGGTGACCATGATGACCGTCTTGCCGGCCTCTTTGAACTCCACGAACTTCTGGGCGCACTTGGCCCGGAACGCGGCATCGCCGACCGCGAGGATTTCGTCGACAACGAGGATGTCGGGGTCGACGTTGATAGCGATCGAGAACCCCAGTCGCACATACATACCGGAGGAGTAGTTCTTCACGGGCTGATCGATGAACTTCTCCACGCCGGAGAACTCGATGATCTCGTCGAGCTTGCGGGTCAGGTCCTTCTTCGACATACCGAGAATCGACCCGTTGAGGAAGATGTTCTCGCGGCCGGAGAGTTCCTGGTGAAAGCCCGAGCCGACCTCGAGCAGCGAGGCGACCTTGCCGTTGGCACGGATCGACCCTCCGTCGGGGTAGATGATGCGCGCGAGGCACTTGAGCAGGGTCGACTTGCCGGCGCCGTTGCGCCCCACGAGTCCGAATGTGGAACCGGTGGGTACCTCGAACGAGACGCCGTCGAGCGCGAGGAAGTCCTCGTGCACACTTCGCCGACCGCGCAGGAGCGCCGTCTTGAGCGAGTCGTTCTTCTCCTTGTACATGCGGTACCTGAGGGAGACGTTGTCGACGACGACCGCGGGGGGAGGAGGGGAGCTCACAGCAGTCGCGCCAATCTGTTCTCGAACCGCTTGAAGATGAGGAACCCGATCGCGAACACCCCGAACGCCCAGCCGACGCACCACGCGGTGTCGATCAGGTCGGGCCAGCGGTTGTCGTACATGAGCTGGCGGAACACCGTGACGAAGCGCTCCATCGGGTTCAGGCGGTACACGGTGAGGAGCCAGTCGCCGTATTTGTCGGCGGCATCCTCCACGAGCGTGATCGGGTAGATTATCGGGGTCAGGTACATCCACATCTGCAGCGCGATCGCGGTGAAGTGCTGCGCGTCGCGGAAGAATACTGTGAGCACCGCGAGCATCATTCCGAGGCCCGTGGCGAAGAGTGCCAGCAGCGCCATGAACGCGAGCACAAGTGGGATCCACGGCAGCACGAACGAGCCGAACAGCATCAGCACGACAGCGAGCAGCGCCATCTCGTTGAGCCAGGTGAAGCCGGTCGACCCGGTCACCGCGAACGGCAGGTTCATCCGCGGAAAATAAACCTTTTTGATGAGGTTCGCGTTGCCGGTGATCGACGCAAGCCCGCCACTGACGACGCGGTTGAAGAACAACCAGGGAAGAAGCCCGCACATGAGCCAGAGTGCGTAGATATCGGTGCCGCTCGGGTCGCCAACGGAGGGACGTGCCCGGAAGATGACCGAGAACACCACCGTGTAGACGAGCATCGTCGCAAGCGGATTGAAGAGCGACCAGAGTTGGCCGAAGAAGGTGCGGCGGTACTTTCCCTTGACCTCGCGCATCACGAGGTTGCTGAGCAGCTCCCGCGATGCGTATAGCTCCCTCAGGTAGGTCACGGCTCACGCTCTCCGAATGGGACGCGAAGCGCCACGGTCAAAACACCCACAGTCTACGGTTTGACGCTGCGAACGGCCGACACCATGTCGGCTCACCACATCCCGGCAAGTAGGATCGCCCTCGTGCTGGTCTATTTTGTCAATCACTCGACCGCCCCCGTGAACCTCGGCGGGGCGGAGCGGTCGATGCTCAAGCTCGTGGAGGACTGGCACGCGGCCGACCCCGATTTCGAGGCCGTGTTCATCACCAAGGCGCCTCGCGGCAAGTTCATCGAGGCCGTGGAGAAGCGGGGCTGGGCCCACCTCCCGTTCCTGTACCGCGGCTGGACCATCCCGAAACCGGTCGCGCCGGTGAGCGAAATAACCTACTTCGCCCAGGACGACTACCGCGCGACCCTCGCGATAATCGCCGCGATGGAGAAGCGTCGACCCGACCTCGTCGTGACCAACACCGTGGTCGCCCCGTGGGGCGCGTTCGCCGCGGCTGTCCTCGGCATCCCGCACGCCTGGTTCGTGCGCGAATATGGCGACCTCGATCACGGCCTGTCGTTTCAGATCGGCCGGCAGCAGACCTTCGAAGATATCGGGCTCATGTCGCAGGCGGTCTTCACGAACTCGCTCGCACTCAAGAAGCACGTGGGCCAGTACCTCGACGAAAGCAAGGTGACGGTTGTCTACCCGCAGGTGGATGCGTCCGACCTCGCGCACAAGGCGGCCCTTGCCCCCGAGAAGGTGCCGTTTCCCGAGACGGATGCCGGGCTCAAGATCACGGTGATGGGCAGGCTGTCCGAGAGCAAGGGCCAGTGGCGCGCGATCGACGCGATCGGCGAACTCGCGGCGCGCGGCATCCTCGCCAGCCCGACTACGACGTCGTGCTGAAGGCGCGGGCGAGCCGGCTGGGCGTCGCCGACCGGGTCAGCATCGTGGGGGAGCAGGCCAACCCCTACCCGTACATCGCTGCCGCCGACGTGTGTGTCACCCCGTCGGGCATCGAGGCCTTCGGGCGGTCCACCCTCGAGTACATGCTCGTCGGCAAGCCCGTCGTGGCGTCAGAGGGCGGCGGGAGCGCCGAGCTCGTCGTCCCTGGCGAGACTGGTTTTCTGTTCAACCCCGACGAGACGGGCGCCCTCGCCGAGAGCCTCGCGGCCTACGCGTCAGAGCCGCGACTGCTCGAGGCCCACGCCGCCGCCGCGGCGCAGCGCGCGGGCAGCCTGATGAGCCACGACTTCAGCAACCTCGCCGCGATCGAGCGGCTGAAGCACACCGCGACGCTCGAGCCGTACCGGCTGCCGAACATCGCCCGCTATTGGTTCGCGCTTCCCGGGCACTACTTCTCGGCGGGCGCCGGCCAGCGCATCACCGTCTCGTTCCTCCTGACGCGGGTGCGCGGCCGCGTGGCCAACCTCGTGCGGAGGCCCCTCGGGGCCATCCGTCGCCGCCTGCGCCGTTAGGCTGGCGAGAATGCACGTCATACCGCTCGAGCCGCCCGTGACTGTCGTGGTGCCCGTCTACGGTGACCTGCCCTCGCTCACCGCATGCGTCGAGTCGCTCAAGGCGAACATCGACCAGAGCAGGCACCATGTGCTGCTCATGAACGACAGCGGGCCCGACGCCGACGAGATCGAGACGGCGCTGCTCGCGCTCATCGCGGGGCAGCCGGGGTTCTCCTACGAACGCAATCTGAGAAACCTCGGGTTCGTCGGCAACTGCAATCGCGCGGCGCTCGAGATCGACCAGACCGACAACGACATTCTGCTTCTCAATAGCGACACGATGACGACCCCTGGCTTTCTCGAAGAGCTCTCCGGGGTACTGCACGCATCGCCGGAGCATGGAGCCGTCTGCGCGCGCAGCAACAACGCGACGATCGCGAGCCTGCCCTTCAAACTGCGCGACCCCGCCGTCGGCCGCAGCATCGAGCGAACGGCACAGGCGCACGAGCAGCTGAAGGACTCGTTGCCGCGGTTCAGCATCTCGCCTGTCGCGATGGGATTCTGCATCCTCATGCGCCGCGAGCTCATCCGCGAACACGGACTCTTCGACGAGGTCTTCGCACCCGGCTACGGCGAAGAGAACGACTTCTGCCTACGCATCGGGCAGGCGGGGTTCTCCTCGGTCATCGCACACCGGGCGCTCGTGTTCCATGTTGGAGCGCGCAGCTTCGTCGGGGCAAGGAGAGAGGCGCTGCGGTCGTCCCACGAGAAGATCCTGGTGACCCGGTACCCGTTCTACCCGGCCGCCGTGCAGCGGTACCTCCACCAGGAACGCGACCCCGTCGACGTGTTCGCCGACGCGATGGCACCGGGGGATGACGTGGTGCGTGCGCTGATCGACATCGACGAAGCTCCCGGTGGGCGGATTGACCCCTGGCACGAGCAACTTCTCGATGCCGCGACCGCGCTGGCGAGCGATACGGCGACATTCAGTGTGTCGGTGCCCGATCGGGCCGCGGCTTCGACCGCGCGCCGGTACCCACGGCTCCACGTCGCGCGCCAGTCGCAGCTCGACGGGCTCTGGGACGTGGCCATCGCGCGCGCCGAGTCACCGACGGCTGGCCAACTGGCTCGGCTGAACCGCACCAGCCTGCGCTGGGTGCTGGTGTCGGGTGCGGCGGGCATGAACGAAACCGGGTTCGCCGACCTGGTGCTCGGCCCCGCAGAAGTCTCTGTCGCCGACCTTCCCGGACAGGTGGTCGATCGCTTCGGGCGATCGGCCGTGAACATCGACGGCCTCCGCCGGCGGTGGCTCGCACTGACCTCCGATCCCGACTACCTCAGCGGAGCGAGCGCCCCACGCGAGCGACGCCGAGTACGGCTTATGCGTCGCGCTGAGCGGGTTGCCCCCGGCCCGGTCGGCCTCGCAAAAGGACTGGCGAAACGGGTTCTCGGACGCGAGTGAGCGTCGAGAACACGCGACGGCGAGGGTTATCGCAAGGCGCGTTGGGTGAGACTCCCGGCCATCGGGTCGAGGCCGTGGATGCGAAGAAAATCGCCCGCTCGCGCAGCCGCGAGCACACCAAGGCGATCGGCGGTCACCCCCGTCACGAACGGGCTCGTCGAGACCGCGTCGCGCACGCGGTCGAGCAGGTCGGGCTGCACCGTTCCGCCCGGCTCGATCACGGCGATCACCGAACCGGTGCTCAGGCTGAAGGCGAGGTTGGCCGAGACCGCGACACCCAGATCGAGTGCGACCCGCCTCACCACGACTCGGCTGTCGTCGAGGAACGCGGCCGTCAGGATCGCGCTCTCTTCCCGTGGCGACGCGTTGTCGATCACAATGATCTCGATGTCGTCCTCGGCGTGACCACTCAGCAGGCGACTCACCGTCTCGAGCGTGAGAGGCCACTGCCGGTGGCTGCGAAGAAGAATCGACACCCGGTCGGGCGCGCGGGTGTCGACCCCGGATGCCGCAGCATCCCAATCGACGAGGTTCTTGTCGAGCACGGCGGCGCGCCAGTCGTCGCTCTCGGTCGTGGTGATCCGATCGCCGGACGTCGACCGGTGGTCGTAGTTGACCCCGAGCATCGGCACGAACACCGAATCGGCGCGGGCCATCAACCGCAGCACGAGATCGTAATCGACCCAGCGCCGCAGGGCCGTGTCGAAGCCGCCGATCGACTCGAGCACCTCCCGGCTAACGACGAGCGCGTTGAGGTCGACGACATTGCGGCCCTGCAGCAGTTGCTCCCTGGTGGTGGGGCGCCCCAGGTACTCCACGGCGCCGCCATCGAGCTCGATCCGCACGGCGGTGTGGCTCAGCGGCGCGCCGGAGCCGTCGAGTCGCGCGAGCGACGCGCGCAGGAACTCCGGAGTCCAGGTGTTGTCCGTGTCGAGGAATGCGACATAAGTACCGCGGGCCGCCCGGATCCCGGTGTTGCGCGCGGCGGAGACGCCAGCGTTGGTCTGCCGGATGAGATGAATGCGGGAGTCCTCGGCGACCCATCGGGCCACCTCCTCCGCCGTCCCATCGTCCGACCCGTCGTCGACGACGATGAGTTCCCACGAGCGGGCGGTCTGGTCGATCACCGACCGAATCGCGGCTCCCACCACGTCGGCGCGATTGAAGGCGGGCATCACCACGCTGACGGTCGGCGAGGCGGATGCCCGGTCGGCGTACCCGAGAGTGTCGAGAAACCGCAGCTCCGCAGCGTCATCCCAGGAGGTGGCGTTGCGGCGTTGGGACTGGAAGTCCTGTTCGGCGAAGACCCGAGCAGTCTCCAGCAGACGAGAGCGGGCCCGACCCCAGTCGACCCGGGCCTCGGGATCGACCGTGGGGAGCAACGCCGTGACGTCTGCAGCCTCGAGAAATCGCGCGAGCGTCGATACCCCAGATCCATCGATCATCAGAGCCGAGATGCTCACCCTGCCCGATGTGGCGAAGAGCGGCCCGAGTGAACCGTTGAGGGTGCCGGTTTTCCGCGCGATCCAGCCGGGTTCGATCAGGGGGTTGAACGACAGGGCATGCTCCGGCCGCAGCGACAGGTAGTGCCGCAGCGCGCTCCGATCGCTGGAGAACTTCTTCCGGGCCTGAGCCTCGTAGTAGACACGGTCGACAAGTCCGAGACGCATGATTCGCCGGATCCAGAGGAGAGATCTCCACCGCTTCGTGATCGCGGCTAGCCGGCTGGTGATGATGGGGTCCTTGGGTGTGCAAGGCGGACTCCGTGTGCGGCCGCTGCCCCGAGCCTACCGAGCTACACGCGGGAGTGGCGGGGACTCGAGTATTGTGTGGGAGGCGTCTGCTCGCCGACGCACGAACGGAGACCGGTCGCGGTGACACACGAAACTGGCGCCACCGCCCCGACGCTTTCCGTCGTCATTCCGACCCACAACGTCGCGCCGTGGGTGCGTGAACTACTCCGCAGCGTGCTGCGTCAGGACGAGCAGCCGATCGAGGTCATCGTCGTCGACGACCACTCCAGCGACGGCACGTGCGACATCGTCGCGGCGATCGCCTTGTCCGACCCCCGCGTCACACTCCACCACGCGGCCGAACCGGGCGGCGCCAACGCGCGGAACTTCGGCGCGGACCTCGCGAGAGGCAAGTACCTCATTTTCGCGGACGGTGACGACATCGTGCCCGACAACGCCTACGCGCCGCTCATCGCGTCCCTCGACGCTTCGGGCTCGGATGTCGCCGTCGGCAACTTTCTCAAGTTCTCCGCGAAGCGCACATGGGAGCCGAGCAAGAACTGGAAGGTCTTCAGCCAGCCGCAGCGCGCTACCACCCTTGCGAAACGGCCCGCGCTTGTGCGCGGGCGCGCCTGCTGGAACAAGATGTTCGTCACCGCTTTCTGGGCCGAACAGGCCATCCGGTTCCCCGAGGTCGCGAGGTCGAATGACATCGTGCCAATGATTCGCGCCTTGACGGGCGCGTCGGCTATCGACATCGTCTCAAATGTCGTCTACCTGTACCGGGAGCGGCCGGGGAGCAACTCCATAACCGCGCGCGCGGGTCGTTCCGCGCCACTGCTGAGCTACCTGCAGCAGGAGGTCGAATGTGCCACGCTGATCTTCGCGACCGGCGTCGACGCCGTCATCAACGAGTATTTCGCCCTATTCTGCCACGCGGATGGCTGGGTGCACCTCGTGGGGTACCGCCGCAGCATCCGCGCGGAACCCGACCTCGATGCACCGACTGTCGAGCTTGCCGCCGACGCGCTCGGTCGGTTTCTCGCGCTCGTGCCGGCCGCTGTCTGGGCCCGGGTTCCTCCTCGTCGCCGTCGGGTTCTGCGCCTCTTCGCCGATCGTGAATTCGGCCTGCTCTCCCGCCTTGATGTCGAAGGGCGCCTGGGAGAAGACGACCCGGAGGCGTCCGTCGCGTCATTCGAGCGCATGCTGGAATCGGCCGCGATTCTTCTGACGGCGGAACCGGCCGAGACCGACCTGCTCTCTGAGGCGCTTCGAAGGACCCTTCTCGAACCGCTGCTGCGCTCGGCCCGCACACTGGAGATCGACGAGATCGGCGTACTCAGCTCGCTGGTGGCCCGCTTCGCCGGGGTCGCCGGCATCCAGCGAGATGCCGCAGCTCCCCTCGAATCCATGGAGTTGCTGCGCCTGTGCCTGGCGAACGACTCCGCTGGGGTTCAGTACTTGAGTGAGGTCGTCTTCGGGTTCGAGATCACCGCAGACATCGTCACTCACGTGGGCGGCGCCATCGGCGTGACCCTGGCCTTCTCCGAGGGTACGGAGCACATTCGATGCGAACTCGTCGTGCGCCTGCGGGGCGCCGACAGGGCGCGCCGCTGGGAGCCGTCGGAGACGTGGACAGCCGCCGGCGGGAGATTCGCGAGATTCGCCCTCTCGGCATCGGACTTTCGCCAGGTCGGCACCTGGGACACCTTCGTGCACGTGTCAAGCGGGCAGGTCTCGTTCGAACGACTACTCACCGTCAACCATCAGCGGGAGCGGAGCCCGAACGCGCGCGTCGCCTCGCTCATCATCCTCGAGGTCAGGGTGCCTGGGCACGCCTTCGTCATCGTGCGGGCCCCGCATCCGATCCGACGGGCTGCAGAGCGCACGATGCGTCAGTTGCGGCGAGGGCGTTGAGGCGTCGTGTCGGCCAGTTCGCGCAGCAGTGAGAGCATCTCCCGCGCCATGTCGTAGGGGGTGAACGCCTCCGCGTATGCCTCGGCACTCGCGCGCTGGTCCGGCTCTGACATCGTCGTGTCGAGAAAGATCTTCGCGAGGCTCGCCGCCGCGTCTGCGGGGTCGAAGAACTTGACCCACTCCTGGCCGCCGAACTGCCGGAGAACATGCTCGCCGGCCGGGAGCGCCGTGGGGATGCCGAAGGTCGCCGCGAGGTGCACGCTGCCCGAGTTGAGAATGTCGCGGTAGGGGAAGACCGCGATGTCGGCCGCCCGAAACCAGTCTTGGGTCTTGTCGTCGTCGACGTAGGAGTACTCCCGTACCACGCGCACATCCTGTGGGATGAGAGCCTCGATGCCCTCGATCTCGTCGGGCTTGGTCTTACCGGCCATCAGCACAACGAGCTGCTTGCCCTTCGCATGCGCGAGGGCCGCGGCACTGAGAAGGGTGTCGAGCCCCTTATAGGCGCGCATCTGGCCGAAGAAGAGCACGGTGAAGTCATCCGGGCCGAGACCGAATCGCTCCCGCGCCGAATCCCGGCTGAGGGACTGGTCGTAGACGCCGACGTAGCTCGAGTGCGTGATGTGCACGATCTTGTCCGGAGGAATCCGCATGACGTCGGCGACCGCGATCTCGGTTCCCGCCGAGAGGATGTGCACGCGGGAGGCGCGATCGAGCAGGAACTCCGTCAATGCGATCTCCTCATCGCGGTATTCCACCTCGTGCGGAAGCTTGTTGTGCACCGTCCAGATGAGCTTTCCGCCGCGGGCTATCGCCCTGTCGATCGCCGAGGTTGTCTGCGCGAGACGAGAACGGGCATCCTCGAGCGAGAGCGCCCTCTGCACGAGCGGTGAGGTCCAGTGCACGTGGATGATGTCCCCCGCAGAGACCTCCTCCATCTGCACGAGCAGCGACTTCAACGTCGAGCCCCTGCGAATCTCCCAGCCTGCGGCTTGGCTCGCGAGGTAGAGCATGTTGAGGTAAGGATTGTCGACCCAGTAGGGGAAGACGAAGATGCGCCCTGCCGGCGCCGTCGCAGTCACGGTGCGCTCTCCAGTTCCCGGTCGATGGCGTCCATCAGGAAGGGGCCGACGGTTGTGCTGAACGTCGCGGTGAGGTGCCCTGACGTATCCCGATAGACAATAACGCCGCCGATCACGGCCGGGCACGACTCCGCCGCACAGTATATGTCGGTCAGGTCGATCGAGACCGCGCCGTCCACGGCGGCCGCAGCCAGGGGGAGGGGATCGGTCACCGCGAGCGCCTCGGTGCGTGGGGTGGAGCAGTCCGTCACGCCGGGCTCAAATCCCACACGCGTGATGCACTGCAGTGCCCCCTCGGAGACGCTCGGATTGTCTGCGACCGCCATTACTCGGGTGCCGTTGGCGGTGGCCTCGCCCCAGGTGTCGGCGAAGAGCGCTGTTGCAGCATCGACGTCGTCGCCGTTGGACCAACGGGCTGCGGTGGTGATGATGATGTCGTAGGGCTCGTCCGGGTCGGTCAGCCGGTCCTGAATCTGGTCCATCACGGCACCGCAGTCGGAGCCCGGATTGATCTTCCACTGGCACCCGAATCCGACGAAGGTGTCGAGGGTCCAATCCTGCTGCCCCAGAAGCGGTTCGATCGCGGGGAGCAGGGAGGCGGCATGGCTGTCACCAACGAGAGCGACGCGCAACGAGGTGTCGGTGGGCTGCCCGTACGAGCAGGTTCGGAGGTCGGCGGACTCACCTCGGTAGCAGCTGAAGGAAATGCCGGTGTCGTCTTCGTAGCCGTCGAGCGAGGGGATCAGGGCGGATGCCGCCGGCTCGTCGGCGCATTCCTCGGCATTGCCTACCGCTGCGGCTCCTGAGCAGGCGGATATCGGCGCCGCGGCATCCGGCTCGGCCGTGGATCGGGCCGCGACGACGGTTGTGCCAGCAACAAGGATCACGACGGCCGATGCCGCGATGATCGAGGCGAACACAGCCTTCCGACGTCGTCGCAGCGGGTGGCGGCGTGACTCGGTGCTCGTGTAGCGCGACAGCCAGTTGGACCTTCGCACGGGCTGCTCCACGAAGTGGAAGGTCAGCACCGACAGCAGCAGCACGAGGCCGGCCGCACCGACGTAGTACTTCCTGCTGCCGGCGGGAAACACCGACAGCAGCAGCACAATCACGGGGAAGTGCCACAGGTAGAGCGAGTAGGAGATGTCGCCGAGGTATCGAGCGACCCGATTCGTGAGGGGGAACAAAGCCTGATCGTAGGTGGCGCTCGGCGCGCCGGATCCAGCGACCAGCACGAGCGCGGTCGCGAGCACGGCGAGGAGCGCGCCCGGGGCCGGAAAGCCGACGTCCTCCCGCACGAGCAGAGCACTGGCGACGATGCCTGCGATGCCGATCCACGAGGCGGCCGCCCTCACCGGAGCGGGCAGCTCGGTGAAGCGTCGCATCACGACGGTGGCGGCGAGAGCGCCGATGCCGAGTTCCCAGACGCGGCTGAACGTGGAGAAGTACGCGAGCGTCGGGTTGGACACGGTCTCGACGAGAGCCCAGACGAACGAGAGCCCGACGATGGCGGCGAGCACCACGGCCACGAGGGAGCGCGTCCCGCCGGTGGTGAGGCGGCGCGACGCTGCGATGGCAAGCACCCCGATGAGGAGGATCGGCCAGACGAAGTAGAACTGCTCCTCGACGGAGAGCGACCAGAAGTGCTGCACCGGCGATGGGGGCAGGCCCAGCTGGAAGTAGTCCGTGCCCGTGGCTGCCATGCGCCAGTTGCCGAGGAAGATTGCCGCCCAGAAGGCGTCGATCACAGCCGTGGACGCCCTGCTGGCGACGAGGACCATTGCGGAGGCCATTACGGTGGCGGCGAGAACAACGGCGCTCGCCGGCAGGATGCGCCGCGCACGCCGTGCATAGAATCCGCGGATCGAGATCCGCCCGGCCCTCGCGTGCTCCCGCAGCAGGAGTCCGGTGATCAGGTAGCCACTGATAACGAAGAACACGTCGACGCCGATGAAGCCGCCGGCCGGATAGCCCAGGAGGTGATTCGTGATGACGATAATCACGGCGAGCGCCCGCAATCCCTGGACGTCGAGGCGGTTGCCTTTCATCGGAGAACCGGCGGGGGCGGCCGAGACGGATCCAGTCGCCACGAAGCTCTCTTTCATCCGATGTGGGTCACGAACCACGAAACCTCGCGAGCGACCTCCACGACGTAAGTAAGTCTACAAT
>Ga0326733_1000492_pt1 | contig 11428 bp, 10 predicted proteins | sample 14_GP2_308_FD_207946 | JGI IMG/M metagenome (GOLD analysis project Ga0326733, IMG submission 207946) | Glacier ice microbial communities from Ngari, Tibet, China - 14_GP2_30.8 | ecosystem: Environmental > Aquatic > Freshwater > Ice > Glacier | place: China: Ngari, Tibet | collected 2018-07-17 | reverse complement strand
ACTCCGACATGCGCTATGTCTATCGCACGACCCTCGAACAAACCCTGAAAGACAATCCGGATGAGTACGCGACAGCCAAGCTGGTAAATAAGTATGTCGTACCGGCAGTCCAAGCTGTCGTTGAAAGCAAAATCGATGATTTCAACTCGACCGGCAAAGCCGTCGTCGACGCATATTAATCTTGCTCAAAACAGCGGTTTCGTGGCACAATAAAGCCAGATAAGCATAACTATAATTAGAAAGTGGTGGGACCGACGTGGCGCAACAACCAGACGTAATCTGTATTGGTGACATCGTAACCGATGCCTTCATCAAATTAATCGATAACCAGGCTCATACTTACGCCAACGAGCACGGTAAATGGCTGGCTATGCAGTTCGGCACGAAGTTGCCATTTGATCACGTAGAAATCCTGGCGGCCGTTGGAAACGCCGCTAATGCGGCTGTCTCGTTTTCGCGCTTAGGACTAAACACCGCTTTCGTGACTAACGTCGGAGGCGATGACGCCGGCCGTGAAATGATCAAAACACTGGAAGGTAACGGCATCGATCACCGATTTGTCCGGATCAACCCGGGCAAGAACAGTAATTACCACTACGTCCTCTGGTACAAAGAAGAACGCACAATCTTAATAAAGCATGAAGAGTACGACTATCACTGGCCGCACATCAGCCAAAAAGATATGCCACGTTGGGTTTACTTCAGTTCTATTTCCAAAGACGCTTTGGAATACTCCGATGATATATGCGACTGGCTTGACGCTCATCCTGATGTCAAACTAGCTTTTCAGCCGGGAACCTTCCAAATGGAAGCTGGGATTGAACGTCTGCGCCGCCTATATGGCCGAGCCGAAGTCGTCGTCTTAAACCGGGAAGAAGCCGTCTACGTTACTGGTGGCGACTATAATAACGTTCACGATCTAATGGACCGTTTGCATGGCTTAGGTTGTAAGGTCGTCGTCGTGACTGACGGACCGAAGGGGGCGTACGCTTCCGATGGCCATCAAAGACTGCAGATGCCGCTGTACCCAGACCCAGCCGCGCCAGTCGAGCGCACCGGCGCTGGTGACGCTTTTGCTTCGACTTTCGTGGCTGCTCTAGCCAAGGGTAACACTTTAGAAGGTGCCTTGCAGTGGGCCCCGATCAACTCGATGAATGTCGTCCAACACGTCGGTGCTCAGAATGGGTTACTCAAAGAAGCTGACTTAGAAGACTTATTGCGCCACGCCCCAGATTGGTATCGCGCCACCCCTATGCAATAGGCTGGACAAGTATTATATTCATGATGGTTATGGTAATCTGTAATTAAGTTAAAATCAAAAGAGACACTTACGAGATGACCCGCTTTTTGTCCGAATCGTTGCGAGCCCCAGAGCCTTATTTTCGGCTTCATTTACGCAGTCTTGAGCTCGCCCACGGCAACCCGGGTACCGATATTAATCTGACTAACAAGATTTCTCTCGCTGTGAAACGTCAGATAAGACAACTTAATTTAGACGCCCATGATACGACGCCCCATGAACTGTATCTTAGTTTGATTGCCCGGCTGAAAGCCGACGATGCCCGTTTAACCAAGACCTTGCGGACCTTGGCCGCGACCCATATCTCAGCTGAAGCTGAAGTCGTCGCCGGCATGGCCCATGCCTTGCAGGGCTCGGCTGGTTTACGTGACTGCTTCGCCCTTAAACCTTCTGCGGGTAAGAAACTGATTAAAGCTTTGCCGCCGAAAAAAGCAATGAAAGCCCTAGGCTATCGCTCGCTCGAGTCAATGCTTAAGCAAGAGTCACTAGCGACTATTTACGCCGCCGCCAGCATGTCGGAATCGCCGACCTGGCGGCGTAATCTTAATGAGCGCTACAAGAAGCTGACGCCTCGTGACTTCGAGGTCCGGAAACTTTTGATTGCTCATCCTAATTCCAAGCGCTGGCGTGACTTGGCGATAGAAAATGTCGCAGTGCAGAAGCATAATCTAATGTCGTTCCCAGAACTAGGCGCTATTGTCTTATTGCCGCTACCAAGCCACGCACCTGTTGGAGCCGTCACAGCTAGTTTGGCGCTGGCCCTCCAAGCTATGAACCAGATTCAATCAAGCTCGACCTTCCTAAAGCTTAGCCAGGTTAAGCCTGATTTCGGTGCCATGGTCAGAATCGTCGCAACGGATGAGCCGCAACTGCAAGCCACCCTGCTAGATAAGCAAGTGTCTTGGCAGCTGATTCATCGCTACTACGCCAGACTTCAGAACTTCTTCCAGGAAGAGCTGTTCGAACCACATATACGGCGGGAAGATCTAGGTTGGCATAGCGTCGAACAATCTATGGCAAAGATTGAGCCAAGCTTGAAGTTCTGGTTGGGCAGTGCTTACCTAGGCGTCGTCCACGAGGGCAAGGCTGTTTCCTTAAATATTCTTGACACCGCGCTAAATGCTTGCAACGGACGGACCTTCGAACAGCGATTGACTATTAATTTCCAGGATTCGCTCTGGCATGAATTACAGATCAGATATTTGCAACCCAAGACTGTCGAGCAGACCATAATGAACGAATTACAACCTAAATTAGCCTTTGCTCCGGCAATCGCGTAACCAAGAAAAGGAATCATATGTATCAAATTTGTGTATCAGGAGCCGCCAAAGGCGACAGCGTCGAAGAAGGTAAGCATCTAGCGGCCGAACTAGGAGCCGCGATTGCAAAAGCTGGCCACGCCCTAATGACTGGAGCCACCATCGGATTACCGAACTATGCTGCCGAGGCTTACAAAAAAGCCGGTGGCGTCATGAGCGTCGGTATCAGTCCAGCGGCCAGCAAAGTCGAGCACGTCATGAAATATCGCTTACCGACTGTGGCCTATGATACGATTTTGTACTCCGGATTACATTACGTCGGCCGAGACACGCTGCTGATTACTTCCAGTGACGCCGTCGTCAGTATCGGTGGCCGGCTCGGCACGCTTCACGAATTTACCATCGCGCTTGAAACCGACACCCCGATTGGCTTTCTCCAAGGGGCCGGTGGCATCAGTGAGCAAATTCAGACGCTGATGGGCTTAGCACATCCGCTTCGGTCAGGCGCCATGGTCACATTTAGTGAAGACCCGGATGAGCTCGTCAAAGAGCTTAATGACCATCTTGATATCGAGCACTTCAAATACAGCAACTTGTACCACTAGGAGGTAACATGTCAGACCAACGCGGATTTTCATTAGTTGAGGGCTTGTTAGTTCTCATAGCCTTTACTATGATCGGTTTCACCGGGTTTTACGTTTACAGCAGTACTAAATCGGCTGCCAAAACGAATGACAGCAGCAATAAGGCTGTTTCTGGAAACGAAGATAAGAACTCAGATACCGCAAAAGGGTCAGAACGTTCAGATACCTGGTTTCTATATTCTCCGCCAGAAAAGCAGTACTCAGTTCGATTAGCTGACGGCTGGAACTTAGTCCGATCAGAGCAGGGTACGAGCCTTTACACTACCATTAATGACAACCTTGATTACACAGAGGGAACCAAAGCTGAAGTAGCTACACCAGAGGGCGGCAAAGATGCCGCTAGCGGCTTCTTCCTAAATTTCTCAACTAACATAGACACGCCGTCCAAGTCAGAACAGTCTGTAAAGCAAACTGAGTTTAAAACAAACCTTGGGGCTACAGTTGAGAAATATCAATATACGGAGTCTAGTCCTCAGCCAGTGGCATTGGGTCAACTAGACCAAGGCGGTGTTTATTATAACTACATCATTAAAGGTGGCACTGATAAGTTTATGGCTGTCAGTTACAGCGTCCAACCAGGCGAAACGCAGCATTTTAAGATCATCGAAGAAGTTCTTCGTACAGTTGAATTCAACTAAGCTGAACAATAAATTACTATCAGTACACTTAATACTTATATTGTTTATATAAACATAAGCAAGGAACTGATCCGTAATGAGTATATATTCAAGATAAACGGCCAAGAATACACTGCCCACTTCTCCTAGTCCCCTTACTGGTCGGAAGTTAATAAGAACAATAATCGAGTGGATATTACTGTGGTAGAATTTGAAAAATTCTTAGCGACCCTACGTGAGTCTAGTGCGCCAGCAGGTCCCTGGGGTTAGTAAGAATCTTACTGTCAGGACAACAGCTACTGTTACAATTGTAGCGTGACAGATTTTAAACTTACGGCCGAATTCAAACCGACGGGTGATCAGCCTTCGGCGATAGCTCAACTTACTGCTGGCTTGGATTCCGGGTTGAAACACCAGACTCTATTAGGCGTTACCGGGTCAGGTAAGACTTTTACGGCTGCTAACTTGATTCAACATGTCCAAAAGCCGACATTGATCTTAAGCCATAATAAAACTTTGGCGGCTCAATTATATGGCGAGTTCAAGCACTTCTTTCCTGACAACGCCGTTCATTACTTCGTCAGTTACTTCGATTATTACCAACCGGAAGCCTATATCGCCCGATCCGACACTTTCATAGAGAAAGACAGTCAGATCAATGAAGAAATTGATCGGCTGCGCCATGCTGCAACCGATGCTTTACTGAGTCGCAAGGACGTGATAATCGTTGCCAGCGTCAGCTGTATCTACGGCATTGGTTCAAAAGAAGATTATGGCGGTATGTCACTCAGTGTCTCGAAAGGCGAGAACCGCAAACGCGACAAGCTGTTGCGTCACCTGACTGATATGCAGTATCAACGCAATGACATCGATTTCCACCGGGGAACTTTCCGGGTCCGGGGCGACGTCGTCGATATCTTTCCGTCCGGTGAAGAATTAGCTTATCGTCTAGACTTTTTCGGGGATGAAATCGAGCGGATCACTCAGATCGACCAACTGACTGGCGAAATCCTCAAGACGATGGATCACCTCCGAGTTTTTCCAAGCTCACACTACGTCACGCCACAAGACAAGCTCAAAGTTGCCCTTGGTAAGATCCAAGATGAACTAGGCCAACGTCTAGCTCAGTTTAAGATGGAAGGTAAGCTGGTTGAAGCTCAGCGTTTAGAGCAGCGTACGAGATATGATCTAGAGATGCTTGAAGAAACCGGCTTTGTGAAGGGGATTGAAAACTATAGCCGTTATCTTACCAACCGTGAGCCAGGCGAACAGCCGGCTACCCTGATGGACTACTTCCCAGATGATTACTTATTGTTAATCGATGAAAGTCACATGACGCTGCCTCAGGTCCGCGGCATGTACAACGGCGACCGGGCCCGTAAGGAAGTCTTGGTCGAACACGGTTTCCGTTTGCCAAGTGCCTTAGATAACCGGCCGTTAACCTTTACTGAGTTTGAACGACACGTCAATAAAGCCGTCTATATCTCGGCGACCCCAGCGGAATACGAGTTGACTCGGTCGCCTGATCCAGCCCAGCAAGTCATCCGGCCGACCGGATTACTCGATCCACCGATCGTCATCCGACCGGTCGACGGCCAAGTTGACGACCTGATTGCGGAAATCCGAGCCACAGTTAAAAAACAACAGCGGGTCTTAGTCACCACTTTGACCAAACGTATGAGTGAAGACCTGACGGAGTACCTCCAGGAACTTAACATGAAGGTAGCTTATCTACACTCTGATGTCGATACGCTCGACCGGACCGATATCCTACGCGATTTAAGACTCGGTATTTACGACGTATTGATTGGCATAAATTTGTTACGTGAAGGTTTAGATCTACCTGAAGTTTCTTTAGTCGCTATCTTAGATGCGGACAAAGAAGGCTTCTTGCGAAGCGAACAAGCTTTAGTTCAAACCGTTGGTCGAGCCGCCCGGCACGTTGAGGGCCGCGTGATCATGTACGCTAACCGAGTCACTCGAAGTATGCAAGCGACGATTGATGAAACTGATCGGCGCCGGGCTATCCAAGAGACTTACAATATCGAGCACGGTATAACTCCGACTGGGATTAATCGCGCTGTCGAAGCCGGTATGAGCGTCGACTTGGGAGAAGATGCCAAGCGAGCTAAACTGGATCTAAAGAAAATTCCGAAAGATGAGTATAAGGCTCTAGTCAAAGAGTTATCGGGCCAGATGGAGTTGGCAGCGGCTAATCTTCAGTTCGAACAAGCCGCCGAACTGCGCGACTTGATCGACCAGATCAAAGCCAAGATGTAGTTACCGTTTGCCAAGTAGTGGGCGAACCGAACCGTTCACGATATCATATTTACTTGCGCCACTTTCAATTAAGTCTAGAGACAATGCTATATCCAGAGCAAGATTAGCTATGGCAGTTGCACAGGCGGCTGACAGGTGACGGCCGTCTTCATGAACGAAGCGGGCATTAGGAAAATTGAACATCTGAGATTCAAAAGTATCGCGATCGTTCATCTTACTGCCGTTAAAACTATGCATTACCACTGCTGAATCTATCGGAGCGGCCGGTAAAAAAGTACCAGCTTCGCCAGTTAGTATTGTCCGCCATTTATCATAAGTGTTACCGAGAAAATCGGGACTAAAGCCGACTGTCTCGGACCAGTGGCTAGCGCGGCGCATAGTCTTCAAAACACCGGTATCGCGAGCATTACGGATCATATTTTTAGGAATCAGTGCAGCATCGGCTAGGAAATAAGCTGCCATTTCTCTGGATATAATGTCACCGTAGCCGGTGGCTTGAGCAACACAAGGGTCGATAGCTTTAGTCAGTAGGACTTCACGGCCATACATCGGGGCCAGTACAAGTTTGGCGAAGCTCTTCATAGCACCCATCGAGTAGCCTAAGTCGATTGATTGGTTCGGGGCGCAGCAGCTGCCGCCAAATGAAGACCGTTCGTCATCTGCTTTCAAGATTTCTAAATTTGCCTGGGTATCGTGTAACATACTGCGACCACGGGTCTGATTAGTGCCGACTATGCGGACATGGGCGCCTTGTTTTGCAATTTGACGGGCGATATCGGTATTGTAGCCGTTAACTCGGGTTCCCAGTGGTGGCATCATATCGACACTGGTAGCAAACTGCTGTGTCTCTGGTAGGACTTTGCGTAAGATGAAGCGGGACGGTGCGCGGAAGCGTTCGTGATTGTCGCTGACTGTGACTAAGGATGTTTCAATCAGACCAACGCCGCGGCTGAAACGAGACGATAGGTCCTGCCAATCGGTAACTTGTAAATCAAACGGGAGCTGCGTAGTGTCACCATCTAAAAATCCCCCGTCACGTTGACGGGGGATTTGGTCAAGCAATATGGCCTGGTCGACTACTGCTGTTCGGCAGTCGTGCGATTCTGGGGAGTACATTGGGGTGGCCATCTTTTGTTTGCTCTTTTCTTCATACTAGTCCTAGCGCTTATGCTTGTAAAGCAGATTATTTAACATTATCCATAGATTTATTTTAGTCGGTGTTTTCAGCGGTCGTCTGGTACAATCTTAGGTACATATGGGTAAACTTTCTCGCGACGATGTCTTAAAATTAGCTAAACTCGCGCGGCTCGACTTATCGCCGACAGAAATCGATAGCTACGCTGATGAACTCAGCGAAATTCTTCAGTATGTTGAAATTCTACAGACTGTTGATGTTTCAGGCTTAGAACCAACCAACCAGGTTACCGGACTCGTCAACGTGACTCGCCCTGATGAAATCAGGGATTATGGTTATGGGCCGAAGGATTTGTACGACAACTTACCGGCAATGGAAAACGACCAATTAAAAGTGAAGCGGATGATTAACTAATGAGTCAATGGCCCGCTATCAGTCAGATTGCAGCTGACGTTCAGTCCGGTACGACTAGTGCTCGGAGTTTAGTCGAGAAATCTCTGAGGATCATAAGTGAAAAAAAATCCTTTAACGCCGTCATGTGCACATTAGATGATTCGGCGCTGAGGCGCGCTGATGAGATCGATGTTAAAGTCGCTGCCGGTGAATCAGCCGGTCAGTTAGCTGGAGTACCTTTTATTGCCAAGGATAATTTTTTAGTATTTGGTGCCGAGACGACGGCCGCTAGCAATATTCTGAAAGGCTTCACAGCCCCTTATCAGTCTACGGCCATCAACCTGTTGGAAGCCGAAGGAGCCATTTGTGTTGCCAAAGCTAATCTTGACGCGTTTGCTCATGGCTCTAGTACTGAAAACAGCGATTTTATGACGACTCTAAATCCGATTGACCCAGCTTTCGTGCCAGGCGGAAGTTCCGGTGGATCAGCTGCCGCCGTCGTATTAGAGATGGCACCATTTGCCCTGGGCACTGATACTGGTGGCTCTATCCGCTTGCCGGCCAGCTATTGTGGCGCCGTCGGCCTAAAACCGACGTATGGATTAGTCAGTCGATCGGGAGTCGTAGCCATGGCCAGCAGTACTGATGTCATCGGACCACTAGCCCTGACGGTTGCCGACGCAGCCACGGTCTTGGAAGTCATGGCGGGCCAAGATGATCTGGACGGGACTACCATTGCTCGAGAGGCTGCTGGTTATCTCGTCGGTTCAACCGACTTATCCGGTGTCAAAGTTGGGGTCGTCACGGAGTATATGGCTGAAGGGGTCGCTGCCGGAGTTCGCCAACAAATCGAAGCCAAGATTGACCTTTTAAAAGCGTCCGGCGCTGACGTGGTTGAAATCAGCTTACCAAGTCTACCGGCTGCCTTAGCCGTTTACTACATCTTGTGTCCGGCTGAAGTCAGTAGTAACTTAGGACGATACGACGGTCAACGCTTTGGTTATAGTCATAAGGACGCCAAGGACCTGACCGATAGTTACACGCAGTCACGCTCCATCGGTTTCGGCCGTGAAGCCAAGCGCCGTATCATGGTCGGAACTTATGTCTTAAGCAGTGGTTACTACGATGCTTATTATAAGAAAGCTCAAACCGTCCGGACCAAGCTGATCAAAGAATTTAATGTGGCTTTCGAAACAGTCGACTTTCTAATCGGGCCGACGGCTCCTGATATCGCTTTTAGGATCGGCGAAAACGTTAAGGATCCATTAAAGATGTACCTGACCGACATCCTGACCGTAGCGGCTAATCTTGTCGGTGTACCGTCAATTAGTATCCCGGCCGGAACAAGTCAGGGGATGCCGGTCGGATTGCAAATAATGTCAGCTCAGCGGAGTGACCGCAAATTAATCGCCTTTGCCAAAGGTGTGGAAGGACTGACATCGTGAACCCAGAAATCTTATTTATAGCCGGGACCGCCGCTGTCGTAGTATTGGCTGTAAGCTTGGTCTACCTAAAGAAACGGCCGAAGAAAATTAATACGTCATATTGCGCTGAGCAATGGCAACTGATTCAAAAGAATTGTTCCGATAAATCAAAATGGCCGATTGCTGTAACGGAAGCTGACAGACTTCTTGACGAGGTATTGAAGCGCCGCCATTACAAGGGTAAGACGACTGGCGAGCGACTTGTCAGCGCCCAACATGACTTTACTAACAACGAATCACTGTGGTTTGGCCACAAATTATACAACCGTATCAAAGATGATGGCCTGAGTAAGCTAAGCAAGCAAGATACGCTCGAAGCACTCGGCGGTTTCCGCCAAGCTTTGAAAGATCTAGGAGCCTTACAGGACAAGATAATCACTGCGCCGGTTGAACCCAAACCATCGACGATAATCGTCGAACCGGCTAAGAAGCCAGTCAAAAAGAAAGTCATCAAAAATGTTGGATGATTCCATTAAAGCTCAGTATACGACGACAATCGGCATCGAATGTCATGTCCAGTTGAAAACTAAAACCAAATTATTTTCGGCCGTAGGGAATGACGCCCGCGAGGCGCCGCCGAACACATTAGTTAGTCACATTGACTTCGGCTTTCCTGGCGCGCTTCCAGTTTTAAATGAAGCAGCCCTGCGTTTAGCGGTCAAAGCAGCTTTTGCGCTCGGCACTGAACCCGAGCGTTATAGCAAATTCGACAGAAAGCATTATTTTTATCCGGATTTACCAAAGGGTTATCAGATTAGCCAATTCGACCAACCGATTATCGGTAAGGGCAGTTTGGCCGTGCTAGTCAACGGTGAAGCCAAGATTATCGGCATTACTCGAGCCCACATGGAAGAAGATGCCGGTAAGAGTACTCATCCAGCTGGTCGAGACTACAGTCTGGTCGATCTGAACCGGGCCGGCACGCCTTTACTAGAAATAGTCAGCGAGCCGGACATGCACACCAGTGCTGAAGCTAAAGCCTACGCTCAAGAACTTTATTTACTGATGCGCTACGCTGATGTGTCTGACGCCAATCTCTATTACGGCAACATGCGCTTTGATGTCAATGTCAGCGTCAGTAAGACTGACGAATTAGGCACCCGGACTGAGACAAAAAACTTGAATAGTTTCAAGTCGGTTGAAAAATCGATCGAATTTGAAGTCGACCGGCAAATCAGGCAATTGGAGTCTGGCGAAGCTATAGTTCAGGAAACTCGAGGTTGGGATGACGATAAGCAGGCGACATTTAGTCAGCGCTCGAAAGAAAACGCCGACGATTACCGCTATATGCCTGATCCGGATATCCCGCCCGTCGTTCTGACGGAGGACTATATCGATGAGATTCGCCGAACAATGCCTGTCATGCCAGCGGAATGGCGCCAGCGCTTAGCTGCAATCGGCTTAGACGTAACTCAGATTGAAACTCTGATTGAAGCAAATATTGAGTTACCGGATGAAAAGTACCTCGTATTATTAGAGAAGATTTTAGACGACGGAGCTTTAGCCCGACAAATCGCCAACTGGTTAGTCAATATCGACATACCGCTAATCAAGACTGAGCATCCGACAGTTAAGATAGCCCGACAAAATTTATACGTAAACGTGGCTGAACTAGTAGCTAACGGAAAACTTAGCTCGACGAATGCTAAAGCCATCATTACAGAATTGTTACTAAGTAAGACTTTACCAGAAAATCTCACAGATTATGCAGCTGAAGCGGGATATATTCAGGAATCGGACGAAGCGGCAATTGAAGAAATAGTCCGCCAAGTCTTGACCGATAATCAAAAAGCGGCCGACGATGTCGCCCGAGGTGAAATGAAAGCTATCGGCTTCCTGGTCGGACAAGTCATGAAAGAAAGCCGTGGCAAGGCCAATCCAGCCTTAGCACAGGACTTAATTAAGAAAATCCTCAATCTAAAATAGTTTCTTAATTTTTAGGGGAGTCATTATGAATCAAGTCAAAGTTACTAAGGCAGTTATAGCAGCCGCTGGCTTCGGCACGCGTTTTTTGCCTCAGACCAAAGCCATGCCAAAAGAAATGTTACCGCTGATCGACAAGCCGATCATCCAGTATGTCGTCGAGGAGCTGGTTGCAGCCGGCATCAAGGACATAATTATCATCAGCGGTTCAAATAAGCGAAGTATCGAAGATCACTTCGACACGCCGAATCAGGATTTAGTCTCTAACTTAAAAGCGGGAGGTACGAAAAAGGAACCTCTGTTGCGTGAAGTCGAAGCTATCGGCAATATGGCCAACTTTGTCTATGTCAGGCAAAAGGGTCCTTACGGCAATGCCACGCCTGTCGCTTGCGC
>Ga0326733_1000491_pt1 | contig 11449 bp, 15 predicted proteins | sample 14_GP2_308_FD_207946 | JGI IMG/M metagenome (GOLD analysis project Ga0326733, IMG submission 207946) | Glacier ice microbial communities from Ngari, Tibet, China - 14_GP2_30.8 | ecosystem: Environmental > Aquatic > Freshwater > Ice > Glacier | place: China: Ngari, Tibet | collected 2018-07-17 | reverse complement strand
ATCGTAAAGCTATCTCGGCTGGAAGTCTTCAAGGCGCGAGAGATCCTTAAATTTTTCGACGGTGTACGACGATGCGGCGGTGCTTCGGTGAAGGAAATCACACAGATTCTCGCGTCACGCGGCGTGGACCGACACTGGATCGGTCCATGCCCGGAGAAAGCGTTCTACCGTGCAGGCAGAGCCTATAAATTGAGAACATCGCGCAGAGGTCCCATCGACGGAGGTGCCGGGGGATGCTGAACCGTTCCGTTAAGTGAATGTCGAACATGGGAAGGAGAATGCGATGCAAATTTCTTCCCTGCCTATCCATCGACACGACGAAACGCTGTATAGCCTCGCTGTACGAATCCGTCGGACCAACGCGGCAAGGAACGACCGTGACGCCTGCCGTGAATTGTTCGGTCCCTTTGCCAACATGCGGGTGTCTGAGTTCCCCGTTAATGTGGACGTCTTCGTCGAAGCTTCACAAGCCCGGTTTGGCGATGCCCGCAGTGTCATAGCGCACACGACGCTGGTGCCCTTCTTCGACCGCATAGGTGGGCATCCCTGGCACAGCGGACGGGCCGAACCTTCGGTGGCAACCGCTGGCTATGGCCTATCCATGCTTTCAAACGGAAATTTGCGGACCTGGCGCGCTTGTGCTCAGTGTCTACGTGAGGACAAAAAAAGAAATCCCTACAGTTATTGGCGGCGCGCGCATCAGCTACCCACGGCCTTCTTCTGCCTTGAGCACCGCATGCTTTTGAATGCATGCTGGGTGCCCCCGAAACAACTGCATATACAGTTTTACCTCCCCGACGAAATGGCTCTTGTAGATACTTTCGAATGCGTCGATCCTGAAACCAACATGGAAATGCTGGCGTTGCTCAGCGAGTTCTCTGTCGATGCCCTGGGCGATGACGCGGAAGTAATTCCTGGCCCCACCGCCAATGCCGCAATTGCCCGTGCTCTCGGAAATTTAAATATGATTACGGCCAGCGGAAAAGTCTGCCGAAAATCATTCGCGCCCGAGTTCGCGCGACGCTTTGGATTTCTACGACATCACCCGGATTTCAGCAAAGGCGTTTGCGCGGCCAGTATCGAGATCTTGTGTCGCAGCTTGGACAAACCGAACGTCTGGCGCCAAAGCATTCAGAACGTCTTGCTTTTGAGCTGGCTGTTTGGCACCTGGAACGCATTCAAGGAGCAGTGTGTTGGCGCCGATCCAAATGTGACCCAGGGCGGGGCGCTGAGTTTTGGGTAGCAGCTGTGGATAAGTGTACGAATTAAAGCCGAGGAGTTTGAGAAGGCGGAGTCCGAAGCACACTTCCCCATAATTTCGCGCTCATGATGTAACGATGTAAATGGTTTATATCGTTAATTGACTGGTGATTTTTGTCTGCTGCCACCTAAAACGACCAAATCGTGCGGAACGACGGGCGGCTATCCCAATACGGTTGTTCGGAACCGGCCGCAACACGTCCCATGCATTTACTCGACAAGAGGAATGTCGTCCCGGTTTTCAGAGGCCTCTTCGATGCCATTCGGGTTCCAATATCGCCAAATGCCAACCTCGGTACCTCGGGAATACGTTCCTTCCGCCGCAATCTGACCGGTTTCGTAAAAATCCTGCCAGCTTCCTTCCTCCAGGCCATCCTCATACATCCCATGTGAAGCCAACTGCCCGTTCGAATGGAATTCCGTGAAGAGTCCGTGACGGATCCACCTCGACCCGTCAGGAGACAGGTATCGAGCATATCGAAATCTGATCTCTTCAGTTTCATAGCGGATCTCGGCTATATTCAAGTCCACTAAGTGTCACTCCCTACGTGAAACGGCGGCTTCCGGCCCGCAAGCAGTCATCATACTTGAGCGACCGCAACCGCCACCTAACAAACCTTCGTGGCGAACGATGCGACAATTCACGCACGCTCCAATGTCCTGGCCAGCACGGCGGCTGGCCAGAGGCTCATATGGCCACACCCGCCAAAGCTAGCGTCGGGACTACGCAAAGTCCCCTCTACTGTTACAAGCTTGCCGTTGAGACGTGAGCATGCTTCCTCATCGAAGGTTAAACTGCCCATTCCAACTTCGATCCAAATCGATGAGCCGCACCCCTCCTTTCGTTCGGACTTCGGATGGTGATAGAGAGCCAAATCCTCGAATTCAAAATGCAATATACCCCGAATTTTCACGTCAGTTTCGTCAAGCGTTGGCAACAAAAATAGTGCAGCGTTTACTGATAGCGGTTCCGTCATCGTGTCCTCAAGTATTGGTATTTGCCAATGCGGCCAAGGGAGGGAGTAGCGCTTCTGGCCGATCGCTGCCGATATACTCGACGCTGGGACGGCAGCCGTAGCCAAGGTGGCTGGCTGCTTTCCTCAAGCGCCGCCAGGGTCAATTGCTGGAATCACGGGGGATGAAAAGCTGATCCTAAGCGAAACGCCGTATTTCTGCGTCGCATGAATGATCTCAATCGGCACATCGAAGTTCGACCAATTGCGCGGCGCGTAGATGCTGATTCCAAGGACGAGGTCCGTGTACTGTGCTGATAAGTCAGTCACTATCCAGTCGAGGCGCTCACCGACGACAGAAAGATCGCACTGAACAGTGTGGTACGTCTCACGCCTACTCGGATTAACGCCGCCACGATGCTGCGGAAAGCGCTTTGCGAACTTGGAATGAGATATCTCGGACATACCCCGCACCAAGATCACATAGGAAACGGTGTCTGCGTAAGTAGCGGCCATGAAAATTGGGTTTGGTGTTCAAAGCGGCTCCTGGTCGAAATCGAATATCTCATAAAAGAACACAACCCACGGGTTGATGAATATCCCTTCCTGGCCGATCCCAGTCAGTCGCCGGAAATGGCATTTGACCTGACATCTGCTGCCAGGTCAAGTTCGAGCTAATACATCTTATCCGCTTTCACCGACTCTTCGTTCCGCAGTGCGATTTCCGGGCGTGAAAAACATATGTTTCCACACTGAATTGTAGAGTATAGTTAATAAATTCACGTTGTCTCATTGGAAATAATCCACCTATTCCAGCTTGCAATGAACGCGCTGATAATTGGGTAAGAGCTACGCAGCCGAATGGCGGCGGGCGATTCGAAATTGGACATCATCTTAAACAGAACCTTGCAATGATCAATCGCTCCGCTAATGCAACCATCAAGGGCTATTTTTACCAATTTGATCACACCATCGAACGTCTGCTCGAAGCGGCTACGCCCCAGTCAAGCATCGTGGTCGAAGGCATCGAGGACATTGACCTTGACGACGGCGACGACAGCGCCTTAATCCAATGTAAGTATTATGAAGGCACCGAATACAATCACTCGGTCATCAAGGACGCCGTTATCCAGATGCTCCGGCATTTCCACGCGAAAGGCTGTCCATCCGCGTGGAAATTTCGCTACCGCATCTACGGCCACTACAAAGGCGGCCAGGACAAGCTGCCGGCGACGTTCGACTTGGATTTTTTTAAGAAAAACTTCCTGACGTTCGAGCACAAGAAGGCCGTCCACCAAGTACATTTGGAACTCGGCATGACGGATGCCCAGTTGGAAAGCTTCCGAAAACTACTAACCATCGATGTCCGCGCACCTTCGTACGACGAGCAGCAAAAACGCATCGCCAAGCTGCTGGTCGCGCAGATCCCAGGATGCAAGCCCGAGGACGCCGAGGTTTTCTACTACCCGAACGCAATAAACGCGATCCAGGCGCTGGCCATTCAGGCAGACCTGAAGGACCGCAAGATAACCAAGGCGAAATTCCTTATCGCAGTGAATCGAAAAGAAATCGTCTTCAGCCTGTGGCTACGCCAAAAATTTGGCGACGAATACTATGCCAAGTTTATCAAGCGAACGCACTTCAAGTTTGCATCAACAAAGGTTCCGAAGGCATCTAGGATCTTTGTCATCGAAATGGATAACGAATTCGACCTAGCGAAAGCCGCCGCAATGCTCGCTCGGATCGGTTCTGGCTTTTCCCACGTCGAGCACTCAAGGACACCCGCGCAGGACAGGTTCTGCCCTTACGTCCTTTTACGCGGCTTGTCTCCAGCGGATTTGGTATCCCTCAAGGGCTGCCTGCTGGGTCAAGGCATCAGTATCACGGATGGACACGCGTTCAATGGCGCCGCATTCTCGCCTGCACTTCTCGCCGTCTCTCCAACCAAGGACCACCAAATCCAGCTCAAATTCATCCCGTCAGTCGACAGCATCACCGCCGTGGTGTCCGCGATAAACGGAACCGTGGTGGAGTTATTCGATTTCTTCAAGTCGTCTCCGGTCGATGCCGCTCATGCCCCACCGGGGGTCCGACACCACAAAATTAGGGTCGACGGCGCCTATTTTATTAACGAGGTCCTATAAGATGACAAGCGCAAACCAGATGAAAGCAGAAGTGATCGCGGTATTCCCCGACAAGGTGAAGATATCAGTCGATGACATCGCGACGTTTTCCGACGGGCAGAGCATCAAGGTCGGCTCCTACCTAAGGGTTACGGACAGCGACGACTGCGCGCTGATCGCCATCATCGAGAACTTTTGCATCGAGGTAAATGACAAGGCGCAGCGCCGCCACATCATCGAGGCGCTACCGCTCGGCATACTCAGCGACGGCAAATTCATCAGGGGCGGCGACACGTTGACGATTCCTCCTACTGGCGTCCAGCCCGCCACTGAAGCCGACATCAAAAAGATCTTCGAGGAATCCGTCGACCCGGCCAGGAAGTTCGCTTTCAGCACACTTGCAGCCAACCCAAAGATCCAAGTGCCGGTTGACGGAAATCGCTTCTTCAACAAGCACATCGCGGTGGTCGGCTCGACCGGTGCTGGGAAGTCGCATACGATTTCAAAAATCATTCAGACTGCCGTCGCGGCGAAGGACGGAGACTTCACGCTCAATAATTCCCACGTCATCATCTTCGACATCCATTCTGAGTACAAGACGGCGTTCCCCGATGCTAATTTCCTGGACGTCAGTAACCTGAACCTGCCCTACTGGCTCCTCAATAGCGAAGAACTGGAGGAAATTCTTCTTGATACCGGGGAGCGCGACAATTACAACCAGTCGTCAGTCTTCCGCAACCTGGTCACCGAAAACAAGCGGAAACACAATCCCGGAGCGAAATCGGTGTTCTACGATAGCCCACTGAGATTTGACGTGAAGGAGGTACTTAACGCGCTGTACAACGTCAAGAGCGAGACCGTGCACGCGAAGAGCGAAGGGCGGTACATGGTAGTGGACCCGTCCTATAAACTTTCGGCAGACGGCAAGCCGGAAGCTACTGACGGGTTGCTACTCACGGAAAAGGCGCGTCTCGACAAGTACTTCGAAAGTCGTTTAAAGTTTCACCCGACAAAGCCGCAAAGTATCTCCAACGGCAGTTATGCGGATGGGACTCTGGACAAATTTTTCGCCCGGTTTGAATCGAAGGTCGCGCAGGAGCGACTGGACTTCCTATTCGGGGCGGCGGCTGAAACCGCTACGCTTGAGGGAACGCTCAAGGGGCTACTCGGCTATAACGAAGCGGGCGCCAATGTGACGGTAATTGACCTGAGCGGCGTGCCCTTCGAAGTGCTAAGCATCACGGTCTCTCTCATTTCCCGTATCGTGTTCGAGCACGGTTACTATTACAAGGTATTGAGAAGCAAAGCTGGGGAAGCGATGAACACTGACGCGCCGATCCTACTTGTCTACGAGGAAGCACACAAGTACGTTCCCAACAGCGACTTGGCAAAATTCAGGGCCTCGAAGCTGTCCATAGAGCGGATTGCGAAGGAAGGCCGAAAGTACGGCGTAACCTTGCTCCTGTCGAGCCAGAGGCCGTCGGAGATCTCTGAGACTATCTTCTCGCAATGCAGCAACTTCCTTGCGATGCGGCTGACGAACCCCAACGACCAAAGCTATGTCGCCCGCCTGCTTCCGGATACGCTTGGCAACCTCTGCGAAAAGCTGCCGACGCTTAGTGCGGGCGAAGCGCTCCTCATCGGCGAGGCGGTAGTGATGCCTTCGCTCGTCAAGGTAACGCCGTGCGACCCGTCTCCGTCATCCAACGACATACCTTACTTCGAGCTCTGGAAGAAAGAGTGGAAGACGCCGGACTTCGATGGGATCAAGAAGACCTGGCTAAAGCAATAGGTCGATTATCTCTGCAGTGCGCATGAGGCATCGAAGAGACTAACTGGCCAAACAAACGAGTACCACCACAGAATCCGACCTAGATGCCTTTTCGGAGAGCCGGAGGCCACGGCAGCACGTGGTGTCGCCGTTGTCGAGAGTAGATCGTTTTTTGCGTTAGCGCCGTGTTGCTGCCAATTTTCGTGCTGTTCTGCGGGTATTTTAAGTGATAGCTAGGCCTGAACCTGCCTGCCGAGGTAGCTCCGCATTGCCCCTACTCAGGATCGTGGGGCGATGTGTCAGCGCAGCCGAGTACAGTCGGCAGTGACCGGCCAAGAGCGGACGGTCACTGCTCAAAAATTAACGAAAAATGCCAGGCGCGACGCTCTCACACCGACCGAGAGACCGCATCAATGGTGTGATATCAAAACGGGTGTTTCATGGACGAAGAGGACTGGCTTGAGCCATGGTCGTCGACAAAGGAAGCTGACGCAAATTATCTTCGTACTTTTGCAGAGCAGCTTGCGAGAGAGACCACGAGGGGACATGCGCTGTATGGGGTACCCGCAAGGCTCATCGGTCGCGGCAATGGCGACGATGCACTATTCGCGCTTGAGGATGGAACTGGGCGGGTCGCGCAAGTACACCGTGTATGGCAAGGAAAGCAGTGTCCGCCGTGGCCCGGAACGATTATCTTCGCAAGTCTTGAAGAATGGCGCGTGAAAAGCATGCTTCCAGAGAATGCTGAATGGTAGCTGTTGATATTTCGGACCTGACACGATTCCGTAAAACCGTCCAGCGACGTACTCGGCTCATCCGAATTTTCCTTCGAGTAAATCGGGAGAGGTCGGCCAACAGCCGACACTCGCGGCGGAAAGGTGCAAACGATATGAATTACGAACTTGAAGCGAGCTTTGCTTCGCTCGAAGAGAATGGCGAGAGCCTAGTGTTAGCGTTTGCCGCTGATGAGTCTGGTGCCGGGAAATATGTAATGCTCCAGTTCCCCTTACGCGCGGAGGAGCAGGACCGTCGACTTGGCATGGACGGTCTGTATGTCGAATGCGATGATCAGTCGAGGGGTTGCTACCTTGGTGTGGAGTCAATTAGACGGGCCGGAGATCGCATTGAGATCGGCCTCACCGAAAAAGGCAAGCAAAGTCTCAAAGTGCAGCACGTTTGCATCATTCCAATGTCTTGGGGCCCGACGATTACCCAAGGCCTTGCGCGTCTTGATGCGTTGTCAAACGGTGAGTACAACGTTCAGCTTTGATCGCTTTTGCAAACTTGTGATAGCTGCCGGGCCGAACAAATCGACACTACCTCGCCGTCCAGTACAATCGGCAGTGGTCGGCCAGAAGCAGCCGGTGACAAAGGGAACTGGGCATTAGAACTGACCAACATTTGAAGACAGGACAACATGCGAGATCTTGTCAAGCGGCGCAAGGCTTTTAAGAAAGAGTTGCTGGCAGCTTTAGGGCCGGTGGTGAAAGGAACGGGATGGAAAAAAAATCGCTCCGCGCTCGTCAGGCAGTCCGGTGCATTTTTCCAAGATATCGTCATATCGGTATACCTGAACGATGAGAAAAAAATCGGCGTCGTACAAACCTTCAAACCGATGGCTCTGGACACTTTGCTATGGGATATCTTGGGGATGTCCGAGAACGCGAGTGAACCGCTTTCTTTTCGCACTTGGGGCGCGTTTACATGCTCTGGACTCCCGATTTATGAAGCGTTGTTAGAGCCCGTCGATAGCTCAGCCGTGAATGTGGCCGAGTTTTTGGGCAAGATCGCCAGAACTAACAAAGACCTGTTCGATGAAGTTTTGAAAACCGCGAAGTATTCGACCCTTTTAGCGAATCACACACATCAGCTTGAGCACGGAGCTTACGCGGTGGCGCTGGTGACCAGCTTGATCAACGACGGCGATTATGAGGGGGCAGCGGATTTAGCCGGCAAATACGAATCTGGCGAGCTGAAATCATGCAGTCAACTATCTAGTTACGGTGTTTCGTTCCATCGATTGGCCCTTGATTGGTTGGACGCGGGCAAAGCCATTACGGCGTTCGCGATCAATCCCATTGATCGCGGCAGAACGAAAGAGGCGTGATCGTTCGGAGCAGTCGCCGGCGATTACAATTGGCAGCTACCGGCCAGGAGCTGCCGTTACCAGCAATTCAAAGAGAGTACGAACAATGAATAATCTCCAGATTAAGAATGTGATGGCGTTTGTTCCGGCCAAGGATTTCCAGTTGAGCAGCAGGTTCTATGAGGATATTGGCTTCACTAAGGCCGTCGCGACCGACAAAGCGGCACAATTCGTCATGCAGGATTGTGGCTTTTGGCTGCAGGATTACTATGTAGAGACATGGGCGGCGAACAGCATGTTATGTCTGTATGTGGAAGACATTCATGCGTGGGCCCTGCATCTGGACAGCCTCGACCTGCTTAACCGCTACGGCGGTGTAGCCAAGGTTCTCGCTGCTCCACATGCGCAGGAGGGCGGGGTCATGATGCAATTTTGCGATCCCGCCGGCGTGTTGTGGCACGTGCGCGAGGTGGCCTGACCTATCTGAAGCTGGTACGTGCGCAATGGGTGCTGCGTGTCGCCGTTAAACGGCAGTGGCAGTCGGCAGTCGGCCAAGAGCTGACGGTCACCATATAAAGAATCGAAAAGGGCCTAGACCAACAAATGCGAGTTTTTTGCCCCGAATCGTGGCCGCACCTGCCAGGAGTTGATTATTCTGCAGAGATCAGTTTGACTGCGATCTTGCCCAAAGTAGGTCAACAGACTCACGCCTTATTCTTCGCTGAAGACCTGATGCCTGCCGGCGAGGTCGCATATCTTCTTTGGAAACCGCCACTCACGGCAATAAACGGTTGGGACGAACGACCATCTGAAATTGCGAAAAGCTTTATTGTGACTGCACGAGCAGGCCACGCCTCAATGATCGATGCCCATCAATATCGATATGACTTTGAGGTAATCTCCTGCGAGCTATTGCTTCCAAAGCTAAGGACCCTTTCCGGCGATTGGACGTTGAAAGAATGCTTAGACACGACTCGGTTTCGACCAAAGCTGATTGTAATTTGGGAAGAGGTTTCTTGGTGCGGAATCGCAGACGTTGATGGTCTCAAGTACATTAGCGCGAACACTTCCACTGAGGCTCAGATGGAGCTGCTTGTCGAAGAGGTTGAAGGAGAATTTTTTGGTCTCTTATCTACCCATTACGACCCCGGAGGTGAAGACTGCTACCTTGGTCGGCGAAAGTTTTCAAAGCGCGAAAGCAGCGCTGTGAAAGCTGCGCTGAAACAAGCTGTCTCACTCGTGGACAAGTACGAAGATTATCTTCTCGATTGAGCGGAGTTAATGTCAGCAATGGGGCGGCGGCTGCCGAGATCGGACGGTGCCGCAGCCGTCGAGTACAATCGCCAGCAGTCGGCCAAAAGCGGTCAGTCAATCGAAGCAATTCACGACGCTCAATTTCTGGAACCTTTATCGAGGGATATATGTTAAGTCGCGCAGCACTCGAGTTGCTGGAGAAGATGCAGGGCGCACTGCATGCGGCATATCTTGAGGGCGACCTGCTTTACATGCAGGACGAGGCGACCGCGTGGGTGTAACAGAACTCGAATCGCTATTGCAGTCCTCACTTGGTCGTGCTCCCAGCGATCTCCTGGCCTACTTCGAGGAACTTGCGAGCGATGCCTTCATTGCATCCGGAGCCAAGGAACGTGGGGACCTGTTGACCGCCGACGCTGCAATATCGCTGACGCGGCTGTTGGATGGCGCGCATCCTCTGATGTCCATGCTCGGTGCGCTGGTGCTGGACGAATCGCATACCAGCAACTACCACGTGTATCTAGCAAACCCTCCGCTACAGGGATGCATCATGTACCTGTCGCATGACGGTGATACCCGCGTCGTCTACGATTCGCCCCAGAGTCTTCTGACTGCAATCCGGGTAGGCCAAGGAGGCGTGGCCGACAAAACAAACATTCTTATGCGTGACCCGGATGCGCTATGCTCGCCAATCGTCGCCGACCAGACCGGACTGGCCAGATTTATCGAGGCTACAATCGACCATGACGATGTCGACATGATCCTGCCGGTAGTGATAGGCTGCTTGGAATTGAAAGACACTGCGCTGCAGCGCGATTTGGCAACCCACACCGACTTTTTTGTCGCTGAAGCGCTGGGCGATGCCATCGAAAAGCGGCCCACCCCGGATTTGCTGGAGCTAGCCGACCTGTGTGCTGCACACCCGCATCGGCAAGCGGCCAATGCCGGGCGTCGCGCCGTTCAGGCGATTAGGCGCCTGAACGGGAAGCCTTCATTCTGGATCGACGGTGTCGAGACAGCTTACCGGTCCGCAACCTTCAGCATGGAAATCGGAAGTGATCCGTGGTTAACGGATGCTGAGAAAGGTGCCTATGGTGCCGATTTCCGAAAGCTTATCTATAGCCTGGAGATCGATGTCAACGAGGACAGCGAAGAAGATGGTGCTTGTGCCCCGGTGGCACAGTGCATCCCGGTCTGGCGAGCCGCAGGCAAGCGTCATCCTTCCTTGGCCGGGTTGGAGCAACTGGATGTGGACGACGCCAACGACTGGGATGCATGGTTCGGCAATGACGCTCCGGCGCTGCAAAACAATCGCCTTCACTTCCATGATTGGAGCGGCGCTACACGATTGCAATTGACCTGGCATGCGGAGCTCGTCAAGAGCGTGCATGGCGGAGAACTCGAACCCAACGCCATTGACTTCGATGGCGAAGTCGATTTCGCCGGTATCCGGATCTGTGTGGAGAATCTCGAAGATGCCGACCATACCGTCAAAGCGGTATGGGGGGAGGCGCAATTCGCTGCACTGCGCCGCACTTATGAAACCATTCCAAACGTCTATCGAGGGCAGCGGCCGGGGTTATCGCAACTGATTGCTGGCATCAAGCGCTTTTGCGGCATGATTGCAAGCGAAGGCAGCGTTGGGGAACGCCTGTTCGTCGTGACCTATACCCCTACCAAGCTGCCTTCGTGACATCGAATATCAAATCGCCCAACCTCATAAATGTACTCGACTGTGACCTGATTTGCAGGGTCTGCAAGGTCCGCTGTGGGGGCCAGGGCGGAGACGGCAGACGCTAGACTGTAGTCGAGTACAATCGGCAGGAGCCGGCCAGGAGCCGACGTTCGATAAAGCCGAGCACAATAGCGTTCATTCGTAAGCGCTCCATAAACACCAGACTTGTTGGCTGGGCCGAATTTCCGCATCCTTGCTACTTCGATTCTGTACCGGAGTAAGCATGGAAAACACGACCGAGTTTTGGACGCAGCACGTTGCCGCGAT
>Ga0326733_1000490_pt1 | contig 11466 bp, 8 predicted proteins | sample 14_GP2_308_FD_207946 | JGI IMG/M metagenome (GOLD analysis project Ga0326733, IMG submission 207946) | Glacier ice microbial communities from Ngari, Tibet, China - 14_GP2_30.8 | ecosystem: Environmental > Aquatic > Freshwater > Ice > Glacier | place: China: Ngari, Tibet | collected 2018-07-17 | reverse complement strand
CGCATTACCTGCTCGGCGTCATGCGCCTGAAGGAAGGCGCGCCGGTCAAGCTATTCGATGACATCTCGGGCGAATATCTGGCGACGGTGTCAAACGCCGGAAAGCGTGACCTTGTCCTCATAGTGGCGGAAAAGCTGCGCGAACGCGAGACCGTGCCTGATCTCTGGTTGGTTCAAGCGCTGGTCAAGAAAGACCGGTTCGACTGGATCGCGGAAAAGGCGTGCGAGCTTGGCATTGCGCGTTTTGTGCCAGTGCTGACCGCCCGCTGCGTGGTGGACAAAGTCAAGGAAGAGCGCCTCCGCGCGCAAATGATCGAAGCCGCCGAGCAATGCGAACGCACCGCGCTGCCGGAAATCGCGCCGCTGACCAAGCTCGACGCTTTGCTCAAAGGCTGGCCGCAATACCGGACGCTTTACTTCTGCGACGAACGCGGCGGGGTGCCGTTTGCCCAAACAATCAAGCGCGGACCAACGGCGATCCTGATCGGGCCGGAGGGTGGTTTTACCGATGAAGAAAATGCCGCAATCCGAAATCATTCTGCTGCAATTGCAGTATCACTCGGACCTAGAATATTGCGTGCCGACACGGCGGCGGTCGCGGCGACATCGGTCTGGATGTCGGCCGCCGGCGATTGGGAAAATTGAAGCGGTGTAAGCCGTCGGATAACGATTAACTTTCGGCATGAGTTGCAAAGATTTTACATACGAAAACCGCCGGAAGTGCCGATGATTTATCATTAATAAAGGATTGGTTGATAGTTCAGTCCCATGTGGAAGGGGCCTAACCAAGATCATTCCAGCCATCAAACGAGATTTCGTCGAGATAGATGGACTGTTTTCGCCGCCTTTTGCGCGGCTTTTATTCTGTGGCTGATGCCGTCCGCGGTGTTGGCTCAGACAACTTATCAATATACGAACAGCACAGCAGGCGCGATCCCAGAAAGCGCGAACTGCGCGACCACACTAACCAGAACCTTCAATGTTCCGACGACCTATTCGATTGCGGACGTCAATATTGCCGTCGCTTTGACTCACAAAAACCGCGACCATTTGCGCGTGTCGTTGACGAGTCCGGGTGGCACTACCGCTTCAATGATGGCGAATATTGGCGGCAGTGCCGACGACTTGAGTGTGCTGTTTGACGATGAAGCTGCGGCTGCAATCTCAACGCATACAACTAACGACAACAATAATGCCGTTCCGCCCTATCAACGGACATTCCGGCCGGCGGCTGCGTTGTCAGCGTTTGACGGGCAAGCCGCAGCGGGAACATGGACATTAACGATTTGCGACTCTGTGGGAGGAACGACCGGGGACTTTACCCGGGCCGATCTTTATATTTCTCCACGTGATGCGGATCTCTCGCTGACAAAAAACGTCAGCAATTCCGCGCCAGCAAGCGGAGCCAGTATTACTTACACATTGAGTGCAACGAACGTAGCGTCTTCCGCCCTTACTGCAACTGGCGTTCAGGTGCGTGACCAACTACCCGCTGGCGTCAATTTTGTCAGCTCAACAGGCACCGGGTCGTACAATGCCGGAACGGGAATCTGGTCGGTTGGAACACTGGCACCGGGTGCCTCAGCTTCGATTACCCTTTCCGTAACTGTAACGGCATCGACCGGTGGGGTCGTAACCAATAGCGCCGAGATATCGACATCATCGGCCTTTGATGGCGATTCTACACCCAATAACAGCTCTACGACCGAAGATGATTACGCGGCTGTTTCATTTACTGTGGCTGGGACGCGAACCGCTGGCACACCGCCAACGTTGATTTGCCCTGTAGGGAGTGTCCTGTTCGACTGGGGTACGAGGACTTGGACTTCGGGATCGTTGAACAACAGCTATGCCATAACCGGCATTGGATCGACCAATTTCGCGATAAACACCGATTTCCCATTCGTCACAGGATCGCCCGCCATCAATGGCACACTCACCGGCGGGTTTGCTGGTGAAGTAGGGTTGTTCCAGAACATGAACAACACCACTGCGTCGCAGGCCGCAACAACGGTGATCACCTTGCCAACCGCCGTTCCCGGCTTGCAGTTCAGGGTCTTTGATATTGATTTCGGGGCCGCAAGCTATGCTGATCGGCTGACGATAACCGGCAGCTTTAACGGCAGCCCGGTATCGCCGACCCTAACTAATGGCATCACCAATTATGTCGCCGGTAATGTCGCAATCGGCGATGCTAGCGCCGCCAACACGACGGCAGATGGTACGGTTGTCGTTACTTTTTCCTCCCCAGTCGATACCATAACCGTTCGTTATGGTAATCACACAACAGCCCCCGCCGACCCGGGCAATCAATTTATGTCGATCAACGATATCACATTGTGCAACCCTGTCGCCAACCTGAGCGTAACCAAAATCAGCAATGTGGTGAGCGATGGCGTTAGCGCCACCAACCCCAAAGCTATCCCCGCAGCGATATTGCGCTATTGCATTCTGGTGTCCAATGCGGGCAGCGCAACCGCCACTAATATTGCAGTCGCCGATGCCATACCAGCAACGGTCACATATATTGCAGGCACTCTATTGTCGGGCACCAGTTGCGCTAGCGCCACGATCACTGAAGATGACAATGCAATCGGGGCCGATGAAACCGATCCCTTTGGTGTCTCGGTTGCAGGCGCTACTTTAACTGGCACTGCCGCGTCGCTCGGGCCCGCATCCTCCTTTGCTATTGCGTTTAACGCAAGGGTCAACTGACGCGCTGAATCTGCTGGCAATATCGCGGAGACATTTATACACCGCGGCCATGAGCACAAAAACAGTTTCAAATCGCAACGATCCTGTGATCGAGACTCGCGACCAGCTTATTGCCGCGATATCCAAGGGTGAAAAACCCAAGGACCGCTGGCGCATCGGCACCGAGCATGAGAAGTTTGTGTATTGCCGAAACGATCATCATGCGCCGACGTATGAAGAACCCGGCGGCATCCGCGATCTATTGATGGCGATGACCGAGTTCGGGTGGGAACCGGTTTACGAAAACGGCAATGTCATTGCGCTAAAGGGCGAGGACGGCGCGGTCAGCCTCGAGCCTGCTGGCCAGCTTGAACTGTCGGGCGCGCCGCTCGAAAATCTGCACCAGACCTGCGCCGAAACCGGGCGGCATCTGAAGCAAGTCAAAGCGATTGGCGATAAAACCGGCAAGGGCTTTCTGGGTCTAGGGCTTTGGCCCGACAAGACGCGCGCCGAGTTGCCGATCATGCCCAAAGGGCGTTATGAAATCATGCTTCGCCACATGCCGCGTGTGGGCAGCATGGGGCTGGACATGATGCTCCGGACTTGCACCATTCAGGTCAATCTCGATTATTCATCCGAAGCCGATATGGCGCATAAATTCCGCACGTCGTTGGCATTGCAGCCGCTGGCAACCGCTCTGTTCGCCAACTCGCCATTCCTTGAAGGCAAGCCAAACGGTTTCCTGTCCTACCGAAGCCATATCTGGTCCGACACCGACCCGCACCGCACCGGTATGTTGCCCTTCGTATTCGACGACAGCTTCGGCTATGAACGCTATGTCGATTACATGCTCAACGTGCCGATGTATTTCGTCTACCGCGACGGCAAATATATCGACGCGTCGGGGCTTGATTTCAAAGATTTCCTCAAGGGCGAACTATCGGTTCTGCCGGGCGAAAAGCCAACAGTCGCCGATTGGGAAGACCATATGTCGACCGCTTTCCCCGAAGTGCGGTTGAAAAGCTTCCTCGAAATGCGCGGCGCCGATGGCGGACCGTGGAGCACGATCTGCGCGCTGCCAGCGTTCTGGGTCGGCCTGCTATACGACCAGACCGCGCTCGACGCCGCCTGGGATGAGGTCAAGCATTGGACGATTGACGAACGAGAAGCATTGCGCAGTGCTGTTCCGGCCCAAGGGCTGAACGCAGCAATTCCCGGCGGCGGCAAATTGCTCGATCTCGCCGGTCGAATCCTCGACATTTCTTCGGCGGGACTTGCCGCGCGCAACTGTCTTAATAGCAGCGGCGACAACGAAACCGGCTTCCTCGATCCTCTTCGCGAAATCGTGGCATCGGGTAAATCGCCAGCTCAGGTTTTGCTCGACCGGTATCACGGCGATTGGGACGGCGACATCAGCCACGTCTACAGCGAGATGAGTTTCTAAACCCGCCCCTGTTACCTGCTTGCATCAGTGTCAGCAAAACGATCGGTTAGCACCCCGCGATAGTTGACGATAATGTGACAATAGCTATTGGGGACCGGCGGCGCGCGACTCCGTGCAGCTTCATCGATATTCAAAAATTGCCAGCCAACAGGGGGGTTCAGGCCATGCGTTTTTCCAAAGTTTCTTTCGTTTCCGGACTGGCGATTGCCACAGCCGCTTTGTCTACAACTGCTCCAGTTATGGCTCAAGAGGCCGTTGCCGAAGATGCCGGGCTGACTGACATCGTGGTGACTGCGCAGCGCCGCGAAGAAAATCTTCAGGATGTGCCTTTGTCTGTCACCGCCGTCAGCGGTGACAAGCTTGATGCAATCTCGGCCGGCGGCGTCGATGTTCGCGGGCTTTCGGGCCGTGTACCAAGCCTGCTCGTAGAATCCTCATTCGGACGCACCTTCCCGCGCTTTTACATCCGCGGCCTTGGCAACACCGATTTTGATTTCAACGCGTCGCAGCCGGTGAGCCTGGTGTATGACGATGTTGTCCTCGAAAACCCGATCCTCAAAGGCTTCCCGATTTTCGATCTCGACCGGGTCGAAGTATTGCGCGGGCCTCAGGGCACCTTGTTCGGTCGCAACACACCAGCCGGTATCGTCAAATTCGATAGCGTCAAACCAAGCGACGTAGCGGGCGGTTACGGCAAGATTTCTTATGGCCGTTTCAATGCCATCAACGCGCAGGGCGCGGTCGGCGGACCACTTGGCGAAAACGTCAGCATCCGCATTTCAGGCCTGTACCAGCGGCAGGACGATTATATCGATAACGTGCTACCAAGCGGCACGACCAAGGACGCATTCGAAGGCTATGAAGAATATGCCGGTCGCGTCCAGTTTCTGATCAAGCCGAGCGACGCGCTCGACATCTTGCTCACCGGCCAATTCCGGTCATTGGACGGCACCGCCCGCGTATTCCGCGCCAATGTATTTACGCGCGGACAGACTGGACTGAACAGCAATTTCAATCGTTACCGCGTGTCGACCGACGGCAAGAACGAGCAGAAAGTTAAAACCCAGAACGCGTCCGCTCGACTGACTTATGACGCTGGCCCCGTATCTCTGATCTCGGTCACCAGCTACTGGCAGGGCGATGCGACCTCAGTGGGCGATGTTGATGGCGGCTTTGGCGCAAACTTCCTGCCACCTGCGTTGACCGGACCGGGCCAGATCCCGTTCACTGCTGAAACACGCGACAGCGTGCCAACGCTCATGCAATTTACTCAGGAGTTCCGCATAGCCAGCAACGGTGACGGTCCGCTCAGCTATCAGGCAGGTGTGTTCTATTTCGATGAGGATTTGAAAATTGTCTCGGACAATTATTCAACACTCGGCGACCCGAACAACGCACCCGACGGCGTGAACATTCGCGTGTCGCAAGCGCAGGACAGCAAAGCATATGGCGTGTTCGGCTCGCTGACCTATCAGCTGACCGACCAGTTCAGCGTCACCGGCGGCATCCGCTATAATGATGATAAGCGGCGGTTTACTGTTGTGCGCAGCAAGGACTCACAATTCCCGGGCTTCCTGCAAAATCCGCTGGGCACCGTCAATCGCCAGGTGAGCGATAACAACATTACCTGGGACGCAAGCGCAACCTATGCCGCAACGGATGATGTCAATCTCTACGCCCGCGTCGCGCGCGGTTACCGAGCTCCATCGATCCAGGGTAGAGTCCTGTTTCCGCCGAGCGGAACGCCTAACCCGCTTGAAGCTGGCGTAACGGTCGGCAACTCAGAAACGATTACAAGTTACGAAAGCGGGATCAAATCAACCTTCCTCGATGGCCGTGCGCGCTTCAACGCCAACGGTTTTTATTATCAGCTCAAAGACGCGCAATTGACGGCAGTGGGCGGCGGCGTAAACGCCAACCGCCTGATCAACGCCGACAATGTGCGTGGCTATGGCTTTGAGGCCGACCTTGAGTTCAAGCCAATATCCGAGCTGCTGCTTACGGTCGGGGTCAGCTATAATGACACCGAAATTCAGGACGCAGGTCTGACAACCGCCGCCTGCGGGGCAACGCGTCTTGATACATTTAGCAACCTGTCGATATGCACGTTGCTCGATCCGATTGTGAGACCAGCCGCACCATTCTCGTCGGCCATCGTCAACATCAACGGCAACAGCCTGCCGCAAAGCCCCAAATGGATCGCCAACTGGACGGCGCGTTACGGCGTTCCGGTCGGCGACGGAGAAGTCTATGCGTTCACTGACTGGGCTTACCGGTCGAAGATCAATTTCTTCCTGTATGAATCGGTCGAGTTCCAGGACAAGAGTATGCTCGAAGGCGGTGTTCGCGTTGGCTACAAAACCGATGCGTTCGATATCGCAGCCTTTGTCCGCAACATCACCAAGGACACGTCGGCGGTTGGCGGTATCGACTTCAACAACCTGACCGGCTTCGTCAACGAACCGCGTGTGTGGGGAATAGAGGCCGGGTTTAAGTTTTAAGCTCCCGACGTAACTAACACTCATTTTGTCATTCCCGCGAACGCGGGAATCCATGGCCTGAACTGTCAGCGTAATCCGACGGGTCAGACCATAGACCCCCGATCAAGTCGGGGGTGACAAAGTTGGTGTTGAGGTGGGCATCCCGCCAATGCCCCCTTGCCCCCTCCGCACATCGGCGTTAAGGGCACCACTCTTCACGGCAACGTGGAGTGCAGGAGTTTAGCTCAGTTGGTAGAGCATCGGTCTCCAAAACCGAGGGTCGTGGGTTCGAGTCCCCCAACTCCTGCCATTTTCTTGACAATTTGACCGCCGCGCGCGACGCTTTTCGAGTCAGAGGAGAAGATGCGATGGACGAGTGGCAACCAATGCTTGGTGACGCTACGGCCTTCGGGGCCAAGCGCGCAGAGTTCGATTCTCAAGGCTATGTGCTGTTCGAGTCGGTGCTTGATGCGAATGTTCTGAGCGACATCCGCGTTGGGCTCGCGCCGTATCTGGAGCGGGACATTGCGGGACGCAACGATTTCGAGGGGCTTAAGACCAACCGCGTCTACGCCATGCTCGCCAAGGGGCGGGTGTTTGCCGACCTTGCCTGCCATCCACTGCCGCTTGCCTTTGCCGAAGCCGATTTAGGCCGCGAATGTCTGTTGTCCGCGTGCCTCGCCATCAGTATCCATCCCGGCGAGACCGTGCAGCCGTGGCATTATGACGACGGCCATTACCGCCTGCCCCGTCCACGCCAGTCGCTAGGGGTCAGCGCATTTTGGGCAATCGATGAAACCACTGAAGAAAACGGCGCGACCGAAATTATCCCGGGCAGCCATGTCTGGCCCGAGAATGAACTCCCCGGTTCGAGCAACGTCACCAGCTTTACAACGCGCGAATTCACTCAACAGTCGCACGACCCCGGCGCGCGGCGCGATGCGATCCAGGTGACGATGAAGGCAGGTTCGCTCATGCTGGCCAAAGGCACATTATGGCACCGTGGCGGGGCGAATCGTTCGGACCAACCAAGGATGATCGTCACGCCACAATATTGCCCTGGTTGGACTCGGCAGCTCGAAAACATGGCGCTGGCAGTGCCGCCTGCAATTGCAGCGACTTTGCCCAAACGCGCGCAGGAACTGATTGGCTACAGCATCCATCCGCCCTTTATGGGCTATGTCGACGGGATGCACCCCAATAGGGTGCTTGCCGAAGTTTAATGCCCCTTGGCGGGCCAGAATTTGTGATGCACGAATACGATCACCGCGCCCAATGCTAACCCGAACAGGCCGCATAATGCTGCATCAGCTAGCCAACCCAACAAACCGCCGGTTATTCCGACCATTTCACCGGGATAAAAATGCAATCCGTGAAGGATGATCTGTCCGCCAACCCACAGCATCGCCGCGGTGCCAACGGTCGAGAGCACTGCAAGCAGTTTCGGCATCCCGCGAACCAGCCCTCGACCAAACGCCTGTGTCCCGCCATTTTGCTGTTTGGCCATATGAAGCCCGATATCATCCATCTTCACAATTAGCCCGACCGTGCCGTAAACCGCGACAGTGATCCCGATGGCGACGACAATCAGCGCCCCCGCCTGCCCCCAAATCGACGGAATGTCAGCCGCTACATCTTTTAGTGCGATCGCCATGATCTCGGCTGACAAAATAAAGTCGGTCCGAATTGCCCCAGCAGCCATTTTGGCTTCATGCTCGGCGCTCGTCAGTTCCGCCACTTCTTCGGCAAGCGATTCTTCTTCGCCATCGGTCGCCTTGGCAAATTTCTCCATCACCTTTTCGGCACCTTCGAAACACAGATAGGCGCCGCCGATCATGAGTATCGGGGTAATCGCCCAAGGCAGAAACGCGCTGAGCAGCAAAGCCGCGGGCAGGATGAACAATAACTTGTTCTTCATCGACCCCTTCGCGATTTTCCAGATGATCGGCAGCTCGCGGTCTGGGGTAAATCCGGTAACATATTGCGGAGTAACCGCCGTATCATCAATTACCACGCCTGCCGCTTTGGTGCTCGCTTTCCCCGCCGCTGCCGCAACATCGTCAATCGACGCGGCGGCAACTTTGGTGATCGTTGCAATATCGTCGAGTAAGGCGGCTAGTCCGGATGGCATCGCAAATTTCCTGATTATAGAGTTGCAGACCCGATAGCCAAATGGGCCGATAGTTCAAGCCGCTTTGCCGCTGCAAACCCGCTTGCAAAACTGCAACGCTCTCGTTAAAGCCCTAGTCTTTCCGAAATCGGTTACCATATCGCTCTCGACCCCGCCGGTCGGAGCGCTGGCGGCTACCCATTTTGGAACAGAACAGGAAGTTGGAACATGGCAAAAACGAGCCCGGGTGAATTTTTCCGTCAGGTGCGGACCGAAGTGGGCAAGGTCGTATGGCCGACCCGCAAGGAAACCGTTCAGACCGCGATCATGGTGCTGATCATGACGGTAATCCTCGCCATCTTCTTTCTGGGAGTCGACGCGGTGTTCGCCGCGATTGTGAAGGGGCTGCTCGAACTCGCCAACTAAGGCTTGGGACGGCATATGTAGATAGAGATTTATGGCACGCTGGTACATCATTCACGCTTATTCGGGTTTTGAAAACAAGGTCCGCGACCAGATTATTTCCGAGGCCGAACGGCTCGGGCTGTCCGCACTTGTCGAAGCGGTCGAAGTGCCGACCGAGCAGGTCACCGAGGTCCGCCGCGGCAAGAAGATCAAGGCCGAACGCAAATTTTTCCCCGGCTATGTGCTCGCCAAGCTGAGCATGACCGACGATGTCTATCACGTCGTCAAGAACACACCAAAGGTCACCGGTTTCCTCGGCGCGATGGGCAAGCCGCAAGCAATTTCGGAAGCCGAAGCCGCGCGCATCCTGAACACCAAGGAAGAACTCGCCGCCGCACCCAAAAAGCGCGTGTCGGTGGACTACGAAATCGGCGATCAGGTCAAGGTACTGGACGGTCCGTTCGCCAGCTTCAACGGCGCGGTCGAAGAACTCGACTTCGAAAAGAACCGCGTCAAGGTTTCGGTTTCGATCTTCGGACGCGCTACGCCGGTTGAGCTTGATTTCGAGCAGGTTGAGTTGATGAAGTGAGTCAGCTGGGCTCGAAACTGCTCGCCTCTTCGATTATACGTCTTCTGGCGGAATGAGGGTTCATCGTTGGTTCCGGGCGTAGGCCCGCCACTAATCATCAGCAAATGATGATTGCAAAAACCACGGTTTCTCTAACGTAACTGACACCACGCTCGCAACACTTGCCAACTTCCCACATTTCGATACACTGTTCAGCCAAGCAGTTGCAGTGGACGGGGGGCCAACAAGATGCATCAATTTGGCAAGGTGGCCTTCGCCGTTTTGTTGAGCTGTGCTTGCACCACAACGACAGCATCAAGCGCTAATGACAACACGTCAACCGACAAGCAGTCCGCACCTGGCATCCCAATCGATCGCTTTACCGGCTTGGCTTTGCCTCTAAAACCAAATCAGAAGATCATTCCAACATTGGACGGCAAGTGCGGCCTGCTTGGATCAGATATAACGAGTTTCGAACGAACACTTTATAACTGGTTGGGCAGCTGTAGGTTCGGGCTAATGCACGGACGCGGCTTTCAAATGCAAGACGGCAAGTATGTTCCGGTAACAATGACCTATGGCTATCTAGAGTTCAAATACGTGCCCCGAAAGGGATACACCAAAATCTATGACGCTAGCCGTGAGCCTAGTGGTGATTTCGACGACTTGAACACCTTCGGCGATGTTAAGTTTAATTCGGTGCGGTTGGAGGTTGATGGCGACACAATTTCCCTCAACCGGCGTGCCGGCGAACGCCAGACAGGGGAATTCTTCGGCTTACGGTCCTACTCCTGTCCCTTTACCGCCTTTCCAGACCCACCAAATGCTCTGGTGTCGAAGCAACTCGAACGAAGCGCTAAGAAGGCTTGCGCCGGGAAGCCGGCAGGGGGCAAGGCGTTATATATCATCACGCAAACCTATCGGCATATACGTGCGGCCGACGGTTCGTGGCCCGACGATCCCAATCCGGCTCGCGATCTGCGTGTTTGCGCAACGACGGCGACACGTGACATACCATCTTGCAGCGCGGAAACGCAGGCGATTTTGGCACCGCTCTCGGCCCGGATCGCTACAATCATGGAAGCCGACAAAACTGCAGCGCAGCGCTGGCGCGAGGAACTGACAAGCCGCTTTGCGCCGCTCGAGCAGGCAGCCCGCGATAAGATATCGGGTTTTGCCCGATCCAGAGGCCGGCAATGAAATTAGCGCGTCATTCATTGATTGCGGTGGCACTGATCGTGGGAACGAGCGGTGCGTCGGTCGCCCAAAATACGCGATATGATGCCAATTGCAACGTAACCGAGAACACTCAGGAAAGTACCGACGCTGACGATATTGCAAAGATGCACCCGATCCTTTCGCTAGGATTCAAACTTGGTCAGAAGACCTGCAAGGGCGTAAACTTCATCAAAAGCATATTCCGCTCAGAACCGGACCCTGACAAGATCGACGTGAACGATGCAATGGAGGCGTCAAAATCAACCATTGCGCACGCTTCCGAAAGGCAGATGCCCGATGCAGCCACGGCGGAACAGTGGAAGTTGACGCTGGAGCGTAAGGCGTGGGAGAAGCGGCATCCCATGTGGGCCGCGAGGCAGGCTGCCGCAGAACGCAACAGGACGACGAACGCAGCCGATGAAGCCGTTGCCGCAGCCAACGCCCGTGAGAAGGCCGGAGGGGATTGGGGATTGTTGCCGCCCGACCGACCGGGCGGGTTTATCAAGATATTTCAGGCTAACGCGGCAAATGCCCCTGTTCCGACAGAT
>Ga0326733_1000489_pt1 | contig 11470 bp, 10 predicted proteins | sample 14_GP2_308_FD_207946 | JGI IMG/M metagenome (GOLD analysis project Ga0326733, IMG submission 207946) | Glacier ice microbial communities from Ngari, Tibet, China - 14_GP2_30.8 | ecosystem: Environmental > Aquatic > Freshwater > Ice > Glacier | place: China: Ngari, Tibet | collected 2018-07-17 | reverse complement strand
TCGCTGAATTAGGATGGCAACTTTACGGTAGCGTTTATACATTAAAGGTAAAAAATGAAATCTGAAGTTGTTGCCGAAGCAGCACGCGCCACGCTTGATGGCAGCATGGCGTTTGCAGAAATTGTTGGGCGATTAATTGAAACAGGCGTTGAGTATTATCACGTGGATTATGTGGCCTTGCAAAAAACCTTTTACAGCGCCACTGGCGAGATGATTAAAACGCCAATCACTTACGAAAACTTACCCAATATTGCAGCTGAATTTGATGTTGATGCGCTAAAAGCCGCTATTTTGGATAGCCAACAAAATGGGCAACATTACAAGGATTTTACCAATCGTGTGATGAATGCTGGCGTGCAAGGCTATATGGCTTTTTTGCGCGGCAAACGCGTAATGTATTGGGGACGTGGCGGCGATAGTCACACAGAATGGTTTCCTGGCGCAAAGCCATAAAATTCTTAACCCCATTTAGTTGTTACAATCGTTTTACCTTCAATTTTTAAATCCTAATATGACATTACAAAAAACGGGCCAATTGCACCCATCGTGGCAGGCCGTGATAGGCGATGAGCTTGAAAAACCGTATATGCAGGCGTTGCGGAATTTTTTAAAAGAGGAAAAAGCGGCCGGCAAAGTAATTTATCCGCCTAGCGCATTGATTTTTAATGCGTTTAATCACACGCCTTTTGAGCAAGTGCGGGTGGTGATTATTGGGCAAGATCCTTATCACGGCCAAGATGGTAATGGGCAACCACAAGCGCACGGCTTAAGTTTTTCTGTGCCAAATGGCATTGCACCACCGCCTTCTTTAGTGAATATTTTTAAAGAAATTGCGGCTGATTTAGGTATTAAGATGAGTCGAAACGGTGATTTAACGCCATGGGCTACGCAAGGGGTTTTGTTATTAAATGCAACGCTAACAGTTGAGCAGGGAAAAGCAGGCGCGCATCAAGGCAAAGGTTGGGAAAGTTTTACAGATGCGGCAATTGCGGCTTTAAACGCGCAGCGCGAAGGTTTGGTGTTTGTATTGTGGGGCAGTTACGCGCAGAAAAAAGGCGCTTTTATTGATGAAACTAAACATTTGGTGCTTAAATCTGTGCATCCATCGCCATTGTCGTCGCATCGCGGATTTTTTGGTAATCACCAATTTTCACAAATTAATCAATACCTTGTTGAGCAAGGCCAATCGCCGATTAATTGGCAGCTTTAATGTTTTGGTTTCGCCCTCTTAACTGCACTCAACACAATATAAATCGTTAAACAAAGCGCTTGCCATCTATTTACAACTTGTTTACACTTTGTACAAGTTAGTAACAAATTAACGCAAGCCAAAAAAAACCCCGATTAAGGGGATTAAATCGGGGTTAAAAGGCCTCATTGTCTAAGGCTTCCGCTCAGGGAGGAAAGAAGCGGAAAGAAAACTAAGCATCAACTTAGCTTTCATGTAGTTTCAGAGGCCCCAAATCGGGGTTAGTTCAGTCTATCTTTGCTTTTTTATGATTTTTTCATCGCCGCTTTCACCACCTCACATGCGATAATATTGGCATGCAAAATCAAGATTCTCTTCTCACTGGTCTAAATAACAAACAACTGGAAGCCGTAACGCTACCGCATCAATCGGCGCTTATTTTGGCCGGTGCTGGCAGCGGCAAAACGCGCGTTTTAACCACGCGCATTGCTTGGTTGATTCAAACAGGGCAAATTTCGCCCATGGGTTTAATGGCGGTAACCTTTACCAACAAAGCCGCCAAAGAGATGCTAACGCGCTTAACCGCCATGCTGCCGATTAATACGCGTGGTATGTGGGCTGGCACTTTTCATGGTTTGTGTAACCGTCTGTTGCGCGCGCATCATCGCGAAGCGGGTTTACCTTCTACGTTTCAAATTCTAGATACGGCTGACCAATTATCTAGCATTAAGCGCTTGATGAAATTGATGAATGTGGACGATGAAAAATACGCTCCCAAGCAAGTGCAAGGCTATATTAATAGTTGCAAAGAAGAAGGCCTGCGCGCCAATAAAGTAGACGCTTACGACGGCCATAGCCAAAAATTGCGTGAGATTTATGAAGAATACGACAAGCAATGCAACCGCGAAGGTGTGGCAGATTTTGCCGAATTATTATTGCGTTGTTATGAATTATTAAGCCGCGATGAGCGCATTCGTAATCATTACCAAAGTCGCTTTCAATATATTTTAGTAGACGAATTTCAAGATACCAACAAGCTGCAATATTTATGGCTTAAATTGTTAGCGGGCACTAACAATTGTTTATTTGCAGTGGGCGATGATGACCAATCGATTTACGGTTTCCGCGGTGCGCGCGTGGGTAATATGCGCGATTTTGAAACCGATTTTAATGTGCAGAATATTGTTAAATTAGAAGAAAATTATCGCAGCCATAGCAATATTTTAGATGCCGCCAACGCCATTATTTCGCATAACAAAAATCGCTTAGGCAAAAATTTATGGACAAGCGCAGGCGCTGGCGAACCGGTAAGAATCTATGAAGCCTATAACGATAATGACGAAGCGCAATTTATTGTTGATGAAGTAAAAATGTTGCAAAGTGAAGGCACGCCGCTAGCGGATATGGCGCTGTTGTATCGCAGCAATGCGCAATCACGCATATTAGAGCATGCGCTATTTTCCGCCAACCTGCCCTATCGCGTGTATGGCGGCTTACGCTTTTTTGAACGTGCCGAAGTAAAACATGCGCTGGCATATATGCGCTTGATGGCCAACGCCAATGATGATACGGCGTTGTTACGCGTGATTAACTTTCCCGCGCGTGGCATAGGCGCACGTAGCCTTGAACAATTGCAAGAAGGCGCGCGCCAAAATGATTGCAGCTTATGGCAGGCGGCATTAAATAAAGTAGGTAACGGTAAGGCGGGTGGCAAAGGTTTAGAAGGCTTTGTGGCGCTAATTCGCGAAATGACCGACCAAGCTTATGGCATTACTTTGCCCGAAGTAGCGGAGCTGGCCACTACATTTTCTGGCTTAAAAGCGCACTACCAAAATGACAAAGACGGCGAAGACCGCATTGAAAACTTGGATGAGTTAGTCACCGCAGCGGTAGCCTTTACCAACCAAGCGTTTGGCAACCACAACAATGTGGATGGCGACACTGAGCAAGATTTGATGACGCAATTTTTAACGCATGCCAGCTTAGAGGCAGGCGACCACCAAGCCACCATTGGTTACGATGCGCTGCAATTAATGACGGTGCATGCGTCTAAAGGCTTGGAATTTAAAGCGGTTTTTATTAGTGGATTAGAAGAAGGACTTTGCCCGCACGAAAATAGTTTAAGCGAAAACAATGGCTTAGAAGAAGAACGCCGTTTGATGTATGTGGCAGTTACACGCGCGCGCCAACGTTTATATTTAAGCCATGCGCAAAGCCGCATGTTGCACGGCCAAGTGCGTTACGGCATTCCATCGCGCTTTTTAGATGAGATTCCAGAAGCGCTATTAAAACGGTTAAATAGCAAGCCAATAGCCATACAGAGTAATAATTACACTGAAAATTATGCAAAGCCTGTTGCCCAAAACACCAATAATTACCCTTACAAAATTGGCCAAGGTGTGCGCCATAATAAATTTGGCGAAGGCGTTGTGGTGAGCTATGAAGGCAACGCGGCTAATTTGGTGATTAAGATTAATTTTGGCAGTAACGGCCTAAAAACCTTGGCGATGGAATACGCTAAGTTAGAGAAAATATAACTCACCCGTCATTCTGATCCTGGGTTTTATTCGGCGAAGAATCTAGTCTTAGCCACCGCGTTATGGATTCTTCGCTACGCTCAGAATGACGATGGGGGGGTAAGTTATTTGTTAAAAATGACAATCAAGCGATGGATTAAGACCTTCAACATCCTGGGTCAGCTGCGGTTTTTTATCGGCATACGTTAAAACCCACACTCCATCAAAATCTTGCTTTTGCCAATCAGGCGCATCACTCACGCCCAGCGCCTCAGCCAATGACGGTATTTCACTATGACTCCAAACCATTAATACCGTGCCGGTTTTTTTAAATACGCTGTTCGCGATATCGGCGTAATCGGTTTCGCTGTATTTGCTGTTAATAGCAATATCGTATTTAATCGCCAGTGGCGTGGCGGTTTGAAACATGCGGCTGTGCGCTGTGGATTTGGCCGATTTAAGTGCGGGCACATAAATATAATCCGGCTTGCCAAACTTTTTGGTGATAATTTCGGGCAGCTTTGTGGCGCGATTTTGGCCTTGGCAAGATAAATTATCACCGCCAGATGTGGGCTTTTCGGCATGCCGAATAATCACTACTTTTAAATCAGAGTCTGGCGAATCTTGCTTATTGGTTAAGCCATCGCAAGCCGCCAAAACACTCACCGCTAGGCTTAAAACAATGCATCGCCAAAGCCCATGCATAATCTAATTAGGCCGCTCTAAATACATCGCGATAGCTAACATATTGAAACGCCAGCATTAATGTGGTGGCCAATAATAAGCAGCCAAACACCAATAATGAGGTAAGCATTTGGCCTAGCAACGGCGCCAAGCTGCTAATGATGCCCACTACAATGCCTACCAATAACATGGCGCCTACAATGCCTGCGGTTAGCATTAACCATGATGCGCCTAAGGCAACCATGTATTGCAGTGAGCCTGCGATGCTGGATTTAATCGCTTTAATCACGCCGTAATTGTTAAACGCAATCAACATGGGCGAAAACCAAGTCGCCATCATTAACGGTATTAACATTAAGCTTAATTTAAGCAGCAAAGGAATCATGGCTTGCGTCATCAGCATGGCTTGCGATTCGGTCATTTCGTCTTTGCCTTGGGTGAATTTAAGCAGACCTTCAATATCGCTATTTAAAATAAAACTCACCACAATGCCATACAGCAAACAAATGCCGCCCAGCGCCATTAGCGATGGGATTTTAGGCTTAACTAACTCAATCACTTCGTTCAAGGTTTGCTGCTTTTGCATATCGGCATTGCGGTACAGCATAATGGCTACGGCCAAAAAAACCGGCCACAACAAAATTGAGAAAAAGGCAAAAAACTGTAAGCCCGGAATAGATGGCAGCATCATAAACAGCCCCACATAAGCCAAGCCCAATAGCAGCCATTTGCGCGGCGCAGTTTTAAATAATTCCACGCTTTCTTTTACCCAACTAATGCCTGTTCTAGTGCGCGATTCTAAGATTGCCATGATGATTTCCTGTGCGCTTAATGGCTTTTAGCCAGCGCAATATGTTGCTGTAAAATGTGTTTAAAATGGTTGGGGTCTTTGGTGTGCGTTAACGCGCCATCGGCAGGATAATAAAAATCGTATAAGCGCGATAACCAAAAACGCAGCGCAGCGCGGCGCAATAAAGTGGGCCAAAGTTGCTGCTCTGCCGCTGAAAACGGCTTTACGCGCTGATATTCGGCTAAGAAATGGCTTAACTTTTCGTGGTCAATATTGCCTAAATCGCTGCCATTATGATGCAAGCACCATTCATTTACTGCAATCGCCACGTCATACGCCAGCACATCGTTGCAGGCATAATAAAAATCAATAAAACCGCCTAAATGGTCATCGTCAAACAACACATTATCGCGGAATAAATCGCCATGCACCACGCCGCGCGGCAGCTGGCTAGTATCAACACTTAATTGATGCGCTAATTCTGTTTGCAACAATTGGCTATCACTAGCAATTAGCATTTTTGGCAGCACTAATTCTGCGGTATTAATAAACCAATCTTGCCCGCGTTGATTATGGCCTTGTTGCGTAAATTGCTGGCCAGCCACATGCATATTGGCCAATGTAGTGGCCACTTGCGCCACTTGCGCCAAATTGGGCGTGGCAATGTCTTTGCCTTTAAGGCAGCTCACCATTAATGCTGGCTTATTTTTTAGCAGATGCAAAGCAACGCCATTTTTGTCCGCAATCGGCGTTGGGCACAAAATATGGTGTTGCGCCAAATGCGCCATTAAATCGACAAAATACGGCAATTCATCTAGCGTATTTTTCTCAAAAATGGTTAAAACATAGCGATTATTTTGCGTTAAAACAAAGTAATTGGTATTGGTAATGCCAGCGGCAATGCCTTTAAGCTCTACAATTTCATCAAGCTCAAAATCGCGCAGCCAAGTGCGTACTTCTTCTAAATTAAGGGTAGTAAAAACAGACATTTTGCTCTACATAAAAATTAAGAGGGCACTGCCCTCCTAACACGTTGTTAAATAAGATTATTTTGAAAGTTAGCCAGATTAAAAGCTAACATTAAATTAAAACCTGGCTTTAAAATCGAAAGATAATCCATTTTGGTACGCTTAATGGTGGGTTTGGCCCAACGTTTACCCAAGCGCCGTTAGAATCTTCTTTGTGCAAATAATAAGGCACGCCATGCTCTGGCGTTACTTTCATCATGTACATTTCACCGTTAATGCGGTATTCCTGAATGGTTTCTTTGCCTTTTTTGCGAATGGTAATTTGCGGCTCAATCGCAGGGTCATCCAAGGCCTCACCATCCATTACTTTTGGTGGAGGTTGCACTTGTTCTAGCGGCTCTAAATTACTGGGCTGCGCGGCAAAGCTAGGGCTTGCCAGCAATAGTGACACAGCCAATATTGGCAGTGCTAATTTAAGTTTTTGCATCGCTAACATATGGATTTTGCCGCCAGAATAATTAAGTTAATTCATTCTAACAAAAGCGCGTTAAAAATACAGGTTAAAACGGCTGTTGCTTATAAATATAGCTGAATTTTACGTTCGGCTGGCGTCAGCTCAAATCCGGTTAATTCGTAATGTTTAAAGATGGCATTCACAATCTCTTTTGGGTCATCAATCATTTGTATCAACGCCAAATCTTGCTCAGATGCCATGCCTTCTAGCACCATGCTATTTTTAAGCCAATCTACCAAACCGGCCCAATAATCTTTACACACCAAAATAATGGGGATTTTGCGCGATTTACCGGTTTGCACCAGCGTAATTGCTTCCATCAGCTCATCCAAGGTGCCAAAACCGCCCGGCATCACCACATAAGCGCTGGCGTATTTTACAAACATCACTTTGCGCATAAAAAAGTATTTAAAAGTGATATCAATATCTTGAAAGCCATTGCCATGCTGCTCAAACGGCAATTCAATATTTAAACCAACGCTAGGCCCATTACCTTCAAATGCGCCTTTGTTAGCGGCTTCCATAATGCCTGGCCCACCGCCAGAAATCACGCTAAAACCAGCGTCTGATAACAAGCGCGCAATTTCTTCTGTGAGTAAATAATACGGGTGATCTGGCTTGGTGCGCGCGCTACCAAATATAGAAACGGCCGGCGTAATTTCTTTTAACCTTTCGGTCGCGGCCACAAATTCTGCCATAATCTCAAAAGCATGCCAGGATTCCGTTTCTGTGCTTGCGCCATTGAGTAATTCTGATTCGGTTATTTGTGGTAATTTTTTTATCATTTTATCGACTCAATAAATTCTGTTTATTAACTAAATATATTATCTCACGCCTATGAAAACGTTATTGCTTGTTGATGGTTCTTCTTATTTGTATCGCGGATTTCACGGCTTGCCAGATTTGCGCAACAAGGCTAACGAGCCCACTGGCGCCATTCGCGGCGTATTAAGCATGCTGCGAAAATTGCACAAAGATTACCCTGCCGATTATAGCGCGTGTGTGTTTGATGCAAAAGGCAAAACCTTTAGAGATGACATTTACCCAGAATATAAAGCTAATCGCCCCAGCATGCCCGACGATTTGCGCAGCCAAGTAGAACCGCTGCATGCGGCGATTAAAGCCATGGGCTGGCCGCTGTTAATGGTGGATAACGTAGAAGCCGATGATGTGATTGGCTGCTTGGCCAAACAAGCCGAAAAACAGGGCTTGCGCGTGATTATTAGCACGGGCGATAAAGATATTTCGCAGCTAGTGAATGAGCATGTAACCGTGATTAACACCATGCCTAATGCCTTTAGAAAAGGCGATGAAATTTTGGATATTGCAGGCGTTGAAACCAAATTTGGCCTAAAACCAGCATTAATTGTGGATTATTTAACATTAATTGGCGACACGGTTGATAACGTGCCGGGCGTTGAAAAAGTCGGCCCAAAAACCGCCTTAAAATGGCTGCAAGAATACGGCTCGCTGGATAATATTATGGCTAACGCCGATAAATTTGGCGGCGTGGTGGGTGAAAACCTAAGAAAATCATTAGCTTGGCTGCCAACTGGCCGTGAGCTAATTACCATTAAATGTGATTTGGATACTTTTGAGGGCATGCCTGCCAGCTTTGAATCGCTAATGCTGCAAAGCCAAGATAAAGCCACACTGGCGGCGCTGTATGACAGGTTTGATTTTAAAACATGGCAGCGCGAATTGGATGAAGCTAGCCCAGAATTAAAAAGTGATAACGCAACAAATAGCCAGCAAACAGGCGATTTATTTGGCAATACAACATCACCCTCAGCTGTCATTCTGAATGCAGCGAAGAATCCAGCCGCTCACTCACCATCAATAATCCATTACCAAGCAATCACCACCCGCCATTTTGAAACCATATTAACCAATGAACAATTAGACATTTGGCTAGCAAAACTGCAATCTGCTACGCTAATTTGTGTGGATACTGAAACCACTTCTTTAGAGCCGATGACCGCTAAAATTGTGGGTTTATCGTTTAGTGTTGAAGCCGGCAGCGGCGCTTATTTACCACTTACCCATGATTATTTCGATGCGCCAGAACAGCTAAATTTCGCTGAAACCCTAAATAAAATCAAACCCATTTTAGAAAATGCAGACATTAAAAAAGTCGGTCAAAATTTAAAATACGATCAGCATATTTTAGCCAATCATGGTATTGCATTAAACGGTATTGCGCACGATACCATGCTGCAATCTTATGTGTTCGAATCGCACAAAACGCACGGCATGGATGCCTTAAGTGAGCGCCATTTAGGCATTACGCCGATAAGTTTTGAGCAGGTGGCTGGCAAAGGGGCAAAAGCGGTTAGCTTTAACCAAGTGACGGTAGAAGTGGCGGCCGAATACGCGGCGGAAGACGCCGATATTACCTTGCAACTGCATCAGGCCATGTATCCACAAGTGGCTGCAGACGCCAAATTGGATTTTATCTACAGCCAGATTGAAATGCCCAGTTCGCAGATTTTATTTACCATTGAGCGCAATGGCGTGCTGATAGACCGCGATATGTTGAATATTCAAAGTAATGAAATTGGCGCAAAATTGGTGGCGCTAGAAAATCAGGCCTATGAATTGGCGGGCCAGCCTTTTAACTTAGGCAGCCCTAAGCAATTACAAGAAATTTTGTTTGATAAACTAGGCATTAAACCACTTAAAAAAACGCCTTCTGGCGTGCCCAGTACCGATGAAGACGTGTTGCAAGAATTAGCATTAAATTACCCGCTGCCCAAAGTTTTGCTGGAATATCGCGGCTTAGCGAAATTAAAATCTACCTATACTGATAAGCTACCGCGCATGATTAACGCGCAAACGGGCCGCGTGCATACCAGCTATAACCAAGCCGTGGCGATTACTGGCAGGCTGGCCAGCTCAGACCCTAATTTGCAGAATATTCCTGTGCGGTCAGCTGAAGGCCGCCGCATACGCGAAGCTTTTATTGCACCCAAAGGTTCACATATCGTTTCTGCCGATTATTCACAAATTGAGCTGCGCATTATGGCTCATTTATCACAAGATGCCGGCATGCTGGAAGCGTTTGCCAACAACGAAGATATTCACCGCGCCACCGCCGCTGAGATTTTTGGTGTTGAACGCAGTGCAGTGGATAACGAACAACGCCGCTACGCCAAAGTGATTAACTTTGGCCTAATTTACGGCATGAGCGCGTTTGGCCTAGCGCAAAACCTAAATATTGAGCGCAGCGCCGCCGCCAGCTACATAGAGCGCTATTTTGCCCGCTACCCAGGCGTGCGCGAATACATGCAAAACACCCGCGAAATCGCCAAAGCGCAAGGCTATGTAGAAACCTACTTTGGCCGCCGATTATGGGTACCCGAAATCAACAGCCCCAATGTACAAAGAAGAAACGGCGCCGAACGCGCCGCCATCAACGCCCCCATGCAAGGCACTGCGGCAGATTTGATTAAACTGGCCATGATTGCTGTGGATAAATGGTTAAGGGAAGAAAAACTACAAAGCAAATTGATTATGCAAGTGCACGATGAATTAGTGCTAGAAGTGCCTGATAGTGAACTTGAATTAGTCAAAAACACTCTGCCAACATTGATGCAAAATGTAGCGAAATTATCTGTGCCGTTATTGGCGGAAGTGGGTGTGGGTAGCAATTGGGAAAGTGCGCATTAAATGTTAAAACCTGTGCAGGTTAGTATCCTAATACCCATGCGTAATATGGAAGATTTTGTTGTCGAAACATTGACAACACTTTTACTTGAAAATAGCTTAAGTATTGAAATACTAATCGTAGATGATCTTTCTACAGACAAATCTGTACAAAAAATTGAGGCTTTAAATGACGACCGTATACGTATTTTACAAGGTGCTGGGCAAGGCATCTCTGCGGCATTAAATCTAGCTATTTCTGAAGCTAAGGGTGAGGTATTAATGCGTTGTGATGCCGACGATTTATATCCGCCTGGAAGAATAGAAATGCAATTTTACTGGCTAAAAGATAACCCTGAGTTCGGCGCAGTATGTGGTAGTTTTAACGCGATCGATGCGAAAAGTCGGCATGTCAGCAGTATGCCGACTGGTGAGTTGAAGGAAGAAATTACCAACGAACTGTTATCTGGTAAAACGCGCACACATTTTTGTAGCTTTGCGGTACGTTCTGAAGTAATGAAAAGTATAGGTGGTTTTAGGCCTTATTTTGTAACAGCTGAGGATATTGATTTCAGCCTGCGTTTATCAAATCGTACCAGAGTGATGTATTTACCTAGTCTCTGTTACCTATACCGCTTCCACAACAGCTCAATTATTCATTCTCAAGCGAGTACACAACGTATTTTCTACGAAAATACAGCGCGCTTATTCCAGCAACAACGCACATTAAAGGGCCATGATGACCTTGAGATGGGCACTCCTCCACCTGCACCAAAAGCTGAAGGCTTTGCTGATAAAGCCGAGGAACAAATACAAGGACTATTAATAGCGGCCGCTTGGAGCGCTCATACCTCTGGCAACAAATTACGCGCGTTAACTTTAGCTTGGAGTAGCTTTAAGCAAAGCCCACTCAAATTCAAGTATTATCGTAGCTCCTTAGCTTTGCTACTTAAACCAAGTAAGAAATAAGGCTGTGTGATAGGATTTTTAGCTTTACTTTAGACAGGCAAGTTGTTGTAAATTATAAATAAAATACCAGTTTAAAAACTACTTGATTAATTTGTATCTAGTTAATCGCTGCAAGACATGAGGTAAAATTTATTTGAAAAATAACAGAATTGTGCGGTACTTTATCATTGTAAACCACCTTACAATTATTTATCT
>Ga0326733_1000488_pt1 | contig 11471 bp, 10 predicted proteins | sample 14_GP2_308_FD_207946 | JGI IMG/M metagenome (GOLD analysis project Ga0326733, IMG submission 207946) | Glacier ice microbial communities from Ngari, Tibet, China - 14_GP2_30.8 | ecosystem: Environmental > Aquatic > Freshwater > Ice > Glacier | place: China: Ngari, Tibet | collected 2018-07-17 | reverse complement strand
GAGCAGCGTCACATCGGGCTTCCCGCAGAATTAAGACAATCCAAAGACGCAGACGAAGAACGTCGCGGGGTCCAAGGGCGCGTTCAACTGAATTTAGATTTTCAATGTATGCTTTCACTGCGCGGTCGTAAGCGCGCATGTCGGGGGAGGGCCGTTCGAACATAGCAACCTCATCAACGGACTGCTGTGGAGTCACTTTTTCCTCAAGCTCGCCGGTCTCGTCGCCTAGGTTCATCCAGTCGTCGTCGGCATCTGAGCCAGCCTCGTTTTGCGCCGATCTCGTCACACCTGATAGCCGGTTCAAAAGTGCACGGACACTGTCAAAATGGGTTCCAGCTACCGTGCTGTCGTTTCGTCCACTTGGTGCCCGGCGCGTCGATCGCGCTGCCATGAATTCTTCATAGGTAAGGAAGCGTATGTCTTGAACGCGCTCTTCGGCGGCTTTTCCTTGTGATGCGAGACGAGCCTTACTGACGGACTCTTCTTCATCGACATCCATTCGGCATAGTTCTTCAAACGCCTGATGAACGTATAAGTCCAGATCGCTGCCATCGTCGAAAACAGATAGAGCCTTTGCTACGCTCCCACTTGCCGCTTCACGTCTACGCGATCTCAAGACGCTGCGATGAGTAATGAACGTGCGCAGAGATATGTCCGCTCCCGAATGGACTTGCGCGAAAGCAGCACCTTCGAGAGTTGTTTCGCCCATCCATAAAGACAGACGTTCCTCGTCAACTGTGAACTTAGCAATATCCGCTTCTGCGATCACATCTCCTGATAAACCGTTGAGCAAAACGGTGCCCTCTTTCCAGCGACCGGCGGGACGGCGCCAGAGCAGTCTGCCTCCCTCAGTTTCGAAGGAACCTGCAGCGCCGACATGCATTTCATCTAAAGGTATTGGGGCTTTTTCAGCTGGTGGCGGGAGACTGCTGATCGGCAGCGGTTCCGAAGCCAACCAGCCTTCCAAAACGAGCGCAGAAATAGCGGAGCCATGTGGTAGACGACGATAAATGCAGGCCTCGGCGTTCGTGCCGGCAAATGAGCCATCGCCCAAAGCCGCTACGGTACAATTAGCACTACCACTAAGTACATGATCATGATCGGCTGTTACCGCGATCAATATTTTTGCATGGGTGAAACGGTTCGAACGCCATTGCGAAATATCGATGAACTCGCGATTAGGTGGCATCGGCGCGGCGACCGGAAATTCGTGGCGGTTCACGTCGAGCAATATCGACGTGCGCTCGGGCGCCAACGCGACCTCTAGTGCTGCTAACGCGGAAAGATCATGGTCCCAGTAGGGACTTAAGACAATTAGCCGCTCTACTGTCTCGTTACCGATCATGGCAGCGAACCTGGCCCCTATAGCTTCTCCTCCCGGCCGAGCGAGAAGCGCCATGGCTGTCCCGTCATCCAGTATCTGCAGTTCCGCGCTCTCGCCGCACGAGAGCGTTAATGTACCGCCAAGTGGATCGGATAATTTCCCGTTCTGCACTCGGTTCGCTCCCACATTCTACTTCCACGGCCACCTCGACATTACCGCCGAGACCTGCTCCCGTTACGTTCGCCGAACTTATGATGCAGCGGCCACCCTCGCGGCCAACCTGCAGGATGATTTTAGGATGAAAGATACCATCTGCTGCCGGTGGGGAGTAGACAACATAATCCTGGCCTAACCTTTGCGGTAGAGCGGACCCGTCACTTAACGCCATGGTTGTCATCCGCGCGTCAGCGATCAGCAGTACATTGTTTGCTCCGCCGGCGGATAGTTGAGGCAACATCACCTCTTCGAGCGCAGCAAACTCTATCGCGAAACTTGTTGCGAAAGCCGAATGATACCCGCGTCCATTACGGCGCGCTAGGCGCTCAGGCAGCTTCATTGGTTTGCTCCCAGCAACGCTCGCCCATTCTCAGTGAGCCCGTCACCATTCATAAGACGAACATCCTCTAGAAACTGGATCGCTGGGGATAGACGCGGCGTCGTTGCAACCGGTTGATAGCCGTTTAGGCAGATCAGCCTGCCGTCTCGGACCTCAAATAAGAATGTGTAATCCCGCTGACGCCGCAGTTTTTGCATTGCAACCCAGCTGTGCCGCATCACAATCCGTTCCCTGATATATTCCCCGATAAGATCGGCGACCGTCATATCAGCATTGCGATTGAACCAACGAAGTTCCGTGGCGATTGATCTTGCTTGGCCATTTATGGGCAGTGCGAGAGCAACAGTATGTTGTAGATCTTCTCGCTCTACCGTGCGTCGATGAAGAGCGCCAGTCAGTGAAACTGCATCCCAAGCCTTTTCTTCAGGAGATCCCCTTTTGCCAGTCAGCCGTGTCCAAGTCGCACGCCATTCAAACTCGGTGGAATTGATCCCATCACGGAATCCGCTCCACGAAGTTGCCGCACGTTCGCTATCAGCGTGCGAGAGCCGAGCGAGCACAGCTCCATGTATTTCGGCAAGCGTTCGGCCGGTGTCGGCTTCGGCCATAATTGAGATGGCCCAAGAAAGCAGCGCTGCAGCTGCAATTTGAAACAGATCTTGGCACTGATATGCTTCCCATAGCAGCCGTTGGGTCTCTAGATCAGCAGCGAGCGGATATTCAGGCGGATCAAACAATGACCACCGCACGCTATCTGGAGTAGGCTTGGCCTTATCGCGGTCAGCAACTTTTAGGATCAGGGTTAGACTGGCACGGCGGCTTTGATCCGCGGCCAGCTTTTGCTGGCCCGCAGCGAAAAGCGTGTTTTCATAGATTTTGCGTTCATCTGAAGGGTCGGGAATTTCGGAGGGCACCATGGGGCGCAAAGCCGCCAATGTAGATCGACTAACTTGCGCTGTATCTACCGTTTCAAGGAATAGAGCCTCCAATTGCGGTCCGATTGATGCACGAAAGGCATTCGCCGCGGCCAGCCCAGGCTCGCCCTTAATCCGCTGAATGCCGTTGGGGCCATCTTCGAACAGCCCCATTTCGTTCATCTGCGTGTAGTATGCCGCACCGAATACTCCGAGACTTTGAATAAGATATTGCTTAACGTTCTTCTCACCCGAAGTTGCATCTGAAAAGTCGATGACATCATCGCCCAACTGGAGACAACGGAAAGCCCAATCTATGCCGCCAACGCCAGATTCTCCCGCCGCATCGGCGCAAATCAGTGCATAGAGCGCTTCTGATCGGCGCACCCACCGACGCCATATTTCGAAGTCAGTCGTGACGCCGCGACGGGCGTACGCATCACTAAGCCAGCAGAAGAAGCCGTAATATCGCATCCGCAAGGTGATGTTGCTAATACCGGGCATCAGCTTCTGATAAAGCGCGACACCGCTATTCTGCATTCCTAACGGGTCCAAGCCGCGCTTATCAATTTTAGATGTCCATTGCGGCAAAGCATTCACGCATCAGTCTCCCAGTCCCGAAATGTGTATGCTAATATTGAGCAGTTAAATTGTTCTTATGAAAGCAGAAATCACATTAGATGATAGTGGATAGGAGGGTGGGAACGCGTCTATAGCAATCGCGTATCTGGATCGCTGCTTACCTGGATTGGTTTGCCCCAGTGGATGGCGAGGTAATGTATCGGGGTACGTTGTTGGCTGCGACTTTGTTCTACCGAACTTCCAATACCCTTGTTAGATGGTTCCATGAGCAAAAAATACGCACCACTTGGTGAGTTTCTAGAAAACTCGAATAGCAATAGCGTGGCTCTCAGCTTTGATCAGATAGAGCGGATGATCGATGGCCTGTTGCCGATGAGCGCGAAAAAATACGTTGTCTGGTGGAGTAATTCGCCGGTTGAAGGACGTCAAAATGAAGTATGGTTACGCCGCGGCTGGACAACCACTGATGTGAACCTCAAATCACGCACTGTAAAATTCACCCGCAGCGCGGCTTCAGTGCCCCGCACCAAATCTGTTAGCGTTAAATCCAATCGTGAGCTTATGGCCGGAGAAGTCTCGGTTGTAATTCTGGAGGCTGCGCCGATCGCTGCTGCGCAAGGCATTGAACTGCATTTCGAATGGCAAATGCTCGGTCTTGTTGTCCTCGATACAAATGGTTCCGTAGTTTTCCCAAACGTCGCCAGCTGCGCTGGCCTATATAGGCTTCGGCTCGACCAAGTCGGTAGATCGCAAATCTATATCGGCGAGTCCGTGAATTTGCGCCGTCGGTTCGGCAATTATCGCAATCCCGGTCCAACTCAACAGACTAGCCGCCGGATCAATGCCTTGCTCAAGGAATGGCTTGGAGCCGGCGCAATTATAGCTGTCGACATCGTCAACTCTGGCGTAAAGCTTTGCATTAATGGGGCGCCAGTTTCCGTTGATCTTACCGATAAAGCCGTGAGGCGCATGATTGAACACGCGGCAATCGTCTCAACAGGTGGCAGCGATATCGAGATCGCCAACCGATAATTGGTGGGCAGCAACTCGCAATTCTAAGAAGCCGGGTTGTCTGCTTGCAATGTATTTCAAATGTTACTGACTGTCTTGAAGGCCGCGTTCAAACTCGGCGATCTGGCCAGCAACCAAAGTATCAGGCGCAACAAACCCATCGAACCGCTCGTAAAGTGGAGGAAGGATGCGTGCTACGACCGCGCCAATGTCCTCGCCAATTTCAGCCCGGCTGGTAAGAGCGCTGAGATCAACACTGTCGCTACGCGAGCGATATCGGTCATCAAATGCAAATCGAAGGCCAGGCTTGGCCCAGCTGATTAACTCGCGGCCGGCAAGCCCTGAATAACGCCCTGCGAAACGGATGCCATCGTCGGGTCCAGCACCAAGCTCATTTGCAAACCATGCGGCATGGCGCAGCACTTCTGCGGTACGCCAGATCGGCAGTGTCAGATCAAAGAAGTTGCCGGCATCAAGATCCGGCCCATCTTCTTGAAACCCCCGCCTCACGTAGGCGCTGCCCCCTCGGGACACTTGCCAGAAATCGGCGTGTGCAGGATCGGTGAATAGCCGGTCGGCTTCTGGTCGGCCGAGCCAGCATTCAAGCAGGCCGTTTTGGAAGGCGGGCTTGATAGAATCCTTGGTCGGTACCCAGAATGGCGGCCAGCCGGAAGTTTTTGGCGCACGAGACAATATGTCCTTCAGCCGGGTTAATGTTGGCGGATCCTTGATGTCACTGATGGCATAGGCCTGCTCGCTATGTCCGCGTGGCTGTCGCGACGGATGATCATCGCCTAGCTTCTCGACCAGCTCGGCAAAACGGTTTCGTGCGTCATGTACGAAGGACTGGAGACTGTCTGAGCGACCGGGCTGAACGAATAGTCCGAGTGCATCAAGTATCGCAATAACGCGCTCAAACCTTAGATTGATCTCGCCTTGCTCAAAGGAAGCCACCGTCGGCCGGCTCACCCCTGCAAGAGCTGCTAACTGCGCCTGCGTTAAGTTTTCTTGCTTTCGGCGGCGTACCGCTTCATCCACGGTCGCACGCCAGTCAATTGGCCACTGGGTCATGCAAAAATCCTTGCTGCATTGTCATGGATAATGTCGCGATATCTGGTCCGGAAATCTTCCGGTTGCACCTTAATTCCCAGCTCAAGCGTTTTTGAATTACCAAATGCTTTGGCCAGCGCATCGAGCGCTCGGTTTACTTCTGTTGCAGGCAGGCCAATGGTAACGCCAAGTCTCTCGACGAGTGCGCGATTGAGCATATCGAACGGCCGCTTGGCGCCCTCGATCTCAAGGGCGACGACCCTATCATATTCTGGATACACCAGTGTGTTGATGAGGTCGTAGGCCGGGCTTAAACGAAGCCCACCGTCGGGGCTCTCAAGCAGAGAGAAGTTCTTGAGATGCGCGTCTGCATTTCCGAGCACTAGGTTGAACACAACAAGCCGATAATAGCGCGCCAGATCGATCCGCGCGCGCGCAGAATGCCGTGTGATTACTTCTGCCGCCTCTTCGTAAGACGAGTTATATTTTCCATCGAACTGGGTACCTCGCGGCTTGCCCAGGATTTGAGCGAAGTCCTCTAGGCGAAGCTTTTCATCACCCACGCGGTCGAAGCGCTCGACGAGTAAGGCTATCCCATCAATTCCGGCAAGGAGGGCTGGCTTTGCTTTTGTGATTTCAGCAGCCCCGAGGATCTCGCGGCCAAGTTCGAGCGATAGATTTTCGTTTTGGACGAGCGTCGGCAGGTCCTCCCGATTGAACTTGGCGATGTGCGTCGCGGGATCGTTTGCCTTGATGCAGGGGTCGAACCCTTTCTCGCCCTGGAAGGCGAGCAGCTTCTTCTGGACGCCCGAGAGCGTGCGGCCTGGTAGCGCTGCGGCCTCTTCGAGCACATTGGGTTCGTCCGGGGTGGTGAGCTGTGTGCCGTCTGCTTTGACTATGCCCACTGCGCCTATGCAGTCAGCCCCATAGTTGAGCAAGAGGCCGAAATCATCTTGTGCTGCGGTCCCGCCGGCCCGTGCCTGTTTACCCCTCAGCCATCCTTCGGGGCCGAGATGCTCGAAGAAGGGTATAAGGCCGCCGCGATAATAATGGTCACGCTGGTCAATTGGAAGCGCGCAAGCGATCTGCTCACTCCAGCCCTCGCTGTAGACAAAACGCGTATCCGGTCCGAGCTCACTTAGCTTTCCGGCTGGAACACCTTTGAAGGTGACAATGGCAGTACGGTCTGGGATTTTTGCATTTCCTGTCAAACTATGGATAAGCTACTACCAAATTTTATACAAATGTCAATGTAGTTGCGCATTTATGGTATATGACCACCGATAATAAAATCTAAGGTGGCATTTCAACGATTATAAATCTTTGGATAGATCATATACTCCGGGGGCCATTTGTGTAATCATATAAAGACATAAAGCTTAATTGTAGCTTTCGGTGCAATCAAAGATTGACATATGCTGCACGAGCCGACCTTTCAATGTATCCAAAAAAGTTGCTAAATTTAGCAACTTTTGATCCTACATTCGCATCGCAGAACCGAACTTTTAGGAGCCAACGACTGGAAAGAGAGCGAAAACGCATCCAGACTATAACTGGGCAAGCACGCGCCCGCTGTAAACCGCCAAACCATCAGCAAAGCTGATGGTTTCAGGACACTATGAACAGACACATGGACACATATATAGGTTTTGACTCCGCATGGACGGACAAAGTTAGCGCACCTGGCGCAATATGCGCTCTCACCATCGAGGGCCGCAACCCTATTCAATTTTATCCGCCGCGACTTGCTACCTTTGACCAAGCATTAGAATTCATCGCCCAAGTGCGTTCGAAGGACGGTACGACCTTACTGGCACTCGACCAGCCTACAATTGTCCCAAATGTAAGCAGCATGAGGCCTGTCGAACGCGTGGCCGCCAGCGTGATCAGTTGGCTGGGCGGAGGGGTTCAGCCCTCAAATAAAAGCAAGACCGGGATGTTTTGCGACGCGTCCCCCATTTGGAATTTTCTGTCACGATTAGGTGCGACTGAAGCGCCTGAGGATGCTCGTACCGCAGAGGCCGGGTTGCATCTTATAGAAGTGTTTCCAGCGCTGGCTTTGCCTTCTTTGGAACCGGCCTTCTTCGGAAGGCTAATGGCTCCGCGATATAATCCTGCACGAAAGAAGACGTTTCGGCTGGCGGACTGGACGAAAGTTGGAGAAGCAGCGGCTAAACAGTTTGCCCAATTTGGGTCTCTTGAAGGACAGCGATGGTGCGAAAACGAGGCCGCTCGACCAACACCTGGAAAGGCAGACCAAGATCGGTTGGACGCTGCAATATGCCTGCTTATCGGTTTTCATTGGCGGCTGAGTCCCCGATCGGCATCAATGCTCATCGGGTGTCTTGCGCAAGGTTATATGGTCGCGCCAAGCAGCGAAGCAATGCGAGGTCGCATAAGCATTGCTGCAGAACGCTGTAATGTTAATTTGAGCTAACTAGCATTGCAGATGACCTACGCGGCATAGTGCGATGGAATTTGTAATGCACAGTCAGCGTGACACCATCAGGGACCCTGATGCACTTAAATCGTTCCAGCGACCTGTATTCCGCCACTATCGTGATCGCAACGCGGACTTTGTGACATTTTTTCACAAAAGCTGGGGTTAGCCTACAGCATATTCGATACTTTGTGCGGTCTGTGTTGGCTTGACTTTTCATGGTCGCATCTTGACCATGTACTTATGAAAACTGCCCCGAACATTCCGAGGGTTCATGTCCCAATAACCCGGCCTGAAGATGTGATCCCGCATCTTGGATCGCCCACGCATTGGCAGCCAGGACGATCGGCAAAGTCAGTCGCTGACCTTTGGTTTGCGTCAAATTCTATCCCCGCATCGGTTGCCGCTGTTCTAAAGTCCGATCCTGTATTTTGTGATGCAACGCTGCTCGATGCATTTTTGGAGCGCAGCGTCGATCTGGGTGATGGCGAGCGACCTAGCCAAACAGATCTCATGGCTATCGTAAGCCTCAGTGATCGCATTGGAATATTGGCAATCGAAGCAAAAGTAGATGAGCCATTTGGTCCAACAGTGGCGGAATGGCTCGCACAGCCAACGGGCAGTAGCGAAGCTCGATTAAACCGGCTCAAAATCCTATGTGACCTGCTGGAGCTCGATCCGGCGAATGTGGGCAATGTCCGCTATCAATTGATCCACAGGACAGCGTCCGCAATTTTCGAAGCTAGGCGATACCGGTCAACAGAAGCCGCCATGCTGGTACAAAGCTTTTGCGCCAAGCGATCATGGTTTGACGACTTCAGCAAATTTGTAGCGGCGATGGGGATGGGAGAAGCCACGCTAAATGGCATCAGCGGGATCAAGGTGTGCGGCGGCGTTTCCTTGCGTATCGGCTGGGTTGCAGAACAAGTGGAAGGCCCATTTAAGCGGCTCAATACGGCAAGGACGGTACCTGCGCTTACCGAACTTGGTCGCACGCGCCTTTCAAAGTCGTTTTTCATGCGCGATATGCTCTATTCCGAAGTCGCCATGGCCCACGGCCTGAACAATGCACCAGATGACCCAGAGCTTGCTATCAAGGCTGGAACAAAGCTGTGCGAAGAACTTCTCGAGCCATTGCAAGATCATTGGGGCAGGCTTGCAATTCGGTCTGCTTATCGGTCGTGTGAGGTTAATGGCTTTTGCAATGAAATGCAGCGTCAGAAAAAGGCGGGATATAGCTGTGCTTCGAATGAGGCCAACTATGCTGGACACATCTGGGATCGATTAGATGCCAATGGATTTATGGGAGCGACAGCATGTGTGGTCGTACCCAAGTTTTGGCAGGACCATCAAAAGCCTGGGGATTGGCAAATCATGGCACGCTGGATCCATAAGAACCCAAAGGCATATTCAAGCCTGTATTTTTTCCCAACCTATTGGGCATTCAATATTAGCTGGCACGAGAGGCCCGAGCGGTCGATCAAAAGCTACGCTGAACCAAAAGGGGCCTTCATCCCGTAACGGACGATGTACCGTTCCGACTGCTCGTAGGGCAACGCCTACCAGTCTACTTTCCTTTTGCTACTTTGCTCCGAATATATACGCCTCCAGAATCCGACCGCTTCGTTTCAAAGGCCCCAGTTTTTGTAGCTAGGTCACTAAGCTTTGCATGACCATAAGTGCGAGGATCAAAATCAGATGCGAGCGTCGACAGTTGCTTTCCGACACTGCTCAAGCTTACCCAGCCATCTTCGTTATCGAGCTGAGCGATAGCTTTCTTTATCAGCTTCGTCGCAGCCGTAATCGGCTTCTTACTCTTTACGACGGCTGGAGCGGGAACCTCGCCATCATTGCTCAAGAGATTTTCAGTGTAAATAAACCGGTGGCAAGCTTGGCGAAAACTCTCCGGCGTCTTTGCTTCGCCAAATCCAAAAACGTCAATTCCCTGCTCGCGAATGCGAGCGGCAAGCCGGGTAAAGTCGCTGTCAGACGACACAAGGCAGAACCCATCAAACCGGCCGCTATGCAACAAGTCCATCGCATCGATGACTAAAGCGATATCCGAAGCATTTTTCCCTGTTGTCATTGCGAAGTTTTGGTGGGGCATAATCGCGTGTTTTGAGAGGGCCTCGGTCCAGGTTTTGAGACGAGAGTTTGTAAAGTCCCCGTAGATACGGCGCACACTGGCCTCACCGATTTTGGCAATCTCTTCAAACAGGCCATCTACGATGCGCGCAGAGGCGTTGTCTGCGTCGATCAGGACTGCCAGCCGGGGTGATCTATTCTCGGTCATCCAAACATCCTGGCAGCGAACGTATTGCATTTCCAGCTTTATGGTGTCGACGACCGCTCCCAGCGGTAGACATTTCAACTAGTTTATCCTGCAATCAATCGACTTAGCAACACCACCATCGCATCAGTATCTTGGCCGCAGTATATGCGCAAATCGCGATCAATCTCTGCAACGCGCTCCGCCGACGTATTCGGGTGGATGGCTTCCAAATAGGCCAATTGCGCAGCCGCTCCATCGCTTACCGCCAACGCTTTATAGCTAAGGTCCTCCGATACCGTGGGAAGAACCGCTTTGATGGACCAACTTCCCCTCTGATCGCGGTGATACCAATGGTTACGTGTTACTGGCAGCAAATCAACTATGCGCGAAGCAATATTGAGAAGTGCAACCGACAGGTCCGGAAAATCCGCGGCTAATTCTAGAATGCGGGCACGCTCGAACGCAGCAAAATAGGCAATGACGGCGCCAGTCTCCGGCACGCTCGCAATCAATGCTTCAGCGCAAGCCCGGCGCGGGTCCTTTCCATCCAGGCTCAGAAACTCGCAATGTTCGATCGCGTCATCAGCTTGCTCGATATGCGCAGAGAATTGAAACGGATGGAAGTAGCTTTCGAAACCGGGGCGTTCCGACCAGCCGTGGAAACTGATGCCCGCTTTGTAGGTTGCGTTGCATTTCGGCATCCATTCAGGCTCCGAGAGCCCAAGCGAGTCGAAAAACGATTTAAGTTGAGGCGTAGAGCCTTCGCCAACACCAATAATTCCGATATCCGGCGATTCGACAACAGTGACTCTATGCTGTGGCCAATGCTTGGCGATGAGGCAGGCGGCCAACCAGCCTGCGGTGCCGCCTCCTAGCACGACGAAATGTTTCGTTTTCGACCTACGATTATTGATATCCGGACTATTCAGCACCCGATGAAAAACCCTGTGTCATGCGTTAATGCTATCGAACGCATTATCGATACTCTTCCTCCTTGGGCCGTGTGTTGCGGATAATGAGCTACCGATTGCATCTGGTTTAAACAAAATTGTATTTGATTATCGAATGCAGGAAATATCTGGAATTACTCATGCTGCCTCAAAGATCGCTGCAAGTCCTTGCCCGCCTCCGATACACATCGTTTCCAGACCGTAGCGCCCGCCGCGCCGTTTAAGTTCACGCGTCAGGTTGGCTAGAATGCGCCCCCCTGTGGCGCCGATCGGGTGGCCGAGTGAAATGCCCGAGCCATTGACGTTTAGTATCTCGTGGCGACCATCGTCCTCGATCCAACCCCAGCCCTTGAGCACAGCCAGCACCTGAGG
>Ga0326733_1000487_pt1 | contig 11473 bp, 4 predicted proteins | sample 14_GP2_308_FD_207946 | JGI IMG/M metagenome (GOLD analysis project Ga0326733, IMG submission 207946) | Glacier ice microbial communities from Ngari, Tibet, China - 14_GP2_30.8 | ecosystem: Environmental > Aquatic > Freshwater > Ice > Glacier | place: China: Ngari, Tibet | collected 2018-07-17 | reverse complement strand
TTGGTGTCCATTAATTTCTTAATCTGGTAATCTATTGCTTCATCTTCAATTTTTTCAAAAAGTAAGGATGATTCATTCAGTTGATGGCTGGTTTCAAGGAGATCCATTCTTCCTGCCATGTTCCAGTCCTGCGGATTCAGATTTAACATGTCAAAGAGCTTCGCTGAGGTAAATGGTAGAAAAGGCTGAGCGAGAATTGCCAGATTAGCTGCGATTTGCAATCCGACATTCAAAATGGTCTTCACACGTTCCTCATCAATCTTAATTACTTTCCATGGCTCTTCATCGGCAAGATATTTATTGCCAAGGCGAGCGAGATTCATAAACTCCGAAAGAGCCTCTCTAAACCGATATTGCTCTATGGATAGGGAAATATTTGAAGGATACTTCTTCAATTCATCTACAACCTTAAAATCTGCTGACGTAAGTTCTGAACCAAAGACAACCTTCCCGTCAAAATATTTATGCGAAAGCACGAGAATCCGGTTGATAAAATTACCAAATATTGCCACCAGCTCATTGTTATTCCTGGCCTGAAAATCCTTCCATGTAAAATCGTTATCTTTTGTTTCAGGAGCAGTAGCAGTTAACACATAACGCAGGACATCTTGCTTCCCGGGAAAATCCAAAAGATATTCATTTAACCACACTGCCCAGTTGCGCGAGGTTGATATTTTATCTCCTTCCAGATTCAGAAATTCATTTGCCGGAACACTGTCAGCAAGAATATAATTGCCATCTGCCATTAAGACCGCAGGAAAAATTATACAGTGGAAGACAATGTTGTCCTTGCCAATAAAATGGACAAGCTTTGTTTCTTCATCCTGCCAGTATTTTTGCCAGCTACCCTTTGGTTTTAGCGTTTCATTAATATAATACTCGCTTCTTTTCTGTTGATCTAATTCCGGATCGCAAAGATCCTTTGTAGCAGAAATATAGCCTATCGGCGCTTCGAACCAAACATACAGAACCTTTCCATCGGCACCCCCGACTGGAACATCTACCCCCCAATCAAGATCCCGGGTCATTGCCCTGGGAAGTAAACCGCCATTTAACCAGGATTTGCACTGGCCATAAACATTTGGCCTCCATTCTTTATGCGAATCGACGTACAATTCAATTTGTTGCTGCATCTTATCAAGGGGCAAAAACCAATTTTTGGTCGCCTTAAGAACAGGTTTAGCACCTGATAACGTAGAATGGGGATTTATTAGTTCAGTTGGGCTCAGGGATGTCCCGCATTTCTCACATTGGTCGCCGTAAGCATTTTCATTTCCGCAATTCGGACAAGTACCAATGATGTACCTATCCGCCAGAAACTGCCCGGCATTTTCATCATAATATTGTTCCGTCACTTCTTCCGTAAAAACACCTTTATCGTAGAGTGTTTTGAAGATTTCTGAAGCTGTTTTATGGTGGGTTTCGGAGGACGTTCTGTGGTAGATATTAAAGGAAACACCAAAATCCCGGAAAGAATCGCCGATAACCTTGTGATATTTATCGACAACCTGTTGGGGAGTGATTCCTTCTTTCCTCGCTTTCAACGTAATTGGAACCCCATGTTCATCTGAACCGCAAATAAAGACTACATCATGTCCGGAAGATCTCAGGTATCGCACGTAAATATCAGCAGGAACGTATACACCAGCCAGATGGCCGATGTGTACAGGGCCATTAGTATATGGAAGTGCTGCTGTTACTGTGTATCTCTTGTAATTCTTTCCCAAAATCTGAATCTTTGCGTTTCTTTGCTCGTTTTAATAGTTTGCAAAGATAAACGCTAATGTCCTAAATTGCTAATTGGATAATTGGATAGTGAGTTGATACCTATTTCGTTAATTTGCGCCGCTTAACCGATCATAGAATTCTACACTATTGAGAACTCCCCCCTACCTGAAGAAAGGCGACACCGTTGCCATTACCTGTCCTGCAAAAAAGTTACCGGTACCGATAAATGATGCGGTTCGCTTGTTGGAATCATGGGGCTTAAACGTTGTTCTCGGAGAAACAGTCCACGCATCTTGGAACCAATTTGCCGGGACTGATAAACTGCGTGCAGCGGATTTTCAACGATTTCTGGATGATCATTCTGTTAAAGCAATTTTCGCGGCACGTGGCGGATACGGCACCATTAGAATCATCGACGCTATTGATTTTACTGAATTTAAGGCTAATCCAAAATGGATTATCGGATTTAGTGACATTACCATTTTGCATAGCCATATCCACACGGTTTATAACACCCAAAGCATTCACGGGCAAATGCCGTTAACAATTCCCGACGGATCCCGGCTTTCATTGGAAACATTGAGGAAAGCCTTATTTAACGAGCGGTACAAAATTGAATTTGAAAGCATTGTAGAAAACCGAACAGGGGAAGGGTCCGGAATTCTTACTGGCGGAAATCTGACCCTACTACAAATGATGTCGGGATCAGTTTCTGAACAGGATTACAAAGACAAAATTCTTTTTTTGGAAGATGTAGGAGAATATCTCTATTCAATTGACAGGATGATCATAAGTTTCAAAAGGGCAGGAATACTGGTCGGATTAAAGGGGCTTATAGTTGGTGGCTTTACAGATTTGAAAGATAATGATATTCCATTTGGGCAAACGGTGGAGCAAATCATAATGAGCCATGTGGAAGAGTACAACTACCCTGTTTGCTTTAATTTTCCAGCGGGTCATATTGAAGATAACCGGGCGTTGATACTTGGGCGTGAAGTAACTTTTGCGGTTAATGACCAGGAAGTTTCATTAAAATATTCAAATTATAAGTCTTAAAAAACTAGTGATATGTTAACAATAAAATGACGTTAGTGTCATTGAGCAATCAGCTTTGAACAGTCAGCTTTGAGCTTTGGGCAATCGGCTATGAGCAATGAGCTATAGTATTGATAAAAAGTAGTGGAAACATTAAAAAAGCCCTTCCGAGATTCCGGAAAGGCTTTTTACATTTTTGAATGTTCTAGTCTATCAGCAAATCTTTATGGTCTGGTATCCCAAAAAATCCTGGCTAATAGGTCCTTTCTTTGCACAAAATTTGGATTTGCAGCTACTTCACTTTCAGGATAATATAGAGATCTTGGAATTGCAGTAGCTGCAGCAATTGAAGCAGGTACCGGCGTAAGAACTGGATATCCAGTACGTCTCCAATCATTCCATGGCTCCAAGGCGACGCCATAATTTGCAATATATTTTTCTATAATTATTCTTGAAATGTTAGCTTCTAAATTTGCTCCATTTAATAATCCATTATCTAAAATATAGGTGTCTTGATTAGCCGCAGATACACCAGCCATGGTCATAGATGCTCTAATACCAGCTTGAAAAAAGGGCTGAGCTGCTGCAGCTCCGGCACCATATCTTAAAGCATGTTCAGCTCTAATAAAATTATACTCAGCAAATGTTAACAATCTAATAGGAGCGGCTCCTGTATAAGCTGTATTATTAGATGGGTTAGCAGGCACTCTACGCTGTGCATCAGGAACTAAAGCTGTTTTCAATGCTCCTCTTAAAAATGTATTCATTCTAGAGAAAGCAAAAGATTGACCATCCAAGGCAGTAGCCCCAAGATATTGACCAGAAGCAAATGGAAATTCTGTAAAATAACTAGGTCTACGAGGGTCTGACTTAGAATTTAGCAAATCAACAAAAAACTTATTAGGGAAAAATTGATCAGATCTAGTATTTTCAAATTGATGAATCGGGTTTTGAGATGAATTTGCATCTACAAAATCCATTTGAAAGTTATCAGAAATTGCTCCCATAAAAGATGCATTACTCGAAATTAATGCATCCATTTGTGATTTTGCAAACGCAGGGTCCTTTGCAGAATACCTTAAGAATAATCTTAGTTTCAAGGTATTTGCAAATCTCTCCCATCTTACTCTATCTCCTCTAAAAATTGTTTCATTTACTCCAGGAGATATGGCAGAAGTTGTTGCTTTAATTTCAGTAATTCCCTGGTCAGTTAAAGTAATGATGGCTTTATAAATATCTTCGGCCTTATCCAATTTTGGTTGATTAATCTCAGGAGCTTTAAAAGCCTCAGTGTAGGGCAAATCTCCCCAGATATCGACTGCCTGTGAATAAACGTGAGCCTTTAATATTTTTGCAATTCCGCTATAGTGTGGACTTCCCTGACTATTTTTTAAAATATACTCAATATCTTGTAATTGATTAGCAAATAGAACGCCATACAAATTACTAACGTCAGTAGGTTGAATTAAATACCTGGCATATTCTCTTGATTGCGTACCTGGCGCATTATTACCAGCGAATTGCTGAACAATTAATGAAGTAAACCTGTGCATATCACTTCCGCCAGTAAATCCAACATTAACCGTAACATTAGTCAATACTTGTGCAATAGGAGCTGAGGTAGGAGCATTTGGATTGGTATTTATATCCAGATACTTCTCACATGAGGTAACGGTCAGTAAAACTAATGATGCCGTACCTAATATAATGTTTTTGAATTTTTTCATGTTTTTAATATTATAATGTTGCTCTTAGAAAGAAACCAAAATTTCTGGCTTGTGGAAGTCCATTGGCTTCAAAACCTTGTGAGTTACTCACACCTGTGGCATTAGTTTCTGGATCAAAGTGAGGGAAATTTGGTGCATATAAGTATAAATTTCTACCGTTTAAACCGACTTCCATTTTACCAATAGGTGTTTTATCCAACAATTTTGCAGGTAAAGTATATGAGATCGATGTTTCTCTTAGTCTAAACCAGGAACCATCAAAAACATACGATTCACCTGTACCAAATGCATACCGGTTATCCCAATATTGCTGTGCTGTTACTGCAGTGGTATTAGGTTGTCCATTTGCTAAAGTTCCATCAATGATGTAAGGTCTGGCTACAGCTCCACTTGCATCAAATCTTGGAAACTCGGCGGTTTCTTTAGCAACACCTGTTCTGTAAAGATCTCCAATATTTCTTGAATAAACATCTCCACCTTTACGTATGTCTAGTAAGAAGCTAACATTAAAACTTTTAAATTTGATATTATTAGTTATACCAGCAGTCCAATCCGGATTCGTATTTCCAATAGCTGCTGTTGTTGGGCTTATAGATGTAAGTCCATTTGCACCAACTAATAACTTACCGTCTGGAGCTCTATTAAATACCGAACCGAATAGTATCCCGTAAGGTTGTCCAGCATATAATCTTGTACCTGGGGTGGTAAATCCACCTAGTTGTATAAATGGAACACCTGCAGCTAATGCATCTACAGTTGGCGTTAACTTAGTGTAGTTTACAGACATTGACCAAAAACCATTTTTAGTTTTTACCGGCGTACCTGTAACTAAAAGCTCAAATCCTTTTTGCTTTAAAGATCCAGCATTTTTATTCTGAAACGTAAAACCAGTAGAAGGGCCTACAGGAACTTGAAAAATTAAGTCAGTTGAAAGCGTATTATAAGCATTTGCTTCGATAGCTAGTCTATCCTTTAAAAATCGTACTTCAACACCAATTTCCTTAGAAGTTGTAAATTCTGGTCTTAAGTTAGGGTCTGCTTGCAAATTGCTAAATGTTCTACCATTTAAATTATTAAATGGGAACACAATCTGTGGACCAAATCCGTCAGCAGCGCCAGCTTGATTAAAGAATGTGTTAGTAGCGTAAGCACCAGCTTCTTTACCAACTTTAGCATAATTCGCTGATAACTTTAAGAAACTCAAAATATTTCCTTTTAAAGATGGAATTGCTTCTGTTGCAATGAAACTACCCGCAACTGATGGATAAAAATAAGAGTTATTATCGGCTCCAAAAGTAGAGGAATAATCATTTCTTCCAGTGAAACTTACGTTTGCAAAACCTTTGTAACCCAAAGTTACATCACCGAATAATCCTATTAAACGACTTTGACTTATACCATTTCCTGCAGTCACTACAGCAGCATTTGAAATATTCTTTAAATCTCTAATTGATAACTGCCTACCTATTGTTTGTGTACTATTGAAATTACTTTCAACAATTTCATTACCTATATTAAAATCCAATTTCAAATCCTTCGTAAGATTTCTACTTCCTATCAGTTGAAAATAAGAGTTAATATCTCTGCTATTTTGAGCGGTATTTAATATCCCTCCGGTTCCTCCTGCTTGTGTGTTTGCTTGACCTCTTGCTCCAATTTGATCATAGCCCAGAGCATTAAAAGAATATGAATCAACACCAAGTCTGTAATTTATACTCATCCATGGTAAAACATCATATTTAAATGTTGCATTACCTATAACCCTATTTACAACATCATCATAGGTGTTGTTTCTTAAAGTCCATAAAGGATTGTCCGTAACATCAAAATACAGCTGAGATCCATCAGGATTTTCTGTTGGATAATTATTTAAATTATATGATCTAGGTAAAAAATATGCTCTAAAAAAAGGATTTGATAACTGATTACCAGTTTGTGATCTCTCAGAGTTAGATAAAATATACTGAGCAGAAACGCCTACCAAAAATTTCTTAGCAACTTGTGAGGTAGCATTTAGCGTAAAGTTATTTCTCTTTAATTCATTACTCTCTAAAAAACCCTTTTCTTGTAAGTTACCATAAGATAATCTATAGGTTGATTTATCAGTACCACCTTGAAAACTTAAGTTGTTTTGAATATTTGATCCTTGTCTAAATATTCCAGAAACGTTAGTTGGTTGGGCAGTTAAAGTTTCAGGTTGACCTCTGAAATTATTTACAGTTTGACCATTAATTTGTGGGCCCCAAGATAAAATTGATCCTGGATTAAAATTCCCTAACGTACCTTGTCCATACTCATTCTGGTATTCTGGTAATCTATTTACATCGACTAAATTTAGAGAAGAATTATATTCAACACTATTTTTAGAACCAGTTTTTCCTTTTCTAGTTGTAATAAGGATTGCACCATTTGCAGCTCTGGAACCATACAATGCAGCTGCTGCAGGACCCTTTAAAATAGACATGGTCTCGATATCATCTTGATTAATATCAATTGCTCTATTTGAATTGGATACCCCGGTTTGTAAAGCGTTTGCACCTCCACCATTATCAATGGGTACTCCATCTACAACAAATAAAGGTTGATTTGAACCTGTGAAAGTAGTGAAACCTCTGATAAAAATACCTGATGAAGAACCAACCATACCATTAGAAGATGATACTCTAACACCCGCAACTTTACCCGCCAGAGCATTTACAGGGTTAGATGTTCTACCAGCTACTAATTCTTCGTTGGAAACAGTGGTGATAGAATATCCTAGATCATCTTTGTTTCTCTTAATACCACCGGCAGTAATCACTACTTCTGATAAAACTCTAGAATCCGTTTCTAAAACAACATTCAATGGGCTCCCTGAGATTGAAACTGTTTTGCTTACATAACCGATATAAGTGAAAACTAAGTCTCCAGAATTTGCTGGAACTTGCAATGAAAACTTTCCGTTCCCATCTGTCGTTGTTCCTAATGTTGTGCCAGCCGCTTTAATACTTACCCCTGGAAGAGGTGTGCCGTCTGATCTGTCTGTAACTGTTCCTGTAACAGTGCGCTCTTGTGCTAAAGCCTGAACGGCAATAAATAGCATGAGGAACAAACTTTGTAAAAGTCTTTTCATATTTGCTTTTGGTTAATTAAATTGGAAATGGTTAGAACAGCAAATGTGGACAACAAACGCGTTACAACAAAATATTTTGTTATAATAATTCATCCATTTTTCATAATTCATTGTTTTTCAATTACTTAATTTTTTTGGATTTTATCTTAATTATTGATAATCAGCACAATTGTTGGCTAGTTTAAGATGTTTCTGTTCAGTTAAAATAAAAAGGCCGCTATGAATAAATTCATAGCGGCCTTTCAATATCTCTTACAAACGACTCTATTTATCCCACCATACTCGGATATTTAACTCATCCGCACTCTGTGTACCAACACTTGCCGATGCAATCATGGACAGACTGTCAGCTTCTGCACACAGAATAGCCCTTACGGGCAAGTCACTGAGAAAGAAAAAAAATCATTAGGTTTGAATATTATCACGCTTGCTTAGTGATATTACAGGCCGGTCTGGCTGGCGTACTTTGCTCCGGAATAAATGGGGTACTTTATCGCGGAATACTGGCGTACTTTCGTCGGAATTTCCAGTTGTTGCCACCACGCTGCAATTTTCCACTGAACAAGGTTGGATAGGCGCCTCACATCCTTTAAAAACTGGTTTAGCATTCTCTCTTTTTTTGTTTACCGGATCAGCGAAGTTGAAAATGGATAAAAAATAAAAAAGTCCCCCAAAATTGGGAGACTTTTTTTAAATAAACTAACACATTTTTAATTAGGTACTATCAAATTATTTGTTCTTATTTCATTAATAGGAATAGGCCAGATATATTGAGATTCAGTTGGTCCGACTGGATTAACTGCTATTGTAGGACTTATCTTTCCAGGAATAGTTTGGTTTGTTCTTAATAAATCAATAGATCTAAATCCTTCTGCAACTAATTCAATTCTTCTCTCAGTTAAAATAGTATTAATCAAAACTGTTTGAGTTGCTAAGTTTGAGGCACCAAAAACGTAAGTAGCATCTGATCTTCGTCTTACCGCATTTAATAAATCAATAGCTCTAACACTTGGTGTAGTCGAAATTCTTGCGCTTGCTTCAGCTACATTTAATAAAACTTCTGCATATCTAATCACAGGAACATAATCTGTAAAAGGTGACGTTCGTTTATATTTTGATAAATAAGATCTCGCAGTAGTTCCAGTTCCGGTTATTGTAATAAAATTAACTTTTCTAGCATCTGTGGCCGGCCATAATGGATTGTTTAATATCCCACCTGTAGCGGCATTTAAAAAATATTCCCCATTTCCGAATCCAGCACCGTCTCTATTGAAATAAAAACCTAAACCATTTTGTACGCCTGGTGCATTAGTGTCAGCCATTGGCATTGACAAAATAGATTCTGTTGTGGTGTAATTAGTATAAACAGTAGCAACATTTGTTTGAAGCTGATGTGCTACACCAGTTGAAGAAATAAAGGGAGCTGTTAAAGGAACAATTTTATTACCTTCTGTTATAACATCAGCAAATCTACCCATAGTTAAATATACCCTGGTTTTAAATGCTATTGCAGTATTTTTGTGAGCCCTGGTGGTGTTGAGCTCAGCAGTAGTATAGTTATTTGGTAAACCAGTTTCTGCTTCATTTAAATCTGCTAAAATCTGAGTATAAACTTGTGATACTGTGCTCCTTGCTAAAGCATTATTTTCACCTGTAGATTCTGGTAATAATCTAAGAGGTACTCCTGGCGAGGCTCCATTGTTTAAAGTAAATGGTTTGGCGTAAAGTTGCAATAAACTGTAATAGCATAATGCTCTAAGAAATTTCACCTCGCTTTTGTATGTAGTTAACAAAGCAGGCGCTATTTTGCTTGCGTTGTCATCTAAACCTTTTAATAGAACATTTGCTCTATTTATTGTAGAGTAGGCTTGAGCCCAAAGGTTGTTAACTTCATCCCTACCTGGTTCAAGGTTTAAAGACCATACGGCAGCTCCTGTTACAAGATTATCTAATCTATTTAAAAAATCTTCACCTCTAATATCATTATAAATCAAATATCTGCCACCATAAAATTGACCATTTTTTAATGTTGCATATATACCATTAATTTGTTGTTCAACTCTAGTTGGTGTATCAAATGCATTTGCATCTGAAATTGCGGTTTCTGAAACCGGGCTTAGTAATTCTTTATCGCAAGATGATAGAGAAAATACCAAAAATAAAGAAAACGTAGTTATCTTATATTTGTAATTTTTAATTATTTCGAATTCCATATTTTTATGTTTTAAAAACCTAAGTTAATTCCAAAAGTAAAGGTTCTAGCTTGTGGCACACTATTTCTTTCTATACCCGGTGCTAAGTTTGAGTTACCATTAGCTGATGTTTCTGGATCTGTACCAGTATATTTGGTAATAATAAATGCATTATTAACTCCAGCATAAATTCTTGCAGAACTAATTTTAGCTTTATTTATTAAACTTGTGGGTAGCTTATATCCAAAACTAGCGTACGCAAGTCTTAAAAAGTCTCCCTTCTCAACATTTACATCTATCGGAACTGCCGAACCATTTGATGTATTGTCAGTAAAAACAGGTCTAGGAATGTCTGTAACCTGTCCAGGTGTAGTCCATCTTCTTAGAACACCAACTTCATTATTCCAAAAACGTTGATCTCTTAATCCTGCTTGACTGCCATTGTAAATAACATTACCTCCTGTGTAGGTGAATTGCAATCCTAAATCAAAACTACCGTAAGAGAAATTATTATTAAAACCGCCGTAAAAAGTTGGTATTGCGCTACCTTGGATTTGCGCATCTGCTAATGTAATAGCTGGTGCAGTTGAACCGTCCATAAATGTCCATCTTCCTTGACCAGCGGGATTAATGTGCTGATATTGTACCAGTTGACCAGCTTTGTTAACAAATATTCTTCTACCATTATCAGGATTTACACCTGCAGTTTTAACAGCATTAACGCTTCCTACTGGAAAGCCAACTCTTGTAATACTAGTAGTTTCCAAACCCGTTGTACCAGCTATATCTGCATTACCTTGGGCAAGTGCGGTTACTTCATTTTTGACATAGGTATAATTTAAATTAGCATTCCACTTAAATTTTCCTTTTTCAAGAATACTTCCTGTTAATCCAAGTTCTATACCTTGATTATACATCGATCCAACATTTTGTAAAATCGTGTTTCCAGGAATTCCTTTTGATGGTGATTGAGGAGCATTTAAAATTAATCCATCAATATTGTTTTTAAAATACGTTGCTTCAAGTGTAAATCTATCATTTAAAAACCCTAAATCTAACCCAATATTAGCTTGTTTACTAGTTTCCCAACTTAATGCAGTATTACCCGCTTGTGCAAAAACTAAAGAAGATGCACCTCCATATAATCCTGATCCGTATAAAAAGTTTGAACCAAAATCAGATGGCAAATTACCATTACCAACTACACCATAGCTTCCTTTTATTCTAATTTTTGAGATGCTTTCTGATAATGTTGTATTCTTAAAGAAACTTTCCTCGGATATTAACCATCCAGCAGAAACACCACCAAAATTACCATACTTTTTACCCGCTGCCAAAGTAGAATTTCCGTCTCTTCTTACATTAGCAGAAATAAAGTACTTTCCACTAAAATTATAATTTAGACGCGAAAAAACACCTGTAAAGGCTCTTTGCCCGATAAAATTTCCTACAGGTGGTTGATTTAAGGTAAAATTACCTTGATAGTCATTAAAAAATGGATCAGCTACCTGCTGACGTTGTGCTCCCCAGTTTCTAGTAGAAAATTCTTGTGCTTCGTAGCCTACCAAGAAATCTAGGTTATGCTTTTTGTTGAAAGATGTGGCATAATTTAAAGAACTAGCCCAGTTAAAATTACCTCTGTTGCCATAATAATTTTCAGCAGAACCTTGAGCTGTGAA
>Ga0326733_1000486_pt1 | contig 11476 bp, 9 predicted proteins | sample 14_GP2_308_FD_207946 | JGI IMG/M metagenome (GOLD analysis project Ga0326733, IMG submission 207946) | Glacier ice microbial communities from Ngari, Tibet, China - 14_GP2_30.8 | ecosystem: Environmental > Aquatic > Freshwater > Ice > Glacier | place: China: Ngari, Tibet | collected 2018-07-17 | reverse complement strand
CGCCAGCCCCAGCCGGTTGCCTCGACCGACGCCCCGCCTGCCCGCCCGCCCGGCGCACGACCGGGTACGCGGCCGAGCGCCGCCTCGCGGATCGGCGCGGCGGTGCCCTCCGGGGGCGTGAGCGGCGAGGCGGTCATGTGCGTATCAGGCCCGCGCGGTCTGGTCCCGGCCGGACGCGAAGCGGTTGAGTACGCCCGTCTTCGCGAGGGCGCGCACGATGAGCCACGAGCCGAGGCCCGCGATCATTGCACCGGAGATGATCGCGGAGGCGGTATAGATCGCCTGGAAGGCGGTGTCGGCTCCCGGGTACCAGAGCACGAGGTCGTTGATGGCCATGGCGAGTCCGGCGCCGGCGCCGGCGAGAATCGCGACGCCGAGCTTCCAGCTCGAGTAGAGGAACACCAGGAACACGAGTTCCGCACCGAGTCCCTGCACGATGCCGGCCTCGATGGTGAGAAAGCCGCCCCACTTCGCGCCGAGCAGCGCGGACACCGTGGCGGCGACGACCTCGGTGTAGAGCGCTGCGCCGGGCTTGCGGATGACGAGCCCGCCGAGCACTCCCGCGAAGAGCCACACGCCGTAGAACAGCGCCTGCGATCCGGGCAGCAGCGCCTCGAATGGGGCGGTGACCGGCGCGTAGAGCTGGTTCCAGCCGAAGAAGATCAGGGCGGCGGCGACCCCGAGCACGCTCGCGACGACAATATCGACCACTCTCCAGCGGTAGTTGATGCGCTGGAACGGAGCCTTGGTGTTGATAAGTGTGTTCTGCACTGTCGTGCCCTTTCATTGAATGAAGCGGGCACGGGTATGAATCGAGGCGGTTGCCTCGACCCGGAGAGAATCTGCCTCCCTGCGCTGGCATGATCCAGATCAGGTTCGACGGTCGAAGCTTGGAGAAGCTCCCTCTCAGCCCGGCTCACCGGACTCCCGTGTTCGAGACGATCATACGCCGGTCAGCGACCGGTTACACCTCGAGGACCATGATCGTGCGCCCATCGCGGGTGCTCCCGACCTCGCCGAACCCGAACAAGCCGTAGAGCGCGAATGCGGCGTCGTTTCCCGCGCGCACGTTGAGCCCCACCCGGCTGACGCTCGGATGCTCCGACGCGAGCCAGTCGAGAATCGCGGCGACAGCGGCGCGGCCGAGACCGCGCCCCTGCGCCTCCGCCTGGATCAGCAGGTTATGGATCCACGCGGACTGCGCGCCGCCGAGCCTGTCGTCGCGGTCGATGCTGACGGCGACGATGCCGACAGGTTCGCCGCGCTCGGTGATCAAAAACGGGTGCCATACCTGGGCCCCGGGCCGATCGTGGCACTTCGCGAGCATGAGCGCGGCCGGGGCTACCCGGTGCGAGTGGGCGGGGGTCAGACGCACGCCGAGTGCGTCGGGGATGTTGTCGCGTGTGATGGGCGCGAGGACAAGCATCCGCACAGATTACCGTGCGGCAGCGGGGGCAGACCGGCCGCGAAGCATCCGAACCCTCGTTTCGGGTTACGGTTGTTATCCCCCTCTTCTCACTAGGAGCTGCATTGGAAACATGGCCCGGATCGGCCTACCCGCTCGGCGCGACGTTCGACGGAAGTGGCACCAATTTTGCCATCTTCAGCGAGTCCGCCGAAAAGGTTGAACTCTGTCTCTTCGACGAGGACGGCACCGAAACCAAAGTTCAAGTCCACGAGGTCGACGCCTACGTGTGGCACTGCTACCTGCCCCAGGTGCAGCCGGGCCAGCGCTACGGCTACCGCGTTCACGGCCCGTACGACCCGAAGAACGGCAAGCGCACTAACGCCAACAAGCTTCTTCTCGACCCCTACGCCAAAGCGACCGCCGGGGAGTTCGACTGGGACCCGTCGCTGTTCTCCTACAACTTCGGCGACCCCACCTCGGTCAACAACGAGGACTCCGCGCCGCACATGATGCTCGGCGTGGTCATGAACCCGTTCTTCGACTGGGCCGGCGACCGCCCGCCCCGCATCCCGTACGCCGAGACGGTCATCTACGAGGCGCACGTCAAGGGAATGACGCAGCTGCACCCCGACGTGCCCGAGGAGCAGCGTGGCACCTACGCCGGCCTCGCGCACCCGGTCGTGATCGAACACCTGCAGCGCATTGGCGTGACCGCGATCGAGCTCATGCCGGTGCACCAGTTCGTGCAGGACAACACCCTGCTCGAGAAGGGGCTGCGCAACTACTGGGGCTACAACACGATCGGTTTCTTCGCGCCGCACAACAGCTACTCCGCCGCGGGCCAGCTCGGCCAGCAGGTGCAGGAGTTCAAGGGAATGGTGCGCGCATTCCACGACGCCGGCATCGAGGTCATTCTCGACGTGGTCTACAACCACACGGCGGAGGGCAACCACCTCGGCCCGACCCTGAGCTTCAAGGGCATCGACAACGAGGCGTACTACCGCCTCATGGAAGATGACAAGCAGCACTACATGGACTACACGGGCACGGGCAACTCGCTCAATGTGCGCCACCCGCACTCGCTGCAGCTCATCATGGACAGCCTGCGCTACTGGGTCACCGAGATGCACGTCGACGGCTTCCGCTTCGACCTCGCCTCGACTCTCGCCCGCGAGTTCTACGACGTCGACAAGCTCTCGACCTTCTTCGAGCTCGTGCAGCAGGACCCGATCGTCTCCCAGGTGAAGCTCATCGCGGAGCCGTGGGACGTCGGGCCTGGCGGATACCAGGTCGGCAATTTCCCGCCTCAGTGGACCGAATGGAACGGCAAGTATCGCGACACCGTGCGCGACTTCTGGCGCGGCGAGCCGTCGACGCTGGGCGAGTTCGCCTCGCGCTTCACCGGCTCCGCCGACCTCTACGAGCAGGACGGCCGGCGCCCGGTCGCGTCGATCAACTTCGTCACCGCTCACGACGGCTTCACGATCGCCGACCTCGTGTCGTACAACGAGAAACACAACGACGCCAACGGCGAGGGCAACAACGACGGCGAGTCACACAATCGCTCGTGGAACTCGGGTGCAGAGGGTCCGACCGACGACGAGAAGGTACTGACCGTGCGCGCCCGCCAGCAGCGCAACTTCCTCGCCACCCTCCTGCTGTCGCAGGGCGTGCCGATGGTGCTGCACGGCGACGAGCTCGGCCGCACCCAGCAGGGCAACAACAACACCTACGCGCAGGATTCCGACATCTCCTGGGTGCACTGGGACCGCGCGGACACCCCGCTCGTCGAGTTCGTCTCGGCGATCACGCGGCTCCGCAAGGAGCACCCGACGTTTCGGCGTGCGCGCTTCTTCGACGGGCGCCCCGTGCGCCGCGGCGAAGGAGAGCCGCTGCCGGACATCGTGTGGCTCACGCCGGAGGGCACCTCGATGAACCCCGAGGACTGGGACGCCGGATTCGGGCGCGCCATCGGCGTGTTCCTCAACGGCAACGGGATCCGCGGTCGCGACGCGCGCGGTGAGCGCATCCACGACCTCAACTTCGTGCTCTACTTCAACGCGCACGATGACGTCGTCGAGTTCACCCTGCCATCGGACGAGTACTCGGCCGAGTGGGAGACAGTCGTCGACACCGCTGGCGCAGGCGCGGACAGCGCCCCGGTGAAGGCCGGCCAGAGAATCCCGGTCGCCGCCAAGGCCCTCGTTGTCCTGCGCGCGTTCACCACCCCGGAGGCCGAGCCCGACCATTCGGTCGCGGCGTCCCTGCTGTCCCAGATGCACACGGGAGCGATCAGCCTGCCGAAGGTCACCTGATGCGCCTCCCGATCTCGACCTACCGGCTGCAGATCCGGCAGTCGTTCGACCTCCACAAGGCGGCCGGGATCGCGCGCTACGTGCACGATCTCGGCGCCGACTGGTTGTATTTCTCGCCGCTGCTCTCGGCAGAGGGGGGCTCCGACCACGGCTACGACGTGACGGATCACTCGCTCATCGACCCCGCGCGGGGTGGAGCGGCGGGACTGGATGCGGCGTCGGCCGCCGCGCGCGCGCTCGGGCTCGGGATCCTCATCGACATCGTGCCGAACCACGTCGGAGTTCAGACCCCGGCCCAGAGCATCTGGTGGTGGGACCTGCTCACTCACGGGCGGGCCTCGCGCTACGCCGACGCATTCGACGTGGACTGGGAGTTCGGCGGCGGCAAGGTGCGCCTGCCCGTTCTCGGGGACGCCGCCGACGACGCGGGAGAGCACGGAGAACTCGACAAGCTCACGATCACGGACGGCGAGCTCCGCTACTACGACAGCCGTTTCCCAATTGCGCCCGGCACCGCCGACCACGGCGCGACACCGGTCGAGGTGCACGCGCGCCAGAACTACGAGCTGATGAACTGGCGGCGGGCCGACGCCGAGCTGAACTACCGCCGCTTCTTCGCCGTGAACACGCTCGCCGGCATCCGGGTGGAGACCCCCTGGGTCTTCGACGAGTCGCACGTCGAGATCGCCCGCTGGATTCGCGAGGGCCTCGCCGACGGTCTGCGGGTCGACCACCCCGACGGGCTCGCCGACCCCGCCGGGTACCTCGATGACCTCGCCACCGCCACCGGCGGCACCTACGTGCTCGTCGAGAAGATTCTGGAGGGCGAGGAACGGCTGCCGTCGTCGTGGGCCACCGCCGGCACGACGGGCTACGACGCCCTCGCCGACATCGACCGGGTGCTGATCGACCCCGACGGTCGGGCTGCGCTCGACGCGCTCGACTCGAAGCTGCGCGACCAGTCCGAGGTCGTCTCCTGGACCGAGCTCATCCACGGCACGAAGCGGGCCATCGCCGACGGCATCCTGCGCTCCGAGGTGCTGCGGATCGAACGCGACCTCGGCCGGTCGGTCGAGGAGGTCACCGCCGACGAGGGCGCCGAGATCTCGCGCACCGCGGACGCGCTCGCGGAGCTCCTCGCCTGCTTTCCCGTCTACCGCTCCTACCTCCCGCTCGGGCTCGAGCACCTTCACGAGGCGTCCGACCTCGCGAAGTGGCACCGGCCGGAGCTGTCCGAGGAGATCGATTCCCTGCTCGTCGTGCTGTCGGATGCCGGGCATCCGGCCGCGATCCGGTTCCAGCAGACCTCCGGCATGGTGATGGCCAAGGGCGTTGAGGACACCGCGTTCTACCGGTACACCCGGCTGGGGTCGCTCACCGAGGTCGGGGCCGACCCGGCCGAGTTCTCGATCGACGCGGCCGAGTTCCACCGCCGCCAGCAGATGCGCCAGGCGAGCTTCCCCGCATCACTCACGACCCTCTCGACCCACGACACCAAGCGCGGCGAAGACGTGCGCGCGCGCATCAACGTGCTCGCCGAGGTGCCGGAGGAGTGGGAGAGAACCCTCGGTCGGCTCCGCGAGGAGGTTCCCCTCGGCGACGGACCGCTCGAGGTGCTGCTCTGGGAGGCCATCATCGGCGCCTGGCCGGCATCGCGCGAGCGACTGCACGCCTACGCCGAGAAGGCCGCCCGTGAAGCCGGTGACTCCACGACCTGGACGGCTCCGTCGGCGGACTTCGAGCAGCGGATGCACGCGCTGATCGACAGCGCGTTCGACAACCCGCGGGTGATCGAGCTCATCGAAGGGCTTCTCACCAAGGTCACCGCGGCAGGCTGGAGCAACTCGCTCTCGGCTAAGCTGATCCAGCTCACCGCTCCCGGCGTGCCCGACGTGTACCAGGGCAGCGAGCTGTGGGAGACCTCGCTCGTCGACCCGGACAACCGCCGCACCATCGACTTCGACTTGCGGCAGCTCTATCTCGCCGCGATCGACGGCGGGGTTCTCCCCGAGGTCGACGAGACCGGCGCGGCGAAGCTCCTCGTGGTCTCGCGGGCCCTGCGCCTGCGCCGCGACCACCAGGAGCTCTTCAGCCGTTACGCGCCGCTCGAGGCCTATGGTTCGGCCGCGACGCATGCCATCGTCTTCGATCGCGGCGACGTCGTGACCGTCGCCACACGGCTCCCGGTCGGCCTCTACCGCGCCGGCGGCTGGGGCGACACGACCGTCATCCTCGCCGGACGCCCCGTCGTCGACGTCATCACCGGGCGGGTGTTCGGCGGCGGCACCATCGCGCTGTCCGACCTGCTCGCCCGCTATCCTGTGGCGCTGCTCGTGCCCACCGACCTCCTCCCGAACGGAGCCGCGCGATGATCCGCGAGATTTGGGCCCCCAGGGCCGGAGCCGTCGCGCTGCTGGCCGATGGACAGACGCACCCGATGACCGCGGGCGAGGACGGCTGGTGGAGCGTGGACGCGCCCGCCCCGGCATCCGCCTACGGTTTCCTGCTCGACGACGACGAGACCCCCCTGCCCGACCCGCGCTCTCGACGGCAGCCGGACGGGGTGCACGGGCTCTCCCGCGACTTCGACCCCGCCGACTTCGCCTGGACCGACGCCGCCTGGACCGGCCGCCAGCTCGCGGGCGGCATGATCTACGAGCTGCACCTCGGCACGTTCACCCCAGAGGGCACCCTCGACTCGGCGATCGACCGGCTCGACCACCTCGTCTCGATCGGTGTCGACTTCGTTGAGCTGCTGCCCGTCAACGGCTTCAACGGCACCCACAACTGGGGCTACGACGGCGTCGCCTGGTTCACCGTCTCCGAGACCTACGGGGGTCCGGAGGCCTACCAGCGGTTCGTCGACGCGTGCCACGCGCGCGGGTTGGCCGTCATCCAGGACGTGGTGCACAACCACCTCGGGCCGAGTGGCAACTACCTTCCCCGCTTCGGCCCGTACCTGCACGAGGCCAGCGCGAACACGTGGGGGTCGTCGGTCAACCTCGACTCCGCCGAGGTGCGCCGCTTCATCCTCGACAACGTCGCCATGTGGATGCGCGACTATCACGTCGACGGCCTTCGCCTCGATGCGGTGCACGCGCTCATCGACACCTCGCCGAAGCACCTGCTGCAGGAGATGGCCGAGGAGACGGACGCCCTCTCGGCATTCCTCGGCCGCCCGCTGACCCTCATCGCCGAATCGGACCTCAACGACCCGAAGCTGATCACGCCGCGGGAGGCGGGCGGCTACGGCCTGCCCGCGCAGTGGTCCGACGACTTCCACCACGCCGTGCACGTCGCGCTCACCGGGGAGGTCACCGGCTACTACGCCGACTTTGCGAAGCTCGAATCGCTCGCGAAGGTGCTGACCAAGGGTTTCTACCACGACGGCACCTTCTCGTCGTTCCGCGAGCGGGACCACGGCGCCGCGGTCGACACCGAGAACATGCCCGCGTGGCGGCTCGTCGTCGCGAACCAGAACCACGACCAGATCGGCAACCGGGCAATCGGCGACCGGCTGAGCGCCTCGCTCGACCACGGCCAGCTCGCCATCGCGGCCGTGCTGACCCTTGCCGGCCCCTTCACGCCGATGCTGTTCATGGGCGAGGAGTGGGGCGCGTCGACGCCGTGGCAGTTCTTCACCTCCCACCCGGAGCCAGAGCTCGGACTGGCGACGGCCGAGGGCCGCATCCGTGAGTTCGAGAAGATGGGCTGGGACTCGGCCGTCGTGCCCGACCCGCAGGCGCCGTCGACGTTCGCCAACTCGAAACTCGACTGGTCCGAACTGCAGTCCGGCGACCACGCGCGGCTGTTGGCCGTGTACCGGGCGCTCGCGCGGCTCCGTGCGGAGCATCCGGAATTCACCGACCCGCGCTTCACGCAGTTGGATGTGGAATTCGACGAGGACGCGCGCTGGTTCGTGCTGCACCGCGGCGGGCCACGCATCGTGATCAACTTCTCCGCCTCGGAGCAGGAGCTGCCGCACTCGGGCCGGGTGCTGCTGGCGACGGATGCCGCGACGGCGCTGACTCCGACCGGGATCTGGCTTCCGGGGCACAGCGCGGTGATCCTGGGCCGCTGACGCCGAGCGGCGGCGGCGCCCGTGGTCAGTCGTCGCTGCGGCGGCGCTGGCGGGCGTCGCCAAGCTTGCCGCGGCCCAGCAGGTGTGTGGCCGGTCCGAGCAGCGACGCGGGCCGGAGCGATCCGCGGCCGAATCTCTCGGCGACATCGTCCACCGCGCGCTCGGTGTCGCGCCAGGTCTCGTCCTCATCCCACAGGGACGCCGCCTGGCCCCCGGCGGGGCTGAGCTGCTCGACCCGCACCCCGATGAGGCGCACCGTGCCGTGCGCGCCGACCGCGTCGTAGATACCGCGCACCTCCTCGTAGATGCGCCGGCCGAGGTCGGTGGGCTCGCCGATCGTGCGCGACCGGGTGATGGTCGTGAAGTCGGAGTAGCGCAGCTTCAACACCACCGTGCGAGCGACCCAGCCGCCGCGGCGCAGGCGCACGGCCACGGCATCCGCCTGGCGCAGCAGCTCCCGCCGCAACAGCTCCGCGTCGCTCATGTCGACCTCGAAGGTCACCTCGTGCCCGATGCTCTTCTCGGCGACGTCGGGGGTGACGCTCCTGCGGTCGATGCCGTTCGCGAGATCGTGCAGCTTGTGCCCCGCGGCGTCGCCGACCGCCCGCTGCAGGTTGGCGAGCGGGGTGGCGGCGATGTCGCCGATCGTGCGAAGGCCGCGCTTGATCAGCGCCTCCTCGGTGGTCTGACCCACGCCCCAGAGGGATCCGACGGGGAGCGGATGCAAAAAGTTCAGCGTCTCCTCCGCCGGGACGACGAGAAGCCCGTCCGGCTTCGCGCGCCCGGAGGCGAGTTTGGCGATGAATTTGGTGGACGCCGCCCCGACCGAGCAGGTCAGCCGGGTCTCCTCCTGCACGCGCCGCCGGATGAGCCGGCCGATCTCGGCGGGGCTGCCGAGCAGCCCGCGCGCGCCTGCGACGTCGAGGAAGGCCTCGTCGATACCGAGGCGTTCGACGATCGGGGTCATGTCGTCGAAGATGGCCATCACCTGGTTGGAATAGGCGGTGTACTTCTCGCGGTGCGGTTCGAGCACGATCGCGTGCGGGCAGAGCCGCAGCGCCTGCGACAGCGGGATCGCCGAGCGAACGCCGAACTTGCGGGCCGGGTAGTTCGCCGCGGTCACGACCGACCGCGGCGAATTGCCGGACACGACGACGGGCTTATCGACGAGGTCGGGGCGGTCGAGTAGTTCTACCGACGCGAAAAAGGCGTCGAGGTCGACGTGCAGGATCGTCGCGGTAGAGCTGTCGACGCTCTCCGCGCTGACGTGCCGGTCGCTGCCGTCCTGCCTGCTCATCGCACTCTCCCGGTCTCGAGTTTAAGCGGCGCCGCCCACCTCGTGGTCGCGGCGCGGAGGCTGGGCGGCGATGCGGGCGATGCGGGCGCGCGCGGCATCCTCCGACGTCGACGATTTGCCGAGCAGCAGCCGCACGCCGCCAAGCACCACGCGAGTGCCCCAGATGACCGGGAGCGGCGATCGCTTGAGGCCGAGCAGCGCCCGGTAGTCGGGCGGGATCGACGCGACGGCTCCGGCGAACATGATCCGGTAGGCGGGCATCATCGAGCGGCGCAGGGGAGGATTGCGGATGAATCGCACTGCCTCGGCGACCCGTTCGTCGTTCTTGTAGACGCCGGCGTCGCGGAAGGCGTCGAACTGCGCGCGGAGCTCCGCCTCGGACTGCGGCGGGTTCGCCACTCCGACGAGCTCGCCGGCCTTGGCCCACTCGCGCACGTAGCCGTCGGCCCCGCCGGGGATCTCGCCGTCCCAGATCTTGTGGCAGCTGAGGAACGCGTCGGTGAACACCACGTGCACCCAGGAGAGCAGCTCGGGGTCCCCCGCAGCGTACGGGCGCTCCTCGCCGTTCGCATCGATGTAGGTGCCGGTGACCCGATCGTGGAACCGGCCGACCCTTGACGACTCGGTCTCGGCCAGAGTGGTGTCGGCGAAGGTGACGGTGACGAGCCACTGGATGGTGCCGGAGAGGCGCCCAAGCGGGTCCTCGCGGTACCGGGACCAGTCGTGCACCCCGGCCATCGCCCCGGGATGAAGGGTCTGCATGAGCAGGGCGCGGATTCCGGCGACCATCGTCGCCATGCCGCCGTGTACGGCCCATGCTGCCGAGCCCGGCCCGAAGAATCCGGCGTCGTCGCCCTCCTCGATCTTGCCGACCCAGTGCGGGCGGCCTTCGTCATTGCCCGACAGGGTCGTCAGCAGGCGCGACCGCCACGTGTCCGAGAACCGACTCATGAGGAGAGGCTAGCCGCCGGTCGCTGGGCATCCGCCCAGACGATTCAGGCGACGCGCGCGGCGAGGAATGCGACCGGATCGACGGCAGCGCCGCCGTCGGGATGCACCTCGAAGTGCAGGTGAGCGCCCGTGCAGGAGCCCGTGCAGCCGAGGAGTCCGACGACCTGGCCGGCGGCGACATAGTCGCCGACCTGAAGCGCCATCGACCCTGTCTGCATGTGGGCGTAGACGCTCGTGACCATCTGGCCGTCGATGACGTGCTGGATGCGCGCGTGCACGCCGAGGGACGCGTAGCCCGGCGAGTTCGTCTCGACGACGACGCCGGCCGCCATCGCCTCGATGGGCGTGCCGGACGGCGCGTTGAGGTCGATACCCTGGTGGTCGCTCGAGCACCCCGCGCAGCTCCGCGGGCCGAAGTCGCTGCTCATCGGCGTGGTCGACGGCAGCGGCCACTGCACGGCGGGCGGCGCTGTGACCCCGTAGGCGTCGCGCGGAGCGACGGCCAGCGTGGCGGCCGAGTCGGGGGCGGAGAAGGTCTGCACCGGGCCGGAGGGCTGCTGCGTCGAATTCAGGTCGAACGCGGCTGCGCTCGGGAGAACGAAGGCGACCGACATGACGATCGCGAAGGCGCTGGCGAGGGCGGACAGGGCGCGGCGGCTGGCGCGGACGGCTCCGAGTCCTGGCCTGGTCGCCCGGTGGAAATGGGCTACGGCGGGAGGGGTCGTTACGTTCGCGACAGTGGGGGCCTCGGCGGGCTCGGGGGCACGCAGGGTGAATCGATGTTTCGGCAAGTCGGGGTTCTCAGACTCTCGGCACGCGCTCGGCGTGGGACTCGCGGAGGAGTCCGGGCGGATGCACGACGGTGAGCGGGGACGGATCGAACGATCACCCTGCACGAAGTCGGCTGGCAGGGTTCTGGGAGCACGGCGGGTCGACTACCCGAGTCGGGCGCGCATCCAGGCGACGGGGTCGACGGGCGCGCCGCCTCCGGGGTGGATCTCGAAGTGCAGGTGGGTGCCGGAGCAGGAGCCGGTGCAGCCCATCGCGCCGATGACCTGGCCCGCCGCGACCGTCTGGCCTGTCGCAACCTGCACCGAGCCGGACTGCATGTGGGCGTAGAGGGTCTCGACCATCTCGCCGTTCACGACGCTCTGGATGCGCACGTGTACGCCATAGGACGAATATCCCGATCCGAGGGGCGGCAGCACCACACCGGCCGCCATCGACCAGATCGGGGTACCTGCTGCCGCGTTGAGGTCGACTCCCTGGTGGAAGCTCGAGCATCCGCTGCAGCTTCGCGGCCCGAAGGCGCTGCTCATGGGGGTCCCGGCGGGCACCGGCCACTGCAGGGAGGCCGAGGACGACGACGGCGTCAGCGACATCTGGATCGGCGACGCGAAGCTGGAGACGACCCGGGCCGGAGC
>Ga0326733_1000485_pt1 | contig 11480 bp, 7 predicted proteins | sample 14_GP2_308_FD_207946 | JGI IMG/M metagenome (GOLD analysis project Ga0326733, IMG submission 207946) | Glacier ice microbial communities from Ngari, Tibet, China - 14_GP2_30.8 | ecosystem: Environmental > Aquatic > Freshwater > Ice > Glacier | place: China: Ngari, Tibet | collected 2018-07-17 | reverse complement strand
GTGGCGCCAGTAGTCCTAGCCCTCATGGTAGCTAGAGCAGCACGGCATTTGGGAGGATAGGAAGCACCTGCCGCATGATAGACAAAAAAGAATAATCAACCTACCTGCACAGTACTGTCGGCACACTTACTTCATTCCATAGTCCCCAACGCTTTTCGTCGAGCGGTGACCGGTAACCGATAATTAAGAAGGGAAAGAACCGAGTGGGTGAGCTCGGCCACCGCGGACTAGCCCCGGTTCTAACTTGTTGCAGATAAGCACTGAAAAGCATGTCGTACTCAGGGAGAAGTACATGAGAACGGCATTGGGGAATTTTACTGTACCACAGAGTACAGGAGGGTTGGGGCTTGTGAAGCCTGTTTCTTGTACTCATGCTTCACGCCATTCGGGTACATAGCGCAGGGCTACCCTTATTAGGGATTCTCCTGCTAATAGCGCTGGGCGGCGTGCCTGCTGCCTGTAGCCCCGCCCAGCCGCTGCGCCGGTCGGTGCCTGATAAGCTCGTAGTGCTCACCTTCGACGATGCCGCCGTCACGCACGCCACCTACGTAGCGCCCCTACTGAAGAAATATGGCTTCGGAGCCACCTTCTACGTTTGCGAGTTTCGCCCCGATTTCACCGACAAATCGAAGTACATGAGCTGGACCCAAATCAGAGATTTGCACCGCCAGGGCTTTGAAATCGGCAGCCACACGCTCACTCATAAGCACGTGAATAAGATGAGCGCCCTGGAGCTGGTAGCCGAGTTAGATTCTATTGAAAGCCGTTGCGCGGCTCATGGCATTCCCAAGCCGACTACGTTTGCCTACCCCGCCTATGATACGCACCCGATTGCCTTCACCGTGCTGCCCCAGCAAGGCTATCAGTTCGCCCGCGTTGGCGGCGATAAACCTTATGCCCCCGCTACTGATAACCCCTTGCTTATCCCCAGCTTCACGACTACCGGCCTCGACAAGCAACGCGTGTTAACGGCCATTCAGCAAGCCGTGAGGGGCAAAGTTGTGGTGCTCACCGTGCACGGCGTGCCTGATTATGTTCACGACTGGGTAACCACGCCGCCAGCTCTCTTCGAGGAATACCTTCGCTACCTACACAACAACCACTACAAAGTGATTGCTCTGCGCGACCTCAAAAAGTACGTGCGCACCTTACCTTAAACGGCCACCGTGCCGAAACCCTAACTCTTGCTCTTTCTATTCATCTGATATTCCCCTGGGTCATGAATGCAAACAGTATTTTACTTCTGCTTACCAGTCTCTTGCTGCTGGCAGTTGGGGCGCAGGCCCAAACCAAGCAGGAAACCGGCGGTAAGCCCATGCCAACTGACTGGATTGACCAGGACACGGGCCACAAGGTAATGCGCCTAACGCCCACCGACGGCGGCAACGGCAGCTTCTACTTTCACAACAACCCTTTCCTGCAAGGCAAAGCCGGCGAAGGCGACAAAATGGTGTATTACCACACCGATGAGCGCGGCAAGCAGCTACGCCTGGTAAACCTGAAAACCCGCCAGGCAGAGCCGCTGAGTCGTTATTTCGCGAAAGTGAGCGGGGAGATAGTAGCTCCTAAAGGCCGGGACGTATTTTACCAAGTCCAAGACACGGTGTACGCCACCAACGTAGACACTAAGAAGACCCGCCGCATCTATGTGTTTCCCAAGGATTTTCCGGGCAGCATTACCAGCCTGAACGCCAACGAAACCACGATTGCCGGTGCCCTCGGCGGCGAAGAGGCCCGCGAAATCTTGCGTAAGTACCCCTCGAAAAGTGACTTTTTCAACCGCATCTACGATGCCAAGGTGGAGCATATCCTCTTCACCATCGACACCAAAACCGGCAAGCGGACGGATATCTACAAGGAAAACACCTGGCTAGGCCACGTGCAGTTTTCACCCACCGACCCCGACCTGCTCATGTACTGCCACGAAGGCCCCTGGCACAAGGTGGACCGCATCTGGCACATCAACATTAAAACCAAGCAGAATAAGCTGGTGCACAAGCGCACGGTGGAGGGTGAAATTGCCGGCCACGAGTTCTTAAGCCCCGACGGCAAAACGGTGTGGTTTGACTTGCAAAAGCCTCGCAGCGTGACCTTCTATCTGGCTGGCGCCGACATAAAAACCGGCAAGGAAAAGCTTTACCAAATGGACCGCAACGAGTGGTCGATTCACTTCAACATCTCCCCCGATCAGAAGCTATTTGCTGGCGACGGCGGCGACTCCGGCCAAGTAGCCAAAGCGCCCGACGGCATGTGGATTTACCTGTTTCGCCCCGAGGGCGACAAGTTTAAGTCGGAGCGGCTAGTAAACATGAAGCACCACGGCTACAAGCTGGAGCCGAACGTGCACTTTTCACCCGATGGCAAGTGGATAATTTTCCGGGCCAACTTCGAGGGCCAAGAGCAGGTGTACGCGGTAGAAATTACCAAGGCGGCGTCGTAGCAAAACGCGCCCGAACAACCACAGGAATCAATAAAAATCCATGACATAACATACCATGACAAATACGCAACGCTGGGGGGCTTTTTATAAAGTACTAGTGGCGACCTGCCTGCTTACCTTCCTCGGAACCTCGGCTCAGGCTCAGGATATGCCGAAAAAGAAGGACGTGCTCAAAACCATGCGGAAGACCAACACCTACTTCATGAAGCAATGGCCCGACCCCGGCGAGGAAATCGTGACCAACAAAGCACGCCCCAGCCACATATGGACGCGCGCCGTGTACTACGAAGGCCTGATGGCGCTCTACGGCATCGATAAGCAAAAGCAGTATTACGACTATGCCGTTGATTGGGGTGAAAAGCACAAGTGGGGCATCCGCAACGGCATCACCGACCGCGACGCCGACAACCAGTGCGCCGGCCAGACCTACATCGACCTCTACAACATCGACCCCAAGCCTGAGCGCATCCGCGACATCAAAGCCACCATCGACAACATGGTGCAAAGCGACAAAGTAGACGATTGGCACTGGATTGATGCCCTGCAAATGGCCATGCCCGTTTTTGCTCGCCTCGGCGTGATGTACAAGGATGACAAGTACTACGAGAAGATGTACCAAATCTACAACTACTCGAAAATGACTCACGGCACCAACGGCCTCTACAACCTGCAAGACCAGCTCTGGTGGCGCGACAAGGACTTTGTGCCACCGTACAAAGAGCCCGACGGCGAGGATTGCTACTGGAGCCGCGGTAATGGCTGGGTGGTAGCCGCCATGGTGCGCGTGCTTGATATCATGCCTAAAAATGCCCCCCACCGCGCCGAATACGAGCAAATGTACATGAGCATGATGAAGGCCCTGCCCGCCCGCCAGCGCCCCGACGGCTACTGGAACGTGAGCCTGCATGACCCTACCCACTTCGGCGGCAAAGAGCTAACCGGCACCTCTCTATTCATCTATGGCATGGCCTGGGGCATAAACAAAGGCCTGCTCGACGCCAAGCAATACCAACCCATCATCGCCAAAGCGTGGAACGCCATGGCTAAGGAGTGCGTGCACCCCAATGGCTTCCTGGGCTACGTGCAAGGCACCGGCAAAGAGCCCAAAGACGGCCAGCCCGTGAGCTACACCAACAAGCCCGACTTCGAGGACTATGGCCTCGGCTGCTTCCTGCTGGCCGGCAGCGAGGTGTACAAGCTAAAATAGGCGAACTCAATAACTTTAAATGGTCACGTCGCCCTGCCCGCGGCAGGCCGGAACACTTCTATGAAACGACCCTTCGCCTTCCTGCTGCTTTTCACCCTTGGGCTCACTGCCTCGGCCCAGACGCCAAAGTGGCCTGCCATCACGCAGCAGAACAAGCCCTGGACGCGCTGGTGGTGGCAGGGCAGCGCCGTGAACAAAGCCGACCTGACGCACCTGCTCACGCAGTACCAGCAAGCCGGTCTGGGCGGCCTCGAGATTACTGCCATCTACGGAGTTAAGGGCGCGGAAAGTCAGTTTATTGACTTCCTCTCACCCAAGTGGATGGGGATGCTCGACCACACTCTATCTGAAGCGGGCCGGCTGGGCTTGGGCATTGATGTGGCGCAGGCCTCGGGCTGGCCCTTCGGTGGCCCTTGGGTAGCACCCGTGGACGCATCCAAGTACGTGGCCTACCAGACCTACGAGGTAAAGGGCGGCGCGAGCCTGTCGGAGCCCGTGCGCTACGTGCAGAAGCCCTTTGCCAATGCCGTGGGGCACAAAGTAGACGTCAAGCAACTCTCGGACCCGGTGGCCACCAACAAAAACCTGCAGGCCCTGGCTCTGGACCAGGTGCGCTACGAGAAGCCGTTGCCGCTGCAGGCCCTCATGGCGTATCCAGACAAAGGCCAGCCGCTGGACCTGACCAGCAAGGTCAGTGCTGATGGCAAGCTGAACTGGACCGCCTCGGCGGGCAACTGGACGCTGTATGCCCTGTTTCAGGGCGGGCACGGCAAGCAGGTGGAGCGCGCCGGCCCCGGCGGCGAAGGCGACGTCATCGACCACTTCTCAAAAACGGCCACCGACCATTACCTGGCGTATTTTGACAAGGCCTTCAAGGGGCACGACGTGAAGCCCATTCGTGCGTTCTTCAACGACTCCTACGAGGTCGACGATGCCTCTGGTGAAGCCAACTGGACGCCGCAGCTGTTTGACGAGTTTCAGCGGCGGCGCGGCTACGACTTACGCCAGCACCTGCCCGGCCTGTTCGGCAAAGCTGGTGCCGACGAAAACCAGCGCGTGCTCACCGACTACCGCGAGACCATTTCCGAGTTGCTGCTCGAAAACTACACCCAGACCTGGGGCACCTGGGCCAAAACCCACGGGGCCCTGATACGCAACCAAGCTCACGGCTCCCCGGCCAACATCCTGGACCTGTACGCCGCCACCGACATTCCCGAAACGGAAGGGGAGGACCTAACGCGCATCAAGTTTGCCTCGTCGGCCGCGCACGTCACGGGCAAGCCGCTGACTTCAGCCGAAACGGCGACCTGGGAGAATGACCACTTCCTGTCGACGCTCAGCGACGTGAAAAAAGCGGTGGACCGCATGCTGCTCGGCGGGGTGAACCACACGTTTTACCACGGCACAGCATATTCGCCACAAGCGGCTAAGTGGCCGGGGTGGCAGTTCTACGCCTCCGTGGCATTCAACCCTCAGAACCCTTTCTGGACGGATTTTGGCAAGCTCAACCAGTACGTGGCGCGGTGCCAGTCCTTCATGCAGGCCGGCCAGCCCGGCAACGACGTGCTGCTATACCTGCCCACGGCCGATGCCTACGCCCGCCCGGGCAAGGTGCTGCTCCAGCACTTCGACGGCATCGAGCACGGCTTTAAGGGCCTGCCCATAGCGGCCACTAGTGAGTTGCTGCTCGCCAAGGGCTACGGCTACGACTTTATTTCCGACAAGCAGGTACACCAGGTGAAAGCCTCCGGCCGGACGCTGACCACCAGCGGCGGCGCCAGCTACCAAACCCTGCTGGTGCCCGAAGCCCACCTCATGCCGCTGGCTACCCTGGAGCAGCTGCTCAAGCTGGCCCAAAGCGGCGCCACCATCGTGCTGCAAAACCAGGCACCCGACGACGTGCCCGGCCTAGGCAACCTGGCTGCCCGGCGCGCCGCCTTTAAAGAGCTGATGGTTTCGGTGAAGTTCGCCCCCAGCAAGCAGGCCGGCGTGCAGCAGGCCACTGTGGGCAAAGGCCGCCTGTTGCTCGGTTCCGAGGTAAGCCAGCTCCTGGCCCAGGCCGGGGTCAAGCGCGAAAACCTGGTGGACAGCGGTCTGCAGTTCACTCGCCGCAGCCACGCCAAGGGGCATTACTACTTCCTGGCCAACTGGGGCGAAAAACCCGTCAAAGGCTGGGTGCCGCTGCAAACGGCCACCAAATCGGCGGCGCTCTACAACCCCATGACCGAGCAGTCCGGCTTGGCTGCGGTGCGCACCTCGGCCCAAGGCACGTCGGAAGTATACCTGCAGCTGGCTCCTGGCGAAACATGCATTCTGGATACCAACGAAGGCACCGTTTCGGGCCCGGCTTATACCTACATGAACCCAGTAGCCTCGCCCCAGCCCCTGGCGGGTCCCTGGGAGGTGGCCTTCGTGTCGGGTGGGCCAGTCCTGCCCGCTAAGCTCCAAACACGCGAGCTGTCCTCCTGGACCACGCTGGCCGGTGAGGCCGGCAAAAGCTTCTCCGGTGCCGGCACCTACACCGCCACCTTCGCCCTGCCCCAGGGCACGGGTGACGGCTGGCTACTAGACCTGGGCCGCGTGGCCCAAAGTGCCCGCGTGCAGCTCAACGGGCAGCCTATAGCCACGCTGCTGGGCCCGGTTTACCAGGTCTTCCTGCCCAAAGCCATTCTTAAAGCCAGCAACACGCTCACCGTAACGGTGAGCAACCTCATGGCCAACCGCATTGCTGACATGGACCGCAAGAAAGAGGAGTGGAAGATTTTCTATAATACGAACATGAACGCCAAGCTCCGGGAGAACCGCGGCGCGGACGGGCTTTTTACGGCCGAAAAGTGGGCGCCCCGGGAGTCGGGACTCCTGGGACCCGTAACTCTGACGCCCGTCGCCACGGGGGCGCCTGTCCGATAAGCTCAACCATGGAAAAGGAAGCCTTTTTGATGAATCTCAAGCCCGGCGTGGCCGCCGAGTACAAGCGGCGCCACGCCGAAATCTGGCCTGAGCTGCTAACTGCCCTGCAAGAGGCGGGCATCCGGGATTATTCCATTTATCTGGACTCCGCTACGGGGGTATTATTCGCGGTGCAGCAGCGCCTGCCCGGCCACACCGTGGCCGAGCTGGCTGCCACAGCCATCATGCAGCGCTGGTGGGCTTACATGGCCGACTTGATGGAAACCAACCCTGACAGTTCGCCCGTAGTCAGACCGCTGAATTGCGTGTTTCACATGGATTGACCGGCGTGCGTTTGGGGTCCGAAAAGCAAGGTGTTTTAGGTATAAAACACGGGCCAAGCAGTAAGGCACAGGGGCGTTCGGGTGAAAGAAAGAAGTTCTTCGTGCTCCACAAAGTTTCTGTTCCTCACCTGCTTCCCGCTCCTATGCACCCGACACTTTACCATCGAAACGCTCTCCAAGGCTCCAGCTTTCCCAAGCTCTTTCAGCCCGCTACCCCCAGCCGCCGGCTAGGGCTGGCACTGCTTGCCGCTGTGCTGCTGGTTGCCCCTGCGCATGCCCAACGGCGCATGGAAAAACTGAATCGTGGCGTGGTCGCTGTGCGCACCAGTGCCACCGACGTGTTCGTGGGCTGGCGGGTGCTCGGGACCGACCCGACCGGACTGGCGTTTAACGTATACCGGGGCACCACCAAAATCAACACTGCGCCCGTAACTGGCGCTACTAATCTGGTTGACGCTACCGGCACTAATGGCACCTACACCGTGCGCCCCGTGCTGGGTGGCGTAGAGCAGCCTGCTTCCGAGGCAGCCACCGTGTGGGGCCAGAAATACCTGACTATTCCGCTACAGCGGCCCGCTGGCGGCACCACCCCGGATGGCGTGGCCTACACCTACAGTCCCAATGACTGCAGTGTAGGCGACCTCGACGGGGACGGGCAGTACGAAATTATCCTGAAGTGGGACCCGTCAAACGCGAAAGATAACTCCCAGGCCGGCTATACCGGCAACGTGTACCTCGACGCCTACCGGCTGAACGGCACCCGGTTGTGGCGCGTCGATTTGGGCCGCAATATTCGGGCCGGGGCGCACTACACGCAGTTCATGGTGTACGACCTCGATAGCGACGGCAAGGCCGAAGTGGCCTGCAAAACCGCCGACGGCACCGTGGATGGCCGCGGCACGGTCATCGGCGGTGCCACTGCAGACTACCGCGTCACTGCGGCCGGCGCCTCGCTGGGCTACGTCCTGAGCGGGCCTGAGTTTTTGACTGTTTTCAACGGCATAACCGGGGCCGCCATGGCTACCACCGCCTATCTGCCCGCCCGCGGGGCGGTTTCCGACTGGGGCGACAACTATGGTAACCGCGTGGACCGGTACGTGTCGACCGTGGCCTACCTTGACGGGGTGCGGCCCAGTCTGGTGATGGGCCGGGGCTATTACACCCGCCTAGTGCGCGTGGCCTGGGACTGGCGCAACGGCCAGCTCACTCGTCGCTGGACATTTGACAGCAACGACGCCGGCAACAGTGCCAACGCCGGACAGGGCAACCACCAGCTGACCGTGGGCGACGTGAACGGGGACGGCCGCGACGAGGTGGTGAACGGCCCCAGCGCCATTCGCTTCGACGGGACGGGCCTTTATGTTAATGGCCTGGGACATGGTGACGCGCTGCATATGAGCGACATGAACCCCGCTCGCCCCGGCCAGGAGGTGTGGCAGCCTCACGAAACGCCTTCGCAATACGGCGTTTATGGCCTAGAGTGCCGCGACGCCCTTACCGGCCAGCCCTTGTGGGGTGTGCCCGGCGGCGGGGCCGATGTGGGCCGCGCCCTAGCTGCTGATGTGGACCCCAACTACCTGGGGTACGAAATGTGGGGCTCCGTGGGCGGCCTTTACAACTGCACTGGCACGCAGATTGGCACTACCAAACCCACCGTCAACTTCGCGGTGTGGTGGGACGGCGACCTGAGCCGCGAGCTGCTGGATGCCGGCTATAACGCTACAACCGACGTAGCCACCGTGCGCCTCGAAAAGTGGGTGCCGCCGACCGGAACCGCCACCAATGGCAGCCTGACCCGCTTGCTCACGCCCAGCACGGTGACCGATGGCGACGCCCAAACCAACAATGGCACCAAGGCCAACCCGGGCCTGACAGCCGACATTCTTGGCGACTGGCGGGAAGAAATTATTCTACGTTCGCGCGATAACCAGAGCCTGCTCCTGTATTCGACCACCGCGACAACCACTGAGCGCATGTACACGCTCATGCATGACTCGCAGTATCGTTTGGCGGTGGCCCACGAGAACTCGGCCTACAACCAGCCGCCGCAAACCAGCTTTTACCTGGGCACCGGCATGAGCGCACCGCCTACGCCCAATATCGTGCTGGCCGACAGCACCAACAATGTGCTGGGCATTCGCAACGTCAGGCCCGACCAAGCCGGCGTAGCCGTGTTTCCTAACCCCACCACCAGCGCCATCAACATCCGTTCGGCGGGGGCCTTTACGTTTCAGATTTACAACCTGCTCGGCCAGATGGTGGAGAAAGGGGAGCAGCATGATTCTTTCAGCGGTGGCCGAGGTTTGAAAGCCGGCGTGTACATGGTCCGCGTGCACACCGCGGCCGGTGCCAGCACCACGGTGAAAGTGCTCAAGCAATGACTCCACTTGTAAAAGAACTGTCCTCGAAGCGATAAATATTCGGGCGTAGCAGGAGGGTGCGGGAGAGTATCAGGCAGCTTGGACACCAGCTTTGTATGGTGAGTTACAAATACAACCTGACGGGTGCGTAGTAGGGTGGAAAAGATTGGGTGGGAGTCCTCTTTTCAGAGGTTCCTGCTGCGCACCCCGTCAGAGTCGTCCCCGCTGCTGGCTCAGCATTGAAAACGCGGTGCTGGAATGCAAAAAAGGCTTCGTGTGTCAGGAGGCGGAGAATATTCGCCTGAAAAACGTGACGCTGCTTTCCACCGAAACCAAGCCGGTGATGGAAGTGCAGAACAGCCACAACATCGCACTCGACGGCATCCGCTACACCAGCGGCGCCGAGTTGCTGCTCCGCGTGACCGGCGAGCGCAGCAAAGACATTCGCCCGATCAACACCGATGTAAAAAAGGCGAAGAAGGCGGTGGAGCTGGACCAGAAATTGGGCAAGAAAACGATGGTGGTAGCCGGCCGCTAACGGGGTTTCTCGCCGGGTTTCGTCGGGTTGAGGCGCGGGGGGCCGACGGGTTCCCACGCCACCACATCTCCGCGAAACCAGCGTTTTTACCCCTGCGCAGTCCAGCAGGAAATCAATTTGCATTCATGAAACGACTTTTTTTGCTGCCATTGCTGGGCCTCTCGCTCCTCAGCAAACCAGGAACGGCCCAAACCGCCCGAGCGCCCGCGTATTCCCAGCGCATGGCCGATGCCTTCATCTCCTGGCACCCCGACTCCATCCTTATTGGCAGCCGCAAAACCGCCCGTTGGGACTACGAGCAGGGCCTGATGCTGCACGCGCTGGAGCGCGTATGGCAGCGCACCGGCGAACCCAAATACTTCACTTACATTCAGAAAGACCTCGACCAGTTTGTGCAAAAGGACGGCAGCATCCGCACCTACAAGCTGGAAGACTACACGCTGGACAACGTGACCACGGGCCACGCTTTGCTGCTGCTTAGCCAGGTGTCGGGGCCCAATCAGGAGAAGTACCAGAAGGCCGCACAGCTGCTGCGCAAGCAGCTCGAAACGCAGCCGCGCACCAAGGAGGGAGGGTTTTGGCACAAGAAGATTTATCCCAATCAGATGTGGCTCGATGGCTTATACATGGCCGCGCCGTTCTACGCCGAGTACAGCCAGGTTTTCAAGCAGCCCGCCGCGTTCGACGACGTGGCCAAGCAGTTTGCGTTGATTGAAAAACGCTTAGTAGACCCCAAAACCGGCCTGCTCTACCACGGCTACGACGAAAGCCGCGAGCAGCCCTGGGCCAACAAAAGCACGGGCGTATCGCCCAATTTCTGGGACCGCGCCATTGGGTGTTACGCAATGTCCCTGGTCGATGTGCTGGACTACTTCCCGCTCGGCCACCCCCAGCGGTCGGTGCTGCTCAAGGCGCTGCAACGCCTGGCGCCGGTGCTGGCCAAGTTCCAGGATGCCAAAACCGGCACCTGGAGTTTGGTAATGGGGCAGGAAGGCCGCAAAGGCAACTACGCCGAGGCCTCGGGCTCCAGCATGTTTGTGTACGCGCTGGCCAAGGGCGTGCGCCTGGGCTACCTCGACAAAAGCTTTCTGAAAGTGGCCCAAAGGGGCTACGCCGGTGTGCTCAAGTCCTTTGTAGCCACCGAGCCCACCGGCTTGCTGGCATACAACGGCACCGTGAGCGTGGGCGGCCTGGGCGGCAAGCCCTACCGCGACGGTTCCTTCGACTACTACCTGAGCGAGCCGCTGCGCAAGAACGATTTGAAGGGCGTCGGCCCGTTTATTTTGGCCAGCACCGAAATGGAAATCGCGGCCGAAAACAGCCTCGGCCAAAACAAAACCGTGGGCCTGGATTATTACTTCAACCACGAGTTCCGTCAGGGCCTCACCGGCGAGCAGGAGCCGTTCCACTACACCTGGGAAGACCGGATGCACTCCGGCTTTTGGCTGTGGGGCAACCAGTTCCGCGAGCTGGGCGCCAAGACGGTGCCCGTGCCCGCCGCCCCTACCGCCGCTCGCCTCAAGAGCCTGAGCGTCTACATCATCGTGGACCCCGACACCCGCAAGGAAACCGCGCAGCCCAACTACATTCAGCCCGCCGACAGCAAGGCCGTGACCGACTGGGTGCGGGCCGGCGGCACCCTCGTGCTCTTTGCCAACGACAGCGCCAACTGCGAAATCAGGCACTTCAACGAGCTGGCCAA
>Ga0326733_1000484_pt1 | contig 11506 bp, 10 predicted proteins | sample 14_GP2_308_FD_207946 | JGI IMG/M metagenome (GOLD analysis project Ga0326733, IMG submission 207946) | Glacier ice microbial communities from Ngari, Tibet, China - 14_GP2_30.8 | ecosystem: Environmental > Aquatic > Freshwater > Ice > Glacier | place: China: Ngari, Tibet | collected 2018-07-17 | reverse complement strand
ATGGAATGTCGGCAGCTTGCAAGGCTTGCTTCAGTTTTTCGAGGCTGTTGGCGGACACGTGTTGGTCTATGGTTTGGCCATCTGGATAAATACCGTGCCGCATGACGGCTTGTTGTATCGTCAGCGTGTCGCGAATGTCGACTTCAAGCACCAGTTTGTCAGCCGCTGACAACGCACGTGTCACTTGCGGTTCGAGTGGGTAGAATGCAGCTTGCCCGACATGAATGGTGCCGAACAGATAACTGGTGTTGCCGCGATGGCTGACTCGATATAAAACGCCACGATTTGGTGCTGCGGATTTTTGTGTAGCCGATGTCGGATTTTTGAGCGCAGTGTTGTCAGCGCGATTGTCCGCATGCGCGAATGAGAAGAAGCAACTGAACAGTAGAGTTACTACAAGAACAAAATAACGATGCATGTAATTCCTTTTTCTATGCTGATAATGCGATGCTGGCATCATGCGTAAGCTGACCTGGCTATTCGATCTGGACAATACGCTGCATGATGCGTCGCATGCGATTTTCCCGGCAATCAATCTCAACATGAATGCCTACATTGCACAGGTGCTGCACAAAGGCGGTTTGCCCGCAGACGATGCAGCTGTCAATGCCGCGCGGGTCACTTACTGGCAGCGCTACGGCGCGACCTTGCTCGGTATGGTAAATCATCATCAGGTGCGGCCAGAAGATTTCTTGCGTGAAGCGCATCAGTTCGATGATCTGCCCACGATGATCCGTGCTGAACGCGGCTTGGGTGAGTTATTGCGCAAACTGCCCGGTCAAAAAATTCTGCTAACCAATGCGCCGCGCCGCTATTCGCGCGACGTATTACGTCATCTAGGTTTGCACAGGCATTTCGCCAAACACATCCCGATAGAGGCAATGCGCGTGCATGGTCGTTTGCGTCCCAAGCCATCGAAGCAGATGTTGCGCAAGCTGCTTGCGCGTGAGCGTATTTCGCCTCGTGATTGTGTACTGGTCGAAGACACGGTCGCACATTTAAAAGGCGCGAAGGAGCTAGGTATGCACACGGTTTTGGTGACGCAATACCTGGCCAGCGATTCGGTCAAAGGTGGCGCAACTGGCACGCACGCAACAGTCGCCTCTACAAAACGCCCTATTTATGTCGATGTCAAAGTAAAATCCGTTGGGCAACTATTCAGGAAGTTGCATCGATTGCGTTAGTCCGATTGTTCACATACTTATAAAAAATATGGCAACCACCAAACCAGGCGAACGCAAGCTGCAGATACTTCAGACCTTGGCAACAATGCTGGAGCAGCCCAAAGGGGAAAAAATCACGACCGCGGCCTTGGCTGCGCGTGTTGAAGTGTCGGAGGCTGCCTTGTATCGACATTTCGCCAGCAAAGCGCAAATGTTTGAAGGCTTGATCGAATTCATAGAAGCCACCGTGTTCGGCTTGATCAATAAAATCACCGAACAGCAAGACAATGGCTTGTCGCAAGTGCAGGCTATCGTCGGCATGCTGTTGAATTTTGCCGAACGTAATCCCGGTATGACGCGCGTGATGATAGGTGATGCTCTGGTCAATGAAGATGAGCGCCTGCAGTTGCGCATGAATCAATTCATCGAGCGCATCGAATTGGCGATCAAGCAAGCGCTACGCGTAGCGGCAAGTCAGGGTCAGGCGAACGAAGCAGAAGTCGCAGCGCGCGCCAATCTGATTGCGAGTGCAGTGCTGGGCCATTGGCACCGTTATGCCAAGACCGGCTTTAAGCAAAACCCGTCAACTTACGTATCGGCGCAGATCGCGATGTTGCTGGCTTAATATCCTGGCCGCCGTCGGTGGGTAAAAGCCGATTGACTCCGGCATGCTTGTGCGGCTTAGCCGTACAATAGTGTCTTGCCCAGTATTGCTTGACCTGACTCATGTCCTTGTTTGTTCCCACCGATTCCTCCACTGACTGCTTCGCGCTGCTAGATGATAGCGACGCGAGCGCGGCAGATGCGCGCTCGCGCCTTTATTCCTCGCATATTGGGACTTTAATCTGCAACAGTGTCGAACAAATGCCAGTCATGTTGCAGCAAATGCAGCAGGCTTTGCAGCAAGGGCAATTTGCAGTCAGTTTGTTTACCTACGAGCTTGGTGCAGCGAAGCATGGGATAGCGCCGCATGTGACTGCATCTGATGTGATGCAGTCACCGTTGGCAGAGATATTACTGTTTGAACGCTGCGAAAAACTGTCTGCGGAACAGGTCAGTGCATGGCTGGCTAAGCATGAATCCAAATCGCCGGCGGGAATCGCTAACCTGCATCCAGATATAAGCGAAGCAGCATTCGATAACGCGCTGGCATGCATCCATGATTACATCGCAGCAGGCGATACCTATCAAGTCAACTACACCTATCGCTTGCGCTTTGATGGATATGGTTCCGTGCATGCCTTGTATCGCCGTCTGCGTGAACGTCAACCAGTACCTTACGCTGCGTTGATCGCAATGCCAGATGGTCGCGCGGTTTTATCCCTATCACCGGAATTATTTGTGCGGCACGACAACGGTGTGTTGACCGTGCGGCCGATGAAGGGAACGGCCGCAGCCAGTGGAAACGCACAGCAGGATGATGTATCTGCTCACGCCTTGGCAGCGGATCCAAAAAATCGTGCAGAGAATTTGATGATCGTTGATCTGTTGCGCAACGATCTGGGACGTATTGCCGAAGTGGGTACTGTAACCGTCGACAAATTGTTTGATGTGCAGCGTTACAGCAGCGTGTTGCAAATGACTTCAACCGTGCACGCGCAACTGCGCTATGGCGTTGCGTTGCCCGAAATATTCGATGCTTTATATCCTTGCGGTTCAATTACCGGCGCGCCAAAACATAGAACGATGCAAATCATTCGCGAACTGGAGGCGCATCCACGCGGCATTTATACCGGCGCGATAGGCTGGTTCGATCCACCTCAGTCGACGCATACCGTTGGCAACTTTTGTTTATCAGTACCCATCCGTACCTTGCAATTACAAGCGCAAGACGAGCTGCAAATTCGTCGTGGCGAAATGGGCGTGGGTGCTGGGATCGTGCATGACAGTGTGGCGTCGGCGGAATACGAAGAATGCCGGATCAAGGCAGGTTTTTTAATCGATATGCCTGCGGAATTTGAATTGTTTGAAACCATCCATGCGACGCGCGCTGATGGTTGCCGCCATATTGATCGCCACTTGCAACGTCTGCGGGCTTCGGCAGAATATTTTGGCTTCGCGTTTGATGAATCGAAAATACGTACTCAGTTGCACGATGCATGCGCGAATTTTGGAGAGGCGACGCCGTATCGCCTGCGCCTTGCCTTGCAAGCGGATGGTGGGACTGTAATTCAAACTGAGCCACTATCGGAGATAAATGATTCGGTAAACATTCTGTTGGCGCAGACGCCAACTGATGCAGGCGACATTTTTCTGCGACACAAGACGACGATCAGAACCGGCTATGACGCAGCATGGCGCGCCGCCGAGCAGCAGGGCGCTTTCGATCAGCTATTTTGTAATCAGGAAAGTCAATTGACCGAAGGTGGGCGCAGCACAGTTTTCGTCAAACTGGATGGGCATTGGTATACGCCACCTTTAAGCGTCGGTGTGTTGCCAGGAATAATGCGTGCCGTCTTGCTGGAAGATATGACGTGGAATGCAGAAGAAAAAGTATTGACCTTGAATGACTTGCGCAAGGCAGAAGAGGTTGTTGTTTGCAACGCCTTGCGCGGCGTATTGCCGGCAACGATTATCTGGAATAGCTAAACAAACAATCGTTGCTGCAAGTCGATTCTAACGAAGCTTAGACCGGCAAGTTCGCGTCGAAGCAACTGCTCCGCTCGCTACGCGCCACACAAGCAACATCGCCACCATGTCTGCGCGCGATCTGTCGCACCAGACTTAAGCCCAGACCAACGCCGCCTTCGCGCTCGCTTGCACCGGCGACGCGATAGAAGGATTTAAATATCTTTTCACGTTCTGTGGCCGCAACCCCCGGCCCGCCATCGCATACCTGCAGCAAAACATAATCTCCGCGTAGCGACAGCGTCACGTCTATCGGCGTGTCATTGCCATAGCGCTTCGCATTTTCCAGCAGGTTGCGCACCATGCGACGTAACAAACGCGCATCGCCAGCAAGTTCAATAGCCTGCGCATCCAGTTGTGCGTTGAATCACGCGCATTCTTCTGCGACCAGTGCGGTCAGATCTATTTTTTCAAATACCTGTGCAGTGTCGATCGTTGCATCGAGTCGGCTGGCGAGCAAAATTTCGTCGATTAGTTGATCGAGTTCGCCTATGTTGCGTTTTAGTTCGCTGCGCATTTCCGGTTGCGCTTCACTGCCCATCAATTTAATCGCCATGCGTATGCGTGCCAATGGTGAGCGCAATTCATGCGACGCATTTGCCAGCAATGCTTTTTGCGCATCGACCAGAGCTTCAATGCGTGCGGCAGAACGATTGAAACTGGTGGCGAGTCGCGCGACTTCATCCTGACCTTCTACCGCGATGCGTGTTGATAACTGACCAGCACCCAGCAACTCGACGCTGGTTTGCAGGCGCTCCATCCTGCGTGTCAAACGACGCACGATGGGGTAGGAACCTATACCCATCGCCAAACCTATCAATACCAGTGCGGTGAAAAAACTGACAGGCGGTTTGCGCCGGCCCCGATGCTGACCTACCAGCCAGCGATCATCCGGCAATTTGACGGCAAAAACTGGTGGCTCTCCACCTAGCCAACCACTGCTCACTTGCTTAGTGTCTAGCGGTGGCAATTCGCGTCCGGCCGAGGCTATCTTTACGCGTTTGGCTGAGTACAAAGTCAAATCTGCGCGCATACGTGATTGCCAGCGCGTGAGTGCCTGCTGCTGTTCTTCATTGATTGCTTCCGGTGGAGGCAATACGTCGGAGGCGATTGCCGCAAAGGATTCCAGACTTGGGCCGATCTGGCGGGAATCGGCATTCATGCGCCAAGCTGCAGCGAACAACAGACCGGCCACAATCAGGCTGATCAGCATCGCCAGATAAATACGCACATACAGCCGGTGCGACCAGTTGAAACGTGATCGTGTCTCCTGTTCAGACATCCTGCGCCTTGGCAAATACATAGCCGGCGCCGCGCACGGTGATGATGCGCTTAGGCTGCTTTGGATCATCTTCAATTGCGGCGCGCAGGCGGCCTATGTGCACGTCTATCGATCTATCGAATGCTTCCAGTGGTTCACCTTTGACGGCATCCATCAATTGTTCCCGCGATAGAACGCGCCCGGCTCTGCCGGCCATTGCCGCCAGCAGATTGAATTGATAGGCGGTCACCGGCTTGTCTTGATCATCGAGGCGAATTACGCGCGCATCCAGATCGATTTCCAATCGACCGAAACGCAATACACGGTCGCTGCCCGTCGTTGCGACACCTTGTTGACGTCGCAACACGGCGCGTAATCTTGCCAGTAATTCGCGTGGTTCAAACGGTTTGGGAATGTAATCATCGGCACCGAGTTCAAGTCCGACCACCCTATCCATAGGATTGCCTTTCGCAGTCAGCATGACGATCGGCAGTGCGCCGGTGGGATGTACTTGTGCGCGTATCTGGCGACAGACATCCAGCCCGTTCGCGTCTGGCAACATCAAGTCAAGCAGCACAATGGCGAATGGCTGAGTAGCATCTGCATGCAACAGTTAATGCAAGCCATCCTTTGCCGTCGCGCTGTGCTGCACTTCGAACCCGTTCTGGTTCAGATATGTTGCGACCATGCTGGCGAGGCGTTGGTCGTCTTCTATCATCAGTAGGCGTTGAGTAATTATTTTTTGTTAATGTAATTCCATTTCGACATGGAAGCGGAAATCGTATTGCTCGGGTCCGCTGATGGTGCGTGCTGTGGTTGCGGAATGGAATAGTCTGGTAAGCCAATAGAAAGAAATGCCAACGCCAGCACGACCGACTTTCGGTAATGCTGGCGCTGTCACTAAGACTGTCACTAAGCGCTGTAACTACGCACTATCGCTTACGATTTTGGCGCTGGTGCGGGGCCACGACCTTCGTTTTCGAAATGGTGATCATGGCGCGAACCGTGTCCAAAGCGATGACCGCGCTTGCCCATTTCTTCCGCAGCTTTCACACGTTGTGCAGGTGTCAGTACTTCGGCTGCATCGGCATATGCCTGTGTGACGCGACGTGAGCGCTGGTCATCCAATTGCTGCTGCGTTTGACGGACTTGTTCAAGTGCGTTGCGGTCGATAGTCGGCTGGGCCATCAATTTCATACCTTGTGCACGTGCTTCGCGGGATTGTTCCTGTATTGGACGCATGTCAGTGAACGCAGCTCTTGCAATAGCGCTCAGTTTGATTTGTTGTTCCGGTGTTGCGTCTGGTACCAAACGTTTCAGCATGCGCTGCATGCGTTTCTCTGACTTTGCGGGATCCATTTTTCCGTGTGTACCGAAATGACGTTCTGCTTGCGGTTTTTGCAGAGCTTGGCCTTCTTGTGCAAAGCTGACGCCGGCGATGGAAAGAGCGCTGACCAATGCCGCACCGGCGGTAATCATTATTATGCGGCGGCTGTGTGTCGCACTTTTCACAAGAACTAATTCCTTACCTGGGATTTGCTTGTTCATTCAAAACTCCTATACGTATCAAGTGGTGCCTGCTGTGTTTTGCAGGCATGGTGCCACTGTAGTGCCGCTCTGTTGCGGCCCTGCTAGCGAGCGATAAAGATATGTAAAGGGTTTGCCTCGTCATTGTTGGTGCAAGGTTATGACGATCAAGCGTGAATCACGCACCAATTTGGCAATGGCTAGCGAGTGCTGAGGTCGGAGTTTTGTCTGGTACGGGAGGTGTGGCTCATCGGATGCGCTAATAAAGTTGGCAAAGGCGCGGGATGAATTTTTATCCACGATGACGGAGCTGGCCAGTTCGCCGAAAAATACGTCGGCCATCAATGCGGAAATGGCGCTAGCGCAACAGCAATGGCTTTTTTTCGATCAAGCCCTTAAAAGCAGCGCAAATAGCATGGAAACCAAAGTGCAGTTCGCGACAAATGTGGCAACCACCAGCGAACGTATTCTGGAAACGATGGACAGGATCACGGGAATGTACGAGCAGTTGGCTTAAAGCGTGAATGTTGCAATTTGCGTTGCAGCGAGACGCCGAAATAACAACGCAAACTGTTTTTCCAATTCACTTCTATCAGAATTAATTGGTGGTCTGAGTTTAGTGCGCATGCCCGCAAACGCTGCAACTGGCATTGCGCGCAAACTTGATGCTGCCCCATTCCATAGTCCGTACATCCAGCAATAGCAGGCGACCCGTTAAGGATTCGCCGATGCCGGCAATCAACTTCAAGGCTTCGGCGGCTTGCATGCTGCCGATGATGCCAACCAAAGGTGCGAATACGCCCATGGTGCCGCAATTTACTTCTTCAAATTGCTGATCTTCCGGGAATAAACAGGAATAGCACGGCGCGTTTTCATCGCGCTTGTCGAATACGCTGATCTGACCATCGAACTTGATCGCTGCGCCAGAAACCAATGGCACGCGATTAGCAACGCAGGCGCGATTGACGGCATGTCTGGTAGTGAAATTGTCGCTGCAATCCAATACCACCGACGCATTACGGACCAGCTCATTGAGGCGTTCGCCAGATACACGTTCTTTCAACGCGACGATATTGATGGTGGGATTGATTTCGGTCAGTGTTTGCTGGCCCGATAAAACCTTGGCCTGGCCGACGCGCGCAGTAGTGTGCAGAATCTGGCGCTGTAAATTAGTCAGATCAACTGTGTCGTCGTCAACCAGCGTAATGGTGCCGATGCCAGCCGAAGCTAGATAGAGGGCAGCCGGAGAGCCCAGGCCGCCTGCGCCTACGATCAATGCATGCGCTGCCAACAGCTTCTCTTGCCCTGCGATATCTATTTCATCGAGCAAGATGTGGCGCGAGTAACGCAGTAATTGTTGATCGTTCATAAGGTGTCCGTGTTGCGTATTAATTGATACAACATCCGCAGAACGTGTTTGTTTAAACACTTAGCTGCAATCAAAAAAAGCCGCATCGCTGCGGCCTTTTTTGCGAATGCGGGCGACTATTTTTTGTCGTCGGTTTTCGGTTCAGTTTTTGAGTCCGTTTTTGGCTGGTTAATACCAGGTTCTTTTTTCACTTCGACTTTTGCTTTCGAAAGAATTACAGGCAAGCCTTTTAAATGATTCAGAGCTTGCGCCAATTGGAAGTCATCTTTGCTGCCGAACTCCAGTGGTTTGCGTTTTTTTTCCAGCGCAGCGAGGCGTTGTTCTTCTTCCAGTTGATCAAGAGCAGGACGGGCTTCAGCTTCCTTGTCTTTGTCGTTGCTCAAATGCTTTTGCAGATCCGCTTCGCGCAGACGCAAGCTGTTCAAACCATCGCCTTCTGCAGTTTCATCCACCATCAAATCCGGCACGATCCCTTTGGCTTGAATCGAGCGGCCACTAGGTGTGTAGTAACGCGCTGTTGTCAATTTGACCGCAGTATCGGCGGAAAGTTGGCGTATAGTTTGTACCGAACCTTTGCCGAAAGTTTGCGTGCCCATGATGGTCGCGCGTTTGTAATCCTGCAGCGCGCCAGCCACGATTTCAGATGCTGATGCAGAACCGGAGTTGACCAAGACGACCATAGGGACTTTCTTGATTGCATCAGGCAGATTCGCTAATGGATCCCCAACTGCGCGCGCTGCATAAAATTCGCGACGTGCGTAGAAGCTGGCTTTGGAATCGGGTAACTGACCATTGGTGGAAGTAACGACGACATCTTTCGGGAGGAAGGCTGCGGATACGCCAATTGCGCCCGGCAACACGCCGCCTGGATCGTTACGCAAATCCAGCACCAAACCTTTTAAATTAGGATCTTGTGCATACAACGCAGCGATTTTTTTCGCCATGTCGTCCACAGTAGGTTCCTGGAATTGCGCGACGCGCAGCCAAGCATAACCAGGTTCCACGATTTTGGATTTCACGCTTTGTACGCGAATTTCCTGACGTATGATGGTGGTGATGATCGGTTTGTCTTCGTCTTTGCGTGCAATCGTCAGCGTGATTTTGGTATTCGGTTCACCGCGCATTTTTTTGACGGCTTCGTCCAGCGTCAAGCCTTTGACCGGTGTGGAATCCAGACGTGTGATCAAATCGCCAGCCTTGATGCCCGCGCGATATGCAGGAGAATCTTCGATAGGCGAAATGACTTTGACGTAGCCGTCTTCCATGCCGACTTCGATACCGAGGCCGACAAATTTGCCTTGCGTACCTTCACGCAATTCCTTGAAAGCTTTTTTGTCTAGGTAGGCAGAGTGCGGATCCAGCGACGACACCATGCCGGAAATTGCTTCTGTCAGCAGTTTCTTGTCTTCGACCGGCTCGACGTAATCCGATTTGATAAGTCCGAACACATCGGCCAGTTGACGCAGCTCTTCGATAGGCAGTGGCGTACCGGAACTTTTTTGTGCCATTGCATCCAGCTGTGTGCCCATACCGATCGCGCCGGCAACCATGCCTAAACCGATCAATCCGATATTCTTAAGTTTCGTTCCCATGTTCACCTAATAGTTACCCAACTGAGTGGGTCAAACGCGCGACCTTGGTGTCGCATTTCAAAGTATAAACCTGATTGTTCATTGCCGCCGCTATTACCTGTGCTGGCAATGACGTCGCCTGTTTTGATCGCATCGCCGGCATGTTTCAAGACAGATTGGTTATTGCCGTAAATCGTCATGTACTGGCTGCCATGATCGACAATGATCAAATTGCCAAAACCACGCAGCCACTCGGCAAATATGACACGGCCGCCCGCAACAGCTTTGACTTCGGTGCCTTCGTCGGCGCGGATGAACAAGCCTTTCCAAGTCGGGCCGTCACCGCGTTTGCTGCCGAATTTGGCAGTTACATCGCCGCGTATCGGCAGGCGCAGCTTGCCACGCAATGCTGCGAAGGAACCATCTTGGATGCTGGCGTCCGGTGTGAGTTCATTGCGGGCGAGGGCTTGCGATGGTTTTTCACGCGCTGGCGGCTCGTCATCTTCAATCGCATTCGGGTTGGCAATTTTGCCACTCGAAGTTTTGTCACCGGGCGTGTTGCGTTTTTTAGCCTGCGCCAAACGTTTCTCGCGCTCTTCGCGGTCGCGTGCTGCGCGTTCCTGTTTTCGTTTTTCCGCAGCGGCAGCTTCTGCCTTGCGTTGTTCCTGAATAAGTACTGCCAGTTTGTCGACCAGGCTGGCCAAGCGCTTTTCATCGCGTTCGATATTGCCGACTTCCTTGCGTTGCGCCGTTAATTTGTTCGATAGCTGGGCATGCAATGTGGCGCGCTGGGCTTGCTCCTTTTGCAGGATAGTGTGTTGTTCGCGCGCTTCGCCAGCAATTTCGTCAAGTTCGTCCTTGGCATTTTGTACGTTTGCCTGATTGTCTGCTATCGCCTGCAAATTGGCGCGCAAGGATTCGATCAGTGTGGCTTGCGCGCGCGAAACGTAACCCATGTACTGCAGTTCACGATTGATGCGGTTCGGATTGTCGCCTGAAAGCAGCAGTTTGATACGATCTTCATTGCCGGCGATGTATTGTTCGCGCAGCAGTTTGGCGAGCTGAATTTGTTGTGTTTCAACGATTTTTTTCAGTGCGACTTGCTGACTAGACAAATCTTTGAGCTTGGCCTGGGTTTTTTGCTGATCTTCGGAGAGGTCGCGCAAAGTGCGTTGCGCATCCGATATTGCCTCTTCCGACTTGCCTAACGCATCTGCGGCCGAACTTTTGGCGGTTTCTGTCTGGTCGATGCTGCGTTTGAGCGTCGTCAGCTTTTGCCGCAAATCGGCACGTTCGCTTTCGGCGATGACTTTTTGCTTGCTGCGGTCTGTGGCTACTTGCGCGCTTGCATTGCTACACGCGCCGGCACAGAGCGCCAATATGACGCACGTCATAAAACGCCCACCCGGTAAACGTTGAACGTGGTGGTTGACGGGTATGCGTGTGGGGCATCTGAAGGATGAAAGCAGCGAAATTGGCACGAAATTTATGCTGTAGGTCCGTGGCTCGCAGCTGCTTTGACGGCAGCGTCCAGCGATTCCTGATCGCCCAGGTAGTAATGACGTATTGGCTTCAAGTTGTCATCAAGCTCATAGACGATAGGCCGACCATTTGGAATGCTGAGCGAAACGATATCCTGATCGCTAATGCCATCGAGAATCTTGATCAGCGCTCGCAGGCTGTTACCATGCGCCGAGATAATGATTTGTTTGCCTGCGCGTATCGACGGGACTATGGTGTCGTTCCAGTAGGGTTCTACACGCAACAGCGTATCTTTTAGACACTCGCCCAGTGGGATCTCTTCGCGCTTCAAGTCAGCGTAGCGCGGATCGTCGAACATTGTGCGTGGATCGTCTTCAGCCAGCGGTTTTGGTGGAATGTCATAGCTGCGGCGCCATTGCAGAACAAGGTCTGCCCCATACTCTTTTGCAGTTTCCGCCTTGTTCATACCCTGCAACGCGCCGTAATGGCGTTCGTTCAGGTGCCA
>Ga0326733_1000483_pt1 | contig 11514 bp, 9 predicted proteins | sample 14_GP2_308_FD_207946 | JGI IMG/M metagenome (GOLD analysis project Ga0326733, IMG submission 207946) | Glacier ice microbial communities from Ngari, Tibet, China - 14_GP2_30.8 | ecosystem: Environmental > Aquatic > Freshwater > Ice > Glacier | place: China: Ngari, Tibet | collected 2018-07-17 | reverse complement strand
TTAAAGAAATTTACCGAACTATTTCCGAAAGGCGAGGGGTTATATGATTACTAAGCAGGGTGCGCTCACTAAAGTATTTGGTGATCCGCAAAAGAAAATGTTGAAGCGGCTTGAAAAACGAGTGGCCTCAGTTAATGCGCTTGAAGATAAATACAAAAAGTTTTCAAAAGTAGATCTCAAAAAGCAAACCGAGATTTTGAAAAAGCGTTTAGCAAAAAAAGGTACGACGCTTGATTCTTTGCTACCCGATTCATTCGCTTTAGTTCGTGAAGCCAGCGACCGTGTGCTTGGCATGCGTCATTTCGACGTACAACTTATTGGTGCCATGGTGCTTCATGAAGGCGACGTGGCCGAAATGAAAACTGGTGAAGGTAAAACATTGGTTGCAACATTGGCTGTATTCCTAAACGCGCTTGAAGAAAAGGGCGTTCACTTGGTAACGGTAAACGATTACTTGGCACAACGCGACGCTGCTGAAATGGGCGAGCTATACCATTTCCTTGGCCTGAGTACGGGTGTTATCATCAACGATGCTTCGTTTGTATTCGACCCAAAGTTCGATAATGAAGCTCATGAAGATGTTCATATGAGGCGTCTACGCCCGGCAACTCGTAAAGAAGCGTATGCGGCAGATGTTACGTATGGTACAAACAATGAATTTGGTTTCGATTATCTACGCGATAACATGGTTAATGAAGTCGAACTTCTTCGCCAACGCGACCTTCACTTTGCAATCGTCGACGAGGTTGACTCTATTCTTATTGATGAAGCCCGAACACCACTTATTATTAGCGCCCCAGCTGCCGAAAACCCTGAAAGCTACCTACAGTTTGCTAAAGTTACCGACAAATTAAAACCTGAAGATTTTGTTTTAGACGAAAAACGTAAGATGGTTTCGCTGACTGATGAAGGTGTTGAAAAAGTGCAACGGCTTTTGGGTGTAAAAAACTTATATAGCCCAGAATACGTTCGTTCTGTCTACCACCTCGACCAAGCGCTTCGTGCCCAAACATTATTTAAGCGCGACAAAGATTACGTTGTTACCAAAGACGGCGAAGTTATTATTGTTGACGAATTCACCGGTCGTTTAATGCAAGGTCGCCGTTACAACGAAGGCCTTCACCAAGCTATTGAAGCCAAAGAAAACGTGGCCGTACAACAAGAAAGCATGACGCTTGCGACCGTCTCGTTCCAAAATTACTTCCGTTTGTATAAAAAACTTTCTGGTATGACCGGTACAGCCTTTACTGAAGCTGAAGAATTGCAACAAATTTATAAACTTGATGTTGTGCAAATACCCTCTAATCGTCCTATTCGGCGCGACGACCAAGAAGACCTTATTTTCCGTTCTGAAAAAGCGAAAATCAAGGCCGTTGCCGATGCAATTAAGGAATATCACACAGTTGGCCGCCCAGTTTTGGTTGGCTCGGCTTCAATTGCTAAAAACGAAATGATTGCTGCTTACCTCGACAAAGAAAAAGTTCCTTACGAACTATTGAATGCCAAGAATAACGAACGCGAAGCGGCCATTATTAAGCTCGCTGGTGAAAAAGGCGCCATTACACTTGCTACTAACATTGCAGGCCGTGGTACCGACATTAAGCTTGGTAAGGGTGTTGTTGAGCTTGGTGGGCTAGTGGTCATTGGTTCAGAACGCCACGAATCGCGCCGTATCGACAACCAGTTACGTGGCCGTGGTGGGCGCCAAGGCGACCCTGGGCTTACCCAATTTTATGTATCTACCGAAGATGACCTAATGCGTATTTTCCAAGGTGAACGTATTTCATCACTCATGAGCCGTATTGGTATCGAGGACGACATGCCAATTCAACACAAGATGGTTAGTAAAACCCTTGAAGCCGCTCAAAAACGGGTTGAAGGCTATAACTTTGACAACCGTAAAAATGTTGTGCAGTACGACAACGTTATTAACCGGCACCGTCGGGTGGTATACACCGTTCGTCGTAAAATTCTTGAGGGCGAAGACATTAAGGCTGAAATTGAACGGCTTGTTCAAGCAAAAGTTCGCGACCTTACCTTGGTTCCGGCTAAGAACAACAAGTTCTTTACCGACCAATTTGAAACTGTTTTTCCAATTAACGACAAGCGCTTAAAAGCCATTGGTGCCGAGAAAAAAGATAAAGCTCGATACGAATTAGCACTCAGCGAAGTACATAAGCTATACAAGGCCAAAGAAGAAGAGCTTGAAATTGATGTCATGCGTAAAGTTGAACGCGAAGTATACCTACAGGTACTTGATACGCTCTGGATGCAGCACCTTGAAAACATGCAACACCTACGTGAAGGTATTCACTGGCGAAGTGTTGGCCAGCGCGACCCGTTGGTTGAATACCGCTCTGAATCACAAAAACTATTCGATTCATTACAAGAAACATTGCGCGATGAAGTACTGCGGGCTGTTATGCACGTGAATATTCGCGATACGCTTGCGAGAAGCGAAGAAGACCACGAAACTGAACTTACTCGTTTAGCTGAATCTTCAGTGCAAAAAGGCGTGAACGAAGTTACTAAGGGCGAAAATGGTCGTGATAATGATTTCAAGGTCGAAAAAGCCGAAAGCGCCAACGATGCACAACATAAGAAAAACCTTGCTGCAAAGAAAAAGAAGAGTCAACGCCAGAACAAAAAATCTGGGCGCAAAACGAGCCGTAAATAGTAAATAACCTCTGTCTGAAAGATTCCCTATGAACCATACCGTTGAAGAAGTGAAGCTAAAAAATGGCGCACGTGGCCTGTTAATTAACGTACCAGGTGCCACTGTTATGAGTATGCAATTTCATTTCCGGGCTGGTAGTCGATATGCAAAAAATAAAGACATCGAGCAAGTTGCCCATATTATGGAGCACATGGCGTTTGGTGCCAATGCCGGCTTTAAATCGGAACGAGCTTTTGAAGACGAATTTACTAAAAATGGCGCTTACCACAATGCCTATACCTCGGACTTAGCGATGGTATACGAAGCCGACTGTGCCGATTTTGAATGGAATCGCATTTTAGAGTTGCAACGGCTGAGTATTTGCCAACCTCGTTTCAATGAAAAAGAACTTGATGCCGAGAAGGGGAATGTTCGCAGCGAAATTACTAACTACCTAAACGACCATCACCGTATTTTGTGGCCACGTATTCAGCAACTGCTTGGCGAAGATGTTCTTACACCGCGCCAAAGCCTCGGTACAATTAATACCGTAACGTTAGCTGATATTCGTGAACACCATCGCCGTACCCACACTACTTCAAATATGCGCTTTGTTATTGCCGGTAAGTTGCGCGGCCGTAAAGCCGACATTATTCGCCACCTCGAAGGTTTTGAATTGCCCGAAGGCGAGCGCTTTGTAGTGCCACGCGACGAACTGCATGGTGGTAACCCAGCAATTATCCGCCGCAAAGACGCTTCTAACCTGACTTTTGGTTGGACGCTCAGCGTGCCACGGGTGTTGTCAGACGAAGAGCTTGATGCGCTGGATACGCTAAACCATATCCTTACGGGCACTGCTTCTTCACGCATTTTTGGTAAAGCTCGTGCGAAGGGTTTGGCCTACCACGTTGGTGCCTATGCAGGTGCAGGTTTCTATGAAAGTTCGTGGGACATTTTAGCTCAAGTTAACCACGACACCGCCCCGCAACTATTTGATATTATGGTGCGCGAAATTAAAGCTGTACTTGATGGCAAGCTAACCGACGGCGAAATTGAAGCTGCGAAATCATTTGGGCTTGGCCGGCACCAAATGGGTGCTCAAACCGTTTCGCAAATTAGCGGGTTTTACACAAACCGTTATTTTGCCGATGACTTTATTAAAGATTACGACAAGGTGCCCGATTTCATGCGCCGCGTTACCCGTGAAAAAATTATAGCGGTCGCACAAGAATTTATTGACACTAATACCTGGGTACTTGCCGCCGTTAGTAGTGGCGATAAAGAGGAAATTATAGCCTTAAACGAAAAATTAGCTCCGCTATTTCCTGAGGTACAATAAAACTATGAAGATTGCGATTGCCGGTTACGGAGTTGAAGGCCAAGAAAGCTTTAAATATTGGTCAAAACAAGCCGAAAACGAAGTAACAATTGTTGACGAGAAGGGGAGCGGCGCAGCTATCCCTAATGGTATCGCTTCTCTTGTTGGCCCTGATGCATTTAAGAAATTGCAAAATTTCGACTTAGTTATTCGAACCGCTGGCTTGGCGCCAAATAAAATTGTTACAAATGGAAAAGTTTGGTCAGCCACAAACGAATTTTTTGAAAAATGCCCCGCAACTATTATTGGTGTAACCGGTTCGAAGGGTAAGGGCACTACGTGTAGCTTAATTGCTTCTATTTTAAAAGAAGCTGGCAAGAAGGTTTGGCTAGTAGGTAATATTGGTATTTCGGCGCTGTCTGTTCTCGACCAAATAACTGCAGACGACATTGTAGTGTACGAACTTTCGAGTTTTCAATTATGGGATTTAGAGCGGTCTCCACAAGTTGCTGTGGTGCTATTTATCGAGCGCGAGCATTTAGACGTACATGCTAACATGGAAGAATATGTTGAAGCTAAGGCACACATTACTCGGCATCAAATTCCCGGCGACATCCTTATTTATAACGCCGAAAATCAATATTCAACGCTTATTGCTAAAAGCTCAGTTGCTCAAAAAATTGCCTATCCATCTAATGAATCTGCTCATGTGGTTGATGGTTGGTTCTATTACGGCCAACAACAGTTGGTATCGGTTGACACGTTAAGTATTCTCGGTGCCCACAACATCGATAACGCCTTGGCGGCAATTAATGCAATTTGGCCATTTACCCAAGATATACAGGCAATTGAGGGCGGACTATCCGACTTCGTTGGTTTACCGCACCGCTTGGCCTACGTTGCCAGTGTTAATAACGTTGACTATTACGACGATAGCATCGCAACCACGCCAACTTCGGCCATTGCTGCTTTGCGGGCGTTTGCCGATAAGCCAAAAGTTATTATTTTAGGTGGTTCTTCGAAAAGTTCTGACTTTAGCGAGTTAGCTACCGAATTAACTCGACACAATGTCTACGCAATTGTTTATGGTGATGAGGCGATTGCTATGAACGCAGCATTTCAGGCGGTGCACTTTTTCCATTACGAAATTATTAAAGACGCGACTGCAGAAATACTCACGCGCAAGGCTGCAGAACTTGCTCAGCCGGGCGGCGTAGTGCTCTTGAGCCCAGCCGCAGCCAGTTTTGGGCTGTTTAAAAATTATGCCGATAGGGGCGAGCAGTTTATTGCCGCCGTGAATGGCTTATAATGCAAACGTTATTAAAACGTCTCAAGCAACTATGTACTTCTATTGATGCGGCTATGGCTCGGTTGCATTTAGGCGAAAAACAAGTGCAAATTGCCGAACATGAATCGCAGTTATCAACATCGGAAATTTGGAATAACCCCAGCCATGCCCAAGACCTCAGCAAGCAACTTTCGGCCTTGAAGAAAATGGTTGACCCCTGGATAACTTTAAAAGCACAGGTAAGCGACTTGTCGGAACTAATGGACATGGACGACGACAGCCTACAGGCTGAATTTGAAGTGCAAATTACCGCTTTTGAAAAAGAATATGAAGCCATGCGCAAAGACCTTTTGTTCGATGGCGAGTACGATGACCACAATGCCATTTTGCGTTTAAGCGCTGGCGTTGGTGGTACCGATGCCCAAGATTGGACAGAAATGTTAGAGCGTATGTATATTCGTTGGGCAGAAAAATCTGATATGTCGACGAGCAACCTAGAACGGTCCAGCGGCGAAGAAGCTGGCATAAAATCGGTTGTTATTGAAGTAACCGGGCCCTTCGCGTATGGAAAGCTAAAGTCAGAGCACGGTGTGCATCGCTTGGTTCGTTTAAGCCCGTTCAACAGCGACAATTTACGCCAAACCAGCTTTGCTTTAGTTGAAGTATTACCGCAAATTGACGCACCCTCGGAAGTGCTAATAGAAGACAAAGATTTAAAGGTTGATGTGTATCGGGCTGGTGGCCATGGAGGCCAATCGGTCAATACCACCGACTCGGCGGTACGCATTACCCATGCGCCAACCGGAATAGTTGTGGCCATCCAAAACGAGCGTTCGCAGTTGCAAAATAAAGAAACCGCCCTGAAATTATTACGTTCTAAATTAGCGCAGCTACAGCTTGAACAGCATGTACATTCAATTACCGAGTTACAAGCAGGGGAGTCGGCAAACTGGGGCAGTCAAATTCGTAACTATGTGCTGCACCCGTATACGCTTGTTAAAGATACCCGTACTAAGCACGAAACCAACAACGCCCAAGGTGTTCTTGATGGCGACTTGACGCCTTTTATGGAAGCGTACCTCGAAGCCCCGACAATTGAATAATTAGCCTACCAATAAAACCATAAACATAATTTTTCACCTGGCTCACCGTGCTATAATGAGGGCAGAAATGATACTGCTAGATAGGGTAACCAAAACATACGGTAAAGATAATGCACCAGCGCTCAGTCGGCTGAGCTTGTTTATTGAACCGCGCGAATTTGTGATTATTGTTGGTTCGTCTGGGGCAGGCAAGTCGACACTTTTGAAGTTATTAACTCGTGAAGAAAAGCCAACTACCGGTAAAATTGTGGTTGGTGGTATTGACTACGATACACTTAAAGACAATCAAATCCCAATGCTACGGCGTAAAATTGGTGTCGTTTTTCAAGATTTTAAACTGCTTCCACAACGAACTGTTTTTGAAAATATTGCCTTTGCCCTTGAAATTGCCGGTATGACGGGCCGTGAAATTAAAAACACCGTCCCTAAGGTCATCGACCTGGTGGGCTTAACGGGTAAAGAAAAACAATTCCCTGGCCAACTTTCCGGTGGTGAGCGCCAACGTGTGGCTATTGCCCGGGCAATCGTACGCCAGCCTAAAATTCTTATTGCCGACGAGCCAACGGGAAACCTTGACCCTAAAAATACTTGGGAAATTGTTCGTTTATTAGAAAAAATTAACAAATACGGTACAACGGTATTGCTAACGACGCACAACGCCGAAATAGTAAACAAGCTTAAAAGGCGAGTTATTACCATTGAAGGCGGTAAAGTAACCGGCGACCAAGCTGAAGGAAGCTACAGGCAATAATATGGCAAAAAACAAGAAGAACCTCAGCTCGAAAGCTGTTTCAAAACAAAAACGCCACCACCGTCAGTGGGTAACGTTTCTTCGTATGTGCCGCTATGGTATAAATAACTTTACTCGTAATGCCTGGCTAACTGTCGCTGCAACCGCTATTATGACTATTACTTTATTTGTTATTTTTGTAAGCCTAGTAGCGCACGATGTTTTAACCAATACTGTCGATGAGTTACGCGATAAAGTTACCATGTCAATTTACCTCAAAACCGATGCTACGGCCGAGGATGTGCAAAAAATTGCTAGTGATGCCCGGGCTTTAAGCAACGTTACTAATGTTGGCATTATCACCCCCGAGCAAGCCCGCGATTCTTTTATTGAACAAAACAAAGATAACGCCAGCACCCTTGATGCTATTAAGCTTGCTAACAACCAATTTCCGTGGACGTTAAGTATTAAAGTAGTCGATATTAACGATACCTCCCAGCTTGCGTCGTTCGTAGGCGAGAACACACTTCTTAAAGAAAATGTAAGCAAAGAAAGCCCCCCGTCATTTGCAGGCGACAGGCGCGATGCAATAGAGGGGATTGGCCGTGCTGCGAACTTGGCAATTCAAGGAGGTATTATCATTAGCATCGTATTTGTAAGTATCTCAATGTTAATCATTTTCAATACTATCCGAATGGCTATCTTTAACCGAAAAGAAGAGATCCAAATGATGAAGCTGATTGGGGCAGAAAGCTCATTTATTCGCGGGCCATTCTTAGTAGAAGCGATTGTGTACGGTTTCTTTGGTGCTTTAATCGCCAGCGGGCTAGGCTATAGCTTACTTATGGTTGTAGCGCCCTCAATTGAAGAAGCGGCAATTGCTGTTGGCCCTACCATTCAATTCTTAACCATATATGCCGGTGTCATTGTGCTAGTAATGGTTGTCGTCGGTGCTATCATTGGTGTTATTTCGTCTCTGTTGGCCACTCGTCGATACCTAAAGCTTTAATATTGACACTACATAATGCATATGCTAAATTAAGGAGTAATGATGAACCTGCGCACCACCACACCAGTTTCAAAATCTCTTGCTCTTAAATGGGGTGTTGCATTATTAGCCGTAGTTATTGTCGTAACGGCTGGTTTTATGTGGGTAAACCGCCCAGTTTCAGCCGACCAATACGATGACAAGATTCGTGCCTTGCAAGCTGACATGTCGCGTTACCAAGCCGAGTCGAACCGCCTAAACGCTGAAGCGACAACTTTAGCTAATGCCTTAGCGCAAATTACTAATGAAAAAAATGCTTTGCAAGCACAAGTTAATCTCAGTCAAAACCAATACGACCAATTAATCATTAAGATTGCTGATACTGAAAAGCAAATTGCCGATAACCAAAACGCACTTGGCTCGACCCTGGCCAGCCTTTACGTTGATGACGATATTTCGCCAATTGAAATGCTTGCTAGTAGTAAGGACATTTCTGAATTCTTAAATAAGCAAGAATTCCGTAACTCTATTAAGAAAGAGCTAAGCACTACAATTAACCGTGTTCGCGACCTAAAAGCTCAGCTAACTACCCAAAAAACAGAAGTAGAAACAGTGCTTGCGACACAAAAGACAGCCCGGGATACGTTAGCTGCGAAAGAGTCTGAACAGGCAAGCCTTGTAGCTCAAACTCGTAATGACGAAGCTGCTTACCAAGGTTTAATTCAAAGTAGTGCTACACAAATTGCTCAAGCCCGTGCAACTCAGGCAGCTTTAGCCCGTAAAACCATTACGACTGGTGGAGCTAACCTGATATCGAGTGGTCTTTTACCTGAGTATGTTACGATCGACAGGTTTGGTTCTTGGGATAATGGTAGTTGTCCAATGTCGGGATATTTTTCGACTCGGGGTATAGATTATGCATATGCAGGGCGAGCGCCTTACCAGGGTCAAGACGGTAGAGGTTACGGTTGTCGCCAGTGTGCCAGCTACGTTGCCTGGAAAATCCAGAAAGAAACTGGTATGGACTGGCCAAGCTGGGGCAATGCAAGTAGTTTTGGCTCAAAAGGCACCTCTAGCTCACCAAAAGCCGGTACTGTTGCTGTTATGTATGATGACGGTCCTGGCCACGTTGCTTGGGTAGAGAGTGATCCATATATTAGTACTACTGGTAAGTTAAAAGGAAAAAGCGTTGTTATTGTTAGCCAGTATAACTACAACTACGGTTCTGGTTACGGTATGTACAGCAAGATGGAGCTTTCAGTCGACTTCTTCGACACTTACCGCCAACTGTAACCAATTATCTTAAGCAAAACATAACTTCTATAGCGTATCTTACCTAGGGTACGCTATAATTATAAGAACAAATAAATATCTTTTGAACGACAGGGGAGTTGCAGAAATGGCTAAGCATCAACAAAAAGTACGTCGATTTAGTCGTGAGAAAAATCGTGTTTCAACACCAATTTTAATTGTAGGTTTTTTGGTTGTCGCTGGTATTGGTTATGTGGCGGGTGCTTTCAACAGCCACTTGTACGGCGGCTTCAATACCCTCATTGGTAAAAGCCAACTTGACCTCGCTTCGGTGCAGGCAACGTATCAATCGGTGGTCGACAACTTTGATGGTGATATCGATAACGCTAAGCTTGTCGAAGGTGCTAACCGTGGTTTAGTTGAAGCACTTGGCGACCAATATACCGTGTACATGAGCCAAAAAGAGTCAGCCGACTTTAACGATAGTCTCACTGGTAATATTGGTGGTGGTATTGGCGTCGAAATTAGCCTTCGCGACGGTATACCTACTGTTGTTCGGGTACTGCGCGACAATCCTGCTGAAAAAGCTGGCGTTGCAGTAAACGATATAATAACCGCTGTAAACGGCGAGTCGGTTGAAAAGCAGACAACTACCGAGATTGTTACTAAAATTCGTGGTGATGCGGGTACGACGGTCAAGCTGACTGTTTTTCGCGATGGCGCGGCTGAAGATTTTACATTAACCCGCGAGGTAGTTAATAACCCAAGTGTCTACGGCTCGGTTGTAAACGGCGTTGGTATTATGACTATTACACGTTTTGATGATAAAACAGGCAGCCTAGCCCGAGCACTGGCGACCGAATTTAAGACAGCTGGTGTAAAAGGCGTTGTGCTTGACCTTCGTGGTAATGGCGGCGGCTACGTAACGGCGGCCCAAGACGTTGGCGGCATTTGGCTTGATAAGCAGGTTATTGTAACCGAAAAGAAGGGCAATAAAGTAACCGATGAATTAAAATCTGGCGGCAGCCCTATCTTGAACGGCGTACCAACCGTTGTGCTTATTAATTCCAGTAGCGCTAGTGCCAGCGAAATTGTTGCCGGCGCCTTACGCGACCATAAAGCTGCAACCCTCATGGGCGAAAAATCATTCGGCAAAGGCAGCGTACAAAAGTTAGTTAATTTAAGCGATGGCACAATGTTAAAGGTTACTGTGGCACGTTGGTACACCCCAAGCGGCTTGAACATTTCTGAGAAGGGAATTACACCCGACACTGAAATTGTACGCACTATCGACGACATAAACGCCAATAAAGACCCTCAGCTTGATGCTGCTAAGGCAAGCTTTTAATGCCGGTTATTCCATGCGTGCCTAAAGGGGAGTCTCGCTTGTGCTAACCGATGTGGCGTAGTACAATATAACGTATATGGATACAAAAAAGAAAATCCTCCTTGTAGAAGATGACGAAGCGCTCGCAGAAGTTTATAAATCTCGTTTAGAAATTGAAGGCTTTGAAACTCAATGGGTGAAAAACGGTGAACTCGCTCTTACCGCCGCAATGACCTTTAGGCCTGACCTTATTTTGCTTGATGCGATGATGCCAAAAATTAGTGGTTTTGACGTGCTAGATATTTTGCGAAACACCCCCGAAACCAACAATATCCACGTTGTCATGCTAACCGCCTTAAGCCAGCCAAAAGACAAAGAACGCGCCGAATCACTAGGCGTTGACGATTACTTAGTAAAATCTCAGGTTGTTATTGGTGATGTTATCGAGCGGATACGGTTCCATTTGGGGATAGTTGCAGCTGCTCAAGCGTAAATCACACGACACAATTATTTAGCAACTCCTCAATGGGGTTGCTTTTTTATCAAGCTTATGCTATAGTTTAAGTAACAATTAATAAAAAGAAAAATATTCTTCATATGAACCACGAAAAATCACCCTGGGCAGAGCCTGAATCTGTAAAGCCACCAACCATCGAAGAGGTGTACGCTGATGGGCTAGGTGATTATGCCGATGTCGATGATATGCGCATGCTTGTTCGTTCACAAAGCCAGCCGTCAGAGCCAGCTGAGGCAATTTTTAAGCCACGTGAAATTCGCGTAGGTGATACATTTTTAGTAAAACGTTCTAATGGTGTTATCGAGAGTGCTCCAGTGGGGCTTGGCAAAGAGGGTG
>Ga0326733_1000482_pt1 | contig 11514 bp, 5 predicted proteins | sample 14_GP2_308_FD_207946 | JGI IMG/M metagenome (GOLD analysis project Ga0326733, IMG submission 207946) | Glacier ice microbial communities from Ngari, Tibet, China - 14_GP2_30.8 | ecosystem: Environmental > Aquatic > Freshwater > Ice > Glacier | place: China: Ngari, Tibet | collected 2018-07-17 | reverse complement strand
GTGGTTATAGCGGCTTTTCCAGATGACGAAATATCGATTAAGCTCCTTGATGAGCTTGACGCCCTGCCCCCTTTGAAGGTTAAGAAGGCTATTACATCGCTAATCATAGCAAACTGTGAGAACACCTTTTTTTTCCCTGCATTCTGGCAGAGTCTCCAAAAGGACGAGAAAAGAGCATTGCTTGATGAGTTCCTAGCGAACACTCAAGGAAGCAGATACAATAATAAGTTCTTTCATAGCAGATTTAACTTCTTTGATAGCCGATTTGAGATAAAAAAGCTATCTGCAAGCAAGTGAGTCAACAGACTGCATTTATTCGCTCCAATTCTACACTTGGATTGCGCCTAGTCAGCTAGTGCTGCACTAGTTGTGCTAATGTGCATATGGATTTGCGGTTGCTTTTATTTGTCCTATTACATCATAGAATGACTCTTTGTCGGGCACTAGGGGGTTCCAGTGCAGGCTCAAGCCGAACTGCTCTGACCAAAGTTTAAGACCAACCAAAGCGAGACCCCAGCACGGTGAGTCATCGTCTAGCTGAAGCTGAACCAGCGCTTGAACAAGCCTATCCTCTGTGTTAGGGTGCCTTAATGCTTTAGTGGTCGACTTGAAGAAAAACATGGAAAGTATTCCCAATGTCACACCAATGGGAACTGGGTGGGCAGGAGACTTCGCGCTCATGCCCTTCTTCATCGACTCAATAGCCTCATAGTCTGCCTCTTTCTCGAACTCAATATAGTGCGAGTGCTCATAGCCGCCTGCTTTTATTTTATCTATATGCCTGATTGCATGTACATACTCGTGGCAAAGTATGAATTTCATGGCTTCAGTGTAGAACATATTAGGCTGCTCTATATAATCTCTATTCTCAGCCAGATACCGTTCGGGGTTAGGCATATTTTCGATATCCCACTTGCCAAAGACGCTAATTAGCGATTTTGCGTAATCGAAAAGCTCATGTGCCTTTGATAACAGCTCTGGTGAGATAGGATATTTATTAAAACCCGCAATCTTGTTAACTCTAGGAAAGTCAACCGTCTGCACGTAAATCACATAGATGGCGTGGCAAATACACCATAAATAGGAGAGAAAGGTCTCGTCAAGAGTAATTGACTTATCGCCCCCATCTATATAGGGCGTCCTTTCAATCCTAGACTCCCCATACTTAAGCGTTATTTTTTTCGCTAGTCCGTGCTTCTCAATAGCTGTAATTAGCTCGCTATTGAACCCCGGGTGGGTGTTCATGAACATGTATAAGTTCATGTTATTGAGCACCCTAATAGGCTGTGTACCCAAATGATGCTCTTTGTATTGGTCTATCGTACCAGTACGCTGAAGCAGAAATCTCATTAAGTCCTCAGACATCATACTCTGCGCTGCTTAAGGGATACTTGTTTTCGCTTCAATCGAAAAGCGATTGCTGCGTAGGCGCCGTAGCTTGTGTGAATCCAAAGCAGTTCTCAAGCGTCTTCATACCTATGCCGCTCAACTCCACAAGTCCTAGCATTGAGCGTACGCTGCCATTGGCTAGCACGTCCGATATCAATGCTATTTGCTTGTCCTGACGAATGCCAGTCTCCCGACGAAGCTCTGCGGGAGTAAGACGCACCCATTTTTTCTTGAACCGCTCAAATAAAGCATCAGGCGCTTTGGGGTCATACGAGTAGATATCTACCGGTATATCAACTCTACTCAAGTAGTCGGTCATAACTGACCTTACACGGGCTGCATCTAACCCGCCATTGTGTGCTCCAAGAAGAGGGAACGCAATCGAGGCAATCCCCATTGACCGGTAGTTTTCAATAAAGAACGCTAGCCCCTTCTCCAAGTACTCCATGCGGCTCGGGTCCTTCCAGTGCACTTTGGTTGGAAAGTTCAATACCCATGGCGAGGGAGCCTTTGACTTGTACAGCCATAGGGAACCCACCTTTATTTCATGTACCTCGCACTTGCGGTGGTACTCTTCATACAAAGCTGGGTAGCGCAGCTTGGTAACCAAGGCAACCCCCTTGCCCATCGCCCCGACGCAGTTGACGGTATTGACTAGTGTCTGCCTTTCTGTATCGAACAGGTTGCCTTCTATAAATCGTAAGCTCATGATTCAATTGTTGAGGCACTTCGTACCCCTTTGTTTTTGAAAAGCAGGTAGGCTTCCCTCTTAGTATCCCAAAAGGAAACGGTGAATGGGACGTCGGTACGAAAAGCAATACTTACGAAGTTTTGGGCTGCGATTCTGCCACCCTTTCTCTTAAAGCTGGTGCTGTTGACTGACTTAATCTCATTTGGGAAATCTGTCTCGATAATCAATTCGTGCGCGTCACAAAACTCGGTGTTCACAACTAGGGTTAGGTCACTGTAAGTGGTTTCAACACGCTTGTTGTTGCCATGAAACAGGTCGTCACTGTAATCGACCTGAATTTTGGTTGCCAAGGGATGGCTCTTTCCAATCAGACTCAGCAAGGCTTCCCTATCAGAGTTGTTCTGAACTAAAATATCCACATTATTTAAGTCGCCAAGTGGCAATCCTCCCTGTACAAGAAATTCTTGCTGTGAGTACTCCTTATAATCATCAAATCGCTTTTCTTCTCTTGCCCTAGACGCTGTTAAATAAAGATGACTCGCATTAAAGCGGGAAATCATCTCCGGTAATGGTCCGAAACGAGCAAAGTTTTTTTGCATGTTGCCATCACTTACCCGGCACAAATCAGGATATTTTGCCAATACCTCACGTATTTTGAACCGAAAGAATACTGGGATGGGGCATTTGGGCAAGCCGAGGCGCGTAGCACTAGGATAATGAGATTTACTTATTCGGTACCACTCCCCCCCCTCTTTGCTCCATCCTGTATGAGATTCGTCAGAATCGATTCCTAGGCACTCGTTGTAGAACTGCGTCGGCGTCTGCGGGCGAAAATAGAACCGGGCGTACTCGTGCGCATCACCGCGACGATGGACCACCGAGCCTGCGGCATCAGCTAAGGCTCGCTTCAATTTCATCATGCGGTTCCGGCTCATCACCGCTCCCTCGTGGATAATATCTGCCGCGTTGCTCAAATGAGTATAATGGTAGATGTTGCCGCTCCAACGGGACTGCTGCTGCTCAAGCATCAGCAGGAACTTAAGCGACGGGTTTGCCTCAATAGCCTTGTTGACTTCACGCTTCACAGGCTCAGGCAGGGACCAGTTCTGAGATAATGCGATAATGTCCCAATAGGTCGAGAACTCCTGCAGCCACGACTCTGGAAAGTGTCCCCATTGCCGTCGTGCTAGTGCCCCCCAGTGTAGCCGCGAAGCGAGCACGCTCAAGTGCTTGCCCGTAAACTCTAAATCAGAGCGGGACGAGAGATGCTGCCAGTCCCACGGTGCCTCTGCATTCTGCACAAGAATATCGACGTCTGCCTTAAGCCCGGTGCTACGCGACAGGGAGGTGAAGTCCCAGCGGTCACGGAAGATGCTAACAAACTCTGCCGACAAGGGCAGCCGCGTTGTTTTTGAGAATACCTGCCAGTCTAGACGACGTCCATGAGCTTGGAGCATCTCCATCGTCCAGTCGATTTTGGCTGTACCTGACAAGAATGTCCAGTCTAGGCTTTTATCAGCCAGCATATCCAGCAGCGCAGGTGTCCACTCGACATCATCTCGGCGCGAAAGGTGAGCAAAGTCCCAAGGCATGTCTAGCACTGCACCGAAGGCATCCGCGTTTGGGATGCACTTGGGATGGCTTGCTAAGGCTTGCCAGTCCCACGGCTTCTCGCGTAGCTCGCTTACTAGGTCTAGGGTAAGCTTAGCGCCCTTGTTTGAAGAGAGCGCCTTCCAGTCCCACTCTTTATCATGTAGCTGTATCAGTTGGTCATCACTAATGTCAAGCAGCGGGGCAGCAGCCAGTAGTGCCCAGTCCCACTCCATGCTCTCGTAGTCGAGTAGCAATGCCCCTTCAAAGCGCAGATTAGCTCGTCGACTGAGGCAATTCCATCTGATGTGGTCCTTGAACTTCTTGTACAGACGGCGCATGTCCTCATACTTGCCCGAGCGAAGGAACTGCCCAAACTCGGATAGATATTCCCAATCCCATCTATTTCGCAGGTCGCTGTCCAACAGATAATTATGGGTTGTATTTAAGTATACGTTCTGGGACAGCGACTTCCAGTCCCAGCAGTCCTTATACTTTCGAACAAATCCTAGGGTCAGGGAGGAATGCAGCTTAGGCGTATTTGACAGGTATGTCCAGTCAAACCGCAGCACCCGGTCGCGTACAACCACTTCCTTTCCTCTTACCGAGGCGACAGGCAACTGCTGGAATACGCTATTTATGGGGAGACGCTTTGTGATGACGCTCCAACACGCCTTGCTAGCTTCCTTGTTAGTCAGCGCGTTTATAATAGCCGCGAAATTCTGTAGCCCTGCTAGAAGCTCATCTCCCTCCACGCTGCTCGTCAAGATAAACTCCCAGTCTAGCAGCTGGACAATCACTGGATGCTGACTAAGCTGCCCAATGGCATCCTCCTTAGTAAGGGTATTTCTGGTCAGGTAAACCCAGTCTAGCTGGTCCTTGAACGGGTCAGCGTAATCAAGCGCTTGTTCTCTGGTGATGTGTTGCGTTAGGTACTGCCAATTCCATGCGAGCGCCGTACTCTGAGCATAGTTTAGCTGGGTCTCAATGGGAAGCTGAACAGTTATACTGCGTGCAAACTCCAATACCTTTTCGTCGGCAGACCTAATAAAGTACCTGTTAAGCTTTTCAACCAGCGGAACTATGGCTACGGGAGATAGCTGCTGACTCAGCGCGTGCCAATCCCATCGACTGGAAAAATCCTCGCTCGCGAGCAAGTAGCTGGCAACCGCCTCCGGGTCCCTCGCGCACAGCATCGGTAGGTCGACCCATGCCTCGTAGCGCTTGCACCGAGCCAGCAGGTCCGCCACGGGCAAGTGCGCGTTGAAGTACGCCCACACATCTGTTGCTACGCTCTTCCCTAATGAGATGGCTTGCTCATGGAGTGCGTCCATGCGCGGCGTTAGCAGCGCGGCAGGCGTGTACTGCCCAAGCAATGCGCTCCACACTATCTGCTCCGCGAACTGCGCGGTCAGGGGCTTGCTCCATTTCAGCTTAGCATTGGCAGAAACCGCCTGCCAGTCCCACGCAAAGCTGGGGTATTCCGCTAGCAGCGTGACTTCTACGATGTGCCCGCTAACAAACGACTGCCCTTTGGCAGTCTTTACCCGGCTGTGGAATCGAGCAAAATAGTCTCGACTCCATTCTACGTGCTGGTTTAGCTCGAACCCATCGCTAAGCGTGTTGGACTCCCATCGTAGCAGCTCTGCTTGGTCTAGCTCAGCTACTAGGCTTATATCCCACGCTAAATCCTCATCGGTGAAGGGATAGACGTCTTGGCTGTGGGACTTGAGTTGACGAACTAGCTCTTGTCGGTCAAAGCCATGGAGAGGCGTGCTGGCTTTTGAAAGCAGCCCGACCGCAAGGTCATTCCAGTCAAGTACTTCCCCAAGCTGGTGTAGATGCTTCCAGAAAAAGGCTAGGGGGAGCACCTCCCGCTGTAGCTGGTGCCACTTCCAATCGCCTACTACGCCGCTTAGCAGCTCCTTCTCTATCGCCAAGGCTACAAAGTCCTTGTCACGGCGCGCTAGCTGATGCCGGTCGTAGGGAAGCAGTAGAAGGGTAGACAGTATATAGTTGGCGGGAGCAGCGCTTGAGATGGCGCTCCAATCCCAAGAGAATGGCTCTGGGTCTGCAAGCAGGTAGCTGAAGGGAGACGCAAGCTGCACATCGAGCACGCTGAGTATCCAGCTGATGGACCGTTGCGAGAGAACCGCGTAGTCCCACCGATAAAGCAGGCTGGCACCACTGCCCGTGAGTGTATTCGCTATAATGAAGTCGTCACTTAGGCGCTCGCTTGCCACATGCCAGTTCCATACGGGCACATACTGAGCAAGCGACTGCTCAAGCAAAGCCACTGGAATTAGTTCGGTGAGCAGGCTGCTATAGCTCACATCAATCTCCGCCAGTAGGTATTCTAGAACTCCTTCACCCTCCCACTGCAGTCTGGGGTCGGGCAGCAGCGCGCTAGGACTCCACTTATCTGAAAATCGGAGAAGCGCCTTGCGGTCTATCTGACTAGCTGGATTATTCCAGAAAAGCTCGAACTCGCAGTCGTGAGCTATTCTGCGCAGAAACCCTGCATTTTCATCTGCCTGCAGGATGGCTGATAAGCCGGCGATGACCGCCTCTCCTACCGACGCAGTCACCACATATGTTCCTGAGTGGCTATTCCGGTAAAACTGTCCCGTAGTCAGGACTGAGTCGGAAACCGTTCGGCGAACCTCCCCAATCGCCAGCACATCAGCGTCATCTAGCAGTCCGGCATGCCCAAGTTGGTGCCTTACGCTTGCTTCAAAAGCAATGTCAGCACAGTGGGTCGCTAGGGTTGCATGACTGGTGACCGGCTTTTCATCACGCAGCAGCGCCGGCTTCTTCATTTCGATAAACCGAAGCTCCAGCTCGTACGATAGCTCTCGAAGCTGGTAGAAATAGGCTTCAGCGGTGAAATAGGAGTACCTGAAGCCCAGCTGCAAGGCTAGCTCGCCAGCCTCGGTAAGCGCTGCTTCCGCCTCGGAAGAGGGCGAATCACTCGCTTCGAGAAGCTCAAATCGCACAAGGCTGCCTAGCCACCCATCAAGAAGCGCGCACTCTGCCACGTCTCGGTATACCCGAGTACCCGGTATGTCCTCGACCGCCAGCCCTAGCGCTATGCCTAGCTCCGCCTTGCCAACGACGCCGCCACAGTAGGAAATAAAGCCAAGTATAACCGCCTCAACTTCAGTCAACGGCACCCGCCTACGGTACAAAGCCTCGCACTTGAACTGCTCTAGCGGCAGCAGGAAGCTATGCTCACCCAAGAGGATGTATCCATGGGGCGGCACGAAGGCATCACGACTATCGCGACTAGCTATTGAGAAAATTTGCTCCATATACTTAGCCGGCTATCTCAATTAGGCGCTTATAGTCAATCACAGTCCCTACCTCGCAAACCTTCTCATAAACTCGCCGGTAGCACTCATTCTGGGAGAAGTGCTGGCTGTTGCCCACGATGATTAGTAGCCGCTTTGCGCGGGAGAGCGCAACGTTTAATCGGTTGGGAAACTCAGCAAAGCCCAAGCTTGACTGCACGGGATAGCCTCCATTATCTGGGTAGGACACAAGGTCAGGGGCTTGAAAGCGTGATGCGGCGAGCTTGTTGCTGCGCACCGTGGAGACGATAACCACATTCCGCTCCATCCCCTGAAACTTATCAACGGTTCGCACGCGTGTTGGCACACTCTTCTCAAACTCTTCAGCAACGCCTTCCAATAGGAGTCGCTGCCTGCCGTAGAACGTAATAATGCCCACCTCTTTTTCCTCTGCCTTGCGCCTAGACTGCTGAAAATCCTTGAAACCAGCTGCCTTCTCTAGGCATTTCAACACCGCTCGGACCGCGTGTACCTCTGCCCAGTTTACCCGAGAGGTCAAGTCAGCCATCTCCGGCTCATCGACCTCCACCCACAGCAGGTGCTTGTCAGGCTCAATAAAGCCCGGCAAGTCAAAGCCATGGTATCGGCTACCCGGGTTCAGCAGGTTGGGGTCGTCTGCGTCGTCGGGAGTTATCCCACAGTGAAGCCCCCCATCCGCTAGGTAGAACTGCTGGATAACATCGTTGATGTGAGGATGCATCCGATACTGGGTATTGAATCGAGAAACCAACGAAGGGTGCAGTGCCGCATTGGTGAAAAGGCGCTCAAAGTGCGACGTCTCTGCATCCTCCCGAGTGAACTCGGCAGCCAGCTTCCTTTCCCCTATCCCGATAAGCGTGGACTTAAAGTCGCCCTCGTCCAGCATCGGCGGCAACTGCCGGTGGTCGCCGATAAGCACAAGCTTCTTAGCATATACCAGCACCAGCGCAACTTCAGGGGGCGTAGCCTTGCTTGCCTCGTCCATTATCACGACATCAAAGGCAATTCGCTTGATGTTTATCGCATCGCGCTGCCGACCTACAAACTTCTCATAGTTGAGGCGGTCAAACACCTGCAGATACTGCTGGTAGAAGCTCGTCCACCTGCCTTTGGTACTCACATCCCCGATGGCGCTTCCCGTGGATGCGACAACGTTAATGTGAGCTAGGTATTCAGTCGCAAAGTCCTGCTTGATTGTACGCCGAGGATTGGTGAGTGCAGACTGCCATCTAGCCAGCAGGTGCTGGGGTAAAACGCCCTTTGAGGCACGGGCGCTTATGTTCCTCATCCATTTCTGAACCGCGTTATCGGATAGGTCGGACTCAGCGTCCATACTATCCGAGTTTTGCCAGCGCTCGATTTTGGTTAATGAATACCGCGAGCCTTCTTTCTCTAGCCGCTCTTCTTTCCCTATGCGAAGCGGCTTAACGATATTGCCATGGTCGTTTTCCAACTTCTCAATGGCGTTGTCTACCGCCATGTTCGTCTCGGATGTAAGCAGAATGCGCTGACGCTGCTCGCGACGGATGTGATGCCATATAATCTGCGAGATTGCAGAGGACTTGCCCGTGCCCGGAGGTCCCTGCACCAAGGCTAAGTCTTTGGCGAGCAAGGTCGAAATGACTGCGTTTACTTGGGAGTCGTTGAGGTTGAGCAGCGAGTGCTCAACAAGCTCGTTCCACGTTTCTGACCCTTTCAATAACTCTTCGGGAGTGCTGAGAGCAACCGCCTGCGAAGAATCGAAGAAGAACTTCCGGCTCGCCGGATTTGGCAGGTGCGCTTTGGCGCTTGCGAGCTTGCCAAGGGCAGTATCTAGGCGAGCTATCTTTTCCCGCTCTCCGCTAAGGTTGGCAGCAATGAACACGTCATCCCCCACAAGGGTATCATCGAGAAGCGCGCTAAGCTCCCCTTCGGTTATATCATCAGGCAGCGTAAAGTGTAGTAAAGGGAGGGCTACTTTCTTAAGCGTTCCAAGTGAGCGCTGACCAGCGCCCTTTCCAACCACAAATTCCTCTCGAAGCACTTTCTGTAGGCGCTCAGCGAGGGGAAGTGCCTTTGCCTCACGGTTTTCCCTAGCCAGAAACTTAAGCCGCGGGGAAGACGCAAGATTAGCGCGATATGGAGTGGAGGCGCTTAATTCCTCGAGAAAATTCCTGAAGACTAGGTTGCGCTGGAATCGCTCCTTGAAGTCAAGGAAGTAACGAAACTCAAGGCGAGCGCCATCGGAGGATACTGCTGCATCCAGTGCGGTAGCTGGAAAAGCCTTGTGCATCTCCGCCCGCAGCACCGATAGCGGAGAGTCTAGCTCGACTTTTCCATTTACCCTAAATCCCTGTTGACTGTAGTTAATGTTAATCAAGCTAGAAGCTTTCAGAGCGGCTATGGAAGCATGAAACGCTTCTACTCCGCCACACTCATAGTACAGGCTTTGGGTGCTCGTATTAAGCTGGGGATTAAGCAGGAAGTCTATGCTGCTGTAAAGCCGCGCAAGCCCAAAAGCCTCTGCTGCCCAGCTGTTGTCTGCGATACTATCTGCTTTAAGCCTGTAGACAATGTCATAGAACTTTGTGGCAATAAAGCCTGCCTTTCGTCGCAGGACGAACTGACAGTAAAGCTCAGCCTCAAATATTTCGGCAAAGGTCTTGATTGTCTTTAAAATGGCTCCATCCTGCTGTCTGGCAAGGATAGTCACCTCAACGTTGACGAGTGAAAGCCCTCTTGCACTGAAGAAATCAAGCAGCCTTCTCTCCTTCAAGCCCAGATTCCTAACCGCGATTTCTAGGCAGTCGCTTCCTTTCCGGTACTCAGCGGAGAGCAGCTGCATCTGGCTTCCGATACCGTCGTTCCCCATCTCAGCCTTAATAGCTGACTCGAAATTGTGGTGGTACAAGAGAATAACACCGAAGTCGTCCGCAACCTTAATGCCTTCAAACGTCGCTGTCCACTGGCGAAGCTGCTCCCAGTGCTCAACGGGAAACTGAAACGTATATGCGCCTCTGCGCTCCTTGAGTACGCTACCGAACTCCTGCAAGAACTGCTCAAAGCCCCCTCTGGCTTCGCTCGCACAATTAATTGAGCCTTCTAGGTAAGGGTTGAACTCGAAGTCAAAGGAGTAGCCGGCGGCTGTGCTTTTAAACGAGCGCAGTCGCTCTGCGTCAACAGATGTATCCCAGTCAAGATAAAAGACGCCTTGCGCTTTATCTATGTCGTCCTTGGCTAAGTTGAAGCTGCTGCCTAGTAGGGCATAGAACGGCTCCCTCGTATCTTCTTGGACTAGCTCAACGGTTAACGTGCCCTTAGAAGCCTGAATGGAGGCTACTTTTACATGTACTGGCTTTTCATACGCTTCAATCAGCTTTTTCTTGGCTTCTACAAAAAGCTGCCACGTCCGCTGCTGTGAGGAATGAGGTATTGGGAGGCTTGTCGCGCTCATGAGGGACACAGGCTGCCTTACTCGCTAAGGCTGTTGTCGGAATGCGTTTGATTTAAGCGTGAGTCTCTAAAGGCTCAGAAGCAGGCTCAATACTATCCAGCGCTTCCCGAACTGCCTCTGCCATCACCCCGCTTCCTGAAAGTAGTTGCCCTAAAAGCTCAATTGGAAGAATAAACCAAGTTGGATACCCTCTTGAGTTAGGCTCACCGACGCTCACTACGCTCCCTGAAGCTTTACTGGCATCATCCCACTCCCTCAAGGTTACGTTCCATCGCATGCCGACTCGTACGTCCCCATTCCAAGTGACAAGCGCGATTGAGAATGGATTAGCGCCAACCCCTCCATCAAATACCTTAGTAACATTGCTAATACAGTCCTTAGGACTAGTCACTTGCAAAGGGTCGTAGTATGTGTGCATACAATGAAGACAGACAATATGATTATTTCTTTTAAAGAAGCAGCTAGTAAAGCGGACAATATAGCACCATTAGCTCTATAGCTAGGAATCGCCCGCAGCTATTTCCGCCCATAAGCTGAAATTTTCGGCATGTCCCCCCGAATGGACTACGGGTAGAAGCATGTAGGCAAGCGATGGCTGCACAGATTATAGCTGTGCCAAGTAGCTGAGCATTTCTTGCTTTAAGTACCTAACTGGGAGGAACTGCTGTATTCTCTCTAAGAACTCGTCGTCAATCGTTTTCGGGTCATCATGATAGCGGCTCAGGAAGCGTAGGTACATGACTTCCGTCCTTGTAAAGTCGAATGCGCCCTTAGACACTTGCTCTAAGTCGAGGCGCTCAAGGCGCTCGTGAAGCCCTTTCTCCCACACGGTATCCCGAAGGAGCAGATGGAAGCCTTCCAGTAGCCTGAAATAGGCAGCATTAAGCGGCTTCAGCCTCTTTTGAAGGGGCAAATCCGGAAACCGCATGCCCTTTGGCACTTGGACCCTCTGTTCCCATGGGTTGCTAGGAGATGGTGGCTCTGGTGTAGGCTCGTCCATGGCATAGCGGGTGGCGGGTCTGGGCTGAGGGACCTCCACATCTCTGATGAACGCTTCCGTTTGTGCAACTACTAGCTCCAGT
>Ga0326733_1000481_pt1 | contig 11519 bp, 8 predicted proteins | sample 14_GP2_308_FD_207946 | JGI IMG/M metagenome (GOLD analysis project Ga0326733, IMG submission 207946) | Glacier ice microbial communities from Ngari, Tibet, China - 14_GP2_30.8 | ecosystem: Environmental > Aquatic > Freshwater > Ice > Glacier | place: China: Ngari, Tibet | collected 2018-07-17 | reverse complement strand
GTACAATCGCGCCGAAGACCACGCCTGAAACCATAGCAATATTGGCGCGTCGTTCTTTGAAGAACGTTCCGTATGTGCTAATTTTCAGGGGCATGTAAGTTGAGTTTTCTGAAAGAAATTCCACCAAGATTAACTTTTCTTGGGCCGGATCGAGTACGAGCTCAGCGCTAAATGCTTGATAAGTTGAAAGATTATCTCGCGCTGACTTGGCATCGGATCCGTCGACCAATAGCTTGGTTTGATTGTCGGAAACTTCATACAGCCGAAAATAGTTTAGCGTTCCCCTTCCAGTGGTCAGTATCCAACTGCCTTGAGCAGTCCCGGTATTTTTAACCTTCAAAAATACCGCAGTTTTTTCACCTGGTGCGCCAAATCGGATGGATTGCCCCTTTATCCGATCAAGCGGCGCTGCCCGAATTTCGTCCATCGAAATGCCGTCAGGGCCGTAGATATTTTTGCTATATCTAACGAATGGCGCAATCGAGGGAGGGTCTTTGCCCGCCATTAGTTGAAAGGTTGGTATAGCCTTAATGGACGCATGTGCTGGCGCGATCATGGCCAGAACTAAGAATGTAAAAATAACGCCCCAAGACCTCATCTGCGTCCCCCCGTTTTTTTTCAACGAACGGGTATCGAATGTCAATTTTCTTTTCGAATTAGAATATCTTGATTGCCGAAATTCCATGCATAGGTCTTTTATCGAACAAATATGCCAATCCGAAAAGGACCTTGAATCTAATTCACCAACGGGGCGACTTGTCGAAGCTATTTATCCCCTTGATGAGTTGGTCGGGGCCCATAGTGTCAGCAGCATAGAAGCTCGCGCCTGCTCGCAAGTTGTCAGGCTGTTTTGGTTGAATCATGCGGACATGATAAACACATTCCAGCAAAAAACCCGCTGTTTCGCGTCCAATTGGACCGTAGCCGATCACAGGGATAATTTCTGATAGTTGCCCGGCGTCGTTCATTCTAAATCTCTAGTGCTGACGAATGATGTTCTCCAGTAGGGTATGCTTATTCGCGCCAGTGTACTTTTCAAACCGGTGCCAGTGCAAATCAGGTAGGAGCGTACAAATCAGTGTTTACCCAACAGATCCTGTGTTTTCCTAAAGAAGGTCTGATTTTTAATGGCGCCATCTGAAAGGTGTCCGACGGCATACGGTCCAACACCATCCGACCGTTCATTCGGTATGCTGGTTTTCAAATTCGTATGCGATTTTTCGGACATAACGATCTTTCATTTAATCAAAGAACTAAGGACCTTGCACGTCCGTTGCTTAAAATCTGGATGGTACCCTAAATAACTTTAGGGTGATGATTAAACCACCCCAACGTCTCAGAAACGTTGTAAGCGAGCTTCGCGACCCGAGGGCTCCAGCGTCGAAAGATAGGAGTTCTTTTCCTTAAAGACCCGCTTACTGCGGGTCTTTTTTTATCCAGCTCGGCCTTTTGCTGTTTGTTGACACGCTTATCCGAACCATTGTTCGCAATAGCTTTGTGTGAATGCAGCCGTTGGTAGCGCTGGCTCTCGGGCAGATGTGCGTGCCGGATTGCACCGGGGCACGTCGTTATGGATGTCGTCACGATCATTGGCAAGGTCGCACTTGAAACTGCGTCGAGCCATCGCGCTGCGGCTATAGTAGAAAGCATTGCGCGGGTCACGCATGACATGCTGCCTCCAATCAGTGCTGACGAAACCCAGTTGGTTCACTGTAAGATGACTCCCAAATCGTGAGCATCCACCCACGATCAGGAAAGTCAGGTTTTTACTGCAGTGTGGTTAGAAGCATTCGGTCCGCTCCGGCCCAATTCGAGCTATTACCCAAAGGTGCCGCTAAATGTGTGTGGCCCCTTAGGCCGGGCGTCATGGTCGGCATCCACTGACGAAAGACTGAAAAAGACTGGGCGTATGTCCCCCTCGGACCGTTCCAGCCTTATCGTGTTGCACAATTAGGATGATACCGAAGTAAAAGTGTCCGCTATTTTATCATTAAAAGACGAACTTTACCAAATCCGAGAAAAGCAAAGCTTACAGTGAAACCTATTTTATGTTCGCATTTGTATGAATTTGTTGAGCTATCAGCCAATATCAACAATCGAATATGCAAAATATCTGGCCTAAACGGTCAGAATATTCTGGCCGCCAAAATAATAGAATATGTTATATTGGAACAAAATAATGATATGTTTGTTAGTTATGCTCAAGGAGCATAAACATGCGAAATCTTATGTTATTAGCTGGTATTGCAGCACTTAGCCTTCCTTTGTCATCGCCCGCGTCCGCTCAGGACAAAGGTCAGAAAGGGAATGGCGGAGAAAAGTCCAAATCAAGCCAGGGTAATGGCGGCGATCGAAAATCTGGTAGCAGTAACAAGAATAGCGGACAGTCAATCGAGCGCGCTCAAGGAAGCTTCAAAGAGCTTTCGCGGTCAAATGGCAAATTTGAAAAAGCAGGTCGCTCGCGGCCAGATTCACCCGTTGAAAACTTCGCACGTGGAGACCGTAAGAACGAACGCCAAGCAGAGAAGTCAGGCGTGGTAGATATCGCACGCAGGGAAGTTAGGCGCGATGATAGCGCAAGAACGCGGAGTTTCGAGAATGGGCGCTATGCTTGGCGTGAGCCAAATTTCGAAGGATGCCCTCCTGGCTTGGCTAAAAAAAACAACGGCTGTCTTCCACCAGGCCAAGCGCGCAAAGTCGTTGCCCTGAATGATCAGCAACTTAATTGGTCGCGCTACTCTAGTTGGTTCAGTCAGGGCCAGAGCTCTGATTGGCGTTATGATCAGGGATACGCGTATCGAGTTGATCCGACTTCTAACCTTGTTCAATCGGTCATCCCACTACTGGGCGGCGCGTTGTTTGGAGGCAATGCATGGCCACAAGGCTACACAGATTATCAAGTGTCTCCTTATCATGAGCGGTTCTTTGGCGCTGACCAGAATATTGCCTTGCGCTATGCCGACGGTGCGATGTTTGGGGTAGATCCCAAGACGCAGATGATTGGATCGATTATTGGCTTATTGACTGGTGATAATTGGAATGTCGGATCGCCTGCCCCCCAAGGCTATGATCTTTACAATGTGCCAAGCAATTATCGTGATCAATACGCAGACAGCGCAAATAATGCCTACCGCTACAATGATGGCTATGTTTATGAAGTCGATCCAACGACACAGATCGTTCGCAAAATAATCGAGTTGGTCGTTTGATGTTGCGATTTAGCAGCGTGGTCCGCTTGTCTGCTGTGAAGACATCGATCGTCATTGCATTAGCGGTGACGGTCAGCGGCTGCCAGAAAAGCGAGACCGATGATGCTCAAAACGGCAGCGTCAAGGCACCTGCTAGCAGTGCAACATTTACTGGTGCCCTTCGTAACAACGAGGACTTGTCAATCTCGGCTAATCTAATTGACACTGCACAACTCGGCACGGCAGTGGACGGCGAAGGCAGCTACACGGTGTTTTTGCCAGTTAATGATGCGTGGGAGTCTTTAGATGCAGCGGAGCGTAATGCGATTGAGGCCAAAGAAAACAAGCCCCAACTGATTGCGGTGCTGCGGCAACATATCGCTCCAGGCTATGTCCTAGCTACCGATCTGGAGCGTGGGCTGTCTGAAAAGGATGGGTCGGTGACGCTCAATACGATGGGCGCGATGCCTGTAACATTGCGTCGTGAGGGCGAGGCGATAATGTTGGGCAAAGGAACAGATGCACCTCGTATAGTGGGGCTCCCAATTGTTGCCGGTAATGACGTTATCTATCGTATTGATAAGTTGATCCCCCCACAAAGCTAAGAGCTGAGCCCAAGTCCGATTACCCCATGTGAGGATTATTTATGGCGATCGCGAGAGTTATATTTTCAATGCGTTCTGCGCACCAAGTAACGGAATTTGCTGCGATTTGAGTACTCTTTCTGGGCGCATGTACGAGTAATGCCGAGCAGGCAGAGGTCGAATATGAAATGGCGAAGCGCAACGAAGCGCGCAGCACGGAACTCTGCAGTCGGGCTCGCGTGATAGCAAAAGCTTATTTAGATACACGGCACGAAGCGGCATAGCGCCGGCAGACGAGGTGGCTGCTAAGGCTCCCGCTGTACTCCACTGCCAAAAGCGATCCGATATGGGCCAGAGCGGGTTTTCAAAGGCCTGTCTTTCCAGCTCAATCGAACAGCTCCGGTGTGCAGTAAGCTATCAATCGCCGCATGAACAGCTGGCATCGCTGCGCGCCACTCACTGCACTTGCGTTCGACTACCAAGGCTCGAGCCACTCCGCTCGGGCAAAGGGTTGCGTCGGCCACACGGTTCGCGAGCAGCAATACAATCATGTTATTGGCCCTTTCGATATCGAGGCTGGTCACAGCCCGATCTCATCTAGCGCCGATGCCAGCTCGGTATCGACCGTACCGATGGTTTTAGGAGAAAGGCGATTTAGTGCGGTACGTAGCCGCTGTTGAGCGACCTGCAATGCTTTGAAACGAACCTCACGGGTAGCGTTTGTCCGCCATGACCGGCTTTCGCCAAGCAAAGCGGCCCACTTTGCCTCTTCTGCTGCTAGGATGGCCAAAGCCATTCGCAATCCATCGCGGCGACCATGAGCGTAGTCTTCGGGCATTGTTATCTTTCATGTTGTGGCATGCTTACCAACACACCGCCGCCCGCCAAGTCGCTCGATGGTTAACCGCGCTCGCCACTTTGCAAGATCAACAAAAGATCGCTTGCTAATACAGCCGCTGTGTTTCTGCCTTGTTTATTTCTAAATGTGATGGCTGGTAATACGGCAGCTATCAAGGACTCCTTTTGACTAATTGAACGTCCGGAGCGAGAGCGGAATCTGCCATAATTTGAAAACTGGGGTAGAACGTCCGCTAGGCGCCCACTTCCCACCATTCATGAGGCGACGGTCCAGACCGGAGAGCGGATTGTGTAATACGGTTGGAAAGCGGACGCTCGACACAGCATATCTGATCAAGTTTGCAATTCAGAATATAATAGCGCACCTTTCGCATAGGGCCACGAATGGCGTCAGGCCGATTTGTTATCGCGAGCCGCTCCCACCAAAACATGCGACCCACGATTTGGCGCATGACTACAAGAAGGGGTATCAAAACGTGAAGAGACCCTTGGGCCTATGAAACTGTTACGCTCTTGCGCAGTGATGATTCCGCTCTGGCTGCTCTGTGCGTGCCAGACGTCGCCGCCACCGCCTCTAGTAGGCGTTCTCCCCCAAGACCAGTCGGACACGGCGGTGTCCCTCCCACCCCGATCGGGCCTCCCAACGTCCGTTAGCACGGAGCGTATGTCCGAGATCTCTCGCGTCCTCGCGTCCGACGAATTTCAGGGGCGCTCGATGGGTACGGCCGGCGAGGATAAGACCGTCGCTTATCTAACCGATCAGTTTCGCTCTGCCGGGCTCGAGCCGGGAGGCGAGAATGGCGGCTGGACACAGATGGTGCCGCTCATCCGTACAAAGTTGCAATCACCGCAGGTGTCTGTGCGGCAAGCGTCCAGCACGACTCAGCTGAACATTCCTAGCGACATTTACCTGAGCACGGTTCGCGACACGCAGCAGGCGAGCATCGCCAATGCTCCGATCGTATTCGTCGGGTTCGGAGTGCATGCGCCCGAGCGCGGCTGGGACGACTTCAAGGGCGTCGACCTAAAAGGCAAAGTGGCGCTGTTCCTGGTCAACGATCCCGACTTCGAAGCTGCGCCCGGAGAGCCGGTTGCCGACAAGTTCGGCGGCAAGACCATGACCTATTACGGGCGCTGGACTTACAAGTTCGAGGAGGCGGCCAGGCGCGGCGCAATCGGTGCGATTATCGTTCACGAAACCGAAGGTGCCGGCTACGGCTGGAACGTCGTCGAAAGTCCTGGTGGCGAGAATTTTAACATCGTCCTTCCTCCCGACGCGCAGCAGCCAGTGCTGCTCCAGGGCTGGATCCACCAGGCTGCGGCTGAGGCCATGTTGAAGCGCGCGGGACATGACTATGCGGCGTTGAAGCGTCAGGCTAGAATGGCTGCATTTCGCCCGATCGAGCTCAAGGCCAGCTTGTCCGCTTCGGCCAGTGTGGACCTCGCGCGCATCACTAGCAAGAACGTGATCGGCAAGCTCACGGGGGCTCGCTACCTCAGCGAAACCGTTAGCTACAGCGGCCATTGGGACGCGTATGGTATTGGGGCTCCTGATGCGCAGGGGCGCACCGTACGTCCTGGCGCGGCCGACGATGCGCTAGGAATCGCCGCGATGATCGAGATCGCACGCCTGTTCGCCGCAGGCCCGCGGCCGGAGCGGACGTTGGTCTTCGCCGCATGGACCGCCGAAGAGAGAGGCCTGCTAGGCTCTGAATATTATGCGCAGCACCCGCTCTTTCCCCATGAGACGATGGTGGCGAACCTGACACTCGACACGCTGCAGTGGGCAGGCCCGACGCGCGATACCGTCCTGATCGGGCGCGGGCAAAGCGAGCTCGAACGCTATCTCGAGGAGGGCGCCCGCGCGCAGGGGCGTTACGTAACACCCGAGGGCCGTCCCGAGCGCGGCCTGTTCTATCGCGCAGACCATTTCACCTTGGCCAAACGGGGCGTCCCGGTGCTGCTCAGCATGGCGCTTTCGGGAGCGTATGATTTTCAAAATGGCGGGCGTGCGGCTGGTGAGCGTTGGCTCGATGCATTCACCACGAATTGCTATCATCAGACCTGCGATGCCTGGTCGCCGGACTGGGATTTGCGCGGGGCGGTACAGGAGGCGGACCTCTATTACGGAATCGGAGCACGGCTAGCCAACAGCCGGGCATGGCCGCAGTGGTATCCGGGTTCGGAGTTCAAGGATGTCCGGGATAAAAGCTCGAATGCTCGGCGACCTGGCGCACAACCGCCGCCGCCGAGAGAGCGGCGCTGATTGCCATCAAGTATTCGCGCCATAGATAACCTCGGTCACCGCACGTCGCCGGCATCTGCAGTTCGCGTCGTGATATGGGAGAGCTCAGACTGCTTTTGGTAGAAGGCGGGCATCGATAAGCGCGATTAAGAACGTATGCTTCCCACGACTGCCCTTTCAAAAGCGGACAGTCAGGATCCAGTCCAATAATTGTTGTCTGCTCGGAAAGGGACGAAGTGTTACCCCCCCTAATCTCCTCGCCGCGTGGGATAAGTAGGAGCGCTCTCCCGATCGATCGGTGGGCTGGCCTGAATATCTGCGAGAACCTGCGCGATAGCCGCATCCAGCTGCGTATCGCGTCCTTTGTCGAGTGCCATTTGGTCCAGCTCAACCCGTTGATCCGGCACCGTACCAATGTTTTCGATGATCCACTTCCCATCGGGACCGAACGCTCGGAAGTAAGGCACCGATAGCGCTCCGCCGTCGACCAGATTAGGGTTGGCGCTGATCCCGATCAATCCACCCCAAGTGCGCGTGCCGATCAGCTTGCCCAGCTTCTGTTGAGAGAACGCCCAGGGCATAAAGTCGCCCCCCGAGCCTGCGTCCTGATCTATAAGCATCACTTTGGGCCCATAGATAGCCCCGCCGGGCGTATCGAACACTAGGCCTTCTCGGTCCTTCCAACCCGATAGCCGAGTACGGCCAAGAACTTCAATAACGTAGTTCGCGGCTTGTCCTCCTCCATTAGCGCGATCGTCTATGATCAGTCCCGGCTTGTCAGCTTGGGCAAAGAACATACGGTTGAAGAAGGCAAACCCATCGCCAGCGGTATTCGGCATATACACGTAGGCAACCTTACCACCGGTCGCCTGGTCCACCTTGCGCCTGTTGTCCTCGATCCAGCCCCATAACCGCAACCCATTCTCGTCTGCGACAGGTTCAACGACTACGTCGCGCCGGCTTGTCCCGGTTGAATTGCTGGCGAGTGTCAACTGCACCTGACCTCCCGATGATCCTGAGAGCAACTCGTATATATTGTCACGCGCCGTCAGTTCGCGGCCACCGACAGCGAGTACGTACTCGCCCTCGCGAGCTGCAACGCCAGGCGCAGAGAGCGGAGCCTTTAGCTGCGGGTTCCAAAAACCCCCGTTATAAATCCGTTTGATGCGGTAGCGTCCCGCGTCGATAACAAAGTCCGCACCTAGGAGGCCAGGTTTAGGGCCTGTGTTTGCGTAGACGTCGCCTCCGCCTACCCGGTTGTGCCCAACACCAAGTTCGGCGATCATCTGCACGATAAGGTTGTTGAGATCCTCACGCCGGCCGACATGAGGCAGCATCGCGGAGTATTTGGTCCGGACTGCATCCCAATCAACACCATGCATCCCGGGGTCGTAGAAATAGGCCTTCTCCATCCGCCAGGCATCGTTGAAGATTTGCGCCCATTCGATGCGGGGGTCGACATTCATACGCACCCCTGCGGTGTCAACGGGCTTAGGCTCAATCTTCTTACCTGCTTCTGTAACCATGAGCTTGGCACCGGGCTTCATGATAAGTAACTTGTCGCCTACTGCGTTCATCTCGATCCCGATAACGCCTCGCGTCAGGGTCTCGGACTTGCGATCCTTAAAGTCGAAGCGCAGTAGCTCAGCGTCTTCCTGCTGTTTATCAAAGTCGGTATCCGAAGTGACGCCTGGCTGGACGGCACGGACGTAGTAAAGCGCACCATCCTTGCCGCTTGCCATAGCGGAATAGAACGCTTCAGTAACCGGCAGCGCAACCACACGCTGGATCAAATCCTGAGGATCGATCGCCACAGTCTTGGGCGGGCTATCCTTGTCCTTGGACTTGGAGGGCCCTGGGGTATCTTTGCTGCCGGCGGTAGCAGCTTCTGCGCTTTCCTCAGACAGCACTGGCTCGACTGGCGATTTCCCGTCGCGTTCCAGTACCGCAGCGTAAATACCCGAGCGGAACGGCTGCTGTTGGGTTGTCATGTCCAGCCCTACCTGAGCCGGGCCGGAATTGGTCGAGGCCGTGAAAAAGAGTAGCTTTCCATCGCGGCTAAACGTGGGTGCTCCAACGTCTGCAAAATCCCCACTCACCGGAAAAGCCCGGCCGCTCCCGAATTGGTGCAGGAACAGGCCAGCGTTGAAGTTGCGACCTTCGTTGGTGAATGCAAGCCACTCGCCATCTGGTGAGACCGATGTTTCAAACTGCTGTCCATAGCCAAACTGTCGCCGCTGAGCCTTGGCGACCAGCACTGAACGTCCAGTTTCGATGTCAATCGCGCGTAGTTCCAGTGCATTATTTGAATAGACGATCGATTTGGCCTTACCTCCCCAAGCGATAAGCCGATTGTACTCGCCCTTTAGGGGGAGGCGACGGGGCGCACGGGTCCCCGTTTGGTCCTCAATCACTAATGCTTGGCCGCGGCCGTCGTCTTCAACATAAGCCAGTTCAGTGCCGGTGGGTGACCAAATACCGCTGTAGTCGCGCGCTGACGGAGTAGAGGTAATGTTGCGCACTGCCCCTTGCTCTGTCGGCACAGTGAACACCTCTCCTCGCGCCGTCATCACGATACGCGCGCCACTGGGTGAAATGTGCGCTTCCTCCATTGTCTTGGCCACATCCTTCCAACTCGGCTGGCGTTGGGGAAGATCGGCGTTAAGTGTGAGCAAGAGCGGAGTGGTCGTTGCAGCTTGGACGTCGAAAGCTTTTAAACGTCCTCCAGCTTCATAAACAATGCGACCCCCGCTTGCCGCAGCGCTGCGGATGTCCCATTCGCGCTCGTCGGTCAGGCGTTGCGTGGCCTTTGTCGCTGGGTCGTAGCGATAAAGGTTGTAGGTCTCTCCCTCGCGGTCCGAGAGGAAGTAGAGTTGACTGCCCATCCACATTGGGTTGCGATTGCTGGTCCGTTCGGATCCCAGTGTCTCGACAGTGTCTGTGCCGAAGTCGATTAACTGGATCGGCGGTGTCGTGCCGCCCCGGTACCCTCGCCAGCCTGAGGTCCCACCGTCAAGCCCGTTATAGCCCGAGGCAAACGGTATTGCTGCAAAGCGCGCGCCATCCTCACTCCACGCCCCATCGAAAATCCGCGCTTCAGACACTTTTACCGGCAAGCCGCCATCGAGGGCGACGTGGAAGAGCTGACCAGATCGTCCGGCGCGTCGCTCGCGCGGCGATGATATCGCGACGGATTTACCATCCGAGGTCCAACCCAACACGCGATCGTTTCCTGGATGCCATGTCATGCGGCGGGGCTGGCCACCGGTGACGGAGATTACAAACACATCATAGTTGCCGTCGATATTTGCCGAGTAAGCGATGCTCTGGCCGTCGGGCGAAAAGCGAGGCCGCATCTCATCTGCTTGGCTTGAAGTAAGCCGTTGCGGGTTTATGCCGTCACGTGCCGCTAGCCAGATATCGCCGGCATAGGTAAAGGCCAGGTGCTCCGCCGACAGCGCGGGGTCTCCTAGCATGAGGGTCTCGGCTCGCACTGGCGAAACGGATGCAGCAATTGCAAGCACGCCTGCAGACGCGGTGCACAAAAAACGAAGCATTGTGTGATCTCCCCCTGAACACGTAAATAGTAAGTCTTTCTATCCGCTGGTGTCGAGCCCTTTTGATATGATTGGAACAGCTCGCAACGAAGATTGATCGTGGGCAGCGCTCAATGTCTGTTACGCCTTGCTAGTGAGTCCAAAGCGGACAGTCCGCTATCGGCCCAGTTTCTGCCATTAACCTTTGCTATGAGCACCTGAACGGACGGCAGCTATTAGGAAGCCAGTTGGCTCAAACTTATGTCCGAAAAGTTAGCGAATGCTGACACTCCCCGGCTATGCAACGGGTCACTGCGGCAAGGGAAGCTTCAAGGCCGTGGCAGGCCCTGTTCTGGCCAGCCCATCCGCCTCTTCTCGGCCGCTACCATCGCAGCGACGTCCGCGAGCAGCTGCTTAGCATTGTAGACAATCCCATCCTTCACGGTGTAGCTAACGCCGCCGACCCGCTCCAGCTTTTGAGTTTGCTCGTTCAGCCGCAGCGTCCCCGTACCGTAGAGCGTCTTGAAGTTCTGAAGCGGGTTTTGTTTAACGATCACGAGGTCGGCAAGCTTCCCCACTCGGACCATCCCGATTGGAGGATCAGTAATCCCTTTGGGCTCGTAAAGCGTCTGCGCGCCATTCATCGTGGCGGCGCGAATCACCTGGTGCGGATTGAAGCCTGCTTCCTGCAGCATCTCCAACTCCTCAGGGAACCCGAAGCCGTAAGTTTTAAAGATGAAGCCACTGTCAGTCCCGGTAGTCACCCGGCCGCCGATATTCTTGTAATCATTTAGAAGCCGCATGTAGCGATTATAGAAATTGCGCCATTTTGTCTCGTGGCTGGTTGTCCAGTCGAAGAAGTAAGAGCCGTGATTCTCGCGGGACGATTGGAAGAAGCTCCAGAGCTGCGGCATCGTGTACTCGTCGTGCCAGTCGGCGTTCCGTGCCTTCATCAGGTCCCGTGAGGCTGCGTAGATACTCATGGTGGGATCGAAGGTGACCCCCTGGTCCTTCTGCGCCTTCAAATAGTCCGTCCATTCCCCGGAGCCCGGCTCGTGGATGTCATCCCAAATGTCTGCGACCTCCGCGAAGCGATACTGCTCATCAT
>Ga0326733_1000480_pt1 | contig 11536 bp, 8 predicted proteins | sample 14_GP2_308_FD_207946 | JGI IMG/M metagenome (GOLD analysis project Ga0326733, IMG submission 207946) | Glacier ice microbial communities from Ngari, Tibet, China - 14_GP2_30.8 | ecosystem: Environmental > Aquatic > Freshwater > Ice > Glacier | place: China: Ngari, Tibet | collected 2018-07-17 | reverse complement strand
TAGTCACACTGAGCCATGATCCGAAGATCGACGATCCGGCGTTGATCGCGGCGCTTGCCAGCCCGGCCGCTTATGTCGCTGCGCTTGGTTCAAAGGCGAGCCATGCCGCGCGGCTATCACGGTTGGCGGCGGCAGGAGTGTCCGCTGACCGCCTCGCGCGGATCGAGGGACCAGCGGGGGTTGCGATCAACGCGATCAGCGCGCCCGAAATCGCGCTGTCGATTGCGGGCGGAATGATCAGGGCATTCAATGCCGGCCTACGCTGACATCGCGGTCGCGGTGCTCGCGGCGGGGCAGGGGCGGCGGTTCGGGTCGGACAAGCTGATGGCCGATCTGGACGGTCGCCCAATGGGCTCACGCATCGCTCGAACGCTTGTTGAAATGCCCTTCAGCTGGCGGTTCGCTGTGTGCAGCAAAAGCGCAGCATTGGCGCAGCATTTTTCGGCGTCTGGGTTTCAGATCATAGTCAACGACAAACCTGAATTCGGCCAGGCGCACTCGTTGCATCTGGCGGTCGAGGCGGCTGAGGCGACCGATGCCGGAGCTATACTCGTGTTGCTCGCCGATATGCCGTTCGTCACCACCGGGCATATTGAAAAGCTGTTGGCCGCAGGGGCAGGGATCATCGCGTCAACCTTTGGCGACGGTCCGACGCCGCCTGCGTTGTTTCCGCGCGATGTGTGGCCGATGCTGCTCGCGACATCTGGTGATACCGGCGCGCGAGCACTGCTCGGCGATGCAAAGCTTATTGCGGCCCCCGCTTCCGAACTACGCGACATTGACGTCCCCGCAGATTTGCGTGAGATGCAAAAGTCATGACTACAGACCTCGCCAAAGCATCCATTGAATCCGGGCTTCGCAACGCGCAGCTGATGGCCGCGGCGCTCGCGCTGGCCGAGGACCGTTTGCCCGACGCCGAGCCACTGCTACGCGCTCATCTCAAGGCACAACCGACCGATGTTGCCGCGATCCGGTTGATGGCTGAACTCGCAGCACGCGTCGGGCGGTTGAAGGATAGCGAGGCTTTGCTTCGGCGAGCGCTCGAGCTCGCGCCTTCGTTCGGTGCAGCGCGTGCCAATCTTGCAACGGTGCTGTACAAGCAAAACCGCTTTGCCGACGCGGTAATCGAACTCGACGCCGTGTTGGCTGGCGATGGCGATAATCCCGCGCAGGAAAGCCTAAAGGCGGCCGCTTTGGGCCGGATCGGCGGATATGACGAGGCGGTCGGGCTTTACAAACAACTCACATCTCGGTTCCCCGACCATGCCAAGCTCTGGATGAGCTACGGCCATATGCTTAAGACCGTCGGCGACCAGAACGAATGCGTCGCCGCGTATCGCCAGGCACTTCTTGTCGAGCCGACCTTGGGCGAAGTATATTGGAGCCTTGCCAATCTGAAAACCGTTCGCTTCGACGACCGCGATGTTGCCGCGATGAAAAAAGCGCTGGCGACCCCGAATCTCGCCCATGAAGACCGCTTTCATCTGCACTTTGCACTGGGCAAGGCAACCGAGGAGCGTGGCGATTTTGAAACTGCGTTCGCGCATTACGCGAAGGGCAACAGCTTTCGCAGTGCCGAACTGGAACATGACCCTGCGGATGTCACCGCTCATGTCGACAAGATCATCGCTCGCTTCACGCCCGATTTTGTCGCTAGCCATACAGGACAGGGCCACCTCGCGCCTGATCCTATTTTCATCCTCGGAATGCCGCGCGCTGGCTCTACATTGATCGAACAAATCCTTGCCAGCCATTCGATGATCGAAGGCACGATGGAGCTTCCCGACATTCCCGCGATTGCAATGCGCGAAGGCCGCGATTTCGGTGGTGGACCTGCCGGCTGGGTCGAGGCGGTTTCCGTTATGTCCCCCAAACGCTTGGCTGAACTCGGTGCCGAGTTCATCGAACGCACTAGAATTCAGCGCAAGACCAGCAAGCCTTTCTTCATCGACAAATTGCCCAACAACTGGGTCTATACTGGGCTGATTCACCTGATCCTGCCAAACGCCAAAATCATTGATGCACGGCGGCATCCGCTCGATTGCTGCTTCTCCAACTTTCGCCAGCATTTCGCAAAAGGACAGGCGTTCAGCTACGATTTGGCGCATATGGGCGAGTATTATGCCGAATATGTGCGAGCGATGGCGCATTATGACCACGTGCTGCCTTGCCAGGTCCACCGTGTCATTCACGAAGCGATGCTCGACGACCCGGAAGCCGAAATCAGGGCACTGTTCGATTATCTCGACTTGCCGTTCGAGAAAGCCTGTCTTGATTTCCACCAGAACAAGCGCGCTGTTCGGACTGCCTCGAGTGAACAGGTCCGTCGCCCCATCAACCGCGACGGCGTTGACCAATGGAAGCCTTATGAGGCACATCTTGGACCGTTGAAGGACGCGTTAGCTGATTTATGGAAGAGCTAAGCAGAACATTATAGTTGCGTATTAGCCACAGTAAGCAGTCATTAACGCGCTCGATCCCGTTGTTAACCGAAAACATATTGCATCGGGTCAACGAACTGGGTCTATCGGCAAAAGCGTAAACATGGGAGGTTTGCTTTATGCGTCATTTCACTAACAGAGTTGCTGTATCCGCACTTTTTGCTTCGACAGCGTTGTGCCTGTCGGTGCCCGCAATGGCGCAGGACGCCGTTGCTGAAGAAGAAGGCGATGTCATTGTCGTCACGGCGCAAAAGCGCGAACAGAATTTGCAGGATGTGCCAATCGCGATTACTGCAATCGGCACCGAAAAGCTTGACCAGTTGCAGGTCAAAGAATTTTCCGACGTTATTAAGTTCCTGCCATCGGTCACGATCCAGCAGGGCGGCCCCGGTTTCGCCCAAGTCTATTTCCGCGGCGTTGCTTCGGGCGAGAACGCCAACCACTCTGCATCGTTGCCGACCGTCGGCACCTACCTCGATGAACTGCCAATCACCACGATTCAAGGTGCGCTCGATCTGCACGCTTACGATCTGGCACGGGTTGAGGCGCTCGCCGGACCGCAGGGCACGCTTTACGGCGCAAGTTCGATGGCAGGGACAATCCGGCTGATCACCAACGCGCCCGACACCAGCGGAACTTACGGTTCGGGCGGGGTCGAGGTTAATAATACTGCGCACGGCGATTTCGGCACGGTTTTCGAAGGTTTCGTCAATGCACGGATCAGCGATAACGCAGCGGCGCGTCTGGTCGGTTGGTACCGCAAGGATGGCGGGTATATCGATAACATAGCTGGCAGCCGGACTTATGCTTCGTCCGGCATTACGCAGAGCAACGCGGCGTTGGTCGAAGAGAATTACAACGACGTTGAAACCTATGGCGCACGTCTGGCGCTTGGTATCGACCTCGATGATAACTGGACAGTACGTCCGACTCTGATGGGCCAAATCCAGAAAGCCGATGGCAGCTTTTCGCAGGAACGCTCAGGCCAGACCAAGGGTGAATTGCAAACCGTCCAATATAACCCTGAAGGCAGCAGGGATAAATGGATTCAGGCCGCGTTGACTATCGAGGGCAAAATCGGAACTTGGGATGTGACGCTGGCCGGTGGCCATCTGAAACGCAAAACAGAAACCCAGTCCGACTATTCGGATTATGCCTATTTCTATGATGCGCTCGCTGGTTACGGCAATTATTTTTATGACAATGCCGGAAATCTGGTCAATCCGAACCAGTATATTCAGGGGATTGATCGCTATAATAAGTCGTTCGGCGAACTACGAGTATCCTCGCCTGCGGATGCGCCGTTCCGCGTCATTGCCGGGCTGTTCTACCAGCGCCAGTCGCATAACATTGAACAGAATTACATCATCGACAATATTGCCGATTCGATCACAGTTCGGGGCACCGACAGCAACATCTGGCTGACCAAGCAGCAACGCATCGACCGCGATTATGCGGCGTTTGGCGAAGCGAGTTTTGATGTGACCGATAAGCTGACGCTGACCGGTGGTTTGCGTGTCTATAAATATGACAACTCGCTACAGGGCTTTTTCGGATTTGCTGCTGGCTATTCGAGCCGGACAGGCGAATCGGCCTGTCTTAATACCGATGGCACAACCCGACGGGCCAATCCGGCCGGGACGCCAGTGCCAATTTTGGTCTCCGGCAGTCCTTGCACCAATGTGGATAAATCGACGTCAGATACCGATTTCATCCACAAGCTGAACGCTACCTATAAGTTTAGCGACGACGCGTTGGTCTATGCGACATGGTCGCGTGGTTTCCGCCCCGGCGGGATCAACCGTAGAGGTACATTGCCGCCTTATGGCGCTGATGAGCTCGACAATTACGAGCTTGGCTGGAAAACGACCTTTGGGGCGTTCCGCTGGAATGGTGCGGTTTATCAGGAGGACTGGAACGGCATTCAGTTGTCATTTCTGGGTGCTAACGGCCTGACCGAAATCCGCAACGCCGGTATTGCGCGAATTCGCGGCGTGGAAATGGATGTCGGTTACCGTGCGAACGGTTTGAGTCTGAACGCCGGGGCTAGTTATAATGATGCGACTATCCGTCGCGACTTCTGTGCGATTGCCAATACGACCTTCGACTGTTCGACCCCCGGCAACTCGCTTCTTGCTCCAGCCGGATCGCGCCTGCCAACCACTGCCAAGATCAAAGGCAACGCGATTGCTCGGTATGAATTCCCGGTGGGCGCATGGAACGGCCATGTGCAATTTGCGGTCAACCATATCGGCAGCCGCAAGAACGATCTTAGACCTGCGCAGAACGCGATCAAAGGCAATCTGCCAGCCTACACGACTGCCGATGTCAGCGTCGGGATCAAGGATGATGTCTGGAAGATTGACCTTTTTGCGACCAACCTGTTCGACAAGAACGGGATTGTCGGCACAGGCGTGCAGTGTTTGGAAACTGTCTGCGGAACCGGGGTTACGCCCGCAACGCCGACCGGCGGTGCGTTTTATGATACGGTCATCCGACCACGTTTGATCGGCGTGAAATTCTCACGCGACTTCTAATGGGTTTGTCACGCGAGTGACTGGGAGGAGAGAGCCGGGCCGTAATGGTCCGGCTTTTTCCATTATGCCTTTCGGAGCAATCGTCCCAACAAGCTACGCTCCGCAAGCACTTCAGCCGCGCAGTTATGGCCTGGTGCTCCAGTTACCCCGCCGCCGGGATGCGTGCCAGCGCCGCACATGTAGAGTCCCTTCATCGGCCCGCGATATGCGCCGTTGCCAAGCACCGGTCGTGCTGCCCAGAGCTGGTCGAGGCTCATATTGCCGTGCATGATGTCGCCCCCGGCCAAACCGAATTTGCGCTCTAGACCAAGCGGGCTGAGGATCTGACGGCCGAGTATGGAGGCGCGAAAGCCGGGGGCATGAGCCTCGACAGTTTCGATAATCGTATCGGCCGCTTTGCCTTCGTCGGCATCCCAGTCATAGTCGGGCGCGAATTGTTGGCAAAACAGGCTGGCGACGTGGCATCCAGCGGGAGCGAGGCTGTCGTCGATGGTTGAAGGGATCAGCATCTCGACAATGGGCTTCTTCGACCAACCGTAGCGTTTCGCGTCGAGAAACGCCTCGTCCATATAGTCGAGCGTTGGCGCGATGATGATGCCCGATTGATGATGCTCACCCGGCTCTGGGAGGCTCGTGAAGCACGGTAGTTCCGATAGTGCTACATTCATGCGGAATGTGCCGCTGCCTGCCTTGAACGCCTTGATCCGGCGTTTGAACTCGGGTTCCAAGTCGCCATCGTAGAACATGCGTTCGTAAAGGATTTTTGGCCCGACGTTGGCGATGACGCGGTCAGCCATGATGTCTTCGCCGCTTTCAAGCCGCACGCCAACCGCCCTGCCGCCATCGACAATGACCCGCGACACCGGAGCCTCGAGACTGATCTCGACGCCGAGGCCGGTGCAGACCTTTGCCATCATTTGAGTGATCGCACCCATACCGCCAATGCTATGGCCCCAAGCGCCCTTCTTGCCGTTCACTTCGCCAAAGACATGGTGGAGGAGAACATAGGCGCTCCCCGGCGTATCGGGGCTGGCATAGTTGCCCACCACTGCGTCGAATCCGAATGCGGCCTTGACCGCCTCGCTCTCGAACCAGCTGTCGAGGAAGGTTCGCGCCGACTTGGTGAAAAGTTCGAGCACGTCGCGCTGCTGGCTCAATGTCAACTTCATCAACCCGCGTCCCTGCAACGCGCCGTCGATCAGCGTCTTCATACCACCACCGACATTGGGCGGCGACTTGAGTGCGAGGTCGCGGAGCACGTCGGCAACGCCCTCCAGCATCTCATAATAGGCTGGCAGAACGCGCGCGTCATGTTCGGAGAAGCGGGCAAATTCCTTCTGCGTCCGTTCGAGCCCGCCACCGAGCTTCAGGTAGCCGCCGTCCTCCTGTGGCAGGAAGTTTGAAATTGGTCGCTCAATCACGCGGTAGCCGTGATCGACGAGCTTCATGTCGTCGATGACCTTGGGCTGGAGCAGGCTAACGGTGTAACTCGCCACCGAGTTTCGGAAGCCGGGATGGAACTCTTCGGTCACTGCCGCTCCGCCGACGACGTCGCGGCGTTCGACAATGCGGACTTTTAGGCCAGCCCGGGCGAGATAGAAGGCGCAGACCAGACCATTATGTCCGGCCCCGATAATCACGGCGTCATATTGCTTGGTCATGGCTTGCTCCATCCGGCCTTTGGTCGTTGTTCTTCGCGGGCTTGCGGAATCAATTCGCGCATACGTCGGCAGAAATGGCGAAGGCACACCTCTTTGTTGGACAGCGGCCCGACCGAGAAACTGCGCGATGCCATGCCGGATTGAACGCGCGAAATAAGCTCGGTGTCCTCGGCGTTTACCTGCCGGTTGATCCGCCAGTTGAGGTAACGCGCGGCCTTCATTTCGCGGCGGGCATCCGGAAGCACATAACTGATTTCGCGAATTAAACAGGTGGTCGGGCTAACCGGCAACCACTGCATAAAATCGATTTGGTCGGGATAGATATCGAACGCGACATTGGGCCAAAGCTTGAAATACAGCCAGTGCCGCTGCCGGTTCTCGGGCAAGTGCGGCACCGATGGCAACAGCCGCTGATACATTCGTTCCGACCAGTTGGCCGAAGGCTTGTCCGTAAGATCGCCCCACATCCGGTCGACATGCGTTGTGGCCTCTACGCCGTAGCTCTTGCCAAACAACCGGGTGAGGCCGGGATGAGCCACATTGATGTGAAGCCCGTCCGAATAATTATCGCCCACATTCTTCCAGTTCACATCACGCGGGCGAAGCGTGACGCGGCCATTGGCTGTCAGCTCGTTGAAACGGTAGGGCGCGATCATCGTTTCGTAAGGCGCCATCATGTCAGCGACACTCGGTCCTTCGTCCTTCAGCCGAACAAAGATGAAGCCATTCCAGAATTCGAGCGCGACCGGTACAAGCCCATGTTGCGATTTGTCGAGGCCGGGGTAGCTGGCGCTATCGGGAACGCCGCTCAGCGTGCCGTCGAGTTCATAGGTCCACGCGTGATAGGGGCAGACGAGTTTCTTGGCACAGCCGCTGCTGCCGTCGAGCAATCGCGAGCCGCGGTGGCGACAGACATTGGTGAATGCTCGAACCACATCATCTTGACCGCGCACAACAATGACGTTCTCGCCGAGATAATCGAGGCTGTGCCAATCCCCTTTGCCAGCAATATCGCTGATGTGGCAGATTACTTGCCAGCTGGGTGCGAAGATGGTCTCGACTTCGGCCGCGAAGAAATCCGGATCGTTATAAGTCCACGCAGGCAGACTCCAGCCGTCGAGCGGATCGCGATTATCGTGCGCCGTGACAGAAAGCTGCATGGTTGATTCCCCTATTATACGAGTGTATAACAAGTGGATGAGCATGCGACAAGCCTTTACCCGCGAGAGCGCGGACAACCGCCGCGAAGCACTAATAGCTGCATGTGGGCGATGTTTGGCAAGATCCGGTGCCCAAGGCACATCGGTCCGCGCAATCTGTGTGAAAGCCGGCGTCTCACCCGGATTGCTCCGCCATTATTTCGACGGCATCGATGCACTGATTGCCGCCACTTACATCGCAACGGGCGCCCGTGTGGCATCGGCGCTGAATATGGCGGTCGAGGCAGCGGGCGATGACCCCCGCGCGCGTCTGATAGCCTTCGTCACCGCCAACTTCCGTCCGCCGATTGCCGACTCGGATTTGCTCGCAACCTGGCTAGCGTTTTGGAGCCTGGCCCGTTCCAATCCGACCATCGGCAAAATCCATGACGACATATACGCGGGAAACCGCCATGATATTGAGCGATTGATCACCGCATGTCCGGGTGGTCCAACCGATGCCCGCCTCGCGGCGGTCGGGCTTACGGCGCTGATTGACGGGCTTTGGCTTGAGCTAAGTCTTGGCAACGCGCCCTTTACGGCGGATGAAGCCGAAGCATTGGCCGAACGGTGGGTCGACGCTCTGATGGGATCAGGCAGGGAACAACCAGCACGATAAGCGCGTTTGTTATCCGGATGCAGCAGACGAGCGCAATCCCGCGCTCTTGAAATGCTTTAAAAGGAAATGTCATGAACGACGATCGTATCGCTGGCTCAGCCACGCAACTGAACGGCGAGCTTAAATCCAATGTCGGCCACGTCATAGGTGATGCCGGTCTCGAATCCGAAGGCTTGGTAGACAAGGTAAAGGGGCGCGCGCAAAACCTATATGGCTCCGCGACTGAAGCTGCCTCAAATGCGTATGACCGAATTCCATTTGAAGCGCGTCACAATGTTGACCGCGCTTATGAAAAGGCGCGTAGCCACCCGGCTATCGCGCTTGCCGTTGCCGGCGGCATCGGATTGTTGGCATTCGGCGCATCGCATTTGTTGATGCAAGACAAACCAGCCGCCAAGAAAAAGCGCTAAGCGCGGTAAAATTATTCAGGCGCGTCGTTCTAAGAACGGCGCGCTTTTTTATATGCCCAGAGCCGCCTTCACCGTCTGCCATGGCAGCAGCTTGAAATTCTGAGCCGCTGGTGAATTGTTCCCGTCTTGTGCGATGAATAGACCGTGCGGATAGTTAGGACCGAAGTCGCCAGCCATAGCGGCGATGCCGTCGGTTTCGCTGGTTGCGCCGAACGTTCCGGCGGCAATAGCAAATCGCCCGACATAGCGCATTTCAGGCAAAACCCACACCGCATAGGCATTGTCGCCCTGGCTTGATGCGATCAGCAGTTCGAGACCGGTTGCTTCGCGGACAATCGCCAGCCCCTCGACATCGGCAACCAGCCGCTGGTTGTCGATTGCGGCGATCAGACTGCCTTCGGTACTGGCGTCCTTGGCGCCGGAGAAACGCCATATCCCTGCATCTTCCTCGCCAACATAAAGGTTGCCCGCCTTATCGATGACGCAGCCCTCGGTCTGGGTTGGAATTTTCATCGTGCGGACGATAACGCCGGTTGCGTTCGATGCACCGAGCGTGACTTCGACATGGTTGACCGTTCCGGCCTTTAGCACGGCGAATATTTCGAGCGTTCCTGCGGCGACAGGTTCCTTGATACAGATGCCGTAGCCTTCGCCAGCGCCAGAGGCGACATGCCCCATCGGGGTTAGTTTGGCATCGTCGGGGTTGAGGACGAAAAGCGCGATTCGCGATTGCTCTGGGTTGTTCCGATCGCTGGCGGCGACGACTATGCGTTCGCCGATTTCGACCAGATCGACGTTGTTCACCCGGCCTGCGTCGATGAAGGAGCTTATTTTGCCGTCGAGGCCGTAGACATAGAGCCCGGCCTTTTTGTCGGTAGCGACGATAAGGCTGGCGGCCGGATTGGCTGCATTGTGCCAGATCGCCGGATCGTCGGCGGCATCGGCAGCGACGGTGCCAACAGGCTCGGTCTGGCCGGTAGCTTGAACAGCGACGGGGAAGAGACCGAAAATGGGCGGGAGTTCTTTTTGCGCACAGCCAGAAAGCAATATCATCGACGCAGGCAAAATCGACGAAAACAGACGCATTACGCCGCAACCAAAAGTCGATTTTCGCATGATTTTTCCTTGGTATAAATCGTAGAATAACGTGCGCAGCGCCTATGCACGGCATTTTACAATTCGGTGTCAGAGACGTGACAGGCCTGTCATTATCCCCACATCAAACCGTCATCAACCGGTAGCGGTGTAGTCTTTTTGCCCAGCTAGGGCGCCTTCGCAAATGCAACATTCTTTGCAAGCAGGGGGCCCTCATGACAATCAAAAGACATTTTTTCTACCTCACCAGTTTTGCCGCGATGGCGGTTGCCATGACAATAACGGCTCAAGCGCAAACCATTGGGACAGCACCCGTTGCTGATGATGTTTCGGATGACGATTCGATCGTCGTGACCGGCTCGCGACCAATCGCTGAATCTGAAGCGGCAGCGCTCGAAATCCAGAAAAATTCGGATTCGCTTATCAGCGTGGCAGCATCCGATTCAGTCGGTCGCTTGCCAGACCAGAATATCGCACAAGCAGCTTCCCGGCTACCAGGAGTCGCGGTCCAGCGCGACCAAGGCCAGGCACGCTACATCAACCTGCGTGGAGCACCAAAGACGTGGACGACGATCTCGCTCGATGGCCTGACCATCGTCAGCCCCGAAGGCCGCGACTCACGATTTGACTCTATCCCGTCGGCACTGGCGTCGAAAATCATTGTTCGCAAGGCGGTTACGCCGAATATGACTGGTGAAACCATCGCTGGTAACGTCGACATAATCACCAGAACACCATTCGATTATCCAGACGGTAAAATTGCCCTGAAAGCAGGTGCAGGTCATGTCGAATATGGTTCGCGGATGGAGTATGAAGGATCGGCAGTCGCGTCGAAACGGTTCGACACCAACGTAGGAGAAATCGGCGTTCTGCTTGCTGGTTCCTACTACAAACGTGACATGATTACCGACAATTTTGAAAATGACTGGGAAGCCGTCGCGCAGGACCAGCAACCGGGATTTTTCGACCGCAAATGGGCGCGTGAAACCGAAAACAAACTCTACCGCCTGACTCGAAAGAACTATTCGGTTTCCGGTATGGTCGATTTCCGCCCCGATGACGATAACCGCATATTCGTCCAGTCGCTCTACACGGCGTTCACTGACGATGAAGCGCGCGACAACTTCATCTTTGATCTGGATGACAGGCAAAACGATAACACGCGCGGCACGGCACCGTGTACAATCGCATTCACTCCAACGCCGCGCAACACAGGCTATGCAGATGTATGTATCGGCAACACGCCGTTGACCGGCACCGTTTACGGCATCGACATCAACCAGCGCGCGACATTACGCGCGTTCAAACAGTCCGTTCAGACCAACACGCTGGGCGGCGATCATAAATTTGGCGATTGGGAAATGAACTGGCGCGCCAATTACACTCGCTCGCTTGATGATCGTTCGGTGGTGCTTGAAAACCGGTATGAAAGCCCATCAACGCGCAATCTGCGTCCATCGGTGATGTATGACCTCACAGATCCGAACTTGGCGCGGTTGCGACTGTTTTCGACGATTGCCAACCTCAATGGAACGTTCCAGACGGGTGCCGAGACACGCAACATCGAAACCTTT
>Ga0326733_1000479_pt1 | contig 11538 bp, 11 predicted proteins | sample 14_GP2_308_FD_207946 | JGI IMG/M metagenome (GOLD analysis project Ga0326733, IMG submission 207946) | Glacier ice microbial communities from Ngari, Tibet, China - 14_GP2_30.8 | ecosystem: Environmental > Aquatic > Freshwater > Ice > Glacier | place: China: Ngari, Tibet | collected 2018-07-17 | reverse complement strand
ACTTTTGGATCTGTGTTTAAAACAGACCATACTTTAGCACCAGTTTTAGCGTCTAAAGCAACCAAGTTACCGTCATTTTGTTGTAAGTAGATTTTACCGTCGCCGTAACCTAAGCCACGTGAAACGTTATCGCAACATAAAACAGCTTGTACTGATGGATCTTGTTTTGGGAAATAAGACCATACAATTTTTTGGTTGTCGTTTAAATCTAAAGCGTAGATATTGTTCGGGAATGCGGTGTGAACATACATCATGTTACCAACAACAACTGGTGAACCTTCGTGACCACGGTTTACACCGGTGGCGAATGTCCAAGCTGCTTTAAGGTTTTTAACGTTACCTTTGTTGATTTGTGCCAATGAGCTATAAGCTTGATTGGTGTGATTACCACGTGGGTGAGCCCAGTTGTTCGCGTTTGCAATAGCCGCTTCTTGGTCTGCAGCAGCTGATGCCATCATTGGCATTGCCAATGTTGCGCCTGCTACTAAACCTAGAGCTAGCTTGATTGTATTAAATTTCATTTTTATCTCCAAAGACAAAATAAATGTATAAATAAAACTATTTAATTGAATTAAATAGTTGATTTATGTTCTTTAGTTTACGTTTCACTTAATTAAACACTAATTACTTAATATTGAATCAGAATGTAACAATTTGTAAACAAATGTAACGATACATACATTTTAGAAGTTAGACGCCGTCCAGAATTAAATTTCGAACGGGTCCAGTTTGGGATGCAGATGATTAGGAAATGTATTTGCTACTATTGAAAGGTTAACAGAAATGGAATTGCAATGCTAAGGCCTTGGGAACTTGAAATTGAACTGCTTAGAAACTCTGACACCTCTATACATGTACAAATTGCGCATAAAATTATTGAAGAAATTCAACACGGGCGCTTTGCGGTAGGCTCTGCCCTGCCTGGCACCAGAGAACTGGCCACCATATTAGGCGTTAATCGCAAAACCGTTGTGCAAGCGTATGAGGAAATGATTGCGCAAGGCTGGCTACATTCTGAGCACAAGCGCGGCACATTTGTTTCACCGCGCATATTATCAGTGAATCATCATCCCAAGCCAGTCACCAATATTAATTACGGCTTTCAAAATAAATCGCAGATTGAGCCAGTGGCTAGCACCAACAAAAGAGCCGAAAGCGACATTATTAGCTTTAGTTCAGGCTTATCTGATTCGCGCTTAATGCCGCTAGAAGTGCTATCGCGCGCCATGCGCCATGCGCTTATTGTCAGCATCAGAACCAATAAGCAATCGTACAATGAACCCAAAGGCTCCATGATATTAAGGCAGGCCATATTGCATATGCTTAATATGGATAGAGGTTTGCATACCGATATTGATAATATTTGTGTGGTACGTGGCAGCCAAATGGGCTTTTTCTTGGTGGCGCGGGTATTAATGCGCAATGGCGATAATATTGTGATGGAAAAGTTATGCGATCAATTAGCCAGCGATGCGTTTAAAAGCTGCGGTGCCAATATTATTTCGGTGGATCAAAACGAAGATGGTATTGATTTAGATGCGCTAGAAGCGCTGTGTAAGCACACCAAAATAAGAGCGGTATATGTAAGCCCTCATTATCAGATTCCAACTACTGTGAGCATGCCTATGGCCCACAGGCGGCGATTACTGGCCATGGCAGACCAGTATGATTTTTTAATTATTGAAGATGACCATGATTTTGAGTTTAATTTTTCCAATAAACCCATTTTACCGTTAGCCAGTTTTGATAAATCCAATCGGGTGATTTACGTTGGTTCACTTTCTAAAGTATTAGCGCCAGGTTTTAGAATCGGCTTTATCGCCGCGCACAAAGAAATCACCAAGCAATTTGCCAGCGAAATTATGATGATTGACCGCCAAGGCAATACAGTGACCGAACTAGCCATTGCAGAGCTGCTACACACAGGCGAAATTAATCGTCATACGGTTAAAACATTTAAAATTTACGATGAACGGCGCACGGTTATTGCCAAATTAATCCGTGAAGAATTAAAAGAATTTGTCAGCTTTAAAATGCCTGATGGCGGGCTGGCCTTGTGGCTAAAAGTTAATCCCAATATTAATATGCCATTGCTGGTTAAAGATGCTGAAATTGAAAAAGTGCGCATTGTGGCTGGCGCCAGCTTTTGCGATAACCGCGAGCAAGTTTCGGCGATTAGATTAGGCTTTGCTAATCTAACCAATGATGAAGTGCATTTAGGCATTAAGCGCTTAAAAAATGCATTTCAACGGCAATCTTTTCAATCGTTAAATGGTTAATTAACTCGGTTTTAAGTATTAACTCGGTTTTAATTATTAACTAGCTTTAATCATTATTAAGATATTAAAAAAGGCGCTAATAGCGCCTTTTTTATTACCGACCTTACCGCAAAACCAGCTAGTTACTCTTTGCCAATTTGATACACTTCATAGCTTGTTTCAACAATTTTACCTGTTGTCGCATCTACTTCCACTTTCACTTCTTCATGGTACGCTTCTAAAATATCAAACTCATACGATGCTTTACCGTCTGGCTCTAGCTCATATTCTGTTTCAACAACCGTACCAGCATGCGCAGCCAATGCTGTGGCTTTTGCATCCGCTTCTGATACTTTAGCTAAGGCTTTAAATTTGGCGTCATCGGCTTTTACTTCTTGCTCAATTTCAGTAATTTTGCCTGTTGTTACACTGCACTCAATATCCCAAGCCGTGCCATCAGCCGATTCAATATCAAATTCATACATCGGTTTTTTATCTTCCGATTTCATTTCAAGTCTAACAATTTTACCTTCATGCGCTGTTAAAGCCGCTTTCACACATTTGCCCAAACTATCCGCTTTATGTGGCTTAATTGTTTCATGGCCAGCAAAAGCTGAATTTGCTAAAAGTGCCGCGCCTACTAGCGTGGCACCAATTGTTAAACGAATCATGTTTATCTCCAAAATGAATTAAAAAGTATATTAAAAATGTATTTCAAAACGATTACATTGTTTATGTTGAGCAAGAATTGTACCTAAAGATTCATAGGTCATTGATTAATTACATCATTGTTACAATTTTGGCTTTATACAACCATTCATTGGCTGAATAAAGCCATACTTGCCTATCCCTCACGCTAAACAGCGACTATTCCTTGGATAGCAGGATGCGGGTCATAGTTCTCTAAAGTGAAATCTTCAAATTTAAAGCTAAAAATATCGTTAACATTGGGGTTAATGCGCATTTGTGGCAGCGATTTTGGTGCACGCGATAATTGCTCCTGCACTTGCTGCATATGGTTGCTGTAAATATGCGCATCGCCTAGTGTGTGCACAAAATCACCTAATTTTAAGCCACACACTTGCGCCACCATCATGGTTAATAGCGCGTAAGAGGCAATATTAAATGGCACGCCCAAGAAAATATCGGCGCTGCGCTGATACAACTGACAAGATAATTTACCGTCCGCCACATAAAACTGAAAAAACGCATGGCAAGGCGGCAACTTCATTTGGTCTACATCGGCCACGTTCCAAGCCGAAACAATTAATCGTCGTGAATCAGGCGTTTGCTTAATTGCATTAATCACCTGCGCAATTTGATCAATATGCGTGCCGTCTGGCTTAGGCCAATTGCGCCACTGGTAGCCGTAAACAGGGCCTAAATTGCCATTTTCGTCTGCCCATTCATCCCAAATGCGCACGCCATTTTCTTTTAAATAGGCAATATTGGTAGAGCCTTGCAAAAACCAAAGTAGCTCATGAATAATGGATTTTAAATGGACTTTTTTGGTGGTGAGAAGCGGAAAACCTGCATTTAAATCAAAGCGCATTTGGTAACCAAAAACAGAAGTGGTACCAGTACCAGTGCGGTCTGTTTTTTGATTGCCATGCGTTAAAACATGCTGTAATAAATCGGTATATTGTTTCATTTAAAAAACCAGTTTCATAAAAGCCCCGTCATTCTGGCGTAGGCCAGAATCCAGTCAAGTAAGTTGATTATACAAATCCAACCAATAAGGATTCATCTGTTCAATAATTCGAATTTTCCAAGCCAGATGCCAGTTTTTGAGTGATTTTTCTCTTGCAATTGCAGACACCATGCTTTGGTGTGGCTCGTACCATACTAAAGCATGAATTTCATACTTTTTAGTAAAACTATCTGCAAGCATATTTTTATGCTGCCAAATCCTACCAATTAAATCAGAAGTTACCCCAATATAGAGCTACCATTGCGACCACTTGCCAAAATATAAACACACGGTTGCATATTCACCTCGCCTAGATTCTGGCCTACGCCAGAATGACGATTTTAACTGTTTCTTGCAATAAAATCTTTAATCGCTGACACATCGGCATCCATCACCGTAAATTTTTGCGGTAATAGCTCAATTCCTTTTAAACAATCGGGTCTTGGCGGAATCTCACCTAATGCCTCTACTAGCGCATCTTCAAATTTAGCCGGTAGCGCCGTTTCTAGCACCACCATTGGCGTGTTTTCTTGGCGATATTCAAGCGCCACTTTAAGGCCATCGGCGGTGTGCGTATCAATCACTACATTATATTTTGCTTGCGATTCGCGTATAACTTTCATGCGATTTACGTGATTACTGCTGCCAGATACAAAGCCATATTCAGCTAATTTTGACATTAAATGTTTAATATCAAACGCGCCGCCTTTATCCACGCTTGCCCACAATTCGCGCACTTTGGCGCTATCGCGGCCTACTAAATCAAACACAAAGCGCTCAAAGTTAGATGCTTTGCTGATATCCATTGAAGGGCTAGATGTTTGATAGGTGTTGGCTGAACCGCGCGGGCGGTAGACGCCTGTTTTGAAAAATTCATCTAAAACGTCATTTTCGTTAGTGGCAACCACTAGCTTATCAATCGGCAAGCCCATCATGCGCGCAATATGGCCGGCACAAACGTTGCCAAAATTACCGCTTGGAACAGAAAAATCTACTTTTTGCGCGTTATTTGAAGTGACAGCAAAGTAGCCTTTAAAGTAGTACACCACTTGCGCAACAATGCGGCCCCAATTAATAGAGTTTACCGCGCCAATTTTGTATTGCGCTTTAAATGCCGCGTCGTTAGAAACCGCTTTTACCATGTCTTGGCAATCGTCAAAAACGCCGTTTACCGCAATATTAAAGATGTTTTCATCTTGCAAGCTAAACATTTGCGCGGTTTGAAAGCGGCTCATTTTTTTGTGGGGTGATAGCATAAATACGCGCACACCTTTTTTGCCGCGCATGGCGTATTCAGCCGCACTGCCAGTATCACCAGAAGTAGCGCCTAAAATATTGGTTGTGGCACCAGTTTTAGCTAATACATATTCAAACAGATTGCCCAATAGCTGCATCGCCATATCTTTAAACGCTAGCGTTGGGCCATTAGAAAGGCTTAACAAATACAAGTTTTCTTCTAATTTGACGGTTGGCGTAATATCCGCCGCATTTTGGCCTGCGCGCGTAAAGCTGTAAACGTCTGCCCTGTAGGTTTTATCGATAATGGCCTTTAAATCCGCCGCTGGAATATCATCAATTAAGCGGCTTAAAATCGCAAAGGCTAAATCGGCGTAATTCATGCCGCGCATCGCGCTTAAATCGGCATCGCTAAATTGCGGATACGTTTCAGGCAGATACAGGCCGCCGTCTGGCGCCAAACCGCCTAATAAAATTTCGCTAAAACTTAAAGCAGGCGATAGCCCGCGGGTACTGATATATTTCATGTAATCTCTTAAACTGCTGTTATTTCAGCAAAAACTGCGATAACAGTCTGATTTACTTACTCAATTCTTCCATGCGGATTTTAACTAATTTGCCTACAATCGCTGGCAGCGCTTCGATTTCGGCAATACCGGCATCCATATTGGCTTCAACCGTTACATGCGTCAAAATCACAATATCTGCCTCAGTTTCGTTGTCCGCTGGTTCTTTTTGCAACATAGCATCAATCGATATATTTTGATCGGCCAAAATTTTAGTGACGCCAGCCAACACGCCTGGCTTATCTGATGCGCGTAAACGCAGATAATATGCACTAGAAATTTGTGCGATTGGCAAAATCGGCAAATCGTTTAACTGCCCTGCCTGAAAGCCTAAATAAGGCACACGTTGCTCGGCTGTCGCGCTACTTAAACGCGCTACATCCATTAAATCGGCCACTACCGCACTGGCTGTTGGCTCTGCGCCTGCGCCTGCGCCGTAATATAAGGTTGGTCCAACGGCATCGCCCTTCACAACCACCGCGTTCATGGCGCCATTTACATTGGCCACTAATCGTTTTTCTGGAATCAAAGTTGGATGCACGCGAAGCTCAACACCGCCGGCCGATTGCTTAGTAATACCAAGCAATTTCACGCGGTAGCCTAACTCTTCGGCATATTTAATATCGGTTTGCTGTAATTTGGTGATACCTTCGGTATAAGCCTGCTCAAACTTCATCGGCATACCAAAAGCAATCGCCGCCATAATGGTTAATTTATGCGCCGCATCAATGCCTTCTACGTCAAACGTAGGATCAGCCTCGGCATAGCCCAAACGTTGCGCTTCGCCCAACACATCGGCAAAGGCTAAGCCTTTTTCGCGCATTTCGGTCAAAATAAAGTTAGTCGTACCGTTAATAATGCCAGCCACCCATTCAATACGGTTTGCACCTAAACCTTCGCGTAAAGCTTTAATAATTGGTATGCCACCTGCTACTGCTGCCTCAAACGCCACAATCACGCCAGCTTGTTGAGCGGCGGCAAAAATCTCATTGCCGTGTAAGGCGATTAATGCCTTATTGGCGGTGACAACGTGTTTGCCGTTAGCAATGGCTTTTAACACCAATTCTTTGCTTAAGGTATAGCCGCCAATTAACTCAACCACCACGTCAATTTCAGGATTATTCACAATGGCAAATGCATCGGTGGTTAAAAGCGTATTACCGCTAGTCACCATTTTGGCATGGTCAATATTTTTATCGGCCACTTGCAAAACATTAATCGCCACGCCTGTGCGGCGGGTGATTTCTGCTGCGTTGCGCGTTAATACGTTGTAAGTACCGCCGCCTACTGTGCCAATGCCTAAAAGGCCTACATTTAATGTCTTCAAACTATTGCTCCGTCTAATTTTTCTATGCTAATTTTTTACTGTGTTTTTTTCTATATCGCGCTAAGTAGCTGGCGATACGTTTAATCGCTTCGGCTAAATCATCCACATTGGGTAAAAACACCACGCGGAAATGGTCAGGCGTTTTCCAATTAAAGCCTGTGCCTTGCACCAACAATACTTTTTCTTCTAGCAATAAATCTAAAATAAATTGTTGATCATCTTTAATCGGATACATTTCTGGATCTAGCTTGGGGAATAAATACATAGCCGCTTTTGGTTTAACGCAAGTCACACCTGGAATCGCGGTAATCAATTCATAAGCCAAATCGCGTTGTTTACAAAGCCTACCTGCAGGTGCCACTAAATCATCAATGCTTTGATAACCACCCAGCGCCGTTTGGATAGCCAATTGCCCTGGCACATTGGCACATAAACGCATAGAGGCCAGCATATTCAGGCCTTCTACATAGTCGGTTGCTATTTTTTTATTGCCAGAAACCACTAACCAGCCAGCCCTATAGCCGCAAGTGCGGTAATTTTTAGACAAGCCGTTAAAAGTAACAAACAGCACATCTTCGGCCAATGAAGCCATTGAAATATGTTCAGCTTCATCGTATAAAACCTTATCGTAAATCTCATCCGCAAACACCACCAAACCGTGATGACGGGCGATTTCAATAATGCCAAGCAAGGTTTCTTTTGGGTACAACGCGCCAGTTGGATTATTGGGGTTAATCACCACAATGCCGCGCGTATTGGCGGTAATTTTCGCTTCAATATCTTTTAAATCGGGCAACCAACCCGAGTTTTCATCGCACAAATAATGGCGCGCGGTGCCGCCAGCTAGCGTTACCGCCGCTGTCCATAATGGATAATCTGGCATAGGCACCAATACTTGGTCGCCATTATTCACCAGCGCTTGCATGGCCATTACAATTAGCTCAGAAACGCCATTACCAATAATAATGTCATCCACCGTTACGTTGGCAATATGCTTGCTTTGCGTGTAATGCATAATGGCTTTGCGTGGCGCAAATAAGCCTTTAGAGTCGGTATAACCACCCGCATCGCCCATATTGCGAATCACGTCCAGCTGAATTTCTTCTGGCACTTCAAAACCAAAAGCGGCAGGGTTACCAATATTCAGCTTAATAATACGCTGACCTTCTTCTTCCATTTGGCGCGCTCGCTGCAAAACGGGGCCACGAATATCGTAGCAAACGTTGGCAAGCTTGTTAGATTTGAGTACTGGTTGCATAAGTGGATTGGTTCTGTTTTTTGTTGAATTAATAAAACAATTTTTGTACAAAAATAAAGTATTTGCTTAACCTATAAGTTTACCTTAGAAAAAGGTTTTTCTTCAATCAAAGACAGCGCTAAAATAGCAACATGAAACTACATTTAACCACGGCTGAAAATAACAATTTAATTACTGGATACGGTGAAGACTTTATTGAAATCAATAAACGCCGCTATCAACAAGTGCTGATTGTGTTGGCAAATCAGTTAATTTTAAATTGGAATCCAGCTAGTTTTGACGATTTAACCGCGGAACATTTTGCTGAAATTGGCGAGCTTAAACCTGAGGTTGTGCTGTTGGGCACTGGTTTTACGCACCGATTTTTACACCCAAAAATTGCTAAAAATCTAACCGAAAAAGGCATTCCAATTGAATGCATGACAACAGCGGCCGCTTGTAGAACCTATAATATATTGATGAGCGAAGGCCGTCATGTGGCGGCGGCTTTATTAATTTAAAAGATTAAGTTCTTATGACTTTTGTCTAAGGTTAAATTTTGCTAATTAACGCTAATTTACTCTAAGCTATCAACGCCATCCCAAACGGCTACGCCCTCTTTGCTGGTAATAAATTTCTTTTGATACACTTTATTAATCAGCAATTTAACTTCTTTAAATTCGGATAATAATTTATCGCAATCGGCGCTGCTTGCTGCACCACACCTAAACGCCATATCAACGTTAACGTGATCGGTAGAGCCAGCATCTATCATGCGCTTAACCACGCTTGGGTGTGCGTAATGGCCACCTTTGGTAAATGCCCATTCGATGTATTTGCCTTCTTTGGCTACGTACCAAGGGCCACTGCGGTCTTGCCAACCAAATGGTTTAGAGTTAGGTTTTGGCACCACATCACTGCGTTCTTGAACGGAGTTAAGCGCCACTGTAATAGACGGGTAACCAATGGCAATAACGTATGCTGGAACAACTTGTGTGGATTTTTTAGTCTTTGGCTTTTTGACCTTCTTTTTGGCGGCTTTAGTTAACGCATCGGCATTAATTGAAGTGAGCCCTATTAAAATGGCCAGTAAGTAAGCAGTCTTTTTCAAGTTATAGTTCCAATTTAGTTACAGTGCCAATTTAGTTAATTTGTAATCAGCGTTGTGGTGTTAATGTTAACTGCAAGCCGCTATCAGTCACTACCATGTCTTTTGGGCTGTAAGTGGTGCCGCCAAATTTTAAATCTTCTGGCTTAACTGTGTAAAGCGTTAATCCGTTTAACATTTCACCACCTACCGTTTTAGCAAAGGCATTAAATAAATCGTTGTATTTATTGCCAGCGCCTGCCACATCAAAATTGTCCACTTTTGGCTCATCTAACACCACAGTGCTGGTAGCCGCATCAAAGCGCAATTTACCAGAAATGCCCAACTTACCAGCAACAGATTGGTTGAATAATTGGCTACTAAGCTTGGTATCCATCGTAGTAATCATGCGGCCACTGGCTTTATCAAAAGTGACTAACGAATTAGATAAATTGACATCAAACACTTTAAGCAAGGAAATTGGCAGCGCCAACTTTTCATTTAATTTTTGCGCAATTTGCTCACCCGTTACATTCACCGTGCGGTCACCCATCATGGTGGCGCAGCTGGTTAAACCAAAGGCAATTAATGTGATTAATATTTTTTTCATGCTAAAACTCCTAGTTGGCATGCCCTTAACAATTTAGGGCATTGCCACACTTAACGCATTTAAATATGTTTAGTTACAAGTATTTGGTTGATAAAGTGAGCGTGGCATTGGTGCCGCCAAAACCAAAGCTATTGGATAACGCGGTTTCAATTTTTACGTTATCAATGCGTTTAGTGGTAATTGGCAAGCCTTCTGCGGCGGGGTCTAGCGCTACAATATTGGCAGATGCGGCAATAAAATTATTTTGCATCATAATTAAAGTGTAAATCGCCTCATTCACACCGGCTGCGCCCAAGGCATGGCCAGATAGCGATTTAGTAGAGGCAATCGCCGGCAAAGCGCCATATTCGCCACCCTCAAACACTGCGCGAATCGCTTCCAACTCTTTGGTATCGCCCACAGGCGTACTAGTACCATGCGTATTAATGTAATCCACATGCTCAATTTTTTTTCCTTCATGGTCGGTTAGCGCTAGCTTCATGCAGCGTTGTGCGCCCTCACCGCTTGGCGCTACCATGTCATAACCATCAGACGTGGCGCCATAACCAATCACTTCAGCATAGATTGTGGCACCACGTGCTTTGGCGTGCTCATATTCTTCTAGCACCACAATACCGCCGCCGCCAGAAATTACAAAACCATCACGGTTTGCATCGTAAGTGCGGCTGGCTTGCTCTGGCTTGTCGTTATATTTGCTGCTAAGTGCGCCCATGGCATCAAATAAATAGCTCATGGTCCAGTGTTCTTCTTCACCGCCGCCAGCAAATACAATATCTTGCTTGCCAAGCTGAATTTGCTCAACACCCGCGCCAATACAATGCGCACTGGTAGAACAAGCCGAGCTGATACCGTAATTGATGCCTTTGATTTTGGCGCCCGTTGCCAAACAAGCGGCAATGCCGCTGCTCATGGTTTTGGTGACCATATAAGGCCCTACGCGGCGAATACCTTTTTCGGCCAGCGTATTGGTGCCTTCTAACATGCTTTCTGTTGAAGTGCCGCCTGCGCCTACAATTAAGCCAGTGCGCACATTAGAAACTAAGTCTTCTGGCAATTGCGCATCGGCAATCGCTTCTTGCATGGCAAGCCAAGCATAGGCGTGGCCTTTGGCCATAAAGCGCAATAATTTACGATCAATTAACGCTTCAATATCCAAATTTTTGATACTGCCCGCCACATGCGATCGCATACCGCGCTCAGCGTATTCTGGCTGAAAGCTGATACCCGATTTACCCGCGTACAAGCTATCTTTAACTTCTGCTTTATTGTTTCCTAGGCTAGATACAATGCCTAACCCTGTAATAACGACACGACGCATGCGTGCTCTCCCTCAATCTTTATTAAGTGTTTTGCTTTTTTGTTATTAAAATTAAACGCTAAAAATCATATTAAATTTTTAAAAATTAAACTTTAAAAATTATCTGTGCGCGTAAACAATCCCACGCGTAAATCATTAGCCACATAAATTTCGCGGCCGTCCAAAGTCATGGTGGCATCCGCAATACCCATCACCAATTTGCGCATAAT
>Ga0326733_1000478_pt1 | contig 11552 bp, 9 predicted proteins | sample 14_GP2_308_FD_207946 | JGI IMG/M metagenome (GOLD analysis project Ga0326733, IMG submission 207946) | Glacier ice microbial communities from Ngari, Tibet, China - 14_GP2_30.8 | ecosystem: Environmental > Aquatic > Freshwater > Ice > Glacier | place: China: Ngari, Tibet | collected 2018-07-17 | reverse complement strand
TCGTCGATCAGCGGCTGGAGCACGTCCATGGCGCCGTCGAAGAAGAAGAAGGCGTTGTTATCGTCGAGCGATCCGGCGAACAGCTCGATGTTGAACGGTCCGGTGGGGGCGCCGTCGATCGGGGTGCCATCGAGCTCGGTCAGGCCGAGTCCGTTGGTGATCGACCATGCCTGCTGCTGTCCGACGAGGAAGTTGTCGAACGTGGCGTAGTAGCTGACGGCATCGGTGTCGCGCAGCAGACGGTCATACGCGATGACCGCGATGTCCTGGCTGGCGGCGTCCTCGAGCACGTTGGTGAGCGTGGTTCCATCGATGGAGGCAACGATCAGGGCGACAGCGCCCTTGGTGATCATGTTCTCGATCTGGCTGACCTGGGTCGGGATGTCGTCTTCTGCGTACTGAAGGTCGACCTCGAAGCCGGCCTCTTCGAGCTGGGCCTTGACGGCTTCGCCGTCCTGGATCCAGCGCTCAGACGACTTCGTCGGCATTGCGACGCCGACGAGGCCGCCTTCGCCGCCGCCTTCGGCTCCGCCGCCGTCTTCGGCGGGGGCGCAGGCCGCGAGGCCGAGGGCCAGTGCGCCGGCGGCAATTGTCGCCAGAATCTTCCTGTTCTTCACTGTGTTTCCTTTCGTGGGTGCTTGGACTTCGGGAACTGCGTGGTGCACAACGGGTCGACCTCGTCCATGCGGTCGGCCGTCGTCTGCCTACCCGGCGGTGAGCCGGGTGCGTGGCGAGTTGAGGAGGTGCGTGCCGGCGACCGCGCGGCGGAGGAGGTGGGCGTCACGGGCGCGGTTCACCGGGGTCCGCGGCGCGACGACGTAGTCTGCGCGCGCGGGGGGTGTGATCGTGCTCACTGCTTGACCTCTTCGTCATGCGATCGGTAGACACCGGTGCAGGATTCGTGCTCAATGTGAACGGTCACATTGTTGACTACATGCTATTCGGTATCCCGGGGGCCGTGTCAAGCATTCACTTCACGGTTCGGTAACGGGATGGGGGCGCCGGTCGAGGAGCGCACGACCAGTTCGGGCGTCGTGTGCACCGGTTCGAGCGGTGGACGGCCGTCGAGAACCTGCAGAAGGGTTTCCATCATCCGCGCGCCGAGATCGGCGAAGTCCTGGCGCACGGTCGTGAGCGGGGGCGAGAAGTGCTCGCTCTCGGGGATGTCGTCGAAGCCGACGACACTCACATCCCCGGGAACACGGAGCCCAGCATCCGACAGCGCATGCAGCAGTCCGATCGCCATCTGGTCGTTGGCGGAGAAGATGGCTGTCGCGCCCGCGCCCCCGACCGCCCCGGTTCTGGTGAGCTCGGTGCCGATCGCATAGCCGCTGGCGGCCAGCCAGGTGCCCTCGAGCGGCGGGGCGACGGGCAGTCCGGAGGACTCGAGCTCGACCCGCCAGCCCCGCTCGCGCTCGGCAGCGTCCACCGACCAGTCCGGGCCCTTGACATGCAGGATGCTCCGATGCCCCAGCCCGACGAGGTGGCGCACAGCGAGGCGCGCGCCGGCGAACTGGTCGATCGAGACGCTCAAAAAGCCCTCCCGCCCGCTGCTCTCGGCGGTGACCAGCGGCACGTCGATGTCGAGCCCCGCGATCGCGTCGAAGGCGGCGACATCCGCGACAATCAGCACGAGCGCCTCCACCCGCTGCCCGAGGAGCACCTCGACGGTGCTCACCATGGCCTCCCTGTCCACGCTCGTCATGCTCGCGATGGTCACCTGGTATCCCGCAGCGCGGGCCGCCTCATTGAACGCCAGCATCGTGCTCGAGGGGCCGTACAGTGGCGCGCCCGTCGCGATGAGGCCGATGGCGTTCGACTTGCGCGTCACGAGGGCGCGCGCTGCCGAACTCGGGCGGTAGTTGAGCTCCCGAATCGCGGCATCCACGCGCGCCCGGGTCGCCGGGCGCACGCTGATGTCGTTGAGCACGCGGGACACGGTCTGGTGAGAGACCCCCGCGAGCTTCGCGACGTCGGTGATATTGGCCATGCGGCGCGGTCAGAGTCCGCGGGCGAGCCGGTAGTAGGCCTGGTTCCAGCGCAGCTCCCGAGTGAAATCGCGCAGGTTCGTGTTCTTGTCGATCACGACGAGCTCGTTGCGCGCGATCTCGGCGAAGTCCTCGAAGACGTCGATGCCGACAGCGGTCGACATCACCGTGTGATGGGCGGCTCCCGCCACAAGCCACGCCGCGGCGCTCGTTGCGAAGTCCGGCTCGGGCTTCCACACGGCCCGGGCGACGGGCAGTTGGGGCAGCGGATGCGGGAGCGGCACGACCTCGACGACGTTGGCGACGAGCCGGAACCGGTCGCGCATGTCGGAGAGGGCGACCACGACGGCGGGCCCGGCATCCGTATCGAAGACGAGCCGCACCGGGTCCTCCCGGCCGCCGATGCCGAGCGGATGCACCTCGAGGCGCGGCCTGGACGTCGTCAGCGACGGGCACACCTCGAGCATGTGCGCGCCGAGGATGACCTCGTCGCCCGGCGTCATGTCGTACGTGTAGTCCTCCATGAGCGAGGCGCCGCCGGGGAGCCCTGCACCCATGACCTTGGCCGCGCGCACCAGCACGGCGGTCTTCCAGTCGCCCTCGGCGCCGAAGCCGTATCCGTCGGCCATGAGCCGCTGCACGGCGAGCCCCGGCAGCTGGCGGAGTCCGCCGAGGTCCTCGAAGCTCGTGGTGAAGGCGCTGAACCCGCCCGCCTCGAGGAAGGAGCGCAGCCCGAGCTCGATGCGCGCGCCGTAGCGCAGCGAGTCGTGGCGCTCCCCGCCCGACCGAAGCTGGGGCTCGACGTCGTAGAGCTCCTCGTATTCGGCAACGAGCGCGTCGACATCGGACTCGGTCGCGGCGTCAACCGCCTCGACGAGGTCGTTCACGCCCCACGTGTTCACCTGCACGCCGAACTGCAGCTCGGCCTCGGTCTTGTCACCCTCGGTCACGGCGACGAAGCGCATGTTGTCGCCGAACCGGGCGAGCTTGAGCTCGTGGGTCGCCGCCCACCCGGCGGCGGCGCGGGTCCAGGTGCCGATCTTCGCCGCCACTGCGGGGTTCGACACGTGACCGACGACCGTCTTGCGGGCGACACCGAGACGGGTCTGGATGTAGCCGAACTCGCGGTCGCCGTGCGCGGCCTGGTTGAGGTTCATGAAGTCCATGTCGATCTCGGACCACGGCAGCTCCACGTTCGCCTGCGTGTGCAGGTGCAGCAGGGGCTTGCGCAGCAGGTCGAGTCCGGTGATCCACATCTTCGCGGGGCTGAAGGTGTGCATCCACGCGATGACGCCGATGACGCGGTCGTTCGCGTTCGCGTCGAGGGCGAGACGGCGGATGGAATCGGAGTCCTTGAGCACCGGCATCCACTTCACCGTCACGGGGATGTCGCGCGCCTCGCCGAGCGCGGTCGCGATCTGCTGGGACTGCTCCGCAACCTGGCGCAGCGTCTCGTCGCCGTAGAGGTTCTGGCTGCCGGTGACGAACCAGACTTCGTTTGTGGCGAGGTCGGGAATGATCGAGCCGTTCATGCGTCTTCTCCTGGGTCGTTCATCGTGGTGTCGTCGAGCGCGCCGACGGGGGCCTGGCCGTAGACGTTCTGGTAGCGGTCGAACAGGGCGTCGATCTTGTCCTGCGGGATGGGGATCGGCTCGCCGAGCTGGCGGGAGATGTGCACCGTCCGCGCCACATCCTCGGCCATCACGGCGGCCTTGACGGCGTCGCGGGGGTCTTTGCCGATCGTGAAAACGCCGTGGTTCTGCATGAGAACGGCGCGCGAGCGGTGCCCGGAGAGCGTCGCGACGATTCCCTCGCCGATCGACTCGTCGCCGATGATCGCGAACGGACCGATCGGGATCTCGCCGCCGAACTCGTCGGCCTGGCCGGTGATGACGCACGGCACGCTTTCGCCCCTGGCCGCCCACGCGGTGGCGTAGGTGGAGTGGGTGTGCACGACTCCCCCGACCTGCGGCATGTTGCGGTAGACGTGCGCGTGCGCCGCGGTGTCGCTCGAGGGGCTGCGTTCGCTTCCCTCCGATCCCGGGATCACCCTGCCGTCGAGGTCGCAGAGGATCATGTTCGAGGCGTCGAGGTCGTCATACTCGACGCCGCTCGGCTTGATCACGAACAGGTCCGCGCCGGGAACCCGGCCGGAGATGTTGCCGCCGGTCCAGATGACGAGGCCGTAGCGGGTGAGCTGGTCGTGAAGGCCGGCGACGTCGGCGCGGACGCGGCGAATCTGATCGTCGAGGCTCATGCTCCGACCTCGCTCTCGGCGGGGTCGCTGTGCGCCGGTTCGCCCGCCGCGAGGGACCGGGAGAATTCGGCCGCACCCCCGAGCGCGCCCCGCCGCATGGCCTTGAGCCGGTGCATGACGTCATTGCCGCCGCGGCCGAAGTAATCGTGCAGCAGGGTGTACTCGGCGAAGAGCAGGTCGTAGGCGTCCGCGGCATCCGGGTTCGGGGTGAACGCGGACTTGTTGAGGCGCCCCATCGCCTCACCCGCGGCGCGCACGTCGGGATAGGCGCCCGCCGCGACCGCAGCGTGGATCGCGGACCCGAGGGCCGGTCCCTGGTCGCTGACGATCGTCGAGACCGGCATCCGCAGCACGTCGCTGTAAATCTGCATGAGGAAGGGGTTCTTGATCAGGCCGCCCGCGGCGATGAACTCGGTGACGGGGGTGCCGCTCGCGGCGAAGGTCTCGACGATCGTGCGGGTGCCGAACGCGGTCGCCTCGAACAGAGCCCGGTAGACCTCCTCGGCCCGCGTCGCGAGCGTCGCGCCGATGAGGGTTCCGCTGAGCTCGTGGTCGACCAGTACCGAGCGGTTGCCGCTGTGCCAGTCGAGCGCGATGAGGCCGTGCCCGCCGACGGGCTGGTCCTGGATGAGCGAGGTCAGGTACTCGTGCACGCTGAGCCCCCTCGCCGCCGCCTCCTCGTGATAGCGGCCCGGAACCTGGTTGTTCACGTACCACGCGAAGATGTCGCCGACCCCGGACTGCCCCGCCTCGTAGCCGTAGAGCCCCGCGACGATGCCGCCGTCGACGACGCCGCACATTCCCGGCACCTCGGTGATCCCCGTCGCGTTCATCACGTGGCAGGTGGAGGTGCCCATGATCGCGAGCATCTGGCCGGGCTCGACGGCCTGGGCGGCCGGCGCGGTGACGTGCGCGTCGACGTTACCGACCGCGACGGCGATGCCGGCCGGAAGCCCGGTCCACGCCGCTGCCTGCTCGGACAACACCCCGGCCTTCGCGCCGAGCTGGCCGATCTCGTGCGCGATCTTGTCGTCGGCGAAGGCCGCGAATCCGGGGTTGAGCGCGGCGAGGAACTCGCGGCTGGGGTAGTCGCCGTCCTGCAGGATGCCCTTGTAGCCGGCGGTGCAGGCGTTGCGCACGTACCGGCCAGTCAGCTGCCAGACGATCCAGTCGGCGGCCTCGACGAAGTGATCCATGCGGGCGTAGAGCTCGGGGTCCTCCTCGAGCAGCTGCAGGCCCTTCGCGAACTCCCACTCGCTCGAGATGAGTCCGCCGTAGCGGGGCAGCCAGCTCTCCCCGCGGGTGCGGGCGAGTTCGTTGATGCGGTCGGCCTGCGCCTGCGCCGCGTGGTGCTTCCACAGCTTGACGTACGCGTGCGGGCGTCCCTCGAGGCCGGCAATCTCGTTGAGCGGGGTTCCGTCGGCGAGAACGGGGAGCGGGGTGCTCGCGGTGAAATCGGTGCCGATGCCGATGACCTGCGACGGGTCGATTCCGGATGCCGCGATGGCCAGGGGCACGGCCGTCGTGAGCACGTCGACGTAGTCGGCTGGCACCTGCAGCGCCCACTCGGGCGGCAGCTTCTCACCGGTCGCGGCGAGCACTGTGTCCATCACCGCGTGAGGGTACTCGTGAGTCGCGGTGCCGAACTCGGCGCCGTCCGAGACGCGAACGACGAGGGCGCGGCCGGACAGGGTGCCGTAGTCGACGCCGATGACGAATCGATCTTCCGGCGTGATCGGTGCGGCGGAAGCGGGCACGAGGGACTCCTTCGTCAGGGCGGGGAAGTGGGGCGGATCACAAAATGTGATCGCTCACATTGCATGGTAGTCGTCTGCGGGGTCCGCCTGTCAAGCCCGGGTGCCGTCAGCGGCGTGCGTGCGCCGTGGACTCGCGCACGATGAGCTCCGGCAGGATCTGCGCGTGGTCGAGGTCGGTCTCGCCCTCGATCTCGCCGACCAGAAGTGCGATCGAGCGCCTGCCGAGTTCGGCGAAGTCCTGCCGCACCGTCGTGAGCGGGGGGAAGAAGTGGCGGGCCTCCGGGATGTCGTCGAAGCCGACCACGCTGATGTCACCTGGCACGTCGAGTCCGGCGTTGCGGAAGGCGTGCAGCAGCCCGAGCGCCATCTGGTCGTTCGCCGCGAACACCGCCGTGAAGTCGCGAAAGTCCAGCAGTTCGGTTCCGACGTGATACCCGAAGTCCGCCGTCCAGTCGCCCAGGATCGGCCGGTGCGTCCTCAGGTCCGCCGTGCTGATGGCGTCGAGGAATCCGCGCATCCGCGCCTCCGCCTCGATCCAGTCGCGCGGGCCGGCGACATGCACAATGTCCTCGTGGCCGAGTTCGATGAGGTGGTTGGTGGCCAGCCGCGCGCCGGCGATCTGGTCGACCGAGAGGCTGCGCGGCGCATCCTGCCCGGTCGAATCGAGCGTCACCAGCGGGATGGTCAGGGCGAGCTGCCGGAATGCGTCGAACACGCGCACCTGGGGGGCGATCACCACGAGCCCCTCGATCGCCTGCGCCATGAGGTGCTCGAGCCCCTCGGTCATCGACCCCTGGTCGCTCGTCGACAGGCTCGTCGTCGTGATGAGGTAGCCGGCCCCGCGCGCCGCGTCCTCGATCGCGTGCAGGCTGGTCGTCGGGCCGTAGTGGGCGGTCTGCGACGTGAGCACGCCGATGGTCCGCGACTTGCTCGTCACGAGGGCGCGCGCCGCCTGGTTGGGTCGGTAGCCGATCTCCTCGATCACGTCGAGCACGCGCTGCTTGGTGCTGGGCTTGATCGATTCGGCGTTGTTGAGCACCCTCGACACCGTCTGGTACGACACTCCCGCGAGTCGTGCCACGTCCCGAATGTTGGGAGCGCGAACCTTCGGTGGTCCCATGGTGACTCGAATACCCGGCTTCATCGGCGATGTGTACGTTCACATTTCGCGAACGAGACCATTATGGCGCACCGGCGACGGCGCGCCACTCCCGTGTGCCGACCGATGTCTGCCGCGCGTGCCGGCTACCGGTCGAGTGCCTGCAGCACGTCGCCGATCAGGTCGTCGACGCCCTCGATCCCCACCGAGAGCCGCACGATGTTGTCCGGCACCTCGAGCTCGGTGCCGCGCACCGACGCGTGGGTCATCTCCGACGGGTAGCCGATGAGCGACTCGACGCCGCCGAGCGACTCGGCGAGCAGGAACACCTCGGTCGACTCGACGAGCTTGCGGGCGGCGGGCGCCCCGCCCGTGAGGGCGAGCGAAAGCATACCGCCGAAGCCGCGCATCTGCCGGGCCGCGATCTCGTGCCCCGGGTGCTCTGCCAGGCCGGGGTAATAGACCCTCTCGATCGACGGATGCCCGACGAGCCGTTCCGCGATCGCCTGCGCGTTCGCCGAATGGCGCTCGACGCGCACCGCGAGAGTCTTGATTCCCCGCACCGTCAGCCAGGCATCCATCGGCCCGGCGACGGCGCCGACAGCGAACTGGTGGAACCCGACCTTCTCGGCGATCTCCTCGTTGCTCGTCACGACCGCGCCGCCGAGCACGTCGGAGTGCCCGCCGAGGTACTTGGTGGTGGAGTGCACGACGACGTCCGCGCCGAGGGCGAGGGGGTTCTGCAGGTAGGGAGAGGCGAAGGTGTTGTCGACGACGACGATCGCGCCGGCCGCGTGGCCGATCTCGGCGAGCGCCGCGATGTCACTGATCTTCATGAGCGGGTTGCTCGGCGTCTCGACCCAGAGCACGGCGGCGCCGGGCGTGACGGCGGCGCGCACCGCGTCGAGGTCGGTGAGTTCGACGGTCTGGAGCTCGACGCCCCACGGCACGAACACGCGGTTCACCAGGCGGTGCGTTCCGCCGTAGACGTCGTTGCCCATGACGACGCGGGCGCCCGGTGCGAGGATGGCGCGCAGCAGCGTGTCCTCGCCAGCGAGGCCGGACGCGAAGCTGAACCCGTGGGTGGCGCCCTCGAGGTCGGCGATGAGGGTCTCGAGGGAGGTGCGGGTCGGGTTGCCGCCGCGGGCGTACTCGTAGCCCCCGCGGAATCCGCCGACGCCGTCCTGCACGAAGGTCGAGGTCTGGTAGATCGGCGGGATGACCGCGCCGGTCGCCTTATCGGGGGTCTGCCCGACGTGGATGGCTCGGGTGGAGAAGTCGTGACTCATGGGGTCCTTCGTCAGTTGGAGAGGTAGCCGAGCAGGTCGGTGCGGGTGAGCAGCGCGAGCGGTTTGCCGCCGTCGGTCACGAGGAGCGTGTCGGCCTGGCCGAACGATTCGAGCGCGGAGTGGATCGACTGGCCGGACCCGACGAGGCCGAGGGGGGCTCCGACGAGCCCGCCGATCGCATCCGCCATCTCCGCCTCGCCGGAGAGAACGAGTTCGAGCAGCCTGTCGACGTGCACGGCACCGAGCACCTCGCCGAGGACGACGGGAAGGTCGGCCGCGAGCACGGGGAGCTCAGATGCGCCGGTTTCGCGCAGGAGCCGGATGGCCTCGCGCACCGTCTGCTCCGGCCGGAGGTGGGCGAGTTCGCGGCCCGCCACGACGTCGGCGACGGTTGGGCCCTCGTCCGCGGCCGCGAAGCCGTGCGAGCGCATCCACTGGTCGTTGAAGATCTTGCCGAGGTAGCCGCGGCCGCCGTCCGGCAGCAGCACGACGACGACGTCGTCCGGGCCGAGGTCCCGCGCGGCCTCGAGCGCCGCGGCGATCGCAAGTCCACTGGACCCGCCGACGAGCAGCCCCTCCTCCCGCGCGAGCCTGCGGGTCAGGGCGAAGGAGACCGCGTCGGAGGCCGCGATGACGCGGTCGACCACGCTGGGGTCGTAGGCCTCCGGCCAGAAGTCCTCGCCGACGCCCTCGACGAGGTACGGACGCCCGGTGCCGCCGGAGTAGACCGAGCCCTCCGGGTCGGCACCGATGACCTGCACCGCTCCGCCGGAGACCTCCTTGAGGTACTTGCCGACGCCGCTGATCGTGCCGCCGGTGCCGACGCCGGCGACGAAGTGGGTGACCTTGCCCTCGGTGTCGCGCCAGATCTCCGGACCCGTCGTCTCGTAGTGGCTGAGCGGACCGTTCGGGTTGGCGTACTGGTTGGGCTTGAAGGCGCCGGGAATCTCACGGGCGAGGCGGTCGGACACCCCGTAGTACGACTCTGGGCTGTCGGGCGCCACGGAGGTCGGCGTCACGACGACCTCGGCGCCATAGGCGGTGAGCACGTTGCGCTTGTCGATGCCGACCTTGTCGGGCACCACGAAGACGCACCGGTAGCCGCGCTGCTGGGCGACGAGCGCGAGGCCGACGCCGGTGTTGCCCGATGTCGGCTCGACGATCGTCCCGCCCGGCTTCAGCAGGCCGTCGCGCTCGGCCGCGTCGATGATACGCGTCGCGATGCGATCCTTCGAGGATCCGCCGGGGTTCACGTACTCGAGCTTCACCAGGATCGTCGCCGAGATGCCCTCGGTCACGTGGTTGAGCTTCACGAGCGGCGTGTTGCCGACGAGGTCGATCACAGAATTTGCGTACTTCACTGAGGCCAGCTCCTGGATGTCGCCGAGAGGGAGGATTGCGAGCTGAAGCCCGTAAGCCGAGCCTATCAAGGCGTTCTGGCGTGTTACGGGGGGCCGGCATCCGGCTTCCTCACACCCGGCGCCGCTCTGACTAGGGCATCCTTAGAGTGCACCGACCGCACAGATAAAGGACTACCGCCGTGCCCCCTCGCGATTCGACACCCCAGCCCATCCCCCCGGCCGCCCGCAAGGAGCTGACCGTCAAGCAGCAGCGCGATGCCCGCCGGGCCGAGAAGGTCGCGGCGCTCAAGAAGCAGCAGGCGGCCGCGAAGCGCAATCGCACGATCGGCATCACCCTCGCGAGCGTCGCCGCGGTCGCCGTCGTCGGTCTCGTCATCGGCGCCGTTGTCACGAGCAGCACCCCCGCGCCCGATCCCGAGGACATCAAAATCACCGGGCTGCAGTCCTACCCGGAGTACGCCGGCGAGATCTTCAACCACGTGGCCGAGCCTGTCCAGTACGAGCAGACGCCCGCTGTCGGCGGCGACCACGCCGGCGCCTGGCTCAACTGTGGTGTCTACACCGAGCCGGTGCAGACCGAGAATGTTGTGCACTCCCTCGAGCACGGCGCGGTCTGGGTCGCCTACAACCCCGACGACGTCGCGGGCGACGAGCTCGAGGCGCTGCAGGACGCGGTGCCGGACACCTACTCCGTGCTTGCCCCCTACCCCGACCTGCAGGCCCCCGTCGTTGTCTCCGCGTGGGGCGAGCAGGTCGAGCTCGACGGTGTCGAGGATGAGCGCCTGCAGCAGTTTGTCGACAAGTTCTGGCAGGCCGGCAGCGCCCCCGAGCTCGGCGCGCTGTGCACCGGCGCGATCGACGGGCCCGGCAAGATTTCGTGACCGAGTCCCCCGCTGTCGGCGTGGGCCCCGGGCCCCGCGGGCGCGGGCGGCTCGTGCTCGCCGGCGCGCTCGCCGGGCTCCTCGTTTTCACCGGGGGCCTCGCCATCGGCCGCCTGACCGCGCCGAGCGTCGCGCTGCCGCCGTCGACGACGAGTGCCGAAGCGGGATTCGCGCGCGACATGCAGACCCACCACCAGCAGGCGGTGGAGATGGCGATGATCATCCGGTCCACTACCGAGGATCCCGACCTCCTCACCCTCTCCTACGACATCGCCACCTCGCAGGCGCAGCAGGCCGGGCAGATGTTCGGCTGGCTGTCGGTCTGGGGTCTGCCTCCGGCCTCCCCCGAGCCGTCGATGACGTGGATGACCCGTCCCGGCCTCGACGGATCGACGCACGGACACGACGGCGGTGACGGCGACGGCGACTCGGCGGCGCACGTTCCCGGTGAGCCGATGCCGGGTCTGGCGTCGACCGAGCAGCTCGCCGAGCTCCGAGCGGCCGACGGCGAGGCGGCCGATGAGCTGTTCCTCACCCTGATGATCGCCCACCACGAGGGCGGCGTCGGAATGGCAGAGGCGCTGCTGGACCGCTCCGACAACGGCGTCGCGACCGGCCTCGCGCGCGGGATCGTGAACTCGCAGCAGGGCGAGATCGACTACATGCAGCAGCTCCTCGCCGACTCCTGAGTTCTTTGCGCAGATCCGCCGGTTGTAGCACCGGCCGCGTGCACAACTCCGGAGGAACCCGGATGCCGCCGCATCCACCGCCCGAAAACACGTAACCACGTCCGCGCCCGGCGAGAAAACGCCGGAGTTGTGCACGGTGCCGCTGGGCCGCTGACGGAAGAAAGCGAATGCCGGGCCGGCGGTCAGGAGCCGGCCCGCACCTGCTCCCGGTAGAGGCCCGCGTAGACGCCG
>Ga0326733_1000477_pt1 | contig 11571 bp, 17 predicted proteins | sample 14_GP2_308_FD_207946 | JGI IMG/M metagenome (GOLD analysis project Ga0326733, IMG submission 207946) | Glacier ice microbial communities from Ngari, Tibet, China - 14_GP2_30.8 | ecosystem: Environmental > Aquatic > Freshwater > Ice > Glacier | place: China: Ngari, Tibet | collected 2018-07-17 | reverse complement strand
ACGTTCTTTTGATCGTCGGGTAACGGTTCCGGATATCGTTCGGAGATGTCGCTGACGAGCCGATCATCGTCGCCGTGACCATACCAATCAGCTTCATGGAAAGCGGCGTGCGGATGGTGATCGTCATCGTCATTGCCATCGTCGCCCGGAAGGCCCTCAGGGGCGTCGTGAGAGTCATGGGGACGCTCGGGCACGCTTTCCTGTGACGACGCGCTGACGATCTCTGGTGAGGCTTTTGGGCGGTCTGCGGGGCGTCTTGGAGTCATCACGCGGCCAGCGCCCGATAAACGCTGGCTCGACCGATCCCGAGCCTCTTAGCGATCTCGCTTGCTCCTATTCCTTGCGCGCGAAGTTCACGAACATCTTCTGGTCGGATCGAAGGGGGACGCCCACGATAGGCTCCGCGCAACTTCGCTTTTGCCACGCCTTCCATTTGGCGCTCACGACGGATGTCGTTTTCAAAACAAGATACGGCTCCGAGGACCGAAAGCATCAACCTGCCGCTCGAAGTGTCCGTATCGACGCCTGACTGATTCAGGCAGCGGAAGGCGACATTCTTTGCGGTCAACTTCTCGACGATCCGGTGAAGATCGCCGACGCTCCTTGCGAGACGGCAGAGCCGAGTCACGCAAAGTGTGTCGCCTTCACGCACGAAGTCGAGGGCGAGCGCCAGTTGATCACGGTCGGTCGTCGAGCGTCCCGACACCTTCTCAGCAAAGACTTTCTCGCACCCGGCACTCGCCAGTGCTTCCTGCTGAATGTCGAGACTCTGGGAAGTTGAGCTTACCCTCGCGTATCCAACTAACATTCGTCGTCCCCTGTCTCGGATAATCCTAGAGGGAGGGTCTCACGAGTATCAAAATCCGCAATCAAAATCATTTGAGACGGGAAAGCCCGTTCGCTGAGGCACACCGGGAGAGCTTACCCAGATGAGGCGCATGGCTCGCAGATCGGTCGGGAGGCGTGTGAAGTTCAAGTCGAGCACCGACCGCGATTCCAATATGGCGGCAACGATACCGGGGCTTCTACGATGGTCACATCACAGCAAGGACTGATTATGAGACCGACACCGATTCAACACCAGCCCGCCCTCATCGATCTGCTGACCGGGAGCATCGAGGGATTCCTCAGGACTGAGCGTGGCAAAGGGAACCACTGCTGGTTTACCGGCGAGGAGATCGCGGCCAAGCTGGCGTTGCCCGAGCAGCTTGCGATGGCCTTCACCTTCGCCTTCAGCCGACTGCGGTTCGACCGGCTTGAGATCGACGGCGACACGATCCGCCATCGTCGGTGACCGGGACGATCCGGGACGGCGGTGAACATCGCTTCCGGTGACCGGCGCGATCACCGTCGCGACATCGGCGACATCAACGCCGGGGAAGTTGGCTGAGCCATTCCTCGAAGGGTTCCGGGCAAAGCTCCATCCCTGCCCGGAACTCGCGACGGCGGATCACCTCCGCCCGGATCGACTCAAAACGATTTTGCCCGAGCGTGGGGATTGGTTCGCTGCTCATCGATCACCTGTTCCTTATTGCTCTGGTGATTCGCCAGATTTTCTTCCGCTCGGAGGCCGTTATGCCCGCCCGACAGGAGCCTACCATGACCGACCTAATGCTCAACGACGATCCAGAACTGGTCAGCATCTGCATGGCCAGCATTGCCGGATTCCTCATGACCCGGCGCGTAACCCACGGCGATGATCGTTGGTTTACCGTGCCCGAGATCGTCGAAGCCCTGAACCTCAGGTCCGCTCTGACCATCGCCATTCTGGCGTTCACGCAAGTGCGCGGCTTGCGCATCATCGAGATGCATGACGGCGCGATCCGTTACATCGGAGGACGTCCGCGATGATCTCCGATCCGTGCGATAGGACAACCACGACATGAACATCGAACATGACGGCGACCATTACGTGGTCACTTTCCCTAGCCTCACTTGGAAGGAGATGCGCGACATCGTCGATTGGCTCGACCAGACCGAACTGAGGGCTATGACTCGCCTTGGCATGTTCGCCGGAATGATTCGAACAGGCGACGGCGAAGCATACGTCATCGATGATGTGACTGTTCACCTCAACAGTGAGGACGACGTTGTCCTGTTCAAGCTGAAGTGGGCGGGCGCTGTTGGCCGTCGCCGTCAGGCTGGCTGAGCCCATACTATCGCATCGCGTTGTGGATTGCCCAAAACGCCAAAATCGAGCGCGCACAAATCTGCGGATTTTCCCATCAGATCGTGCGGTGGATTGCGGAATGGATGCCAAGCTCCGTCGATAAACAAACGAAGCAGCATGGGACGAGCGCAATAAGTGCTCGGGCCTACAGAGTTAGGTCATTTGCCCAGTGCGGCACGCAGAGCTTTGGCTGTCATCTCAATCTCTTTCAGATGAGCAGCTAGTGTTTCCTCATAATGATCTCTCGCTCCTGCGCCCAAAGTAAAATCGAAATAGCGTTCGACCTTCTTGAACTCCCTTACAATCGCCACCCGCATGCCTTCAGCACGAACCCGTGTTCGTCGAACCGCATCCTCAGTGGGTTCTATTCCATCACAATAGAGATAGTCCTGAACCGTTTGGGCGACCCATTTGGCATGAGGCTTGGCTTTCGCGCTTGGAGGCACACTCCTCTCCTGAAGCCATCGGGCGATCTCTTGATAAGAAGCGAAGAGGCCGACTTCTTGTGCGCAGTTGGCCAAGATCGGAACCAGTTTATTAGCATACTCCAGCTTCTGCTGCTGGCGATTGAACAGTGAGCGGTAGCGATCCGTGTCCATAGCGATCTGAGCTAACAGACAAAACCGACAAGGAAACCTCTCCGCGCTGTTTCCGCGCTCCATTCCGAAACAAAAGCGTTTTCGGAAAGGATTACCAATGCAATCAGTTGAAAACGCCAACTCTCGGCGAAACGTCGCCCAACCTCAGTCTAACACTGCCGCCGAAGTGTCGTCGAGGACTGGGTCGTGATCGACGAGCAGTGGAGCTACATGCCCGGTCCGAACGCGACCGATCACGATGACCTCTTCCCGGAGGCATTCGAATGGCAGGATGCCACCCATGAAAATCTGAAGCTGTTTGAGGACGCATGGCCCACTATCGCCAAACGGCCACATGTTTACTGGATGCGCTTCGTCGGGAAGATAGACGGCTTTGATACCGCTTATGACTGGGGCTGTATGGATCTGTCGGTGCGACATATACACTTTCGACCGAGCACCGCGGGCATCGCTCGACAAAGTTTCCGGCTTCTGAGGCGTTGCGGAACAGCGTGTCGCTCGCCACGGCAAACTATTCCAAGTCTTTGGGCCGGCTGCACTTTTCCACCAGCGGTTTTCACGACTTCAAAACTCGTGCCTCGGGGCTTTTTGGAAGTTTGTCCGTGGCCCTTGGTCCTCGGCAATTTACTAGCAGTGGCATTTCAGTAAGTGCGCAAGGGATCAGCGGATCCATAGATGCCCGTCAGACCGTGGCCAGGAACGGGGACAGTGGATGGCAGGTCCACGCCAGCCACGGAAAGGACAAGCGTCTTTTCGCTGAAGCGGAACACAGGGCTTCATGGGCTAGTCTCCGCGGAGGTCTGGACTCTTCGAACGGACGCTTGACCGCTCAGCTTGGGACAAGCGGCGCGCAAGTCTGGATTGGCGGCAACGTGCTTGCCGCAAATGCGATCCGAGACAGTTTTGCCGTCGTGGATACGGTCGGCCAACCGGGTATCCCCGTGTATCAGGACCGGCGTCTGGTTGGGCGCACGAACTCGCGTGGCAAGCTTATCTTGCCTGACTTGCGGGCGTTCGAAGTCAGCAACGTGTCGATTGACCCAGGGGCCGTGTCGCTTACGGCTATTTTGACGAGCAACGAAATCGAGGTTCGACCGGCGCGCGGAGCAGGGGCGCTGGTTCGGTTCGACATTCGCTCACAGTCAGTGGCGCTTGTGACCTTGGTCGACTCCGCCGGCAAGCCGATCGCCGTTGGCGCATCGGCGCGCCTGACTTCGGATAACTCCCGTGCTGAGCCGGTGGGGTATGACGGATTAGTCTATCTGCAAGGAGTGCGGGACAACAATGAGCTTGAGGTGTCGCTAGCAGACGGCGGCAGCTGCAGCGCCCGGTTTGCCGCGCCGAAGGATGCAACGGGCATAAGGCAGACCGGACCCATACCCTGCATTCGGAAGGACTTGCCTAGGCCGAATGCTGTCCTCGTTTTGCGTAGATGATAGATTGGTCCGTTATGGTCTCATGTTAAACATAATATTACCGTAACCGCCTTCATAGCGATTGTTGATAGCACAAGTAATTGGCAGGAAATCCATATGCGTATCAACATGAAAAAGTTTACGGCCGTTGTGGCTTTGTCTATCTGCGGGTTTGCTTCTTCGCCAGCATTTGCGGGCACTGAGACCGGGTCGATGACGGTCAGCGCTACGGTCGAGGCTGCCTGTCTGATGACAACTGCTCCGCTCGCTTTCGGCAGCTATACCGGCTTGGCGATCTCGGGGACTGCTAACTTTTCGATCAGTTGTACGAATTCGACACCGTATACACTCGCGCTCAACGCTGGATCGAGCACTGGAGCGACCGTCTCGACACGCAAAATGACGTCGACGGGTGGAACATTAGCCTATGCATTATATCGAGATTCTGCGCGCACCCTGAACTGGGGCACCGATGTTGGCACGACATATTCCGGCACGGGCAGCGGATCGGCACAATCTGTCAGCATTTACGGCAGCGTTGCTTCCGGACAGCAACCAACCCCTGGCTCATACAGCGACGTCGTGACGGCGACCCTGACATACTAGGCTCAAGACCTATTGAAGGGATTCCCGTCAGGGCAGGCAGCTGGCTTAAACGCGGCGAATGAGCCAAGTTCCAGCGGGCCCGTAAGTCCGCTCGGCTAAGCCGGCAAGGGCGCGGTCTCTCTGCTCGATGCGTCGGCGCAAGCTGGCTGGGTCGCATAACGAACGAAATCCAATACAATCACATGCGCGGAGTTTGGGTTCCAGCTACGGTCAAGCGCACAAAGCGCGAAAATCTTTCGCGATTATCGTCGCAATGGCATCGAGACCCGATGGATATCGACAGTGAGTTTCCGCCGCGTGCGGATTTGAAAACCTTCGTTGCAGCCTTCAAATTTACAGCAGCGTCATGTCGAGCGGTGCTGAACTGCATTGCCGAAAGGTCTTCCGCGGGTACTCGGTTGCCTGCGTGGCACGTAATGCGCCTTTGCTGAGTGCGTGTTGGGGGCGCGCATACTCACTGGTTCGACCCATTGCGGACATTCGTGCGAAGCGGAGAGGCAACCGATGGTTTGCTTGGATAACCTTATATCCTGCCGCAACCGGGCCGTGCGCGATCGACGCTTTGCTCAGGCCCTGAAGATGCCAGATGGTTGAGGTCGGCTGGGTCTTTGATCCTCAACCGGTAGCGGCAAGAACCGCTTCGCTGGTCGCGGCGCGTTGAGCGAAATCAATCGCCAACTTGCTGTGCCACGTCCGTGCCTGTTCGGTCATCGCACGCTGCGCTGCGGTCCGCTCTTCGGACGCGCGTCGAGTGTAAAAACGGTAATTCGACTCCATCTTGGCCACTCCCGCTATTACGATCTGGCGCAACCCTGATGCCTGCGAAATATGAATCGATTGTTAAGGTAGTCATGGATTTCTTTGGTTTTTCAGGTGGCTGAGGACGTTGCACAAAAGAGACATGGCCAATGAAATCATTTCACCGCTGAAACCGAACAACTCATCGCCCGTTGAACCGAAAAATCGGAGAAAAAGAATGCTGTCGTTCGGCCTGCAATTTGATCCCGCAAAACGCGGCTATCATGCGGTGTATCGTGAGAATCAGGTCAACCATTGCCCAGGTTGTGGTCGTACTCACTGGTACGTCGGGCGCACCTTGGCCGAATGCGGTTTTTGCGCAACGGCGTTGCCGCTGGCGGAAAGTTTTCGCCAGTCGTCGACCGCACGGGTCTCGCATCGTTCAAGCACCGATCGCGCCTTCGCGGCCTGATTTCTCGCGCCGGCTTGCGCATTTGCCGAGCCAGTCGAAAGACGCGAGCAGTCAAGAATTGCGGGACCGCTAAAAGATCAAACGATCCGCATCCATGATCGTGCGGTTGCGGATGCAAATAATCACTGCGAGCAAATTATCAGGTCGGCGATCAGTCGCGCCTGCGTGACGCGCGGACGGTCGAGCTGCGTTTCATACGGCCACCATAAGGTCGCTTACGACCAAGGTGTGGCGCGTCGCGCCGACGCGGCACGACAACGGGCGCCCGTACGGCGACCTTGGGTTTCTTGACTGAATCGATCAACTTCGCACCGGCTACGAACGGCACGCCAAGGCAGGCCAGCGCCAGCACAAAACCGGAATAGCCCTGATATTGATCGACGTAATGCAACCCCCGCTCGATCGCTCCAACGGCGATGGCGTAGGTCAGAAACAAGGCCTCGGTGCGGGTCTTGATGGTGAACAATCGGGCGAGGCGTTGGCGCATGAACATAGTTAAGCAAACGTTATGCCAATCGCAGAGTTCCGCCATTCCGGCGTTAAGACACATCCTTAACTGTTAATTTATCCGACATTAATTCGCTTAAGTCCAGCGCGTCGAGCAGTGCTTCGCGTGCAGCGACAATTTGTTCGACAAGCACCGCCGAAGTCAGTTCGCCTGCCGCGATCGTCTCCGGCCAATATGCCGCGATCACGCCGCTCAGCCGGTCTAGTTTCGCTTCATCGACTAGGAAGCGTGGATCGACCGTCGCCGCATCGCACACTATTCGCAAGCGAAGGCAGGCCGGACCACCGCCATTGGCCATCGACTGGCGAACGTCGACATAATCGACGTTCCGGATCGCGCCGTTGGAGGCCAAGTGACGATCTATCCAGGCCTTGACCGACGCAGTGTCGCGGCACTCGATCGGTGCCACCAGGGTCATCGAACCGTCGGGCGTCGTGACCAGTTGCGAATTGAAGAGATAGGATTTGATCGCGTCGCCAAGCGGCACCTCGGCCGCGAAAACTTCAATGTAATCGAATCCTTCCACCAGCGAAGTCAGCGCGTCGATCAGTGGCCTTTTGTCCGCAAACGCGTGTTCGTGCGCGAACAGCACATTGCCGTTGGCCACCGCGACGACATCGTTATGGAATGCCCCCGCGGCGATCGCTGCCCCTGACTGTTCGGCAAACAAGATACGCCGCGGGTCGAGCAAATGGACCCGCGCGACCGCTTTGGACGCCTCGATGTGCTGGCGCGCCGGGAAGGCTCCTCCGCCGACCCCATAAACGAACACCTCAATCCCTGGCGCGCCATGCGATGACGCAAGCCGCATGTGATTGGCCGCACCCTCGTCGCCGAACGCGGTCGGCACCGGGCCGTGGACCGCGAAAGCCTCATGCGCAAAGGCCAGCTCAAGCTGCGCCAGCGTCTCACGCCACTCATGGCTGCGATGGGGCATGGTGCGAAGGTTGGCGACGGTCAGATGACATTTGCCATCGCGCGTGTCGGGGGCCGGGCTGACCGTCGCGGCATTGGCGGCCCACATCGCCGAGGCACTCATCGCATTGATGGCGATCGCCGGGTCGGCGTCGGCCAAGCTCGTCCCAAGCTCCCCGAGCCAGCGCGTCGCCGGACGGGGGAGGGGCACGAACAATCCCTGCACCAGGCCGCGCCGCACATTGAAGCGCATCTTGTCGATCCCCTGCAACGCCGCCGCGCGCGGGCTGGACGTTCCCCCGGCGTTGCGAGCCGAGGCCAGGTTGCCAAGGCTGAGCCCGGCATAATTGTGGCTCGGCCCGATGATCCCATCGAAATTAATCTCGACGATCCCGCTCATCGCGCCACCGCAAGCACCCGGTCACCACATTCGACATTGAGCATGTCCATCGCCTTGGCATCGATCAGCACTTCACCGCGATCGGTGCGCACGACCCGCGCATAACATGCCGCAAACTCCTTGAAGGTCCCGCTGGCCAGCATCATCGTCGCGCCGTCGCCATCGTTTTGACCCGCGACTCGCAGCCACTCGGCATCCCTGACGGTCTTGATGCTGTCGGTCGCCGCGGTCACCGTCGGGCCGCCATCGAAAATATCGATGAAGCAGTCCCAGGTGAAGCCTTCATTCTCAAGCATCTTTAACGCCGCGCGCCCGGTCGGGTGGGGCTGCCCCATCACTGCTCGGGCGCTGTCGGGCAACATTGCGACATAGATTGCCGTCTTGGGCATCAAATCGGCGATGAACTGCGTCCCGTGCACCGCGTTGAACTCGTCCGCCTCGGGAAAGCTCATCCCGAAAAAACGCCCCGCAAGCGCGTCCCAGAATGGCGAATTGCCGGCCTGGTCCATCACTCCGCGAAGCTCGGCCAGCACGCGCGGTCCGAACCGCGGCCGATGCTGCTTGATGAACAGGTACCGGCTCCTGGCAAGCAACATGCCCAGCCCCCCGGCGCGCTCGTGCGGATGAAGGAACAGCCCGCCGACCTCGGACGACCCCTCGAGGTCGGTCGTCAGGCTGAGCGTCTGGTTGCGAAAAATCCGCGCCAGTTCCTCGCTTTTCTGCGTCAGCGTCGACATGCGATAGCTGTAGAACGGACGGTCGGCGCCGACCTGCCCGAATATTTGGCAAGTTCCGCGGATCGCCTTGGTCTCATAATCCTCGAGCATGAAGACGTACAGATCGTCCCCCGGTGCCTCGCCCGACCGCGTGAATCCCAGTTCGGACCGCGCCAGTTTGGCCTCGAGCGTCTCCTTGTCCGCGGGCAGGTTCGTAAACCCGCCCCCGGTCAGCTTGGCCAGATCGTAAAGCGCCCGCGCATCGTCGGGCCGCGCGGCGCGGATGCGGCAACTCACGCCGCGCCCCCGGCCAACCGCAGGATGGTCAGCGCGGACAAAGCGGCGCGCTCGGACAGGCTGTCGACGATCAGAAATTCCTCCATCGAATGAATACTTCCCCCGCGCACCCCCATCGTGTCGATCACGGGCACTCCGCAGGCGGCGATATTATTGCCGTCGCACACCCCGCCGGTCGATTGCCAGGCGACCCGCTGCCCAAGGTCGGCGCCGGCTTGCCCAACGACCCCGAACAGTGCTTCGAGCGCCGGCGTCATCGGCTTGGGCGGCCGAGCGAAATGACCATGGCTCACAATTGCGACGTCATGCTCGGCGGCGACCCTTGCAACCGTCGCCTCGATCAGCGCCTGCGCCGCCACCTGATCGCTTGACGTAAGCGGCCGCACATTCACCCGCAGCACCGCCAGGTCGGGAACCACATTGTTCGGGCTCCCGCCATCGATCCTCGCCGGATTGACCGACAGCCCCTCGCGCATCCCCGCCTTGAGCCGCAACGCCAGATCCGCCGCCGCGACCAGCGCATTGCGCCCGTCCTGGGGGTTGCGCCCGGCATGCGCCGACTTGCCCGTCACGGTAAAACTGAAATTCCCACTTCCCGGCCGCGCCCCCGCAAAAGTCCCGTCGGGCAGCGCCGAAGGCTCATAAGTCAACGCCGCACGCTTGCCCCGGGCCGCACTAGCAATAAGCGCCGCCGACCCAAGCGATCCAACCTCCTCGTCCGAATTGATGACCATCTCATATCCGATGACCGACGCCAGCGGCGACGCCTCGACCGCTTTCAGCGCCGCAAGCATCACCGCAATCCCGCCCTTCATATCCGCAACCCCGGGCCCGCCAAGCGTCCGCTCGTCGAGCCAGCGCGTCTGCTGAAACGGATGATCGGCGGCAAACACCGTGTCCATGTGCCCGGTAAACAGCAATTGCAGCGGCGCCCGCGGACGCACGGCCAGATGCAGATGTTGCCCATAGACAAGTTCATACCGCCGACCCGCCGTGTCGACCGCCTCCACCGGTGCTGGGTCGACCAGGCCAAGCACCCCGGGAAGCACCGAAAACTCGTCCGCAAGAATGGCCGCCATCCGCGCCAATCCATCAAGGTTGCGCGATCCGCTATTGATCCCCGACCACAGGATCACCGCGCCGCGCATCGGCTCCGCCATCGCCGTCTCAACGCAATCGCGCTCGAATGATGCCAACCCCTTCATGGTGAGCGTCTAGCGTGGCTCTGAGCCCATTGCCACACGCTCGTCATTGCGAGCGCAGCGCGGCAATCCATCTCCCGCTGCTGGATTGCCGCGCTACGCTCGCAATGACGGCATATACTCCGCAAACCCGTCCAATATGGCGCGATACATGTCGCGCTTGAACGGCACGATCAACTCCGGAAGAAATCGCGGCTCGACCCACTGCCAATGCGAAAATTCAGGATGCTCGGTGGCAATATCGACATCGCCATCTTCCCCCAGAAAGCGCGCCAGATACCAGTCCTGGACCTGCCCCTGATACTTCCCCTTCCACAGCTTCAGCGCGATCGCGTCCGGAATGTCATATTTCAACTGCTGCGGATGATCGGCGATCTTCTCGACCAGCCGCGGAGCAACCCCGGTCTCTTCCTCGAGCTCGCGCAACGCCCCCGCCCAAGGCTCCTCGCCCTTGTCGAGCCCGCCCTGCGGCATCTGCCAGGCCTCGTCGCGATTATCGATCCGCCGCCCGACCCACACCAGATTGTCGGCATTGAGCAACATCACACCAACCCCGCGGCGGTAACGCGGAGCGCTCATCGCCCGATCATCCGCACCGTCTCGGCGATAAAGCGCGCAAGATCGGCCTGCCCCGACGGCATCATCCGCCGCATCGTCGCAAAGCCGTGGATCGTCCCCGCCGCCTCGAGATAACGCGTCTCGACCCCCGCGACGATACACGCCGCCGCATAGCGCCGCCCCTGGTCGCGCAGCGGATCGAGGCTCGCAGTCATCACCAGCGTCGGCGGCATTCCCGTCTGATCGGCGCCGATCGGGTAAGCCCTCACGTCCCCGACCTGCGGTCCATATTGCGCATCGAACCAGCGCATCGCATCGCTCGTCAGCAAATAGCCTGTGGCGAAATCGGCTTCGCTGCCTTCGTTGCGCACCGGCTGGACCACCGGGTACAATAGTGCCTGCGCCACCACGGGCACTGCCGCTGGGTCATCGCGCAGCGCCATTGCAGTCACGATCGCCAGATTGGCCCCAGCGCTATCCCCCATCAGAATCAGCCCGGTCGCTTCCCCCTGCGCCGCGATCCACCGCGTTGCCGCCAGGCAATCGTCCGGCGCGGCGGGAAAGCGCGCTTCGGGGGCAAGCCGATATTCGACGGCGATCATGGGCAAGTCGGTCTGGCGCGCCGCCTCGGCGCACATCGAAGCATGCGTATCGAGGTCACCGATCACGAACCCGCCACCATGGAAAAAGACGATCACCGGCCCCGCCGAACGCTCGCCGCGCGCATCGAACCGGCGCAAGCGAATGTCGCCCACCGGCCCCGGCGCCACAGAATCGCGAATGATCGCCAATTCGCCCACTTCGATATCGCTCGCCCCGCGCATGTCCTTGTACAGGGCGCGCGTCGCCGGGGCATCGAGCGCACCGACCGGGGGATTGCCCGCGGCCTCGACCGCGGCAAGCAAACCGGCAACATCGGGGCGGACGAAGGGGGGCAAGTTTTCCATCCGCCCTCCATGAAATAGCCGCTGCGCC